>WNFB01006409.1_pt1 | contig 10564 bp, 9 predicted proteins | sample 5400501 | NCBI WGS metagenome assembly WNFB01 (sample SAMN13153341, study PRJNA577476) | soil metagenome | isolation source: 200 cm saprolite under Douglas fir tree site 2 hole 1 | place: USA:California | collected 2015-04-18 | reverse complement strand
CATCACCACAGAGTTCGTCGGCATCAAGCAGTCGTCCGAATACTTCGGCTTCTCCCACTGGCTGGTCGTTCCGGTCGCTGCGGCGATCCTGATCGGCATCACGGCCACCGGCAACTTCAGGCGCTGGGAAAGGGCGATGTTCGTGTTCCTCGCGATCAGCCTTCTCGTGATTCCGCTGGCCGTGATGGCCCATCCCGATCCCGCAGCTGCCGTGAAGGGTTTTCTCATCCCCGGACTCCAGGGCGGGCTCACCTCCAACTCCGCTCTCCTGATCATCGCTATCGTCGGCACTACGGTGGCACCTTGGCAGCTCTTTTTCCAGCAGTCGAACGTGATCGACAAGCGCATCACGCCGCGCTGGTTTGCATACGAGAAGGCGGACACGGTCATCGGCTCGATCGTGGTCGTCATCGGAGCCGCCGCGATCATGATGACCGCTGCTTCGGTGTTCACGGGCACCAGCGCATTTGGCAATTTCTCCGATGCGCTCTCTGTCGCCACGGGCTTGAGGCAAAACAACAGCTACCTGCTCGGCGCCGTCTATGCCGTTCTGTTGTTCGATGCCTCGATCGTCGGGGCCTCGGCGGTGACGCTCGCCACTTCGTACGCGTTCGGAGACGTCTTCGGCCTGCGCCATTCTCTGCATCGCGGTTTCCGCGAGGCAAAGCTCTTCTACGGGATGTATTCCGGGATGGTCATCGTGGCCGCCGCCATCGTGCTCGCGGCGAACGACTACCTGCTGAGCCTCATCACGGTGGCGGTCCAGGCGCTCGCGGGCGTGCTCCTTCCAAGTGCCTCCGTCTTCCTGATCCTGCTGTGCAACGACACCGAGGTGCTCGGGCCGTGGGTCAACAAAGCGTGGCTGAACATAGTCGCCACGCTGATCGTCAGCGTGCTGATCGAGCTGTCGTTGATCCTGATCATTTCCACCATGTTCCCCGCGATCGACATCACGAAGCTCCTGGTGGTTCTCAGCGTCATCGTCGGCGTAGTGGTCGCGGTAGCGGCGGTGCTGATGGTGCGCAATCCGCTGCACGTTCCCGTGATGTCGGCGAACGACAAGGCCAACTGGCGTATGCCGGCACTGGCACTGCTGCAGAAGCCGCGGTGGTCCCTGGGCCGCCGGGGGGCCATGCTTTCGATGCAGGTGTACCTTGGCGTGGCCGTGCTGCTGCTGATCGTGAAGGCAGCTCAGATCGCAGTGGCGCACCACTAGGGTCTTAACAGCTCACTTACAAACCTGAACCGGCGCCCGGGGTACAATGTCGCCCCGTGCCTCTCGGCCTACGACCGGGGCACCGCGCCAGGGCATCGCGCCGGCGGCTAAGCCCACTACGCACCATCTTCATCGTCCTGCTTGCCATCGCCACCTCCGCGATGGCGGGTGGTCTGGCCTACTTCATCCCGGCCGCGCAGCTCGCGATTGATGCGACGGGCAAGGTGATCCAGGTCACCCCCTCGCCGAGCGCCCTGTTCTCGCCTTCGCCCACGCCGACTCCGACGAGCGTCCCGATCACGGGTGCGTTCACGGTGCTGCTCCTCGGCTCCGACGACGACTCGAAGTTCAACGCCGACCACGTGTTGAGCCAGTCGATGATCCTCGTCCGGGTGGTGCCCTCGACCAAAGAGGTCACGATGCTGTCGATCCCTCGCGACCTTTACGTGCACCTGTCGACCGGTGGATACGGAAAGATCGACGGCGCCTACTCCTACGGTGGGCCAGGCGCCGCGATCGCGACGGTGGAGCAGGACTTCAACGTCCACGTCGACGACTACATCTGGGTGGGGCTGCTAGGCCTCATCAGGCTGATCGATGCGATCGGCGGCGTCGACGTCGTGACGAGCAATCCGGTGATGGACGACTATTACCCGGCCGACATCTACGGCAGTTGGCCCTATGACTACCAGCGTGTCGCCGTGCTGGCCGGACCGCAGCACCTTGATGGTATCCACGCCATGCAGTACGTGCGATCGCGCCACGGCGACCTGCAGAGCGACCTCGGGCGCTCGCAACGTCAGCAGCAGGTCCTGATCGCAATCCGGCAAAAGGCCAAACAGCTCACGCCCGAGGACCTGCCCGCGATGTCGGCGGCCATCGGAGGCGAGCTGAAGACGAGCATCGGTCTTTCGAAGGTGGCCCAGATGCTGCCGCTCGCGGCCAGCTTCGACAACCCCGACGCCATCCGGCAGATCATCCTGGCCAGCCCGTACACACACGGCGGCGCCCCAGGCGGCAGCCTTTACGCCAACTGGGGCGCGATCCTGCCCCTGGTGCACCAGTACTTCCCGTGATTCAGCGCTTCGTGCTGGCCGTTTTCCTGGGGGTAGTGATGCTGGTCACCGGCGTCTCGACATACCTCTACCTGGGCACCAAGCAGTCCAAGGTCGCCGCGCCGCCACAGAAACCGACCGTGTCGACGCCCCGACCCCAGGCTTTCGTGCTGCCCGGCACGCTCTACATCGAACAGTCGGGCGCCATTTACAGCCTGAGCGCGGGGCGGTTCCACCAGCTCACGCCTGAAGCGGGCTGGAGCCAGCCCGCCCTGTTCCCGAACGGCCAGTACCTCCTGGCGGTCAAGAGCGGCAGCTACTGGAACGACGTGTTCGCGCTCAACCTCTTCGGTACGGTCGTCAACCAGCTCACGTCCAATCAGTCGCGGTACGGCATTGCCGACCCAAGCCTCGACCACTGGTCGTTCTATCCACGCCTCAGCCCGGACGGATCGACGCTGTGGATGACCTACGACGGATTGAAGTGCGACGGCTGCTACGACCTGCAGCTTGCCGTGTGGTCGATGCCTTACGGCGGCACCATCCGGCAGGCTCGCCTCTGGACGGACGGCGGCTATTACACCGGAGGCGATGTGCAGCCGATCCCGGTTCCTCAGGGCGGGGTGATTTACACGAAGTACGGCTACGGTCCGGATGAGAGGCTGGTCGGGCAGCTCTGGTATACGAACCGCGCGGGGTCTTATGGTCGGGCGCTGACAGATCCCGGGGAAGACTGCCGAACGCCTTCCCTGTCGCCGTCGGGCGCGCAGCTGGCAATGGTCTGCACGTACGAGAAGCAGATCTCATACCTGACGATCGCGTCTTGGAACGGGTCGAGCCTGGGGCCGCGGCAAAACATCCTCACGACCCAGATGGTCGCTCAGCCCACCTGGGCCCCGGACATGTCGGGGATCGCGTACTTCGCGCCCGGCTCGCCGGACGGCCCGTTCCAGCTTTGGTGGCTCCCCAAGGAGGCCTACCAACCGCCGCCGCCCAGCCCCATACCGAGCCCGACGCCCGGCGGTCCTCACAACGGTCCGCTTCCCAGCCCGTCGCCGCCTCCTCCCGCACCCCAGGTCAAGCCGATCCAGGTGACGACGAACAACGGCTTCGACGCGACCTCGCCGATGACGTGGCGCTCGTGATGAGGCGCTAGCAGCCGGGTCGGTCGGGTCCCCGGTCGAGCACGGGCTCTGCGTTTGCCGTCTGCGCTTGCCCTGTCGTGATGTGCCGGTCCGAGACCATCGACGCCAGCACCTCGGAGCGCCTCTCGCGGGCGGCCTCCGGGTTGACGGTCGGGTCGTACAGAGAAGGCGCCTGGGTCACGCCGGCGAGCAGGGCGTACTGGCCCAGTGTGAGCGACCCGAGGGGCGCGCGAAAGTAGGCGCAGGCCGCGGCGGTCACGCCGTAGATGCCAAAACCGGTCGTGATCTCGCTCAGGTAGTCGGCCATGATCTGCGGCTTGGTCAGCACGCGCTCGACCTTGAGGGCAAGGGCAAGGTCTTCCAGCTTGTTGTAGCCGCGGTCGGATCCGCCCAGGTAGACGTCCTTGACGAGCTGCTCGGTGATCGTCGACCCCCCCTGGCAGGCGCACAGGTTCGCCGCGTCGTAGAGGAGCGCCCGGGCCAGGCCGAGCGAATCGACCCCATGGTGGGAGTAAAAGCGTTCGTCTTCCGTGGCCACGACGGCTTCGGCGAGCAACCTGGGTACCTCGTCCTCTGTAAGAAGAGTCACACCGTACGAGGCGGTGAGCCTGGCGACACGCTCCTGGATGTCGGTCGCGGGCGGGCTCCAGACCCAGAGCGTGACCACGCTGGGGGCGACCAGGGCGGCAGCCAGGAGGATGACGAGCGCCGGCCAGCGCAAGTGTGCCAGCACCCTCGTCATTCCGCCGCGCTCACGCTCACGCCGTTACGAACGAGGCGCCGAGCCGCGTGGTTACCCGGAAAGGGACCGAACCGCGCAAGTTCCATGGGAGAATCTCGTCCGCATGACCATCAAGTGGAAAGTCGCCCTGGTGGAGGACGACCGCCGCCTCGCGCGTGCGGTGGCCACCGGGCTGGGAGAGGAAGGCTATACCGTCCGCGCGGTTGAGTCCGCCGGCAGGGGACTCGAGCTCGTCCGCCAGTGGAACCCGGACGTCGTCCTCCTCGACCTGATGCTGCCCGACAACGAAGGGCCAGAGCTCTTCGAGGCCTTCCGCGCCGAGACCGACGCGGCGCTGGTCGGGATCAGCGCCCGCTCCTCGGTCAGCGACCGGATCGCCGGCCTCAAGCTGGGCGCCGACGACTACGTCACCAAGCCCTTCGCGCTCGACGAGCTCATGGCTCGGGTCGAGGCGGTGATCCGCAGGCATCGGGGCAAAGGATCGCCGAGCCTTGCCGCGGCGGGCGTGGTCGTCGACATCGCCGAGGGCCGCGCCGCTCGCGACGGGCGTTCGCTGGGCCTCACCGGCATCGAGTTCCGGATCCTGGCCGCGCTCATGCGCAACACCGGGCAGCTCGTCACCTACGCGCAGCTCGCCGAGGCGGTCTGGGCGGTGACAACAGGCCCCGAATCGAACTCGCTCGAGGTGCACATCTCGCGGATCCGCCAGAAGCTCGAGGTCGACGACGGCTCGCGATTGATTCACACGGTCCGCGGTCTCGGGTACAGATTCGGTCCGGAATAAAGGAGCAGCAAGGAGAGATGAAAGCGAGGAGCGTCGTGGTCGCGCTGGTGGCGGTGGGGGGGATGCTGTTGGCCGCGCAGGGGACTGCGTCGGCGAACGTCGCGTGGTGCGTTGCCGATCCACCGGTGCAGGTCGTGACGCCCGGCGGCACGATACTCAGCGTCAACAACCTGGTCTGGCTTCCTCCTAGCGCGCTGCACCTCAAGAGACAGATCTGGGACCAGGCCAGCGCGGCGCCCGACGGTACGGGCGGCACGCGGATCACGGTGACGGTTCACGTGCCGGCGGGAGTCGCGGCCCACGTGCAGTCGTCTGAGTACCGCTACGAGGTCTCGACGCAAGGCGATGGCTGGAGCGCGATAACTCTCTACCTGGACGTGCCCACCAGCTGACCAACGTGGCCCCGGCGTTCCGGACGTACTCCGCGCCGCTGAAGGCGGCGGTGATCGGCGTCCCGGCCGTTGGAATCGTGCTAGCCGCCGTGGCCGCGGTCTCCGGCGGCTTCACCGCCGCCGAGCCCTGGCGCTGGCTCATCGCCCCGGCCTGCTTGGCGGGTGTTGTGCTGGCCGAAAAGCACCCGGTCAAGATCGGCCCGGAGCAGAAGATCAACCTGGGCGCGCTGCCCTGCCTGCTCGCGGCCCTGCTCCTGCCGCCGGGCGTGGGTCCCGCGACGGCCGCGATCAGCGTCCTGGTCGGGAACCGCCTTGTCGGGCGATCGTGGCCCGAGGGCGCGCTCAACGCAGGCAACACCCTGGCCGCGGCTGCAGTCGCCGCGATGGTCGGTCATCTCGGGTCCGACTTCGACATCACGGGGGAAGCCCGTGCCACGGTCGCCGCGCTCATCTACCTGGTGATCAACCTGTGCCTGGCGGTTCTGCCTGCTGCGCTGCACAGCGGGCGCAGCTACGTGTCGGTTCTGCGACAGTCCGCCGCCGCCACGTGGCCCGCGTCGCTCACGCTGGGCGCGTGCGCGGTCAGCATCGCCATCCTGTCGGCGGAGGCTCCGCTCGCCGCACCGCTGCCGCTGATCGTCCTGCCGATGATCTACCGGATGAACCGCGCGATCGAGGCGCAGGGCAGGGCCAATGAGCAGCTCGCGGGCGTGCTCGCCGCGCAGCGCCGCTTCCTCACCGACGTGTCACACCAGGTCGCGACGCCGCTCGCGACGATCATGACCAACCTTGCGATCCTGAGCCGGGCCAGCCGCGGCGGCGTGACGGGTGAGGCGGTCGCCGACAGCGTGGCTGAGGCCGAGCGCATGAAGCGCATGCTCGGACGCCTGCGCTCGCTGGCTCACGCCGACGAGGACGTGCCACTGCGCCGCGAGCTGGTCGACCTTGCGGAGCTCACCGCCGATGTCGTGCACGCGTACACGGCCCAGGCCGAGACGTCGGGCGTCGGGCTGGTCACCGAGATCGGCGTGGACGCCCACCAGCGACTTCTCGCGGACAAGGACCTTCTGCGCGAGGCGGTGGCCAACCTGGTCGACAACGCTGTGCGCGTGAGCCCGCGCGGCGCGGAGGTCAAGCTGCGCGTCGACCGCAATGCGGGCGGACCCGTCATCGCGGTCGCGGACAGCGGACCCGGGATCGAAGAGGATCGCCTGCCGCGTCTCTTCGAGCGATTTCAGCGGAGCGACTCCGGCAGCGGCCTGGGACTCGCCATCGCGCGGCGCGTCGTCGAGCGGCATGGTGGGACGATCCGGGTGCAGACTTTGCAGGGCACCGGCAGCACCTTCATCATCGAGCTGCCGGGCTAGGACTTAGCGGACCAAACCTCCGTCGTAGGGCTGACCCGCGACCGCGTTCAGCCCGCACACCCACTTGAACACCTGCTGCCCGTTGCCGCCACCGTGCACGGTCATGCTGTCGACGATCACCGAGCCGGTGAACGAAGGGCTCGAGTTTCCGTCGCTCACATACGGGCTCTTGGGCAGGTAGATGATGCCGCTCATGTCGGTCCCGGCATGTGGTCCGATCGTGATGCCGGCGGTGTAGGGATTAGCGCCGGCGCCCCAGATCACGAAGTTATGCGTGCCCATCGGGTCGCGCTGGCCCGGAGTGTTCAGGTCGTCGAGTCCGTTGAGGACCGCCTGGCTGATGTCCAGTCCGCCGTCCGACCCGTCGATGACGATGGCAACCGCTCCCGCCGGGTCCGCGGTTCCAGACAGCGTGTGCACGGTGTTCGTGATGCTGCCGAGAGCCATGCTCGGCGCGTTGATGATCTTGTACACGCCGCCGTTCATCGTTCCGCCGCTTGGCGCGAAGCCGTTGTAGGTGCCCGGCATCCAGCGACCCGACGAGTCCTGCGCCGCCGCGGCCGAGGTGTAGACGAAGTTGGGAAGAGCAGGCCACGTGACGACGTCGTAGTTGTTGGGCGGCGCGATATTCGGGTTCTGCGCCATGGAAGGGCCGTCGGTGGTGTGGTAGTTGAGGCTGTTGGTGGTGCCTCCGTTGTCGAGGTAGTTGGGCACGCCACAGCTGTTGCCGTTGAAGTCGGTCTGCACGGAAGGCACGCCGGTGGAGTGCGGACCGTTGTTCGCGCCGAACGATCCGAATGCGTACACCGGTCCGGTTACCGTCTGGAATGCCGCGCCTCCTCCGTTGATCAGCGCGTCACCGTTGACGGCGGCCACGGCGTAGGCGGCGCCGTTGAACTGCGGGCCGGGGGTGGTGGCGCGGGCGGAGGCGGCCGAGGTCAGCGTCGAGAAGCCGACCATGCGCGCGAGAATGCTCGGCTGCTGGTGTGTGATCACCACGTCGAGCACGCTGGGGTAGTTGAAGATGCCGTTGAAACGCCAGGAGTCGGTGAGCGTGATCGTGTACCCGCCGACCACGTACGTGCCGGCCGGGCAATTGTTCGCGCTCGAGCACGCGCCCACCGGAAGGCCGAACGCCAGCGATGAGCCCAGGTACTCCATCGCCACGAAATGCGCGTTGTTGCCGCCCGGGCCGTAGGAGCGCGCACCGGCGAGGGCCGCGGAATCGGCGTATGCCTGCAGGTTGCGGCGGTCGGACATCGCGAGGCCGGCGTCGAACACCATCACGCCGAGGATGGTCAGGGCGACGATGATCGCGACGACGATCACGACGGCCTGTCCGCTCTGCGAGCGCCGCGATGCGCTGGTCATTTCAGTACTCCGCGAGCATGGTGGTGGACGAGGCGATGCGCAGCAGGTTGGGAGCAGCTGTGCCAAGGAAGGGCACGAGGCTGTCGTAGCGGTAGATCACCGTGACGACGACCTGGAAGCAGCCCTTGTACTGAGGGTTGGCGTACTCGGCGCTGCGCGATCCGAGCTCTCCAGGGAGAGGGTCGCGGCCGAGTGCGCTGCGCGCCGCGTCGCAGCTCGCGTAAGCCGCGGCGGCGCCCTGCTCGCCAGGCCAGATGCACACCTGCGTGGTGCCGGCGGCCGGGGTTGGGCACGCTGAGGGGGCCGCCTCGACCATGCTCGAGTTGCGGCTGAAGCTGCCCATCACGCTGTCGACCGTCTCATCGAGGCGGTTGCTGGTCAGGCAGCCAGACCCGTTCGCGCTCGGCGTCAGGGCGGTGCCGGAGCAGCTGCCCGACGCGGCGCCGAAGGCGTTGTCGGGGGGAACCTCGTTCGCGACCGCCTGCCGCGCCGCCTGGCGCGCGGCCTCAGCCACCGTGGACGTGACCCAGTCGACGCGAAACAGGTCGATGGAGATCGCCATCATGAAGAACAGGAGCGGGAAGACGAGGGCGAACTCGACGAGAGCCTGGCCTCGGTCCCTGCGGCGCATCAGTACTCCACCCGTTGCGACGAGGTCACTCGCATGGGAAACGACACACCGGTCAACGGCCACAGAAAAGGCGTGATGACAGGCATGGGTTTGATGATGGTGGCGGTGATCGAATCGGAGCCGGGATCAGACGGACCCCTACCGTTTCCTGTCGCATTCGTGATCGCGGCGCCGTTCAAGCAATGGAACGTCATGCTCATCGACGCGCCCGCGATCGCGGAGCCGGCCGGCGTTCCGTCCTTCGAGCTCTCGAGTGCCGCCTGGTTGGCGATGGTGACGATCGAACCACCTGATGGCGGAATGGCTGACGTCACGACCACGGCGACCGGACCACCGCTCGTCCCCGCGCAAACGGAATCGGCGGTGCTGTGTTGATATTGGGACACCGCCATGCGGAGCGCCTGGCGCACCGAGTTGGTCACCGCCTCTCTGTAGTAGAAGGACCGACCGAGGTCGGTCACCCCAAGCGCCAGCAAGAGCAGGATGGGCATCGTGATAGCTGTTTCGACGAGCGATTGCCCGCGCGATTTCGACCGTTTCGAATATCGCGGGATCGCCGCAAACCTTCCTCTCACTGCTCATTGAAACGGCACCACAAAAGGCGTCTTGCATCGCTTCGAGAAGACTTATGGCTTCCCTCGGGGCTGGATTAAGAATCGAGCCCGAGCGAACTTGAACTAACTTAACGGCGTGGGCATCATCGTCTGCCCCCAGCCGCATGCGGCGGAGATCGGGCTCGAGGTGTTGCGGCGTGGCGGCAACGCGGTCGACGCGGCGGTCACGTGCGCGTTCGTTCAGGGCGTGCTCGATCCGCAGATGTGCGGCATCGGCGGTTGCGGCTGCATGCTCGTGCACAGTCCGCAAGCGGGCGACGCGCTGCTGGAGTTCTACGGCACCGCAGGATCACTGGCGCGCGAAGGACAGTGGGAGTCGATCTTCATCCGCGAAGCCGCCGACCGCTACGGCTATGTGCTGGACGGCTCGGTCAACGACGTCGGCTACCAGTCGGTCGCCGTCCCGGGCACGGTCGCCGGCCTCTACGAGGCGCTGACGCGATTCGGGTCGATCTCCTGGGAAGAGGCGATCGAGCCCGCGATCCCGCTCGCCCGCGATGGAATCCCGGTGAGCGGCTACATGCATGGCTACTGGACGACGGACTACGGGCCGGACGTCGTGCCCAACGCGCGCCGGATCCAGGTGACGCCCGCCGCGAAAGCGATCTACACCCACGACGGAAGGCTTTACTCGATCGGCGAAACGATGGTCCAGGCGGACTACGCCCGCACTCTCGAACGGCTGAAGGACGGGCCGGACGTTTTCTACCGAGGCGCGATCGCTGACGAGATCGCATCCGACTTCGCTTCGAACGGGGGCCTGATCACGAAGGAGGACCTCGAGAGCTATCGGGTCAACGTGACCGAGCCGATCCGTGGCACGTACCGCGGGCTCCAGATCGCCGCGGCGGGCCCGCCCGCGGGCGGGCTGACCCTCCTCCAGATGCTGAACTTTCTGGAGGGCTATGACCTCCGCGTGCATGGCTGGCCCAGCACGGAGGCGGCGCGTTTGCTCGTCGAGGCGATGGCGTGGGCCGTCGCGGATCGCGAGCTGCATGTCGCCGACCCGCGATTCGTCGACGTCCCGACCGGCGCGCTCGCGGACAAGGAATATGCCGCGCGGGCGCGTGAGGTGGTGGCGGGCGGCGCGCGGGCGCACGACCGCGCCGAGACCACGCACGTCTGCGTCGTCGACGACGGCGGCAACGCGGTGTCGCTGACGCACACGCTCGGTTCCGCGAGCGGGGTCGTGACTCCGGGTCTCGGCTTTGGCTACAACGACTACATGAACTGCTTCGACCCGCGGC
>WNFB01006408.1_pt1 | contig 10564 bp, 9 predicted proteins | sample 5400501 | NCBI WGS metagenome assembly WNFB01 (sample SAMN13153341, study PRJNA577476) | soil metagenome | isolation source: 200 cm saprolite under Douglas fir tree site 2 hole 1 | place: USA:California | collected 2015-04-18 | reverse complement strand
CGTCTCGGCCAAAATCTTGTCGAGCCGTTTCGGGTCGCGCGCGAGCCGGTCCTCGGGCTTGTCGGATTTTCGCAGCCTGCGCACAATCTCGTCGCGCTCCTTCTCCGGGCAAAACGCCAGGTAGGCTCGTCCCACGGCGGTCAGCAACCAACCGACCGGCTGACCGACGCGGGTCATCGCGGTGTGGGGGTGAATGAGAAAGGGGCTTTGCGCCCGACTAGTCTCGCGTCGTTCCAGGTGATCGCCGGCCGGCACCAGCAAGTCCGACGGCCACAACACCTTTCGACAGAGGCGATCGAGGACGGGAGCAGCGGCCTCGGCGACCCGATCGTAGCGATCGCGCTTGCGCGGCTCGCGCGTGAACGCGCTGATCCGGTAGTGGCCGTCGGCCAACCGGCGCGAGACCAGGCCCGCTCGCTCCAATGTATTGAGAATGCGCAGCAGGCTCGGCTTCGATATTTGCGTTGCCAGATGGATGTCGTGCAGCGAGCAAATGGGGCTGGTTTGCAGGACCGCAAGGACCTGGAGCCCGCGCTGCAACCCTCTGATGGTCTCGGCTCTCGGCATCGAACGATCCTCGCCCCCACGGACACACCAGCACCTTTATCATTCCGCCACGCGGAATTCAGCGTTCCGCTTTGCGGAATCGCATGATTTTTTCCTCGCCGGCCGAACGCCGGCAGCCCATCATCGTCCGGCCCGGAAAGACCGCGACGATCGGGTGCCCGGGCCCGAAGCCTCGATGAGGAGGAAGCAATGGTCACGCGCCTGTTCCGTCAAATCGGACTTTCGCTGCTCGCGCTCGGTGTGATGGCGACGGCAGCGCCCACCAGCGCGCAGCCGTACCCGTCGAGCATGATCCGCATCGTCGCGGCCGCTGCGGCCGGCACGCCGCCGGACATCGTGAGCCGCATCGTCGCGAACGAGCTGGTGCAAAGCGAAGGCTGGCGGCTCGTCGTCGAGAACAAGCCCGGCGCCATGCAGACGCTTGGAGGCGCCGAGGTTCTCAGGCAGCCGGCGGACGGCTATACGATCGTGTCGGTCAGCCTGCCCGGAATGGTCGCCCCGGCGCTGATGCCCAACGTGGGTTTTCGGCTGGACACCGATTTCGCGCCGGTGATCATGCTCGCGACGGCGTACCATGTGCTCGTTGTTCATCCTTCCGTTCCAGCCAAGTCGCTGCCGGAGCTCGTTTCCCTGCTCAAGAGCCAGCCGGACAAGCTCACCTTCTCGTCCGGCGGCTTCGGAACGCCCGCCCATCTCGCCGGCGAGCTGTTCAAGCTGCAAGCCGGCGTGCGTGCGACCCATGTGCCCTATCAGGCGCTTCCGAAGGCCATCGGCGATCTGATCAACGGCACCAACCAGTACCAGTTCATCACGCCCCTGCCCGTGCTCGACCTGATCGCCACCGGCAAATTGCGCGCGCTCGCCGTGACCGCACCGGCGCGAATGCCGGCCCTGAAGGACATCCCGACCGTCGGCGAGGAGGGTTTCCCGGACCTGATCATCCAGGACTGGGTCGGCTATCTGGTGAAAAGCGGGACACCCAACGACATCGTCGTTCGGCTGAACGAGGCAATCAACAAGGTGCTGGCGAAGCCGACCGTGCGTGCGGCGTTGGCGAAATTGGCCGCCGAGCCTGCCGGTGGCAGCCCGGCCGAGTTCGGCAAGTTCGTCAGCTCCCAGCTCGCCTATTGGGGGAAGGTGGTCAAGGAGTCCGGGATGAAAATGCACCAATGACTCGGTCGAGCGATTTCCGCGTGACGCTGCTCGGGACCGGAGTGCCGATCCCGAGCCCGCATCGCTTCGGGCCGAGCACGCTGGTCGAAGCCGGCAACGAGAATCTGCTGATCGACGCCGGCCGCGGCGCCACGATCCGTCTCTACCAGCTCGGCGTGCCGTTGGGCCGGATCGATGCGTTGCTGCTGACGCATTATCATTCCGACCACACATCGGGAATTCCCGACGTGTGGCTCACGGGTTGGCTGCAGTCGCATTTCGGCAGGCGCACGTCGCCGTTCCGCGTGATCGGGCCGGTCGGGGCGAAAGCGCTGATGTCCAACCTCGAGCAGGCCTATGCGCTCGACATCCGGATCCGGATCGCCGACGAGAAGCTTTTGCCCGCCGGCATCGCCGTCGAGGTCGAAGAGTTCGTCCGGGACGGCGTGGTCTACGACCGGAACGGCGTCAAGGTGATCGCGTTCGAGGTCGACCACGGCGAGGTGATCAAGCCGGCCTACGGTTATCGCATCGAATATGGCGGCCGCGCCGCCGTGATCTCGGGCGACACCCGCTACAATCGAAACGTCGTCGAATACGGCGCCGGCGCCGATCTCCTCGTCCACGAGGTGGCGGCCGCGCGGCCACAATTGATGGCGGAGGCCTACATCCAGCGCATCATCGCGCACCACACCACGCCGCGCGAGGCCGGCATGGTGTTCTCGCAAGCCAAGCCCAAGCTCGCGGCCTACACCCATCTGGTATTGCTCCGGAGCGAGAAAATCCCGCCCGTCACCCTGGACGATCTCGTCGCGGAAACGCGAGAGACCTACGGCGGCCCGCTGGAGATCGGCGAGGATCTCATGTGCTTCGAGATCGGCAACGTCGTGACGGTTCGGCGGCGAACGGGCGCTCGTGTCGACAGTCGATCGGACATCCGATTTTAGCGGCGTCAGCTTGGACTGAAGTCTTCGCGACGTAGCGACGTAGCCCGCATGAGCGTCAGCGAAATGCGGGACCAGCCTGAGCGCGCGGCGAGGCCACCCCCTACGGGCGGTTGGGCGGGCCTTCGCCCGGGATGGTTCCCGCCGGCAGCGCGTAACAGAAGTCCGCTACCGCGCCGGGTGTGGTCCACCAGACCCGATCGCGCTTGGCATGCTCGACGCAATGCTTGAGCGCCTGGCGCAGCGGCGGCAGCCGGAACGGCTGTCCGACCACGAACGGATGCAGCGAAAGCGTCATCACCAGCGGCTGGGCGAGGCATTGCTCGACCATCTCGTCGAACTGATCGACGATCATGTCGGCGAATTCGCGCGCGGTATTCTCGCGATGGATGATGGACGCGGAATCGTTGAGCTCGGCCGGATAGGGCACCGACAGGATCGGCCCGGAGCGCGTGCGCAGCCAGAACGGCTGGTCGTCGGCCGGCCAGTCCATCACGTAGCTGTAGCCGGCCTCCTTCAGGAGATCGGGGGTGACGTTGCTTTCGGCGGCGGCGGGACCCATCCAGCCTTTCGGCGCCCGGCCCTCGCGCTTGACGATCTCCTGGGTCACGTCGTCGATCAGCCGCTTTTCGTCGAGTTCCCAGAGATCGCCCTGGCGCTCGGCGTTGGTGCGGCCGTGGCCGATGATCTCGTCGCCGCGCTGCCGAATGCGGTCGCAGATCTGCGGGTGATACTCATACAGCAGCGAATTGATGTTGTGCGCCGCCGGCAGCTTGAACTGCTCGAACAGCTCGAACAGCCGCCAGATGCCGACCCGGTTGCCGTAGTCGCGCCAGGAATAGTTGCGCTGCTGCTGCGGCTCGCCCTTCTTCGCCGGGTCCCAGCCGGTGCCCTTGCGATAGGCGTAGACCTCGATGTTGGTGGTGGCGCAGAACGCCAGCCGCTTGCCGCCCGGCCAGGAATAGTCCTTGCGCTCGCCGATCACCGAATATTCGTAGCGGTTGTGCTTGGGAAGCGTCAGCATCGAATGTCCTCCGTCCAAGGTGGCTGGTTCCAAAGAGATTGCGGTCCCCTTGCTAGCGAATGGCAGGGGCTATCATTGAGAGACATCTTCGTTTGGAGCAACGCCACGAACGCGGCGATCTTCACGTGGCTGGTTTTGCGCACCTTGCGGTGGCTATGCTGGCTCGCCTTTTTCAACCGGCCTTTACGTTAGCGCTTACCGCGAGAGCCTACTTACAGGCTATGGCCATCTTCCACTCGCTGTCGACTTGGTCCTATTCGGACTCGGTAACGCAGCCGTTTTTGCGGGCTTCTTGGAATTGATGATGCGCGAGAGGGCCGGAATTCCCAGGCCAACGTTCGGCCGCTCGATGCCCACCAGCGGCTCTTCAGTCCGCTAAGTCTTCCGGGGCGATTACTGGAATTGGATCCCAAGCTTCGTGCCATCGAGCCATACGATTTTGCAGGTCCGTCGTTGTTCGTCCGCTATCGCAAGTTCGAATGTCGCTGGAATCCCATAGGTGGTTTGCACCTGCAAACATGCTCCGGTCGCCGATAGGTTCCTGACGGTGCATGGAACGCTCCGACTACCGAGAAAAATCTTCCCGGATTTAAGCATCCGCATACGTGGGGCTGTTCGGCGGTCGTCCATGGGACATTCCCCGCAAGGGACCGCCAACCCTAACAGCCGGCAATTTCCAAAAACTTAAAACCAAAATTCAAACTGAGACACTCCCGAAAGCCTTCGTCAGACCTGCAATCTTCAGCATCATTCCCCCCGGGCCATGGTGCGGTCTGCCGGTTCGCCGCACCCGATGCGTCCGTTATTTCGGCGGCTCGAAGCCCGCCGCCTTCCAGCGTTCCGCCATCGCCGGTCCCGTGAGCGCCGCCGTGAGGGCGCGCGCGGAGGCCGGATCGGTGCTGCTCGCCGGGATCGCGGCGGCGTAGACCGTGTAGAGCTGCAGCGCCTGCGGCACCGGGGCGGCCAGTCGCGCGCCTTTGACCGGAACGATCTCGCTGATCAAGGTGACGGCGATCTCGGCCTCGCCCTGCGCGACCTTCTCCACCGCGGCGCGGCCGCCGTTCGTCAGCACCGCCTTCCTGGTGACCACATCGGCGATGCCGAAACGGTCCAGCACGCCGATGAAATAGATGCCGGAGGTTCCGCCCTCGCGCGGATCGGTGTAGGCGACCGAACGCGCGTCGATGAGGGTCTGCTTGAAGGCCGCGGGCGTCGAGAGGTCCGGCATGGTCGCACCCTCGCGGATGGCGACGCCGATGCCGACGCGCCCGAGATCGGCGCGGCTGCCGGGCATCATCTTGCCGGATGTCTCGAGCTCCGCCATCAGCGTCGCCGAGGCGATGATCAGATCGGCCGGCTCCCCGGAGGCGATGATGGCGCGCAATTGGCCGGTGGTGCCGACCTTGAAGTCGAACTTGTGCCCGGTCTGCCGCGAGTAGTCCGCGATCATCGCGGCGATCAGGCCGCGCACCGCGCCGGCGGAGATGACCTTGATGTCGGCCGCGCCCGCCGGCGGCGCCAGCAGCGTCGCCATGATTGCGATCACGAAGCCCAAAATACGAGGCATGGCGAATCCCCACCCGGCCCGGACCAGCGCGGCCATTGGGATCATCTCAGATTGCGATGACTTGCGCGAGCGGGGATGAGAGATCGGGTGGGCCATCAGGGCGTTTACGCCCGGGCCATCAGGGCGTTTACGCCCGTCTTCGCGGGCTATGGGCCCGGAACGCAACCTTCAAACGTGCGCCCGGTGTTGCGCGCCTTTGCCCACGCTACGAAGGAATCACGCGTGGCCGGATTCGCTCGAGAGCATGCCGAGGTCGATGCCGATCTTCTTCATCGCCTTGGCGTATTTGCCGTCGGTGTCCTGGCCGAAGATCAGCTCGGAATCGGCCGCGCAATGCAGCCAGCCATTCTGGTTGATCTCCTGCTCGAGCTGGCCCGGCGCCCAGCCGGCATAGCCCAGCGCCAGGATCGCGCTGGCCGGCCCTTCGCCGCGCGCGATCGCCTTGAGGATGTCGAGCGTCGCCGTGAGGCAGATGCCCTCGTCGATCGGCAGTGTCGAGTTCTCGATGAAGAAATCGGCCGAATGCAGCACGAAGCCGCGCTGGGTATCGACCGGCCCGCCCTTGAGCACCTTCACTCCGCCGGCGCGCGACGGAAGCTGGATGAGGTCGGCGGCCGGGACCACTTCGAGCTGAACCAGAAGATCGGGAAAGCTGATGTGTGGTGCCGGCTGGTTGACGATGATGCCCATCGCGCCCTCGGAGGAATGGGCACACACATAGATCACGGTGCGGGCGAAGCGCTCGTCGCCCATGGAGGGCATCGCGATCAGCATCTGGCCGTCGAGATAGCCGCGCTTGGGAGCTCGACGCTGCGACTTGGCTTTGCCGGTGGCGGGCTTGGCGGTCGGGGAAGCGCCGGTGCCGGACGCGGCCGCGCCTCTCTCGTCCTGCATGCCTGTCTTGCGACTGAACTTCATGTCGAAATGCTACCCGATTGCCCGCCGATTGCAAACGACGCTACCCGCGAAAAGTTTATGCATGCTTTGCGCCACAATTCACCATCGGATAGGAATCAAAGGAGGATATGTGTCTTTTTCAAGTGTCCATCCCGGACCGCCGTGCTGCGATCACGCGCCTGCTCACGAGGAATTCAATGGCACGCGAAAAGTTTCGCCCCTAGATCGAAGGTCATGACCACCGGCATCGATCGGCTGCGACATCCCGCCATGGCGTGCGCGATCGGTCTCCTGCTCGGCGCCAGCGCCGCGGCGGCGGCCGAGGACGTCTCGCGCTGGGACGGGGATTCCCGCAGCGCCGCGCGGGTGATCGCCGGATCGGGGGCGGCCGGCGCCGCGGTGATCCGCGCCGGCATCGAGATCAGGCTCAAGCCGGGCTGGCATACCTATTGGCGCTATCCGGGCGACGCCGGCGTGCCGCCGCGATTCGACTTCCAGGCATCGAAGAACGTCGAGGCGGTCGAGGTGCTGTGGCCGGCGCCGCAGCGCATCCCGGAAGAGGGCTTGACCGCGATCGGCTACCACAGCGACGTGATCCTGCCGCTCCGGATCACGCCGCAAGACCGCGCGAAGCCGGTGACGCTGCGCCTCAAGCTCGACTATGCGGTTTGCGAGAAGCTGTGCGTGCCGGCCGAGGCGAAGGCCGAGCTCGTGCTGGCAGGCGGCATGTCGTCGCAAGACGGCGCGCTCGCCGCCGCCGAGGGGCGCGTGCCCAAGAAGGTCGCGCTCGGCGAAGGATCGAAGCTCGTCATCCGCTCGGTCGGGCGCGATGACAGCTCCGCGCCGCCGCGCGTCATCGTCGATGTGGTGGGGCCGGCCGGCACCGATCTGTTCGCCGAGGGGCCGGCGCCGCAATGGGCGCTGCCGCTGCCGGTCCGCATCGCCGGCGCGCCGGCGGGCTTGCAGCGGTTCGCCTTCGCGCGCGACGGCGCGCCGCCGGGCGCCACCTTCCAAGGCGCGCAGCTGACCCTCACGGCGGTCGCTGGGCAAGAGGCGATCGAGGTCGCGACCCGTCTCGACTAGAGCGCTTTCCGTTCCGATGGAATCGGAAAGCGCTCTAGCAACCTTGCATTTGACGCGTTTTCACCGATCTCGGGTTTACCCGAGATCGGCCTTATGTAGTGCCCAAGTCGGCTAAAGCCGACTTGGGTACGGCGAACCGGTTCCCACTTCGCCGGAAAACGCTATAATTCGCCGGGCACGTTAACGTGAGGGGCGGCGGGCCCGCGCGGCCGCATATTGGGGCGCGGGCGAGGCTGAAAACAAAGGTTCAACCGTTAAAGCGAGAGGATGAGAGTCATGCCCATCAAGGTCGGCGATCGACTGCCCGAGGCGAAGTTTCGCGTGATGACGTCGGACGGACCGGCGTGGAAGACCACCGACGAGATCTTCAAGGGCAAGAAAGTCGCGCTGTTCGCGGTGCCCGGTGCCTTCACCGGCACCTGCCACAAAATGCATGTTCCTTCGATCACGCAGAACGCCGATGCCATCAAGGCGAAGGGCGTCAACACGATCGCCGTCACGGCCGTCAACGACGTCTTCGTCATGGACGCCTGGAAGAAAGCGACCGCCGCCGACAAGCTGGATTTCCTCGCCGACGGCAACGGCGAATTCGCCAAGGCGGTCGACCTGACCTTCGACGGCTCGGGCAACGGTCTCGGCACGCGCTCGAAGCGCTATGCCATGCTGGTCGAGGACGGCGTGGTGAAGAAGCTCAATATCGAGGAAGCGCCGGGCAAGGTCGAGGTCTCCGGCGGCGACGCCCTGCTCAAGCAGCTGTAAGCATCTCGCATTCCGTTTATCGACGCTTGCGGCCCTCTCCCCGTTTCGCGGGGAGAGGGTTTTTGTTGGGCGTCTCCCGCGCCGACAGCGCGCCCAGCGCGCCTGAGCGCACCGCCGCGATGGCGTCGCGCGCCAGCGCATCGGCCCGTTCGTTCATGGCGTGGCCGGCGTGCCCCTTCACCCAGTGCCAGCGCACGCGATGCTGCGCCAGCGCCGCGTCGAGCCGCCTCCACAGATCGGCGTTCTTGACCGGCGCCTTGTCGGCGGTGCGCCAGCCATTGCTCTTCCATTTGTTGATCCACGACATGATGCCGTTGCGCAGGTACTGACTGTCGGTGTGGATGTCGACCAGGCAGGGCCGCTTGAGCGCTTCCAGCGCCGCGATCGCCGCCATCAGCTCCATGCGGTTGTTGGTGGTGTGCGCTTCGCCGCCCTTGAGCTCCTTCTGGTGGTCGCCGAAGGCCAGCACCGCGCCCCAGCCGCCCGGCCCGGGATTGCCCGAGCAGGCGCCGTCGGTGTGGACGACGACGTGCGGCTCGCTCATGGCGCGCGATCCCGCAGGCAAGCTCGCGCGCAGGCGATCGCGCGTCGATTTCGCCGCGGCTGAAACATGCTCATCCGTCGATCCCGTAGTCACGCACGCTGGCCACCGCCTGGTGGAAGCGGAGCTTGCGGTAATATTCCAACGGGTCCTTCGGCCGCACCAGCGCGCCCGACGGCACGTCGAACCAGTCGACCAGCCGCGTCAGCAGAAAGCGCAAGGCCGCGCCGCGGGCGAGCAACGGCAGCGCCTCGCGCTCGTCGTCGGCGAGCGGCCGTACCGCCGCGTAGGCCTGCAGCAGGCTCTTGCCCTTGGTCACATTGTACGAATGGTCGGTTTCGAAGCACCAGGCATTGAGGCAGATGGCGACGTCGTAGGCGAGCGCGTCGGTGCAGGCGAAGTAGAAATCGATCAGGCCCGAGAGCTTGTCGCCGAGGAAGAACACATTGTCCGGGAACAGATCGGCATGGATCACGCCCTGCGGCAGGTTGCGCGGCCAGGCGCGCTCGAGATGCGCAAGCTCCGCGGCCAGGAGGTCCTCGAGGTCGCGCTGCACCTCGTCCGCGCGCGCGTGGCAATTCTCGTAGAGCGGCCGCCAGCCTTCGACCGACAGCGCATTGGCGCGCTTGCGCTGGAAATCGAGCCCGGCCAAATGCAGCTTCGCCAAAGCTTCGCCCAAGGCCGCGCAATGACGGGCGGACGGCCGGCGGATCCACATGCCGTCGAGGAAGGTGATCACCGCCGCCGGACGGCCGGCGACGTTGCCGAGCACCTCGCCGTTCTTGTTCTTGACCGGTTGCGGGCAGGTGATGCCGCGGCCGTGCAGGTGTTCCATCAAGGCGAGGAAGAACGGCAGGTCCTTGGCGGCGACACGCCGCTCATAGAGCGTGAGGATGAAATAGCCGCGGCTGGTATGCACCAGGAAGTTCGAGTTCTCGACCCCTTCCGCGATGCCCTTGTAGGCGAGCAGTTCGCCGATGTCGTAGCGGGCGAGAAAGGCCGCGAGGTCTTCCGCCGCGACGTCGGTATAGACGGCCATATTTATTCTGCCGCCTCGGTCTCCCTGAGCACGCGCGGCAGCGGAAAGAACATGCTTTCCTCGGCCGTGGTCACGGTTTCGACGCTCACCGTGTAGCGCTCGGCGAAGGCGCCGATGACCTCCTCGACCAGGATTTCCGGCGCCGACGCGCCGGCGGTGATGCCGAGGCTCGTGACCGAGCCGAACACCGACCAGTCGATCTCCTTCGCGCGCTGCACCAGCGCGGCGCGCGGACAGCCGGCGCGCTCGGCCACCTCTTTCAGCCGCTGCGTGTTGGAGGAATTGGGCGAGCCGACCACGACCATCGCCTCGACCATCGGCGCCACCTTCTTGACCACCTCCTGGCGGTTGGTGGTGGCGTAGCAGATGTCCTCCTTGTGCGGTCCGTGGATGTTCGGAAAGCGGGCCTTGAGCGCCGCGACGATGTCGGCGGTATCGTCGACCGACAAGGTGGTCTGCGTCACATAGGCGAGATTGGCGGGATCGCGCGGGACGAATGCCGCCACCTCGGCGACCGACTGGACCAGCGTGATGGCGCCCGTCGGGAGCTGGCCGAGCGTGCCGACCACCTCGGGATGGTCGGCGTGGCCGATCAGCAGGATCTCACGCCCGCGCTTGTGGTGGATCTCGGCCTCGCGGTGCACCTTGGTGACCAGCGGGCAGGTGGCGTCGAGCGCGAAGAAGTTGCGCTTCTTAGCCTCGTCCGGAATCGACTTGGGCACGCCGTGCGCGGAAAAGATCACCGGCGCCCCGGTATCGGGAATCTCGTCGAGCTCTTCGACGAAGATCGCGCCCTTGGCCTTGAGACTCTCCACCACGTAGCGGTTGTGGACGATCTCGTGCCGGACGTAGACCGGCGCGCCATAGCGAGCGAGCGCCCGCTCGACCGAGTCGATCGCGCGCACGACCCCGGCGCAAAAGCCGCGCGGGGAGCACAGCAGCACCTTGAGCGGGGGCTTGTGGCCGGGCGCAGCGGGCTGGGACATGGGCA
>WNFB01006407.1_pt1 | contig 10564 bp, 9 predicted proteins | sample 5400501 | NCBI WGS metagenome assembly WNFB01 (sample SAMN13153341, study PRJNA577476) | soil metagenome | isolation source: 200 cm saprolite under Douglas fir tree site 2 hole 1 | place: USA:California | collected 2015-04-18 | reverse complement strand
CGGCGCTCGGACGTTGGCGGCGAAAAGCCGATCGAAGGTCGCCACGTCGAGCTCCGCCGTCGGTCCGAACCAGGAGAACCCGGCGTTGTTGACCAGGATGTCGACCCCGCCGACCTGCTGGACCAGAGCCTCCAGCTCGGCCGGATCGCTGAGATCGGCGGCCACGAAGCGCGCCTTGCCGCCCTCGGCTGCGATGGCGTCAACGACTGCTTCACCACGGCCGGTGTCGCGTCCGTGCACGATGACTTCGGCGCCGTGGCGGCCAAGCTCCTCGGCCGCCGCCTTGCCGATGCCGGAGGTGGCTCCGGTGACCAAGGCGCTGAGGCCCTCCAGGTCTCGCTGTCCGTTCATGTTCCGTCCTTTCAGCCGGAGGCCGGTCGGTGCCGGCATGGTTGTTGCGGGCGGGAAGGGGCCCCCTTCACAGCCCGGAACCGAGCCTGATCTCTCTCCCCAGCATCACTCCCAGCTCGGGCAACCGCGCTGACCAGAGTCTCGCCTTGATCAGACTAACCTGTCTGTCTACTGTTGTCAGGCACGTGGCACGGCTGGTCATGAGTCGCATGCACTCAGTGCAACCTGCATGGGCAGGGTCGAGACTCGCGGTGGTTGAGCGCTAGACCGGTGACCGCGCCACCCGTGACGCCGTTGGAGACAGCGGACAGATCCGCTACGGCGCAGCCCTTCGCTGTTTTCCGACAGCGGGTGCAGGGGGCGTGGCCACATCAAGCAGTGCTGCGGCGGCCGACCGGGCGGCGGCGCCGGCACCGGAGCGGTCCTTGTCGAGGCGCGCCGCAACCGCTGCGCCGTCGTAGAGAAGTGCGAGCTGTCGACCGAGGCGCTTCGGGTCGCGGGCCCCGGCTGACTTTGCGAGGCCGGTGAACAGCGTCCTCAGCCATGTGCGGTACTCCTCTGTCAGCGCCCCGATGCTCTCGTCGGGTCGCGCTTCCGCAGTGGCGCTGACGAACTTGCATCCCCGGAAGGTTGTTCCCGCGAGCGCGTCCTGCACATCCGCAAAGATTCCGAGTAGACGCTCTCTGGGAGTGTCGTACCTGGCAAGCACCTGGGCCACGTGTTCGCGGCGGGCTTCGAAGTGCTCTTCGAGATATGCGCGAACGAGCCCATCCTTGTTCCCGAAGTGGGTGTAGAGCGATGCTTTCGCTACACCCGCCTCCTCAAGGAGGCGATCGATGCCGACGACGTGAACGCCCTCCTCATAGAAGAGCTTGTCCGCAACCGCCAGGAGGCGACGCCGCGGTCCCGGTTCCGACTCCGAGGAGCGCTTGTCGGGCCGGACTTCCTTGGTCTTCGGGGTGGTCGTGTTTCGCATGTGCTACCAGCATGACAGATGGATCTGTCTACGGGACGACAATGTGTGACTCCCGGTCGGGTTAGACCGACCTGTCTATGTTCGGCAAACGGACTTTTGACGGTCCGTTCCGCAAGAGTGGAGGGAACCGCGCTGAGGCGAACGATCCACATCAGGGGGACTACATCAACGCGGACGGGCCCATCGGGGGGGAGCACGGCATAGACAGACCTGTGGGTATACGCTGTCGACCAGACCGCTTTGATCACGACACGAGCTTAAGAGAGGGGTAAGCCCATGACGATTGACCCAGCGATCCGTGAGGCGGGTGGCGTGAAGATCCGTTTCGCCGAGGCAGGGGAGGGTGGGAGCGAAACGGCTGTCTTGACCTGCCCTTGGCCGGAGAGTCTGTTCGCATTCCGAAAAGTGTGGGGCCGCTTGGCGGAGCGCTTCCACCTGGTTGCGATCGATCTCCCCGGGTTTGGACGGTCGGAGAGGCGACTGGACCTGTTCTCGCCCCCGGCGATGGGTGCCTTCCTCGCGCAGCTCGTTAGGGAGTGGGATTTGGGTCCCGTCCACATCGTCGGCCCTGATGTCGGCACGGCCGCAGCGCTCCTTGTGGCGGCTAGCGATCCCGAGCTGGTGCGCAGTCTCGTGATTGGTGGCGGCGCTACGGCCGTTCCATTGCGGGTGGGCGGCGCACTGAAGGACATCATCGAGGCGCCCGACATGGAGGGGTACCGTCAGATCGACTCCAAGGACATCCTCGGTCCCGTCTACGACGCGATCCCTGGCGGTCCCCCACCCGCAGGCGTCCGGGATGACTACCTGGAGTCCTACGCCGGAGACCGGTTTGTCGAGTCAGCTCGGTACGTCCGCACCTACCCCCGGGAACTCCCCAACTTGGCCGAACAGCTGCCAGGAATCAAGACGCCCGTTCAAATCGTGTGCGGACGCAATGACGAATTGGTCCCACCTGCCAATGCAGAATTTCTTCACGAGCGATTGCCCAACAGCAGAATGGACCTTCTGCCGGCAGGCCACTTCGCGTGGGAGGAAGTCCCGGATCTGTACGGCGACATCCTGATGAGTTGGCTGAGCACCGGATATCGCGAAGCTTCTGAACCGTCCATGGAGGAGTGACACCGTGGCGGCCCCGTCCTTAACCACCCGAACAACGACAACCATCCACTGTCAAAGGAGAGCACCCCATGCCGATGATCGACGTGTACGCCACGACGGGAACGTTCGCAAGCAGATCGGGGCTGGCAAAGGACCTTGCCGCGGCCATGATGCGGTGGGAAGGCGTACCCGAGATCTCGCTGTTCCTGGACAACACAGCGGCGTTCATCCACGACCTCGATGCCGAAGCGCTGGCGAATGCTGCCGGTGACAGCAATTACGTCCGCGTCCAGATCCTGACGCCCGTCGGAGTCCTCGATCGTAGCAAGCAGCTCGGCGTGGTGAAGGAGATGACCGACATCATCGCCACCGCCGCTGGCGACCCCAGTCTCGTGGAGCGCACGTGGGTGCTCATCACCGAGGCGCCCGAAGGCGGTTGGGGCATCGACGGACACGCCTACACTGGCGCCGACATCGCGGCGGCCGCCCGCAAGGAGGTCGCCGGAAGCTGATCATGCGGTGCCAGCGCAGGCTCATATCACCGAAACGCCGCATCCCACCTGTGGATGATCTCCAATCCGGGCGCGGCGGCCACGCCGACCTTTCCCGACGTAGAGAGAAAATGCCATAAATTCCCGCGCCGCCGCTCACGCAGGAGGACGTCAACATATCGACACCGCCCAGGCCTACGGCAACGAGGAGAGCGTCGGACGGGGACTGCGCGACAGCGGCGTGCCGCGCGACGTGCGGATATTCCCCTGATCTCGCCTGACGCCCAGGAATCGGTCGTAACGCCGGGCTCCGGCCTGCCGGATCCCTCTAACATAGCCCGGTGGCCACGTCCAAGGCTCTCGACCGCACCTTCCGGATCACCGTCGCCGTCAAGGGCCTCGACGGCCTGCTCGAGGTTCTCGGTGGTGTGGCCCTGCTCTTCGTGTCACCGCGCTCCATCAACCACATCGTCCGGGCGCTCACGGCGCATGAGCTGGCTCAGGACCCCAGCGACTTCGTCGCGCGCCACCTCCTCCACTCGGCGAGCCAACTTTCCCCGTCCCCCACCCTCTACGGCGCCGTCTACCTCCTTGCCCACGGAGTGGCGAAGGTGGTCCTCGTCGCTCTCGTGCTTCGCAACAAGCTATGGGCCTACCCGTGGATGATCGCCCTGATCCTGGCGTTCATCGCCTACCAGCTCTACCAACTCACGATGAAGCTCTCGTTTGGGCTCCTAGCCCTCACGTTGTTCGATGCCCTTGTCGTCTGGCTGACCTGGCGCGAGTACCGATCGAAGCGGGCAGTGGTCGAGAGTGGAGCGCCCGCCAGCTGATTCCCGTGCGCCGCCACACCGCCACCCCCACGCTCCGCCCAGGTCCTGGCGGCCGGTCTCGGTGTGGTGGACGACCGGCCCAACTCAACAACCACATGAAACTGTGGGGCGCATAGTCGTGTTGTGCGAAACCAAACCGCGGGGCCCCTCAATAGGTGCTCCGGGGCAGATCCGGGCGTACAATTCTGTGAGTACAGGACCGCGTAGAGCACGGGTGGGTACTCACAGAATGTCTGGCGCAGCGTCAGCCCCCGACCGACCAGCGACCCTACGTCGGCTTGGCTTGGCTGTCGCGGCAGTGATGGTTCTTGCAGGCTGCGGGCGGGGCGTCGCCACAACATCGGCCGCGCTCACACCGCAACCACCTCAGGCGGCCCCCTCGGCGGGCGGGGAGGCGCCGGTGCCGTCAACGCTGCCCGCTCCTGCTGTCCGGGCACCCGTGGATCCGACGCCTGCGCGCCCGACAATCGTCACGACAGCCCCAACAAGGGCCCCCGCTGGCCGCCAGGCTGCAGGGGCGGTCCCCCCAGCCACCGCGAGTGAGGGCGCCGTCCCGGCTGTTCCGACGCCAACGGTCACCCCCAGCACTACCGGGACTGCCACTCCAATCCCGCATCCCTTCGGTCAAGCGACGACTCCCGTGCGGTGCGGTCCGCTCGCCGGCGGCCATCCGGCCCCGCAGTGCCCACCCGGATAACCGGGTCTCCGAGGCACCAGCGCCCTGGTAAAGGCGCATAATGTTCGCCGGTTGTGGCGGCCGTCTCGGGGGGGAGAGGACATGAGTTCAGGCAGGTTCATGCTGGTGGTGGCGCTCGTAGCAGGTCTCGTGGTGGTGGCTCCGGCAGCGATTCGGCAAGCACCGGCTCGCGCGTTCGATCCGACCAAGGCGCCGGAGATCCAAGACCGTCTGCTCGATGGGCTCGCCGACTTCGAGCTGAACCCGGCTGGCGAGATCAGTACCAAGGACGCCGGCGTGTCCTATGTGCCGAAGAAGGATGACGGGTGCGGGCTCAAGGACAAGAACAACATTAAGGTCAACCAGAACTGCCTCAACCTCTCGGATCCGACACTGCAAGGCCGCTCACAGGCCCAGAACGAGACGTCGATCGCGATCGATCCGAACGACTCGAAGCACGTGGTCGCAAGCTTCAACGACTACCGGCGGGGCGACGGCAACTGCTACGGCGCCTACAGCCAGGACGGGGGTAACAGCTGGAGCGACAGCACCATCCCGATGGGATTCACGAAGGGTGGTGCGTACGGGGCGGTTCGTGAGTATTGGCAGGCCGGCGGCGACACGTCGGTGGCGTGGGATACCCGAGGCAACGCGTACCTCTCCTGCCAGATGTTCCAGCGGGGATTCCCCGTGAGCAGCAACCCCGACCTGTCGAGCGCCTTCTTCGTGTTCCGATCGACCGGCAACGGCGGGGCTTCATGGAACTTCCCGGCCCGTCCGGTCGCGCAGAGTCCTGATCCAGCCGGCACCGGCAACGCCGCGTTCCTCGACAAGCAGCTGATGACTATTGACAACCACGTCGCCAGCCCGTTCCGGGATCGTGTCTACGTGACCTGGACGACCTTCGACGTCGACGGCACCGCCTACATCTACGAGGCGTTCTCGAGCGACTATGGCGAAACGTTCAGCACCCCCCACGTGGTGAGCAGCGACAGTGCTCTGTGCGGGCAAACCTACGGCCTGCCGACTCCGCACGGGCGCTGCAACGAGAACCAGTTCTCCCAACCGTTCAGCGGCACTGACGGCGCTCTCTACGTCGCCTGGGCGAACTTCAACAATGTGGTGTCGGGCTCCGACAACCGGAATCAAATCCTGCTGGCGAAGTCGACCGATGGGGGCGTCACCTTTGGTGCGCCGGTCAAGGCGGCCGACTACTACGACCTGCCGGACTGCAACACCTACCAGGGAGCTGGGGCGGATCCTGGACGGGCTTGTGTGCCGGAGAAGGCCGGCACCTCGCACTCGATCTTCCGTGCTGCGAACTACCCGTCCGGCGCCGTGAGCCCGTCGAATCCGGCGCAGGTCGTCGTGACCTACGGTTCCTACATCAACCAGTTCTCGAAGGAAGCAAACGGTTGCATCCCTGCCGGATTTGCGGCCAGCGGCAACAACGCGTTCAGCGGGGTCAAGACCGTGGGCGCCTGCAACAACAAGGTCCTGCTCACCGTCTCCACCGACGGAGGGTCCACCTTCAGTGGCGGCGCTGCCGGTGCCGACCCTCGAACACAATCGACGGTGAACCTCCCGGCTCAGGCCGGCAGCGACCAGTTCTGGGAGTGGGCGGCGTTCGCCGACAACGGAACCCTCGCCGTGTCGTACTTCGACCGATCCTACGGCGCGGACGAAACGTCGGGCGCCTCGGACGTCAGCCTGTCCGGCTCCCGTGATCTCGTCTCGTTCGGAGTCTCCCGGGTTACGTCCTCGTCGATGCCCCCGCCGACTCAGTTCGCGGGCCAGTTCTACGGTGACTACACGGGTCTCGCCGCCGCAGGCATGGCGCTTCCGCTCTGGATGGACACCCGCGACAGCGACCTCTTCACCTGCCCGGGTATCACGCCGCCGACGGTGTGCACCGGTACCGAGAGCGGGGGCTTCCAAGCCGGCGTGGTTGCCAACGACCAGGACATCTTCACCGCCTCGGTCCCCATTCCGACACACTGACCGGCCGTGTCCGGCCACCCGTTCTGATGACAATCGCATCACAGAGAAGGGCTCCAGACCTTCTGACACGAGAATTCCCCGGCAGTGCGCGGCCATGGAGGGGTCGACCACTCTTCGTGGTCAATTCGGGATCGCTATCTTCCCATAACACTCGTTTTGGGTGCCTGCAGAAGCCACCGACCCCAACTGTGGCTGTTTGACCGCGCCTGGCGCGGTCAAACAGCCAAAGATGCGCCGAGACCCGGCCACCAGGTATGAGGGCAACCACAGAACGTGGTGACACTGGAGCGACGCAGCCGGTCCGCCGGCCCCCTCCCGCGCGCCGAGCTTCCAGGACCGAACGCCAACCGGCCAAGCGCAGAAATCACTCGCAAGTATTGACTTCACGCCCGCTGGTTCCTAATCTCGTGGCGTTCGGGCGCGAGAAGGGTGAGCGATGCGTTCAGGGTTTGCGGGACAGGGTGCATCGCGCCCGGCGGCGCCGGACCGGGACACCCGGCGGGCCTGAGGGGTGCCTGCGTGGGAAGCACTCCAGAGTCTCGTCACGCTGCTCAAGACCCTTCCGACCGGCGTCGTCGCCCAGGACCACATCGGCCTCCGGCGCCCCAGCGCCGTGGCGGACCTACCGAGGGTGGTTGCCTCGGTCGGTGAGGTGCAGGACTTCCCGGCCGGCATCGGGGGACTGGTCGGGAGCCACAAGGTGTCCAACACCTCCTGGTCGTCCGACACCGGAAGCAGGACCTCGGGGACCTTCACGATCGAGTTGTGGGCCGGCGACGAGACGACCCTTGTCAACCTCGCCACCGCGGTCACCGGCAAGCTTGAGGACGCCGTGGCGACCACCGGGGCCGGATTCGGCAAGCTCGCCGCTGCCTCGGTCGGCCCGATCAACCTGACGACCCTCGACGGACTTCAGCCGGGGGGCGCGACCGGGCTCCGGCTCCCGATCGCTGCTGCGTTCTCCTTCGAGGCTGTCACCCCGACCCAGACGGGACCGGGCGGGATCATCCAAAAGGTTCACGTGGACGTGCACGAACTCGACACCAGCGACGTCAACGAGGCCATGGACCTTCCATGACCACCTGAGGCGAGGAGGCAACGGAGATGGCAGAGGCAATCACCGAGATGATCATCCCGGGCACCTACATCGAGGTCCGGGCTGAGGGCCTCATCGGTGTCTCAGGGATCGCCACGGGCAACCTCGGGGTGGTCGGCACGGCGAGCAAAGGCCCGGTCGGGTCCGTGCAGATCCTCTCCGCCTTCGCCGACGCCACGGCTACGTTCGGCCCCCCGGATGCCTGGGCCGGCGGGACCAACAGCGAGCTGACGCTCACCCGGGCGCTGCACCAGGCCTTCGCCAACGGGGCGTCCACGGTGTACGCCGTGCGAGCCGCGGCGGGGACGCCGGCCCCGGGCTCCCGGGCCCTCCTCAAGGGGCCGGACACGGTGGCGACGCTGACGGCAAAGTCGCCCGGCACCTGGTCCGGTGACATCACCGTGGCCGTCAAGCCCGCCTCGGCCAACGCCTTCGTCGAGCCGCGCGCCGTCCCCGTGGACGGAGCGGGCAACGTGGGCGCCCTCCTGCCGAACATCGTCCCGTCGCCCCGCAACGCGGTGAAGGTGACGAAGGGTGGTACCGGCCAGACCTCCCGCCTCGCCCTCGTGCCCCAGCCCAGCCCGCCCGGCGCGCCCAGCACCGGGACCGTCGTCGTCAGCCCGACCACCGGCAACCTCACCTTCGCCCCCACCGACAAGCCCGCCGCGGGCGACACGGTCAGCGCCACCTACACCGTCGCCCAAGCGGCCGCCCGGGACATCGAGATCCGGTACGGCAACGTGAAGGAGACCTACACCGTCGCCGACGCTCTCGACATCGCCAACGACCTGGCAGCCTCGACGTTGGTGGATGTCGCGCCGATCGCGCCGGCACAGGCATCCAACCTGCCGGACCTCACGCCGACGGCGCTGCCCCTGGCCGGCGGTTCCAACGGCGAGGGGGCCGGAACGGCCGACTACACGGCGGCGCTTGCCGTGCTGGACGCTCAGGACGTCAACATCGTCGTGCTGGCCGGGCAGAGCTTCGCCAACGCCAGCGCGGCCCTCCTCGCCCACGTCGAGAACGCCGAGAACAACGGGCTCGACCGCATCGCCGTCGTCGGGGCCGACGCCGACGACGTCCCGACGGTCCAGGGCAACGCCGACTCGGTCGGCGACGACCGGGTCATCCTCGTGGCCCCGGGCATCGTCGCCACCGATCTGGCCTTGGGCACGCCGGTCAAGCTCCCACCGGCGTACTCCGCGGCGGCGGTCGCCGGCCTCATCGCCTCCCTGGCCGTCCAGGTGAGCCCCACCAACAAGGAACTCGCCGTCTCCGGCCTCACGACCTACTACAACGACGGCATGCTCAAGGCCCTCCTGGGGAGCCGCGTCCTGCCCCTTGAGCGCAAGTCCGGCTTCCGGGTCGTCAAGGGCATCACGACCGACAGCGGCCCCTTCCGCCAGATCTCGGTCCGCCGCATCGTCGACTACGCCAAGGCCGGGACCCGGATCGGGTCGCTGCCCTACATCGGGCGCCTCAACAACGCCCGGGTCCGCGGGGCGATGCAGGCCACGCTGAACGGTTTCCTCTCCGACATGGTGCTGAACGAGGCCCTGACCGAGTTCACCGTCACCGTCACGGCCACGCGGGAGCAGGAGATCGCCGGCCTCGCCCTCGTGACGATGCTGCTGAAGCCGACCTTCAGCATCGACTACGTGAAGGTGATCATGAACCTGTCGTAACCGCCGCAGGTCAAGCGACGATACTGCCCACGCAAGGAGGAGGAACCTCATGGCCAGCAACACCAGCGTCTTCCGTGGCTCCGACGGATCCATCGTCCTTGCCGTCGACACCGGCGCCGAGGGCGACCTGGCCAAGGGCATCATCGAGAGCTACTCGCTCACACCCATCGGCAGGGTCACCGGCGTCGAGGTCCACGTCGACTCCGACGTGCAGGCCTTCCACGAGCTGGGCCAGCGCTACCCGACCGAGCTGCGCTCCGGCAACGTGAACGTCTCCGGCAGCATCGCCCGGGCCTTCATCAACGGAGCGCTGCTCAAGCTCCTCCTCGGCGACGCTGCAGCCTCCCGGCCCGCTGGCGCCTTCGTGAACCCGTCCTTCAACATCAGCCTCCGTGCCGAAAACCCCGCCCGGGCGGGCATCTCGTCCACCGTCACGATCCACGGCGTCAAGATCGACGAGTGGTCCTACTCCCTCCCGGAGGACGACTTCGTGATGGAGCAGGTCACGTTCAAGGGTCTGTGGATCAGCGTCGAGGACGCGCAGGCCTCCGCGTAGGAGGAACAGCGATGGGGACGGGCTACCTGAGCGTGGACGAGTTGCTGGCGGGGGCCGCGCTCTGCCACGACATCGAGATCCCGCCTGGCGTGCTCGGGCCGACCGGCCCGAGCGGGACCGCGGGGGCTGCGGACCCGGCGGTGCGCAAGGTGCGGATGCGGCCCCTCACGGTCCGCGACCTGCAGCGGGTCGGCAAGGCCGCCCGCGACGACGACTCCCTCCTGTCGGTGCTCATGCTCAAGGAGGCGCTGGTGGAGCCCGCCCTCACCCTCGACCAGGTGCACGGCCTGCAGGCCGGCCTGGCCCGCTTCCTCCTGCAGGAGCTCAACCGCATCAGCGGACTCGCCGTCGACGGCGACACCCTGGCTGGGGCGGTCGAAGCCCCGCTCGCGAGGGCCTGCTTCATCCTGGCCCGGGAGTTCGGCTGGTCGCCCGTGGAGGTCGGGGACCTCACGATGGGCCAGATCCTGCTCTACCTCGAGATGCTCGGGCAGGGCCGGCGGGCCGAGGCGCCGTGACGAACCCGTACCGCTCGGTGCTCGAAGAACCGGCTGCGGCCGTGCGCGCCTGGCAGGACGACCTGCGCTCGGCCGGCGCGTCCCCGGCCCTCCCGGTGCCCGATGCCGGGCTCCCGGAGATCGACGCCGGCATCCTGCTGGACCCGCTCGACCTGGGGACGCTCCCTCGGATCCCGGTACCCGACGGCCTTCCGGAAGAAGCCGCCCCGGCAGCGCCCCCCACGGCCGCCGGCCCCCCTGCACCCGGCCCCCCGGCACAAGGCCCCCCCGCCCCCCGGCG
>WNFB01006403.1_pt1 | contig 10567 bp, 9 predicted proteins | sample 5400501 | NCBI WGS metagenome assembly WNFB01 (sample SAMN13153341, study PRJNA577476) | soil metagenome | isolation source: 200 cm saprolite under Douglas fir tree site 2 hole 1 | place: USA:California | collected 2015-04-18 | reverse complement strand
CGCTTTGGCAAAGTTTTGACCGGATCGCCTTCCGGGCTTATCCGCCGGAAGCTGCGGTCCTTTTCCGACTCACCGGGATCCAACGCAGTTAGCTATTTTGTTGCCACTCGAAACGTCACCGAAGAATTTTCCGTGTGGTTTGGGTCGAATACAACGCGCCCCGAAAATTCTTTCGCGGTCACGAGATGATCGTATCCAAACGCCTTGAAGAAACCTATTTAATAGACGTCAAATTGCATCGTACTGTGCGCTGAATCGATCACGTAAGTCATCCGCTGCTGAACATGCTGCCCTGGGCTTAGAGCCGCGCCAACGAAAACCAGCACCGTGATGCCAGTTAACCGATCGACGCTAGGCATGGTGCCTCCGAGATCTTTTCGCGCTGTCAAGCGCCCCACACTACGATAACCCCATACCAGAGCATTGCTTGGGCAACAGTGTGAAATAGATTTCAACCACGTCATTACGGTAAGCCTATACCAGAGCATTGCTTGGGCGACAGTGTGAAATAGATTTCAACCACGTGATTTTCCTTTCAAAAAAGAGACAAGACATCGGCATTCTCGCCAACCTGGTGAAACCAAGACCGGCGGACATTCGATTGTGAGAACACGAGGACATTTCCTAAAAAGTCTGATAAAAATCCTTTTTTGACCTTGACAGGAGTGAGGCCAATATGCATACTCCAGCCCACTTCAGTCCCCGGGGGTATCCCTTGCTTGTCGTCAGTGTTTTCCTGAAACCGTCTTAAGGAGTTGCTATGCAAAGGCTAAAGATTTTCTCCAGGGTCCTTTCAGTGGATTGGAACGCACGAGTGCGTCCAGCGCGTGCCGCCATGGTGCTGATCGCGACGCTCGTCATCGCAGCCGTGGCCGACCCAACAGGTATAGACCTTAATCCCGTGGTGGCACCACCGAATCCGGCAATGCTACATCCGGTCGAGCGTGTCCCGCGAGTTCAGTACGGACTTGTCGGTGCGTTTCCGCTGGACGAAAAAGATTTGGACTCCTTAGTTTTTCCGAGCACAACACCAGAAGAACGGGCGGTGCTGCTGGAGGGATTGACGTTCTTTACCACTCCCCATACGGAGGCCGATGGTCTCGGACCATTCGCCAACCAGCGTTTTTGCCTGGGCTGTCACACCAACTCAGCCGACGTTCTTAGCCAGGAGCGCAATGTCCAGCTCGTCCCCACCGTTTCTCAGGTCTCTCGCGCTGGGCGCTCCACGCCGACGAATTTCAGCTTCACTTCATTCGACCCGACCACAGGCGGCGGCAGGGCGCCAGACAACGTTGATGCGATCAACAACACGGGAAAAACAGCGGCATTCACGCTGTTTGGGGATTTCAGGCCCGCAACACATACCTTTAATGCCCTGGCGCAGTTCTCCACAGGCGGTGTGCAGCGCGTTCGTCCGTCGCTCGACGCGTGCCTGCCCGATCGAATTCCTCTCATTTCAGAGGATCCGAATTTGGTGGGCGGCGTTGATCCGACGACCTTTCTGAGTCCTTCGGGCTTCCGGCGCACTACCGGCGAGCGTGCGGCGCCGCCTTACATTGGCCGTGGTCTTATGGAGGCGGTGTTTGACGGCGACATTCTAGCTAACGTAGCAGCAGAGCAGGTTCCAATCAATACGTCACTCGACGCGGGAAGCTTCCCTGAATGTTCCGCGGACTGTGTGGCCGGCCGCGCCAACATGAACACGTCGAACCAGGCGTTTGTTGGAGGACACACCGACGTGCGCGTGGGGCGCTTGGGCTTGCGGGCGGCGGGTCCAACTCTGACGCAATTCATGATCGGCGGTTCACAAGGAGAACTCGGCTTCACGAGCCCACTCTTGCCCACCGAACCGTTCAGTTTTGTTAATGTCGGCCGCCCAGGGTGCGTAAATACTGTGGCTTCACCGGAGCTCCCGCTATCAACGATCGTGAGTCTCCGCGCGCTGATCCGGTTAACGGCCCCGCCGGAGTTCGGCAAGACGTTAGTTAATATACTCAAGTCTCCGAATCCGGGAGGGCTGCCGCCCAAGGGAACCCCCGAGCGAATGGTACAGCGTGGAGCCGAGCTATTCGGCATGGACTTAATTGCCTTTGCCAATCGCATGATCCCCGGCCTTATGCCAGCGGGGGGAGATGGTCGGGATGAGCATGGCATCAACCAGGTGGATCGAAAGCTTAATTGCGTTGGTTGCCATGTTCCGGTGATGGCCACCGGACAGCTCCCGGCCGAGACCGGCGCCGAGCATTTGAATAACGCGTGGGTGCCGTTTTTTTCTGATCTGCTCATTCACAAGATGACCAACATTGATGCTGAACGTATTGCGGCAACTGGGCGGCTGCCACTGCTTATCCAACGAGTGGACTTCAATGGTCGTCTGGACAACACCTTAGATCGGCCCCGCTCTCTGACTGACGATACTCTTCCCAACCAGGGCTTTGCTTGTGCCACAGTGCAATGTTTGCCCGCGAACCGCATACCAACAGGCGGCGACGAATGGCGCACCCCACCATTGATGGGACTGGGAAGAATCGGACCTCCTTTTCTGCATGACGGCCGGGTATATCTTAGTGAAGAGAGCGTGTCCACGACACCAGCGGGGACCGTGTATTCGGACGCTGATACAACCAATTCGCCTCTGGTCATACGCACTTTGGACGACGCAATTCGGGCCGCCATTGAGCTGCACGACTTGCCAGCGCCGTTCAACGCGCCGAACCAGTCCACTGAGACGGGTGGTGGATGTCCCGTTCCGCCTGGCAATCGCATAGGCGACGTGTTCTACCAGAACGGAGCCGCCGACATTTGCCCACCTTATGATAGTGCTACTTCACAGCAGAATCGCAGCCAGGCACGTAAGGTCATGAAGCGGTGGCGCAGTTTGAGCGATAGCGATCAGCAAGCGGTGATCGAATTTTTGAAGCAACTCTGAGGGCCGGCAAGAGCGGCTTTGGAACCAACTACACATAGAGGATATGGATCTGTCTCCGAACCTCTGTCAGCGGCGGTGCCACGTATCGCAGCGCCTTCTCCACTGTGCGACGAGCGGGCAGCCGCGGGATAGCGGTCGCCCTCGCACTTAGCCCGTCGCTGCTCGGGACCGACTGGGCGGCTGGGTTTCATCCTCGCTCAGCGCGGATTGCCCCTCACCGGCCCGCCCTCGTCCGCGCTCCTCGATAAGTTGCTGGAACATAAGGCGCAGCGGCGGGTGATAAGCGAACAGGGCGACAAAAGCATCCCGGTCTACGCTCAACAGGTTCGCCCGCGTAACGGTGCGCGCCGTGGCCATCCGTGGCCTGTCGTTCACCAAGGCCATCTCTCCGAAGCAGCCTCCTGGTCCCAGCCGCCCCAGGACCTGCTCGCCATCCCCGGGCCCTTGCTTCACGATTTCAACCTCGCCGTCGATGACGAAGTAGAGCCGATCGCCGCGGTCTCCCTGGCGGAAGATGATCTCGCGCGGCTCGAAATGCTCTCGCCCGAAGCTTGTGCTCCTTTCGATCTTGAGCTGAACGATATCTCGCGGCAGCAGTAGATCGAGGAGCCAGTCGGTCGAAACCCGAAGCTTGCGGTCGAAGTCGGGCATCTTCATTAGATAGATCGCACGCCAGAGCAACCACGCCGGGAAGCCGGAAAGCTTCAACCCGAAGATGTCGGCAACGGCAGACCGATGGCCGAGCGACGCGAGCTTTCCGCGCGCCTTGAAGGCGAAGGCCTGCTTCGGTTCTCCCCTCAGACCGGCGACGAGGTTCTTCGCTAGGTACGCGGCCTGCCTGGTGGCGTGCTGGGCGGTTGGCGGGCATGGTTGCCAGGTGTTCTGGTCCACGACCCAGGCACAATCCCCGAGTGCCCACACGCCCGGGTGGTCGAGCACCTCCAGAAACTTGTTGACCACGATTTGACCACGCTCTTTCTTGCAGGGCAGCGCGGCCACCAGCGCGTTAGGCGCGGCCGGAACCGTGCTCACGAGCGTCTTAGTAGGGATTCGGTCACCGTCCTTGAGGAGGGCAGATTCAGCCGTCGCCCCGGCCAGACGTGTGTTGAGGCGGATCTCGACCCCTCGGCGCTGCAGCAGCTTCTGGGCGAACCGGGCTAGGTTCTCGGGCAGTTCGGGGAGAATGAGCGGGCCGGAGTGAAGCAGTATGACACGAATCTCCGCCGCTTTGATGCGCCGAAAATTACGGGTTCCGGCCCGTACGAAGTCATTGAGTTCAGCGACAGCTTCGACGCCAGAGAATCCTCCGCCGGCAACCACGAAGGTGAGTAAGGCTCGTCGCACCTCAGGGTCCGATTCGATATCAGCTTCTTCGAGGAAGTGGATGACCCGGTTGCGCAACACCAGCGCGTCGCCAAGGTACTTGAATGGGAGGGCATGCTCCGCGAGCCCAGACTGGCTGGCGAAGCTTGTAGTGTTGCCAACCGCGATGACCAGATGATCATACTCGAGCTGGTAGGGCTGCGGCCGAACGCCCGAGCTCATGGTCACGGTCCGGTTTGTGAAGTCAATCGATTCCACCTCCCTGGTGTAAAGATTGGTCTTCGGGCAGAGTCGGCGAATTGGCGCAATCGTATCGAGAATCCCGATGCTCCCCGAAATCACTTCCGGCAGCATCGGCTGAAACACCAGATAGTTTTCTTTGCTGATCAGGCCCACCTCGACGCTGGGGTCCCCTTTCAGGAGCTTCTCGAGCGTCATGGCCGTGTAGACGCCGCCGAAGCCACCGCCGATTATGAGAATCTTCGTCTTTGCCTGTGGCATCTGAACTTCCCGAAGTCAGCCCCGCTCGCCAGCAGCATGTGCTAACGGCTTTATACAGTTTTCCGCGGGCGATTGAAAGGGCTCCCCAGCGGCTCACAGAGCCGCAAACGCGTCAATACGAAGCACGCCAGCGAATCCGTCCGCCGGCGTCGGTTTTCAGCGAATGACTGCCATGTGCAGCAACGAGCGATCACCGTCCTGGCGCTGGCGACTCGTCAAATTCGTGCGCTCTTGGACGAGGATCTGGACCGAGCGTGGAGCATAGCCTATGTCACTGAGCGCGCCTAGGAATTCGGTGACGTCCACGGTCTTCCCTGCCTGCAGGTACCGCGCGTGGGCGACAATCGTCTTCGCGTCGCGATCAACGCTTACGCTGTCTAGCCACTTGAGCTGGCCGCTCTGTCCCCTGGCCTTGAGGAACGCGATCCGCTCGTGGGCCGACCGGTCGCACATCCCGCAGCAAAGATGCTCGACCTTGGCAGCAAGCCGGAAGTGCTCGACGCCGCTGAGTTCCATGCGTCCAGCGACCAGGCCCTTGTCACGAAGCGCTTTGTCGAGGGCCACGAAATCCAGCTTGTCCGCATCGCTTACGACAAGCTCAACCGAGTTTCCGTACACTGGGAGGGAAGCTGTGCTCTGATCAGCTTGGGCACGCGTCAGCAGTTGCTTGGGACCACTTGCGATTACCGCATCAATGCCGGGCAGCGCTGCAAGTGCCTGGCGCGCCTCGTTCAGGCACTCCGAGCAGCACAAATGGTTGATCCACAGGGTCAAGCGCGCTCCGGTGTGGACGTTTGCGCTGGTAGCAGTTACGTGATGCCAGAGTTGCGGATTCTTGTAGTAGTCGAAGACATAGCAGCCGGCAGTGACTACGATAACCAACGCGATGATCTGCCTGGCAGTGGCAAAGTTCATGACGAGGCTCCTGACCTACAGATTCGTTCGGTTCACAAAAGTCAAGGCATAGAGCAGAGTATAAACCGTCAGTACCGATATGATGAGCGACGCTAGAAGCACGCTGGCGAACCTGAAGACGGTTCGCCCCTCGCGTCCAGCCTTGCGCTGGAGCCGCTCGATGATGGAGAACTCACTACTGACCTTGTTCGAAAACACGACTGCGAGCGTCGCGGCAATCGGGTAGATGTGCGGAATCTCGTCCCAGCCAAAGTTGACCAGCATCAGCTTGACCAGCACCCAGAGCATCAGCGAGCCCCACACCCGGGTGAAAACTCCCATCATCAACATAAAGCCGCTCAGCACCTCGGCCAGCGCAAAAGCGATAACCCAGTTTTCCCGGTGGAATGCAGGGTTCGTACCCATGGAGAAGAAGCCGATCATCGGATCATCCATTATCGATGGGTAGTTATCGGCTACTCCGGCTGTCAGGTGGTAATTATAAATCTTCAACCAGCCCAGGGCGAAGAACCCGAAACCGAGCACCAGGCGGACCCACCTGAGTTGAACATCGCTCATCTCCGTGATGGCCACCTTGTGCGATTGCCAAGGCGCCGTAATGTACATCACGGCCACGGTGACGACCGGAATCGCGTCGGCGGCCACCATCCAGCCCCACCGCCACAGGTAAATCCACGTCCCGATGACCAGCGCGCCAGCCAGAGGTAACGCGGTCTGGGTTAGCATAAGAATGCCCAGAAAAACCTGGAAAAACTTGAAGAAATTCGCGGAAGTCGGCTCCAGCGGATAGCTGGGCATCACCAGCGAGTCATTTGTCGCCGAATACATGAGTACCAGCGCAGGGCTGCGCAGGAACAACACCACCGCCCACTCGCCGACGGCATGGAACCAGCGCAAGCGCACCGGCTCATCGGTGAGAAAGTTTGCAAGGTGATGCAGGCCCCGTTGTGCACGGCCCCGCAGGCCAGCCAGCACCCGGTGCTTTACAAAGACGTCGAGGTCCCGGCGGAAGAAGAAGATAATCAGGAACGCGTTGAGGAGAAGGAAGCTAATCGTACCGATGTGCATCATGTCGGGCTGTATGCCCAGGAAAGCCTCGGGATGGCGCCCGAAGTATGCCTCGTTTAGGGGAAACTTGAGATCGTGCCGGATGAAGCGCTCGTGAGCATAAATCACGGTGGGAAGCAGCACGAGTACCCCCGCCGAGATAAAGAGGAGCCTGCCCGGCCGCATCCAAGTCCTCCTGTTGCCCGTGGGCTTCACATCGCTGGATGGTCAGGACCATTCCGAGGCGTACTCGAGCGCGCGGGCTAGGGCCGCGGGATCGGGGATGATAATTTTCTTGTCCTTGCCCAGCTCAATCAGACCGTCGGCTTCGTACTGATGCAACAACCGGCTCACAACCTCCCGATTCGAACCGACCATGGCAGCCAGATCTTGGACGCCAAACTTCAGGCTGATCAGGCAGGTCCCGTCCGCCGCCACCTGGCCATACTTTTCTGTCAGCTGATGCAACGCCGCGAGGAGCCTGTACGGAACTTCCTTGGAAGACATTTCGAGCATGCTGCCGCTGGTCTTCCGGAGGCGCTCGCATAGGGACTCCATCAGCTTCCACAGGATCTCGGGGCGGCTCGCCACGAAGTTCTGGAAATCCTTGCGTGAGATCGAGGTCATCTCGGTCGGCTCGCACGTGGTGACGGTCGCAGAACGCGGATACCCGTCGAGCATGGCTATTTCCCCGAAAATCTCGCCCGGACCAAGGATGTCCAGAATCTTTTCAACTCCCTCCTCGGAGGCCCCCGTGACCTTCACCGATCCTTTCAGTAGCATGTAAAGAGAATCCGACGGCTCGCCTTGGAAAAACACAGCAGCGTCTGTCCCGTACTTTTTATGGGTAACGATCTTGGCGAGCTGCTCGACATCACCAGGACTCAGCTTGGAGAAAATCGAAACTCGCGAGGTCGCCGTGAGTTCCTTCTGCAACTGCAGATGCTCCGAACTGGTGGGATTGAAGACGAGGTAGGGCCCGCCCTTGACTCCGAACTCGACACGGTCGTTGTAGTTCAGCTTGGCTCGCTCCATTTTGGCACCATTGACGTACGTGCCCTGTTTGCTGCCCCGATCAAGAATCGCGTACTCGGTACCCTCCGCTTGGATCACGGCATGATCGAGCGAGACGCGCGCATCAGTAATCACCAAGTCCCTGTCGCTATGGCGGCCGATCGTGAAAGGCACATGGTCGAGCACAATTTTGCGCTGCTCCGCGCCGTTCACGAACACCAGCTCGGGGCGGGGACCTGGAGAATGTTCGAGAGAGACAACCGCTGCAGCAGACATCTTGGCCCCCTACGAAGCCGGACGCGGGAGTGCACTGTTGCCCGCGAGATAGAGCGATTTCAAGAGCACAACCACAAGCTAGCCTCTGAAGAGTCTCCGCAATTCTACCGCAAACGCGTCTGCGGTCAAGCATCCCTTCCAGTCTTGGCCGTCCCGCGAAAAACGATCGTGCTCTCCGGGTCGGAGATGCGGAAGAGCACATCTGCCCCAGAGATGGCTTTCCCCGCAGTACTGAACGCCAGCAAGCGAGCGTGCAAGGTTTGTCCGGGTTGATAGAGAGGCTTGTCGGTGGTGAGCGTCACCCTCGACCGCTGCCAGGCAGTCAGGTCAACGTCCACGGAGGCCTGCAACCCGCCGTAGCGCCCCACGGCAGTCAACGACATGGATTGCGACGGCAGGGGGCTGGGCAGGGAGAGATGCACCTCGGCCACTCCGCGAGCATCGGTTACCCCTTTGGCCTCCAGCAATGGCCGCTCGTCGGCAATATCCGCTTTCAGTTCGACGTGAACGGTAACTCCTGCCACCGGCCGCGAGGTGACCGGGTGCGCCGCCCGCAGCAACACACGACATTCGCTTCCTTCCTTGACGTACTGGAGCGTGGAGATTTGCAGCTCGAAGAGATCGCGGGCTACGTTCGCCAGGGCGATGATGCCTTCGGCTGCCGCCCTTGCGCTTGGCGGTTGCGCCGAAGTGCTCACCCTGTAACGCAGGCGGTAGGCAAGGATCTCCGTGGTCGCCTTCTCCGCGTCCTCAGAGTGCATGGCCAGGGAAAAAGGAATAGTGATCTGCAGCCGGTTGAGGCCCGGGCGAATGGTTTGCTTCTGCTCGGCCGTGGCGCGGACATTTCCCTTCGGGTCGAGAAATTCCACACGAACGTCTGCGGTAGATGGATGCTTACTAAGACTTTCCACGGCCAGAGAGACCGCCGCGTGGTCGCCAAGAAAACGCACGGTGGTCGCCGCCTCGCGTACGCGCAGCGTGGAGACCGGCTCACCGGTCGGTGCCGCGACGCAGGTCACCGCTGGAGACAAACAAAGAGAAAGGAAGAATAGAGAGACACCTACCCGTCTAAAGCACATGGCGCACCCACCCCGGTCACCAGATGCGGCTGCTTGGCCCCTTGTCACATTAGGTGCGACCAACCGCTCCCGGGTTGTTTAACACGTTGACTGCCGGCGATGGAGACGAACACAAGGCCTGGTGCGTACCTGTTGACCTGGCCCGCCGTTGTGCGCGGAGGCAAGGCAGTTGCGCGCTTCCCACGCCTCCCGTACCATGCTCAAGCAGAACAAGCGGGAGGAAATGATGAAACACTATGTACGCATCGCGGTTGCCGTGCTAGTCGGTGCGGCGATTTTTGGCGGCGGCTATGCTGCCGGCCAAGCTAAGAACAAATTCGGCCAGCCCAAGACCATCATTCAGGTCTCGCTGATCAAGTGGCGCGAGGGCGTCTCCGACGCCGACAAACAGAAGGCGCTCGACGGCGTCAAGGAACTGGCTGCGGAGATTCCCGGGATCAAGAACATCTGGCTGAAGGCGGTGCGCATGCAGCCGCGCGACTACCATGACGCCTTCGTCATCGAATTCGCCAGCCGCGACGCCGCCGACAATTACGCGCTCAGCCCCCTCCACGACAAATGGAGCAAGGCCTACCTGGCCATCCGCGAAGCGTCACTCTCCCCGCAGATCACCAACCCATAGCCCGGCGAGAGCAACCGCCGCGGCGTGCATCTTTATTTCTTCTCTCTCGCAAGCCTGCTAGAATCTGCGGAAATGAATTCCCCGGGGCAAGAACGCCGCGCCCAGCCCCGCGTACCGGGCGGGGACGCTCACGTAGACTATATTGAATACGTGCTGCCCTCGGCGCGCGTCCGGGACATCTCTCGCACCGGGATGTACGTCTTTGAAAAACACCCCTACAAAATCGGCGAAGGCGTCCAGGTAAGTCTGTGGTTGCGCTCGGGCGAAGCCATTCCGGTGGGCTGCGTGGTGCGGCGCGTTGAGCCGGGCGTCGGCATCGGTCTCGAATTTGTTCACATCGAGGAAGCCGGCCGCCGATTGCTGGATGAATTCCTCTCCCTCGGCACTAGCGGCAACCCCTCCTCGTCAGTTTGATCGGCGCAAGAAACTCCATCCAAGTCGCTCCACTAGCCGCCCGAATGCATTTGAAGGCAGCCCAAGCGACTCGAAGTGACGACCTGCCGCCTTTGACACCGATACCCAACCGCCGGGGCTACGCTGCTGTGTGAAAACTGGATAAACTGCAGGTAACTCTCACTCTTTCTTCCTCTGCAACCCGAACGTGCGCAGCAACTGCCGCTCGAAAATCCGGTCGGGGAGCAGCCGCTTGGCGAGGATGCCGATGCGCGCCGAGCGCGTCACGATATAGCGCGCCCGCGGCGGCGTATCGCGCAACGCGCGCAGGATCACGCGTGCGCAATCTTCCGGAGTGGTGCGCGCAGCGCCCTTGGACCGGGTGGATTTCTTCCAGGTGCGCCGGAATCCGCTGTACACCGCGGCGTAGGGGCTTTTCTCCGCGCCCGCGGCATATGCGGAGGACAG
>WNFB01014332.1_pt1 | contig 10568 bp, 10 predicted proteins | sample 5400501 | NCBI WGS metagenome assembly WNFB01 (sample SAMN13153341, study PRJNA577476) | soil metagenome | isolation source: 200 cm saprolite under Douglas fir tree site 2 hole 1 | place: USA:California | collected 2015-04-18 | reverse complement strand
CCTCGCGTTTATCATAGAGCTTTTTACCACGAGCCAGGCCCAACTCAATCTTCGCTCTGCCTCCCTTGAGATAGAGCTTGAGAGGGATGAGCGTTAAGCCTTTCGTTGCCACCTTTGCTTCCAATTGCGCGATCTCGCGTCGGTGCAAGAGCAACTTGCGGCTACGCATCGGCTCATGGTTGTAGCGGTTGCCGTGTTCATAGACAGCAATATTTGCGTTCTCCAGCCATAGTTCGCCGTTGCGAATGATAGCGTATGCGCCGCGCAGGTTGACCTTTCCCTCGCGGATCGATTTGATTTCCGTGCCCACCAGTGAAATGCCGGCCTCGACTGTGCGCTCGACGAAGTAATCGTGATATGCCTGGCGATTGACCGTCATGACTTTGATCGGTGCATCGCCCGGCGGTGATTTGGCCTCGTTCCTGGCTGCGCTTTGTTTTGCCATCATCAAAACTCCTTTTTAAGGACGTCTATCTGCCGTTCTTACGAAACAGCAGGCACACTGCCCAGGGGGACTACACTCCGGGCAGGATTGTCAGGTTTACAGGGTAATTTATTGCCCTTCAGGGTCAGTGTATCATCGCCGGATGCGTGCGGATGCTATACCCTGCTGCATTCGCATATATTGCAGAGTGCCGGTCTGTACAGATACATCTGATGCAAGCGATACAAGTGATACAAGTGATACAAACGATACAAGTGTTACAAAAATCCCTTTGCCAGCAAACCCTTGATTTACCTCTTCATAAGTATGTTCGCTCAGGCATGGTTCAAATGAACTTGACCGTTCCTCACCACCAGCAAGGTCCAGCCCTACTGAATGTTGCCGACCGAATCGGGGAATCCTATCCATTGAGATGCTTGCGGCCCAGGGTCCTGTAGGGACAAGGGGCGGGGTGGAGTGGATGAGGAGGCCTTGTGCTTGTCCTGGTTGGGGTGCGACCTGTTTGCTCCACGCAGTCCCCACTGGAGCGCGTTGCCACCAGGACAAGCACAAGGCCCCTACCCTGCCCCATATCCGCCCCTTGTCCCTACAGGACCCCATTTGGTCGTCAACATTCATCAGGGTGACTGTTCAACCTGGCAAGTACTTTTCTTCACATTGAATCTTGCCTAAAGATCTATGCGAACGCAACTCCAGAAGGTATAATCTGTATGAACGTTGAATTTTGACCTGTCTAACCTGCTGGAAGCAGGAGTCGGACGCGTTACTGGCCTGAAACTTTGTTGTTCTCCAAAGCGTATGTACCACCAGTGGAAGATAGTCTTAAAAATTTGCCACCATCATATTTGGGCATTCACACAGGTTGATCCTGAAAGGAGGATTTCACCCCATGAGTACGAGTACCATTACCACCAGGGACGGCACGACGATTTTTTACAAGGACTGGGGCACGGGGCAGCCCGTCGTCTTCAGCCACGGTTGGCCGCTCACTGCCGACGCCTGGGACGACCAGACGTTCTTCGTGGCCTCCCAGGGCTATCGCGGGATCGCCCATGACCGTCGCGGCGGTGGACGATCCAGCCAGCCCTGGGACGGCAACGACCTGGACCACTACGCCGACGATCTGGCGGCGCTCCTCGACACGCTCGATCTGCACGACGCGGTGCTGGTCGGCCATTCCACCGGCGGCGGCGAGGTGGCCCGCTACATCGGTCGCCACGGCACCTCGCGCCTCGCCAAGGCTGTGCTGGTGGGCGCGATACCCCCGCTGATGCTCAAGACGGCGGCCAATCCAGGCGGCCTACCAATTGAGGTGTTCGATCAGCTCCGCGCCGGTCTGAGTGCAGATCGTTCGCAGTTCTACAAGGATCTCAGCGCACCCTTCTTCGGGGCCAACAGACCGGGTTCCAAGGTGTCGCAAGGCACTCGGGACGCGTTCTGGCTGTGGTCGATGACCGTCGGCCTCAAAGGCGCATTCGACTGCATCAAAGCCTTCTCCGAGACGGACCTCACGGAAGACCTCAAGAAGTTCGACATTCCGACCCTGATCATCCACGGAGACGATGACCAGATCGTGCCGATCGCTGACTCGGCCCTGCTCTCCTCGAAGATCGTCAAGGGCGCAACCCTGAAGATCTATCCGGGAGCGCCCCACGGCCTGACCTTCACCCACAAGGAGCAGTTCAACGCCGACCTGCTGTCTTTCCTAAGGTCCTAGACGTGGCAGCGCGGCGTCACGGGGTTCAGCTGATGGTCCGGCGGTCGGCGACCACGCAGGGAGACGATGACGCCAGCGCATCCCTGTAGTGGTTACTTGAAATATCCGTTCCAAAAAGAGTGACTATGGTAGCGCTACTCGCTCCTTTACTTCGCCATCCATATATCAGACAGATGGTGATAAGGTTTCCTGTATGACTGTTTACTTCCTGATTTTGGAACAGATATGCTAAGTAGCCAGGACAGGATACTATATTGCAGAATTGGTACTTGCTACAAGAAAAAAGGAGCACCAGCCATGCCAATTGATAGCGGCTTCATCGGACAGAGTTCATCGCCGCAGACATTCGAGGTTACGCCTGAAGCCGTCCGGCGCTTTATGGAAGCAACGGAAGACCCCGCGCTGCAAGGCAACGAATCTCTACAGTATGCGCCTCCTACCTTCCCCACCACTTTCCGCGTGCGCGTGCCCGGGTTGGAGTTGGACGGCTCCAAGATGCAACTATTGCACGGTGAGCAGCAATACACTTATACGCGCCAACTGCGTGTAGGCGAGCAGGTGACATGCATTGTGCAGGTTACCGATGTGCGCGAACGGACCGGCAAAAATGGCTCGATGACATTCGTTGTGCTGGAAACCAGCGGGACGGATAGCCAGCAGCAACCCGTATTTACTGCCCGCAGCACCCTTGTCATACGCTCAAAAGGGGATTGACAACCTTCAAGGTTTAGTATAAAATTGCGTCCGTAATCCGTTATGATCAGCCCTCGTGGCGGAATGGTATACGCAGCAGGTTGAGGGCCTGTGCCTGAAAAGGCGTGGTGGTTCGAGTCCACTCGAGGGCACCCCACATAGAATCTATGTTCCCTCTCTTCCAGGGGCGACTAGCTCAGTTGGTTAGAGCGGCTGCTTTACACGCAGTAGGTCAGGGGTTCGAGTCCCTTGTCGCCCACTCTCTTAGCGAGTGTAGAAATATGTGTATAACGAAACAACGTCGCGAGGAAGTTGCCCTGCAAGACCATCCAGCCGTCCCAAAGCAAGCGTGGCCTGGTCGAGAAGCTCATAATGCTCCCCACTAAGGTTTAATGGCGGCTCAGGAGGCAACTGATATGGAACAAAAGCTTTAAAAGGCTCCGGCGTTAGAGAGTGTTCACCATCTCCAGACATTTTCTTTTCAAAGATTTCGTTATTAAAGAAATACGCTCTTTCCTTTAATAAGGATCAAGCTTAATAAAGGTTCCTTAAATAACGAGTCCGCTTATTAAAGAAAATGCCACATTTCTTTAATAAGCATAGGATAACACAGGAATGTCTGATTTCAAATACTCTGTTCGGCATCGCTATCGCTTTATCTTTCTCCTAAGTGGCGTGTATGTAACCGAACAGCGATAGATGGCAAGCGTGTGTCTGCCCATAATGCTCAGCGATATATGGCAACGACACAATTAGCTGATGGTAGGAGTCCGTTAGATGTCCAGCGTCAGATGGGACATACAACACTTCATATGACGAATAAGTATGCTTCTCTGACAATAGGTCATTTGAAGAAGTCGCATGAGAAACATTCACCTTTACGGGCTGATACTGGCGGTTCTACTGAGGTGTTTGGTGTTGGCTATTGGGATGAGTGATTAAGCGTTAAGCGGAAGTGTCTATAGCTTGACAATTATCTATGGATATGCCCGCTTTTTTCGGTACTGTTTTCTGTGAAATAGTGACTAGAGAGAAGTTTTGTGCTACCTTTATTAATGTTTCGAGGCGCTTAGTGATAATAAGGAGCTTGGCGTTAACGCTAACATTAATATGGATGTAGGTTATCCTCCTTATTAATGTTTCAAGGTGCTTAGTGATAATAAGGAGCTTGGTAATGACTGATAACAATAATAAGGGTAAAAATTATGGTCGTGCGGGGAGCTATGTTAGCCAGATTGGAGGTTACAAAGCTTTTGTACCAAAACCATTACCGCCTGATCCACCTATTCAGCTAGATAATGAAATGATCTTATTACTATCGCAAGCAGATATGGCTTTAGGGCGTCTGGATGGTATGAGTACAACATTACCTAATGTTGACCTTTTCGTTGCTATGTATGTGAACAAAGAAGCAGTACTTTCAAGTCAGATTGAAGGAACTCAGGCATCTCTTATAGATGTTCTAGCGTTTGAAGCAGATGCCGCTTTTCCTGAAAATCCCCAAGATATTGAAGAGGTCATCAATTATATTAATGCTTTGAACTATGGTCTTGAGCAGCTTGACAAAATTCCGATTTCGCTTCGTCTTATCCGTGAGATTCATCATCTTTTGATGCAAGGAGTAAGGGGAGCCGATCGTCAACCTGGTGAATTTCGTAGTTCGCAAAATTGGATTGGAAACCCTGGAGATACGAAAGAAACAGCCAAATTTATGCCACCTTCCCCCACAGATATGGATAAAGCATTAGACGATCTCGAAAAATTTATTCATAAAGAAGTTTCCTTGCCTCTTCTATTAAAAGTGGGCTTGGTGCATGCTCAATTTGAGACGATACATCCATTTCTCGATGGTAATGGGCGTATGGGTAGGTTGCTTATTACATTTATACTCTGTTCCGAAGAAGTTTTGCGTAGACCACTGCTCTATTTATCGTACTTTTTCAAAGCAAATAGATTTGAATATTACGGATATCTTCAGAAGATACGTGATGAAGGTGATTGGGAGTCATGGCTGAAGTTCTTTCTACAAGGTGTGAACGAAGTCGCGCGGCAAGCGACAACGACTGCGAACAATATTGTACTGCTAAGGGAAAGGCATCGGGGAGTTATTGCTACTAACTTTCCTCGTTCTGCTAGACCTGCTTATCAACTACTTGAATATTTATATAAAAGGCCAATCATTACAGCTAATGGCGTTACTACAGTAACTGGACTAAGCTATCAAAATGCAAATAGGCTCGTATTAAAGTTTCAAGAGATAGGTCTCCTTCGTCAGATGGATGCGTACCAACGAAATAGGCGATTTGTTTATTCCGATTACTTGGCAATGTTTGCCGATGAAGAGATACCCAGAAATGATCGGAAATTGCTTTCAAAGAGCAAGGAGGAAGATAGAACTCAGTTTGTGACTTAAAGGACTTTTTCTCTTCAATACTTAGATTACTTACGTAGTACCGGGCCTATTATGGTTTAGCAGAGATGGATTAGGGTGCTTTTGGCAGGCGTGCAAGAATTTGGGTAAGGAGTGTGGTATGCTCGTCGAATTTTGTTTCGAGTTGCTCAAGGTGCATTTCCACCCGTTCTAGTCGCCTGTCCATTTGCTCAAGGTGCGTTTCCACCGGTTCTAGTCGCTTGTCCATGCTCTCTAGGTGTGCGTTCATTCCGTCTAAGCGTATGTCCACACGCTCAAAGTGTTTTTCTGTTGTGTCGCTAAGTGTTGCTAGTCGCCCTATGGCATTTTCTGTGAGACCCTTGATGATGGTCATTTCAAAAGCCATATCTCCGTAGGCTTTGATAGTTTCGGTTTTAAATTGCCTGAGGTCGAATTCTACTGTTTGCAATCGCTCTTCTTGCGTTGGCATGAGGAACCTGCCTTTCGTTCTCTAAACAGTTGGTTCTATTATAGCATTACGCTTCGGTTGGTTGTACTTCTTTACTATTTTTGAGGGATTGGCATGCAGTTCAAAGTATGGTACCTTTAGAGTAGATGAGAAAGCAATTTACCTCTTTTTCCAGGTGGGATGGTATCTTTCTTATAGAGAGGTAGGGTTACATGATAACAACGAAGGAAGAACTTTCGGTGGTCACTCCTGCTGATTGGGTTCCCGGGCCTCCGCAAGGCTCCTGGACATATGAGGACTACGCCGCTCTTCCCGATGATGGGCGGCGTTATGAGATTGTGAATGGAGTGCTTGTTATGGCTCCTGTACCTACTCCAGAGCATCAGGATATCGTCGGTGAAATTTATGTCGCTCTGCGAGCTTATGTTAAGCTTGCTGGTCTTGGGCGTGTGTTTATGGGCCCTCTTGATGTGCAATTGTCTCCCGAAAACACGTTTCAGCCTGATCTCGTCGTTGTTCTGAACGCTCATCTGGAGAGAGTGACTGAGAAGAAAATCAGTGGTGCGCCTGACCTGGCAGTTGAGATAGCATCTCCAAGTACGGCGGCCTATGACCGACTCACCAAGTACGAAAAATATGCTCAAGCTGGGATTACAGAATATTGGATTGTCAAGCCGACGCGTCGTACCGTTGAGGTGCTGGTATTAGAGCGTGGGGAGTATCGTTCACTTGGCGTCTTCAGTGAGCAAGCGACACTCCCGTCGCGAGTGATACCGGGGCTACCAGTGCGCGTGGAGCAGTTTTTTGCATGAGGCAGGTGAGAAACTACCTGGCATGATGGAGAAGGGATTCAGCTACGTTCTGAGTCTAGTCCAGAGATTAAAAATGCAGGAGGGGGCAAACCTCCTGCATTTTTAATCTCTGGTACATCCCACAGGCTTTACGCCGGAGACTTCACTTCTTGCTGAACAGGTCGAATGATCCCATGCTTCACCTTGTGATCTTCAGGATGTAAGATTGGTATGCCGGTCACCAACTGTCGAATCCACAGGAAAGCAAAACCGATGACCAGCCAGGCGATGCTTAAGCCGCCCGCAATAATGGTGTCTCTCGTTAAACTGCCGCCGCCTGTGATATTGAAGTAGTAGACACCTATCAACATCAGTACGTTCAACACAACGCCCAGTCCCGGAGCCAGGACGGTAGTAAAGATGTTGCGTGTCGTAACCCCGGCAAAAGCGATGATGCAGATGAGACAGGTCATGCCATACAGCAGAAATGTGCCGATGTTAGAGATCAGCCCCACCTGAGTCAGATTATCAACGTTCAAAACGCCATACGACCCGATGACGGCGGAGATAACGGTCAGTACAATTACGCCTACGTGGGGTGTGCGGAAGCGGCCGTGCAGGAAGCCAAACACTGCGGGCAGTTCGGTATCTTTCCCCATCGCGTGGGTGATGCGCACACCCGTATTCAGGCAGGAGAGCGACGTTCCGATCAGCGCGATCACCACCGTGACAGCCAGAATGCTGGCGAACGCTACACCGTTGCCGCCGAGCATCTGGTTGCCGATGATCTGGGCCATGTCACCGATTGGCGCGCCGGAAGCTGAGGCAGCCGCGAAACCCGTGCCAGCACTGTTATGATAGCCGGTGTTGATAAAAAAGTTCGCGGCGAAGTATTCGATGAGATAGAAGACGACGGCCTGGATCACGAGCGACAACAGCACGCCGCGCGGGATATCCCGTCCGGGATTTTTGGCCTCGGCAGCCAGGGCCGTAGCCGATTCAAAGCCCACCACCAGCAGGATGGCGATCGTAGCCTGGGAAATGAGTCCGCTGAGGCTATGCGGTGTAATCACACTCAGTGCGCTAGGATGCAGGTAATGCACATTGGGATGGGTCATGCGGTAAGCAATTGCGAGGACGGAGAATGTGATGAGGGCGACGATCTGGATGACATTGATACCGATATTTGCCAGGGTAGAGCCAGTAACGCCAACGAAGGCGATCATACCAACAACGCCGGCAAACACCACGCACACGATCACTTCCTGCCAGGCCGCTCCGAAACTGGGGTCAAAAGTCTGGATAATGTAGGTGATGAGCAACCCCATGAAGGCAACCATCACGCCTGGATACACCCAGTAGTAGAGGTGCGACGCCCAACCAACCACGAACTTGGCGATGCGGGCAAATTTGAAGTGGCGATGCTCTTCTTTGTGGAGGATGGCTGCTTCCGCGTAATAGTAAGAACTGCCCGTTCCACCTTCGGGGTAGCGTTTGGCGAGCGCAGCATAAGCGGTGGCCGTGAGTAATGCGATAGCTGTTGCTACAAAGACCGCGGCCCACATGTTCATTGCCGTGGGGCCGGACTGCAACTGGTAGGTGGTCCAAAGGAAAGCGCCTGGCGCGATCAGCGCCATAGCGTTGATGGTGACTCCGGTAAGTCCCAACGAGGGCTTCATACCGGTGTCTGTCGAAGCTTGAGAAGCCATGTTCCTGTTTCCCTTCCTGGATTGTAAAGCTGCTCATACCACTGGCCTCATTACCAGGTTACCAAGCCGCACTGCCACACACAGAGTTCGAGTTGCAATCATTGCCGATCTCGTAGCTTCTCTCTACTAGAGTATAAATGGCTTCTGTGTCTCATGATACTGCCAAAATAGAAGAAGTCGGAGCAGCTATTTTGGATAATATGCACAAATCGCAAATGTCGCTTATTGAAAAGCTCATCATTATTTGATGAACATGAAGATTTTGTTGATAGTGTCTTGATAAATATACGTGATATCATGAGAACAATTTGAGAGGAGGAATGCCGGTTGTATATTTTGCACAATGGCTTTTACAGAAGGGGGAACCGTTTTGAGGGATTGGCACACAGTTCAAAGTATGGTACCTTTAGAGTAGATGAGAAAGCAATTTACCTCTTTTTCCAGGTGAGATGGTATCTTTCTCATAAAGAGGTAGGGTTACATGATAGAAACGAAGGAAGAACTCTCGGTGGTCACTCCTGCTGATTGGGTTCCTGGGCCTCCACAAGGCTCCTGGACATATGAGGACTATGCCGCTCTTCCCGATGACGGGCGGCGTTATGAGATTGTGAATGGAGTGCTTGTTATGGCTCCTGCACCTGGAACAGGACATCAGTCAATTGTAGTGCGACTCTCTCACTACTTGTTTGTGCATGTCGAACTGGCCGGACTAGGACGAGTGTTCCCAGGTCCCGTCGATGTAGAACTGGGGCCAAAAAATGTGTATCAGCCCGATTTCGTCGTCCTCTTGAACGCTCATCTAGATAGAGTGGTAGCGAAGAAAATCATTGGTGCGCCTGACCTGGCAGTTGAGATAGCATCTCCAAGTACGGCGGCCTATGATCGCCTCACCAAGTACGAAAAATATGCTCAAGCTGGGATTACAGAATATTGGATTGTCAAGCCGACGCGTCGTACCGTTGAGGTGCTGGTATTAGAACGTGGGGAGTATCGTTCACTTGGCGTCTTCAGCGAGCAAGCGACACTCCCGTCGCGGGTGATACCGGGCCTACCAGTGCGCGTGGAGCAGTTTTTTGCGTGAGTTAGAAAAGAACTTCTAGCTTATCCTTTTTGAACGGCTGTTCTCGCTTGCCTTGACAGCAAGGGCACTCCTATCACCAGAGGTGGGTCGAAGAGATGCGGCGGGTGCAGGACGAGATCAGGATCGCCAGACACCTGCCCATGGCGGATGACCAGCGGACTCACGTGGTAGCCAAGCAACATCCTCTCGCCGGGCAGCAGAGCCGAGTGGAGGTCTGCGGCGACGGGAAACGCGGCAGCCCGCAGATGATAGACGCCATCAGGAACGTCATGCAACAGATACCAACCCGGCGAGCTGAGTGTGGTACACCGCACCGGTCTTCCCTGGGGAATGGGACTGGGGAACAGGCCCACATAGATCGTGCCCCGAAAGGTCGCCGGAGCGCTGATCCGGCCCAGCAGGGCGTTTTTCATCGGCATGCAGGAGGACGTCGTGAGACAGCGCTCGGCAGGCTCTGCCGGAGGCGGCTCGAAGGCATGAGCCCGTTGGCGCAACAGGCGTGGAGACAGGCCCACCAGGTGCGTGAAACGGCTGGTGAACGAGCCAGTGCTCGTATAGCCCACCTCGAAGCAAATATCGGTCACGCTGAGCGAAGTTGTCACAAGCAACCGCCGGGCCTCCTGAAAGCGCAGAGCGGAAAGAAATTCGCCAGGTGGAATGCCAATCAGACGACCAAAGACGCGAGTGAAATGCGAGGGACTCAGACAAGCAACCGAGGCCAGATCTTCGAGGGTCAGCACTTCATGCAGATGGGTATGCATGGCCTGGATCGCGCGTTCAACGGCCTGCGTTTGAGCGGCAAGGGTCACGTGACGCGCAGCGTCTTCACAGAAAACGGGTGGTGCTGTTTGCATGGTGTCCTTCCTTCTACAACATTCTCACAAGTCTATTCTTTTTGGCCTGATCGTAGGCGGAAAACCAACCCTAGCCGTTCCTGCTCCTCGCTGGTTCCAGCGGGTGCGCATCAAAAAGGATAAGCTAGAAGAAGTTTTGTGCTTTTCCGTCTGCTATAATGGTCACGCGACCAGAAGGTGCCCATCTCATTCGCTGCGTCGCTGAATTCAAACGTTAGGTCGCTCTGAGAATCGAGGTAATGCTTATGTGTAGAAACATCAAGACGCTCTTCAACTTCGAACCGCCTGTGACCGAGGAGGAGATTCGTGCGGCCTCACTGCAATTCGTGCGAAAGGTGAGCGGCTTCAACAAGCCATCGAAAGCCAACGAAGCTGCATTCCTTGCTGCCGTTGACGAGATAGCAGCAGTCTCCAGCAACCTTCTCAGATCGCTCGAGA
>WNFB01006402.1_pt1 | contig 10568 bp, 7 predicted proteins | sample 5400501 | NCBI WGS metagenome assembly WNFB01 (sample SAMN13153341, study PRJNA577476) | soil metagenome | isolation source: 200 cm saprolite under Douglas fir tree site 2 hole 1 | place: USA:California | collected 2015-04-18 | reverse complement strand
CGCCGACGGGGGCAAGGCGCGCTGCAGCGGCATGATCCAATGCGGGGTGGCTCCGCCGAACTGCGAGGGCCCCTACGTGGTCTCCTACACCGACACCTGCTACGAGGGCTGCGTTCTTTCGCCCGAGTGCGGCCCCTAGAGCGCACGTGAGAATCCTGGGCATGCGGCAATCCTGTACCTGAAGAAGCTCCTGCACTGGTTTGCCTTCCGCAACGAAGCCGGAGTAGGTCCCGAGCGGTACCCGAAGCTGCGTCGAGCGGACCCCGTCCACCTCGTTGCCGTCCGCGTCGACCTTGGGCAGCAGTTCGGGGTACGTGTGCCGGACGGTGGGTGGCTCGTCCATCACGCCCGAGTCGTTCCTCGCACGAGCCTCTCGATCTTGGCGAGGGTCCTTCCGTGCCCGAACCCGATCTCGAGGAGCATAGGGAAGGCTCATGGCGGCCGCCATCAAGCTCCTCGAGGTCGCCTTCCCCAAGCTCTTCGCCGAGGCTGCCTGAACGAGAGGAACTCGTTTGCTGGGCGCAAAGAAGTGACGAAGGAAGAATCTAGGCCCCGAAGGTCCGGCCGGTACGTCGGCCGGGCCTGGCGCCGCACGCGCTGGATCGCGCTAGTCGAATTCGATCACGAGGTTGCCGCGATCGGTCGCGAGCCGGAGCAGCACGAGTCCGGGACGCTCGATCCGGCGTTCCTGGCCGGGCTGCTCGAGCCTGATGGTGGTGCTGTTGCGCTCGCCCCGGAACTTCGCCTCGGCCTCGCGCTCGTCACGGTCCTTTCCGACCTCGAGCTTCTGCTCGAGCTCCTTCAGGGAGGTGCCCGCGAGCGCCCACTCGAAGGCGATCTCGTTCTCGGCCGGCGTGATCGGCGTGCCGCCGTTGTAGCGGAGGCGCACCACGCTCGCCTTGATCTCGTGCCCTTCGCGCTTGACGCTCGCGACGAGCTCGAGGCTGTTGCCGGCGAGGTCCTCGATGTGGTAGGCGCGGATCTCGCGGTTGACTTCCTCCGCCGAGCCGGAGACGGTCGCGGAGATGGGCGAAGCGACGCCGGAGAGGTTATCGCGCCCGACCACGACGAGATTTCTCGTCGCGGGGTCGAAGCGCAGGAAGGCCTCGGGCGCGGTGAGGTCGATGCGCACGGTGAGGCTGCGCGTGGCCTCTTGGTTGTCGGCGCGGTCGATGGAGCGGTAGAGGAGCGTGTGGAGGCCCTCGCTGCTCGCCGCGATGGGCGTCGTGTACGGGGTGAAGGCGCCGCCGTCGAGCGAGAACTCGGTGCGCGCGACGCCGGAGAGGTTGTCGCTCGCGGCCAACGCGACGCTCACGGCCGAACGCCACCAGCCGTTCGCGTTCGGCGCCGGCGTGGGCGTCGCCGTCGTGAGCGGCGCGGTGAGGTCGATGTTGATCGCGCTCACCGTCGCGGAGCCGGGATTGCCGGCGAGGTCGAAGAACGTCTGGCTCACCGACTGGTTCGCGCCCTCGCCGCTGACCGTCCTGTCGATCGTGGCGGCGCCGTCGATACCCGAGAGGGCATCGGCCGCCCTGAAGCGCACCTGGACGGACCCGTTGTTCCAGCCGTTCGCGTTCGGCGGCGTGAGCCGCGTGCCGGTGACGACCGGCGCGGTCTTGTCGATGCGGATCGTGAGGTGGTGCGTCGCCTCGACGTTGCCGGCATTGTCGGTCGCAAAGAAGTCGAGCGTTTTCGTGCCCTCGAGCGTGACGAGGATCGAGGCGTTCGCGCCGGCGACCACCTGCGAGGTGGTCGTCGTGCCGTCCGAGAGGGTGAAGTGGATGTCGCGCACGCCGGAGCCTCCGGTCTCGTCCGCCGCCTGGAGCGCGACGCTCACATCGCCGTTGTTCCAGCCATGGGCGTTCGCCGCCGGCGACGGAGTTGCGGTGGTGATCGGCGGCGTGACATCAACCGGCGCAGGCGCGGACGTCACTTCGACGAGGAAGACTTGGCCGCCGTTGCGTACCTCGATGATGTCGCTGCCGGCTCGAACGGCGGTGACGAAGCCGTCTGGGCTCACGCGTACGACCGACTCGCCGTTCGCAGCGCGATAGATCGTGCCTTGTGAAGCGAGGGTCACATCGCGATCGACTTGCGCCGTCGCGTCCCAGGGGAAGGTTCCGGACACGCGCAGCTGTCTTGCGGGGACTTCCGGCGTCAGCATCAACTGTTTTGGCTCGACCGCGAGCCGGATCGGCGGTGCCGGAGCCTTCAGCTCGACGCCGGTCACGCCGCCTAGAAGGTCACCGCTGCCGTCAAGAGCTATCGCGGCGATCTTCATCTTGCCCACTGGCGCGTCACGCGGGATGGGGACCACGACCTGCGCAGGTAAGACAGTCGGCGCGACCACCATGCCCAGATCCCCGATGAACAGCAGCATTCGTTGGACGGTTGCGCCGCCGCTCGCTTCCACCGCAACCGTGACCGACGACCCTGAGACGAGGCTCACAACCGTTCCGTCAACCGGCTGGACGATACGAATTTGTTTCTGCGCGGCGCTCGCCGCAGTGACGCCCGCGGCGGGCATCATCGCGCGCGAAGTCGCAGGCTCGGCAGCCATCCTCGCCAACGGCGCCACAGAGGCCGGCGCCGGAAAGCATGGACCGAAGTTCGGGGCGCCTGGCGAGCTGAGAAGCGTCGCCACTTGCTGCTGGACCTCCGCGGAATTCGTTTCCGACGGATCGACGGCGATGGACGCGGGGACCAAATTGCTCGAATGCACGGTGCTCTCGAACAGCGACGTGGCTGAAATCCGACCCAGCTGACTATCCAGCGGGACGATCACGTCATGCTCCGGGCCGCCAAACCCGAGCGGGCCATCGAGCTCGAACGTAACGTCGCGCGTTAGGATCTTGCCGAGCTCTTGCTGAGCGTTGTGACTGGCGATGCCACCGGGATGCCAGACGCCCGCGATCGCATGCGACGGCACACACGTCGCGGTGATGTGGCGCAAGGCGTCGCTCCCCGGCCTGAGCGCCTCGATCGCCCCCTGGTCCACGGGTCTTCCGAGGAGAGACATGAAGTCTGTGACGGTGAACGGGGTGGCCCCCGGAGAGACGTTGCCGAAGTTGATGATGACATCGTTGCGGTGGTCCCAGAGCAGCTGCGCGTTCGGCGATCCGAGGTGTGGCGTGCCGATCGTGATCAGCCTGTGGATCCAGCCCTGCTGGAAGTTCGTCTTCCGGCGGTAATCCGGCTGCTGGATTAATCCTCGCGTCTGCAGCCCGCCCATGCTGTGCGTCACGACGTCGACCTGTGTAGCGGCGATGCCGCGCCCGCGTTCGCTCGCGAGCGCGTCTTGAATCGCCACCTTCACGGAGAGGATGCCCGCCTTGTTGATTGCGGTCGGATCGAATGTGGCAGCAGACGCTCCGCTGTAGTCGGCCTTGAACACTTCGAAGCCGCGGTTGCGAAGGGCCGCCTCGAACCCGCCGGTGCTCCAGACGCCGGGATCTGACCAGAGGCCGTGTACGAGCACCACCGGGGGTCGTCTTATCTCGAGAGGGACCTCCAAGGCCGCGGCGGAGGCCGAGAGTTTCGTGACGCGAATGGTCACTGTTCGCGGACTCGCACCGGCGTCCGCGAAAGCACCTGGGGGCGTGTATACAGCGATCGCGACGGACTTCCCATCATCCGTGATCGTTGGATCAACGAGCACGTGGTCAGACGCGGGTCCGGACGAGACGAATGGCCCGAGTCCTCCAGCGGGGAGACCAAGTGGATCCGGAACGATCGAGAAGTTCACCGACTCCGACGTTCGCGCCACGAGCAGGAGCTTCGAGACACCATCGGCGACGACGCCGCGCACCGGAGCCTTGAGGCGCGCCGCCAATGTTGCTAGCGGAATCAGTGTTCCGTTGGGATTGATGAGGTCGGGGTTGGGGTCTGCGACATTCGCGCAGAGGCCGTCTCCCGTGGAGCAGTCGAGCCGTGCGCGAACGACCCACTGCGCCTCGAATGTTTCGGTTGAGGTCACCACGAGTCCGAGCAGCCCTGGCGGGACGAACCCTGGCGCGCCACCGCTTGTGGCGACTCTCATCATGCTCGCGCTGCCACGGATCACGAAACGGCCCTGCTCGACACGGACCTGCGTGTCACCCTCGGGATTGCAGGTCCAGGGCGGCACGCCCCGGAGAATCTCCTCGCCCGTGCGCACGAAACACGTGGTGATTGGCGCGATCCCAGAGAGGCTCCTGCCGGACGACTGCACGCCCCGCTGTCCGCACCGCTCGAGTACGCCGGTCACGACGCTGGGAATCTCCTGGTTGGTCGCCAAACGAGGCCCGATGTTCCCCTGCTCTCTGATGTTCGCGTCGAGTCCCGGCAACCTGGTGACCGCGACGGGCGGGTTCAGCTGCACTATGTTCCCGCCCCCAAGCCTCGGGATGTCCTCATATTGGATGTAGAACTCGCCGCTCCCGCTGAGCTGGTCGCCCCCCGTAAACGACCCCGCGGCCGACCAGTCGAGAGTCTGGAGCACTTGCGTCGCTCTTGGGCTAGGCGTGAACCTCCCGCAGAAGCCCGTATCCAACCCCGCGTCCGGGTTAGCCCAGGAGGAGACGGTTCGGTGGTGCCCCTCGTCCGAGATCACAAGGCTCGCGGGGAACTCGCGAGAAGCGGGTCCTGTCGGGGACGAAAGGACCGGTCGGCAGGGGAAGCTCGGAAACAAGAAGTTCACGGACTTCAAGCACTCGCCCGGGACGCCGGGAGGAACGGAGCCTTCCACGGTCAGGCGCAGCGAGTAGCTCTGCCGCTCCGCGTCGTCGATGGTCTCACTGACCAGTCCGAAGGACCCGACCGTTCCGGTCCCATTGCCGTTACGCCGGAGCGTCCGCGTTGCCGTGTACTCGATGTCCCATTGCGTCACGCCGTGAAGAGCGGCGAGCTGCTCAGCGGTCAGCGGCGGTGCGGGCGTGGGCGCCGCCGTGGCACCGTTGCCGCGACCGGACTCGACACGCGTCGCGGGAACTCGTTGGGGTATTCCTCGCGGTTCACCGCTGCCGCAAAAAACGCAGATTACAGCGGCTGCGTAGGCAACTGCTCTTTGTGTTGTCCATCTGCTGCTCGTGGTCGCAGAGTCGGACTGCGGTGTCATGGAGATCCCTTCATCGCAGTTGCACCCGCGACGCTCTGTCTAGCGTACCGTAGAAGCCTGAAAGTCAAGGGTGCCTGCGTTACCCGGGAGCTCTCAATGCGGGACGCGAAGGACCGTTTGCTTGAGCGCGCTCACCGCACGGTCACTCTTTGGATTGGTCAAATCTAATTCCGCCTCGGGTGATGGGTTTGTGTTCGGCTAAGTTCGAACGTCGCCAGGTTTCGAATTTCTCCATCCTGATGTTGGCTGGCATCTGCTCCCACGCCGGCTGGCGCAGGTAGTGCCACACGTATTCACGCATGAAACCAGCCTGCGCAACCCGAACCAAGTCGTTGAAATACGGTAAATCCAGCTCCTCGTCTTTGGCGCGTAGCCCCTGGTAGATCTTCGCCACGGTGGTTCTTGCCTCGATTTCCTCCTCGAACGAGGGGATGACGGGCCCGACTTGCTGAGGATAGGCATCGATGTGCTTGAGGATATATTTCGCGCGGGACATGAGGTACGCAAGCCACAGGGCACGTTCCTTCTCCGGCTCGGTGGGACTCCATTCGATCGCGACGCTCAGGCCTTTCTCAAGTGCATGAGAGGGAACGATGGCAAGACACGAAGTCGCGAGCGCTATTCCGAGCCGCAGACGAATCGAGTTTCGCGCGCTCCGTCGTGGATTCACGGTCGCCTCCTTAGGCGCATCAACAGTCCGCTTCAGACTCCGCCCGACGAGACCACACAACCAAGCAGGATAGCAGCGGGGGAAGGCTCCACCAAGGTTGACCGGGCGCGCTGACGGAGCGCGGGCGCGCGCTGCCCGTCCTCGGGTCCTACTTCCGGCCCCGGCGGCGCGTCACGTCGAGGGAACGGTGCTTCCAGCCCGTCTCGGCCGACCGCACGTCCGCGTCTTCCGATCGTTCGATTCCCCCGGCGACGGACCGCAGCATGCCGACATGCGCTGGTTCGTGGATGAGGGCAACGCAACCGTTATGGTCATGGCCGCCACCGCGCCCTGCGTTCGCGCCTCCGAGCTGGCCGAGGAGACCGAGCGAGTCGCCGCCTCGTACCGGATGAATGGTGATAAGAGTGCAGAGCCCCAGAAGGCTTCGCAATCCCCGCCAACGTCGCGCGCGAAGCCTTGGTGGAAGATCTGGTGAACACACGCCCGGTATTGTCCTCCGCGCGCGTGCAGCCGTCAGGGCTCCGATCCACGCTGCAGGCTTTGCTCCGCCACCCGGTCGAGGACCTGGTCTTCGAGCGCGCGCGACTGGAGGAGATCTTCCTCTTCTCCACCTCGAGCCGGCCGCCCAGCTCCTCGAGCCGCTAGCGCATCCCGCTGAGCCCGTGGCCGGGCGCGAGCGCGGAGGCGCCGGCGAAGATCAGGGCCGGGCGGCGCGAGATTCGCCGCCCGGCCCCGGATTGCCCCTCCCCCTCGAACTACTGCGAGATCTGCACCTTCACGTTCTGCAGCGGGATGCGCGAGCAACTTCCCGCCGGCCGCACCTTCGACAGGTTCGCGTACGCCTGGTCCACCACGCAGGAGTCGATCGGCGCCGTGTTCGCGCCCACCACGATGGTGCAGGCGGCGCCCGCACGCACGCCGTGGTTGGTGCCCGCCGAGACGATCAGCATGCAGCCGCCGGTGGTGACCTTCTCCCGGAGCTCGGCGCTGATGAAGTTCGCCGGCTGCCAGATGGTCTGCAGGGCGTACTTGGCCTGCACTCCCGGCTCCGGCGCGGTGACCTGGATGAAGTAGTCGCCCGGAGCGTCGACGTCCTTCGTGACCGAGGTACCTATGATGCGGTCGCCCTCGTCGTCCGGATTCTTCTTGAAGAGCGCCTGCACCTTGGAGCCTGGCGCAGGCTGCAGCACCTTGAAGACGATGGTCAGCCGGCCCTTCTCCTTCAGGCTCGCCTTGTAGAAGTGGTGCGCCTTGGCCTTGTTGAAGTCGACGTCGGAGGTCTTCGAGTCCTGGGGCAGCTTCAGCTCCTCGGCGCCGGCGATCTCGCAGGCGGGCCCGCCGTTCTCGCAGATGTCGCCCTGCACGAACGTGCTGGACAGCTCGTACTTGCCCGCGTCGCCCGGCTCGTTCGCGTACACCTTCACGAAATAGTCGCCGCCCGGCAGCTTCTCCTTCTTGAGACCGACGGTGGGATCGATCTTCTCCGGCGCCCCCGCGGGCGGGATCAGCTCGGCGGTCAGGTTCGCGCCGCCCGGGTTGAACTTGAGGTTCAGCCCGCCCGCGGCGATCGCCACCTTCCAGAACTGCGTCCGCTTCATGTTCGAGTAGTCCACCACGTCCGAGACGGCGCCGGTGGGCGAGAGGTCGCGCGCTCCCGCCTGCGTCTTGTACGGCCCGTTGGCCAGCTCGGGATCCTGCGGCTTGAACACCGTGGTCACCGCCACGCGCGTCTTCACCGCCTCCTTCCACGGCTCCGAAACCACCACGAAGTAGGTGCCGGGCGTGATGTCGGTCGCCTCCATCTTCTTGCCGGGCTCGCCCTTGGCGATGGGCTCGTTGCCGCCCCCGTCGGTGTACAGGCTGATGGTGATGGGCACCGACGTGTTCACCGGCTTGGCGGTGGCGATCAGCCCGCCGTTGGCGGGCACCTCGTAGCGGATGCCGCCCGCGTAGAACTCGCCGTCGTCGGAGAGCTGCACGTCCACCTTCTTCCCCAGCACGCCCTCCTGGGACTGCTGCCGGAAATGGTAGGTCGGGGCGGTGCCGATGAGGGGGACGCGGGCGTGGCAGCCGCAGAGCCCCGCGAGGGCGAGCGCGGTCAGTGCTCGAACAGCGGCGGTCTTCATCGGCGGGAGTCCTTTCGGGTTGGCTATTCCAGGCCGTACTTCTGCGGGTTGTTGCTGATGATGGCGGCCGCGAGGATCTGCGGGACGTATTCCATCGTCTCCTCCGGCAGCTTCTTGAGCCGGTACAGGTGCCAGAAGTCGCGCTTCTCCTTGCGCCAGCCTCCGGGTTGCTTCGTGAGCTCGGTGAGCAGGCGCATCATGCCGTACTCGCCCTTGTTGTAGCTCGCTATGGCGAGCATGAACGAGTCGCCGCCGAACTTTCCGAGCAGCGCCGCCAGATAGCGGGCGGCGGCCCGCGTCGACTTCACCACGTCGGTGCGCTCGTCGACCTTCTCGTCGACGCGCAGGCCGTACTGCCGCGCCGAGCTGGCGATGAACTGCCACATGCCCTTGGCGTGGGCGGCACTCTCGGCGTAGGGGTCGAACTGCGACTCGGTCCAGGCCACGAACCCCATCTCCTCGGGCAGGCCGAGCGCCGAGAACTCCTTCACGATGATGGGCCAGTACTGCTTCTTGCGCTTGTAGACGACCGACTTGGTGTTGCTGCGATGGAGCGTCTGCTCGATATGGAACTTCAGCCGCTCCTTGAAGATGGGCGGCACGATGTACGTTTCGGCGTCGAACTTCCGCAGGATTCGGCGGATCTCCCGGTCCAGCTCGTCGCCTCCGGCGGCCATCTCCGCCGCGCGCGACTTGTCCTTCTGCTCCATCTCGCCAATCGCGGCCCGCGCCTTGCCGGTGAGCATCTGCAGCCGCTCCTCCAGGCCCTGCAGGCGCTCCGCGTCCGTCTCCAGCTGCATCTGCAGCTGGATCTTCTGGATCTCCTTGTCGGCGCTCTCCTTCTTGTGGGTGATCTTCTCGATCTGCTGCTTCTGCTGCCAGATCACCGCGCCCATCACGCCGAACCCGACGAAGGCGGCGACGAGCACCCAGCTCACGATGTTCTTCCAGTGCTTGCCGGTCTTGCGCTCGGTGGTGGCCTCCACCTGCTTGAGCGTGTCGGCCATGATGAACATGGTCTGGCCGCTCGACTGCGCGCCGCTCATCGCGCGAGCCATGGCGATCTTCTGCTGCGCCTCCTGCGCGAGCGTGGCCGCATTCTTGTCCGGCCCCGCCGGCCGGGCGGCCATGGGCGGCGGCGGCATCGGCGGCTTCGCGCGCGGGATCGGCGCCGCCATCGAGGCCGCGAACGCGGCCGGCACCGCCATCCCGCCGTTCGAATAGGCTTGCACCGCCGCCATCGAGTCGTCGATGTCGAATCGCACCTCCGGCCCGCCCTGCGCGCCGAACCGCAGCTTGTCACCGGAGCGCAGGCGGTGTTCCCTCACCACCTTGCCGTTGAGCAGCGTGCCGTTCGAGGAGCCCACGTCGACGATGACGTAGTGCCCTTTCGAGAAGCGAATCTCGGCGTGGTAGGCGGAGACGCGCGTGTCGACCTGCGGATCGAACCGGACGTCGCAGGCCACCCCGCGCCCGATGCGGATCACCGCCTTGGGCGACATCGACGAGGTGCCCTGAAGACTGCCGGAGAGATGCGTCAGGCGAACCATGTCACGCTACGTGCCGCTCTTCTGGGTGATCCCGGTCGTGTCGAGCGGCTCCTGGTAGTACTCCGCTGTGTGCTCGCGCGCCTTCACCTTGCCCAGCGACTCCTCGATCGCCGCCGAGACTTGCTCGCACGACGGCCCGGGCACGCACAGCACCTTGATGGACACCTCCCCGTTGGGAAGGATGGTGATCTCCATCTTCTGCTTCTCCGCCATCAGGGCCTCACCACTTGGAGACGCCGAGCTTGATGGTGCCGTCCGCCTGGACCTGCTCCTCGTCCATGGTGAAGCCCTGCGCGGCTACTTCCTTCTTCACCTTGTGGTACGCGTACCGCTGGACGATGCGCTGGGTGATCTTCTCCTGCGTCTCGTTCGTCTCTTCCTCGATGCCCCACCAGTCGGCGACCAGCTTGTAGGTGCCTTCCTCGGTGAGCTGCAGGCCGATGTCGTAGCTCTTCGACGCCTTGATCTTCGCCTCGGCGGTGAGCGTCGACCCCTTCCACCCGCGCACCTTGACCAGCTGGTCCTCGGTGGCCTCTTCGAACTCGACGTTCAAGTCCGCGAGCGCGAGCTTCAGGCAGGCGAGATCGTTGATCTTCGTCTCGACCTGGGTGAAGTGGCTCACGGCGCCTTCCCCCCGGCAGCGTCGAGGTCCAGCTTTCGCGACCCGGCCTGCTCCTCGCGGTGGTAGTCGGAAGAGGCGGCGCGCGCGCGCGTGCGGCACCAGGTCCGCAGCGTCGCGACCTTCTCCTTCATCGTGCGCGAGAGCGGCACCGTCTCGGAGATCGAGTGGAGCACACCCTCGGTGGTGAGGACGCCGGCGGAGCCGTGGCGGTCGTACTCGTCGAACAGAGCGCTCACCACGGCCTGCTCGATCTCCGCTCCGGTGAATCCCTCGGACTTCTCCGCGATCTTGTCCAGGTCGAACTGCGAGGCGTCGCGCCCGCGGCGCTTCACGTGGATGGCGCCGATCTCCCTGCGCTCCGGCAGGGTGGGCAAGTCGACGAAGAAGATCTCGTCGAAGCGGCCCTTGCGCATCATCTCGGGCGGCAGCTCGTCCACGTTGTTGGCGGTGGCGATGACGAACACCGGGCTGGTCTTCTCCTGCAGCCAGGTGATGAAGCTGCCGA
>WNFB01010275.1_pt1 | contig 10569 bp, 9 predicted proteins | sample 5400501 | NCBI WGS metagenome assembly WNFB01 (sample SAMN13153341, study PRJNA577476) | soil metagenome | isolation source: 200 cm saprolite under Douglas fir tree site 2 hole 1 | place: USA:California | collected 2015-04-18 | reverse complement strand
AAGCGGTGAATGGGCTTGCCGGGAGGAACTTCCCACCGCCCGGCGCGGACCGCGCGATCGTAAAACGCGATCTTCCTCGCGCACGCGAGCAACAACGCCATGGTGTGCTCTGCCACCTCCTCGATGCAGTAAGTGGGATTGTTGGTGACGATGATGCCGGCCCGCGTGGCCGCCTCCAGATCGATCGTGTCCACGCCGATTCCGTAACGGGCGATGATCTTGCACCTGGGCATGCGCGCCATCACCTCGGCGGTAATGGGACCCGCGTAAGTGTTGAGCAGGGCGTCGCAGCTCTCGGCCTCCGGGAGGAACTCCTCGGGCTTTTTTGTCTTCATCGGCACGATATCGGCGAGCGCGCCGAGCGTGCGCTGCTCCACGTCCAGGGATTCCCAGACGTAATCGGTGATCACCACCTTCGCTCTGGCAGTCACGTTTTTCGTTGATCCCAGCGCACTACTCCCGCGACACCGTCCACGGCGACCATCGATCCGTCCGGGATGCGCCGCGTGGCATCGAGCACGCCCAGCACCATTGGAACGCCGCGCTCGCGTGCCAATGAGGCGAGATGCGAAGTGCTCCCGCCCAGCTCGGCGACGACGCCGGCGACGCGCGGCAGGATCTCGGCGAGCGCGGGGCCCGCGACGGTGGTGACGAGCACGTCTCCGGGCGCGACCCGCGCAAGCTCGCATTCGCAGTTGATCACGCACGCGCGTCCCGTGCCCCAGCCTATTCCCGCGGGGTGGCCGCTGAGCCGCGGGTGATTCAGCCAGATCTCGTCGGGCACCTGCACCGGGCCGACTTGCAGCGGCCGCGCCTGCAGCAGCTTGATTCCCGAGTCGTCGAGTGCCCATTCGATCTCGACCGGTCCGCCCATGAGCGCTTCGGTCTTGCGCATGAGAAGCCCCAGCTCAGCGACCTGCTCCGGCTCGAGGCATGGTGCGCCGAAGAGCGAGCGCGAAAATGCGCGCCGGCCGTGCGCGCAGCCGACCGCGTGGTATGTGCGGCCGAGCGCGGACTCCTTGAGCGCACCCGACCGGTCGAGCACGTAGCGCTCGGGCACCAACTCGCCCTGCGCGACCGCCGAGCCCAAGCCCGCCGCGGCGTTGATCAGCATTTCGCCGTCCGCGGTGCGGGAAAGCCCGCCGCCGGCAGCGCGCGCGGCGACGAGCGGCTGGATGAGGAGCGCCATCGCCGTGTCCGCGGGATCGACGCCATGGCTCGCCATGTAGCGTAGCGCCCGCGTCGACCACAGCGCGGCCCAGCAGGCGCGCACCGCGGTCAGAAAATCCTCCTCCGATTCGAGCCCGAGATAGCTCTGAAACTGGCCGGCGAAGCTCGATTGCGCGCGGTCTTCGACGAGCGCGGAGGAGCGCACTACGCCTGGGCAGCCTGCTCCGGCGATTTCCAGCCACGCTGTGAGCAGCGGCTCGAGCACTTCGGGCGCGATCGCGCCCTGCATCAGCCCGAGCTTCAGCTCAAGCGCATGGCGCCGGGCGCTCGGGTGGTCATCCGCGGAAAACACGCCGCGCGCCGTCGCTTCGAGGTGAAGCTCGGCGAGCTGCACGCGATAAGCCCGTGCATCCACCGCGTAGCCGCCGGGCGTGGGCATGCCGGCCCTTCCGAGCGCGGCGAGATTCGCCGCCTTGGGACCGAAGCGCGCGGCGTCGGCCGCCTCCGGTGCGCTTAATGGAACGACTATGGGATCCATCGCCTAGCCCTGGGAATCGATCACGATCCGCAGAATGCGGCTCGGGTTGCGCTCGTACTCCTCGAACGCCGCCGCGGCATCAGTGAGCGGATATTTCGCTGTGATAAACCCGTTCACGTCCACCGCGCCCGAGGCGACGAGCTCGATGCTCGGGTTAATGTCCTGGGGGGTGAGCGCGCGCGAGCCGATGATGCTGATCTCGCCGAAGTAGAGCGGGAAAGTGCTGAAGCCGCGCACTGTTTCGTGGCTCACGGCGAAGGCCGAAAAGCGTCCGCCCGGCCGCAGCATGTCCATCGCCGCGCGGAGCGTTTCCGCGCCTCCTGCGGCGTCGATGACCACGTCGGCTCCTTTGCCCGAGGTGAGACGCCGCACTTCCTCGACTGCCTTCTCGACCGGCGCCTCGATGATGTGGTGAGCGCCCATGCGCTCGGCCATGTCGAGCTTCCACCTGGTGCGGGACACCGCGATCACCGGCGTCGCTCCGGTCAGCACGGCAAGCCGCGTGTGCAAAAGCCCCGCCGCGCCCTGACCGAGCACGACCACCGATTCGGCGGTCGCCACGCCCACGCGATGCTGCGCGTGGCGCACGGTGGCGAGCGTCTCGATGATGGTGGCCGCTTCGAGCGGCAGCCTCGGCGGCAGCGCGTGAAGGTAGCGTGAGGATAACTTCACGTACTGGCTGAGCGAGCCTTCGACTTCGCGGCCGAAGAGTCCCGCGTTGCGGCACAGGTTTCCGGCCCCGCGCGCGCACTGGTCGCACCGCCCGCAGGCGATGATCGGGTTGATGAGCACGTGCTGCCCGGATTTCAGCCCGGATACACCCTCGCCGAGCGAGTCGATCACGCCCGTCGACTCGTGTCCCATCACCACCGGGTAGCGCACGCCCGGGTGCTCGCCCGTGTAGATCGAGAGGTCGGTGTGACAGACGGCGGTCGCCGCGGTGCGCACGACCACTTCGCCGGGGCCGGCCTCGGGCTTGCGCCGCTCGATGACCTCGAGCTTTCTCGGCGCCTGGAGCATCGCGGTGCGCATTTCGCTTCTCACCCGTCCCCCGCCCGATGCGCCGCCGGCCGCGGGATTCGTTCCTCGCGCGTCATCGGGCGAGGGGCGGCAGGTCCGAGAAATACCCGGGGTGCGCCTTCTGCGCGGCTTCGGTGAAGCGCGTCAGCACGACGTCGGTGATCGTCAGCGGCCGTGCGTTCTTGATGGTGAGCTTCAGCAGATCGTTCTGCGCGTTCTCGAAGGCGCGCAGGCTCTCGCGCGACATGCGCGGATCGAAGCTGATGTGCTGGATCGCCTTGCGCGCCACCTCGAGGTTCACGCCCGGGACCCATTTCGCGAAGATCTCCACCGCTTCCGCCCGGTGCTGGCGCGTGTAATGGGAGGCCGCCGCCAGGCCGTTCACGAAGCTCTGGACGAGCGCGGGGTTGTCCTGGAGCATCGGGTCGTGGACGGTCACGATCATCATGTAGGAGAGATGGCCGCCGCCGCGCAGGACCTCGTAGGAATCGGGCGCGCGCGACATCGCCATTACGTTGTAAGGCTCCCACGAGACCACCGCGTCGACCCGCCCTTCGGCGAGCGCGGGCCCCAGCGCCGGCGGGGCCATGATGTTCTCGATGGTCACGTCCTCGTATTTCATCCCGCGGCGGGCGAGCACCATCTTGAGGTACTCGTCGGAAGTCTGCTCCCTGGCGAGGCCGACGCGCTTGCCCCGCAGGTCCTCGACTTTCGCGACCCCCGAGCCCTTGCGCGCGACGATCGCGAGCGGCTGGTCGGCGAAGGCCGTGGTGGCGTCGTTCATGATCATGCCGACCACGAGGAAAGGCGCGCCGGCGTGGCGCGCCTTGAGAAAAGTCGTCACGCTCATGTCGCCGAACTGGACTTCGTTCTTGTGCATGGAATTGACCATGTCGGTGCCGGTGTTGACGACCTTGAGCTTCAGGTCGACGCCGTGCTTCTGGAACAGTCCCTTCTCGACGCCCACGAACATGGGCAAATGGCCGAAGTTGTTGCCGATCACCGCCTCCATGACCGGCGGCTGCTGCGCGACCGGCTGCTGCGCGCACCCGGCCGCGGCGAGCGCCGCGACCGCCGACAACGCTGCCAGCCATTTTTTCGCATCCATGACGGTCTCCTTGGTTGACTGAAGACGGGATCTTCAACGGCCCGCGAGGGTCGAGTACCCCGGTATCGGATCGACGACGGTGATCTGCTCGACCGGAAAGTTGGAAATGATCTCGATCTTGTCCTTGTGGACGATCAGCATCTCTTCGATCCTCACGCCCCACTCGAACTTCTTGCCGTGCTGGGTCTCGAGCGCGAACACCATGCCCTCCTTGATCTCGACCGGGTGATCGAGCGACCAGATGCGCGAGATCACCGGCTGGTCGTACTGCGCGAGGCCCAGGCCGTGGCCCCAGAGGTTCGCCGCCGCCTGGTCCTCTTCCGCGTAGCCCCAGGCCTCTTTCGCCGAAGGCCACTTCGAGGCGATCTCGCGCGTGGTGGTGCCGACCTTCACCGCCTTGATCGAATCGTAGAGCCACTTGAGCGCGGTGGCGTAGATGTCCTTCTGTTCCTTCGTCGGTTCCTTCCCCGCGCAGTAGGTGCGGTAGTAGCAGGATTTGTAGCCGTTCCAGGTGAGCGCGGCGAGATCCATGAACACGATGTCGCCCGGCTTGATGATCCGGTCGGAGAAATTGCGCCAGTTCGGCCAGGTGTTCGGGCCGGAGGAGACGATCACGTCCTCGACGTCCTCCATGCCCGGGACCGAGTACAGGAACTCCATGATGTGCGCGGTCAGCTTGTTTTCCGTCAGGCCCGGCCTGAGGAACTTCATGAACTCCCAGTGCGCGGCGTCGCCGATCGCGCCGACCATGCGCAAGGCTTCCTGCTCGTCCACGTTCTTGACCGCGCGCGCCTCCATCATCGGCGTCATCCCGTCGGTCCAGTCGATTTTCTCGTCCTTGAAGACCTGGATCATGTTGATGTCGACGAAGTCCACGCCGAGCTTGCTGCCCTCGACGCCGGCCTTCTTCATCTCCTGCTTGATCGCGTTGGTGAACTTCTTCACCTGCGACAGCGACGCGGGGCCCGCCGCGCCCTTGATCCAGGCGTAGGACCAGCGCACGTGATCCTTCGGGATCCACGGCGAATGGCGCTCGATCTGCATGCCGATATCGCCCTGCTCGAACAGCACCGGCGCGTCGTCGCCGCAGAGCATGGCGTAACGCAAGCCGGGCTTCAGACGGTTCCAGCCGGGGGTCAGCGTGCTGGTGACGTACCGGACGTTCTCGTCGTACATGAGCAGCATCGCGCCGAGGCCTGCCGCCTTCATGCGCGCGCGCGCCCGCTCCAGGCGGTACTTGCGCAGCCGGTCCCAGTTGATGCGCTGCTGCCAGTCCAGTCCCACCATTCCTGCGTTTGCCATTCTTGTCTCCGTCTCCGATATGTGAGTAACTATCCTGTCCTGTCATTCTGAGCGAAGCGAAGAATCTGCCGTTCCAGCCTACGCAAAAGCAGATCCTTCGCTGCGCTCAGGATGACGCTTCGCGTCAGTCCACGGTCGCCCCGGATTCTTTTGCCACTTTGCCCCAACGCTGAGTTTCCGCCGCGATGAACTCCGCGAACGCCTTCGGCGAGGCGCTCGTCACGGCCTCGGCCCCGCCTTTCGCAAGGCGCTCGATGACGTCGGGCGTCTTCATGGTCTGCACCAGCACCGCGTACAAGCGCTCGACGATTTCGCGCGGCGTGCCCGTGGGAACCAGCACGCCCTGCCACGAGCCCGAGGCGCCGTCGGGATAGCCGGACTCCTTCATGGTCGGCACATCCGGCAGCGGCTCCAGCCGCTTCGCGCTCGTCACCGCCAGCGCCTTGAGCCGCCCGCCCTTGATATGGCCCAGGGCCGAGGAGACGGTGCTGAACATCATTTGGGTTTCGCCGGCGATGAGGCCGGTCACCGCGGGACCCGCCCCGCCCTTGTAGGGCACGTGCACCATGTCCATCCCTCCTTCGGCCGCCCTGAGGATCTCCATCTCCAGGCGGTTCTGGCTACCGCTCCCCGGGGAGGCATAGTTCAGCTTGCCCGGGTTCGCCTTCGCGTAGCCGACCAGCTCCTTGACGCTGTTGGCCGCAACGGACGGGTGCACGATCAGCACGCCGGGCACGTCGACGACCTGGGTCACCGGAATGAAATCCCTCAGGTTGTTGATGGACAGATTGGTGAACACCGTGGGATTGATCGCCACCGTGCCGACATTGCCCAGAAAGAGGGTATAGCCGTCCGGAGCCGACCGGGCCGCTGCCTCCGTGCCGATGGTTCCGGCCGCTCCCCCCCGGTTCTCGATCACGATCTGCTGGCCGAGCAGCTCCGAAAGGCGCGGCTGCATGATGCGGCCGACGAAGTCCGACGCGCCTCCGGGCGCGAACGGGACGATTATTTTTACGGGTCGACTCGGATAGCTGCTCTGCGCAAGCGAAAGTGCCGGGCACAATGCCAGCGCGAGCGCAGCCCATACGGCGAGTTTGCGCTTCATCGTTTCCTCCTCCTCCTTGCCTGTTATCCCGCTGCCCGTACTCCCACGCGTGGCTTTTCGCTTTCCGCCGCAATCGGGAGCGGGACGGCGCGCTTCAAGCGCGCCGAAAGATCGAACGCCTTGGTGAGCATCAGCCGGTTGTGCGCCTCCGCCGCTGTGGCGTGCTGCGTCGTCAGGCCCATCGCGAGGCGGTTCAGCCATTGTTCCGTCTCCTCGCGCATGGGGCCGCGCAGCTCGCCGAGAGCGATATCGCCGGGCGGGTAGCTCCCAAGAAAGTCGACGCGGCGCGCTGCATCCGGAGCGTAGCCCTCGCCTTGCGCCTTGGTCGTCGCCAGCACGATGTCGCGGTGGGTATCGTCGATGGTGAGCACGCCCTCGGTGCCGACCACGCCGACTTCCAGGCTATAGACCGCCCCGGGCCAGACGATCGGCAAGGCCCAAGAGATGGAGGCGTGGTACAGGCTGCCGTCCTCGAACGTGATCACGCCGGCGGTCGCGTCGATGCCTTTGCAGAGAGGTCCCAGCGCCTTGTCCACCGAGCGCGCGTAGATTTCGACCGGGCGCTTCGCCTCCATCATCCACATGACGATGTCCAGGGCATGGGTTCCCGAAATGACCATCGGGGAGATCTGCGACGGATCGTCGGTGCGCCGGTAGTTATCGAGCGCCACCAGCCGGTTCATGAACGCCCTTGAAGTCACGAGGGTCACGTCGCCGAGCTGTCCGGTGCGGACCTTCTCCTTGGCCGTCAGCCAGCGCCGGCGGAACCGCTGCGTATAGCCGACCACCGCATCGACTCCGGATTTCTGGATCGCCTTGAGCACGCGCTCGGAATCGGCCAGCCCGGTCGCGAGCGGCTTCTCGATGAGCAGCGGCAGCCCGCGCTCGACTGCGGCGAGGATGGGATCGACGTGCAGGTGCTCGTCGGTGGCGATGACCGCGGCCGTCACCTCGGGCCGGGCGAGCAGCTTGCGGTAGTCGGAGGTGACGAAGTCGGCGCGAATACTTGCGCCGACCTCCTTGGCGCGATCGGCTTTCAGCTCCGCCAGGCCGATGAAGTCGACCTGCGGGTGCCGAGCCGCGACTTCGCCGCGGAACAATCCGACCCGGCCCCCGCCGATGATGGCGAGGCCGATGCGCTTCGGGTTTTTCTTCGGCATATCGCCTCAAGCAGCGGCGCGGACGGGCTTGGACCCCTTCACTGGCAGGGACACCGGCTCGTTGCGCTCGGCGGAAAGGTCCGCCGCGATATACACCTCCATCACCATGCGCGCGTGCTCCGGAGTCACCATCACCGGCCGGTCGAAAGCGACCGCCTCGAGGAAGTGGATCGTCTCCGCCGCCATCGGCCCCGCGTAGGTGTGCTCGACGCGCTCTCCGGGCATGGTCGACATCGGCAACTGCATGCCTTTCTGCATGGTGTTCAGCACCACGTCGCGGTGGCTGTCGTCGACCATGAGCGCGCCTTCGGTGCCGACCATCTCGATCCAGGTCGTGGAGAAATTGGGATAGCCGGGCGGCAGGCTCCAGCCGCCGCCCACGACGAACGACAATCCGCTGTCCATGGTGACGGAGAGCCATTGCTGGTCCGCGATCGGCTGGCCGCTCGCCTGCTGCATGGCCCCGAAATTCTGCTGCGAATACACGCGCACCGGCTTCGCCGGCTCCAGGCACCAGAGCACGAAGTCCAGATCGTGAGTGCATTCCATCGCCGCGGGCGAGAGCTTCACGCGGCCGCTGATCTTCTTGCCCAGGCCGCGGGTGATGTGGCGGGAGACGAGCGCGCTCACCGGCTTGCCGATCGTGCCGTCGCGGATCGACTTGCGCACGTAGGCGAACTTGGGATTGAAGCGCTGCGAATAGCCGATGGTGAATTTCAGGCGGCTCTTGCGCGCCAGGGCGATCAATTCGTCCGCCTCGGCGAGCTCCATCGCGATCGGCTTTTCCAGGAACACGTGCTTGCCCGCGGCGAGGGAATCCCGCGCTATCGGAAAATGGGTCGTCTCCGGCGTCGCGGATATGTAGACGGCCTCGATCTCGTTCCTCCGGAGCAGCTCGCGGTAATCGCTGATCGCCGTTTGCCCCGGTCGCCTTCGCCACTTCGGCAAGGCGTTCGGGACGGATCTCGGCCAGATGGAGGCTCCGGGTCAGCGGATGGGCAGCACAAGTCTCCGCGCGGATGCCGCCGCACCAGCCGGTGCCGATGATTGCCACACCGATTTGCTTCATTGATTTCCCCTCTTCCAGCGGCGCCGGCTGCAGGGTCCGCGCCTTGCCGCCTATTATCGCCTGATCTTGAGCAGGCGCGCCGCAGTGCGGCCCATGATCATCTCTTTCTCCGCGGGTTTCAGCCGCGGCACGCTGTCGATCAGCCCGACCGGATCTTCCTCGCCCATGTCGAAGGGATAGTCCGTGCCGAGCAGCACCTGCGCCGCGCCGAACTTGTCGATCAGGTTGCGCAGCATATCGGGGTCGAACGTGATCGTGTCGAAAAAGAACTTCTTGAGATAGCTCGTCGGGGGCTTCTTGATCACCGTGCGGCAATCGGGACGCGCCCTCCAAGCGTGATCCATGCGGGCCCAGTAGTGCGCGAGGAACCCGCCGGCGTGAGGAAGCACGATCTTCAAGCCAGGGTGCCGTTCCATCACACCGCCGAAAATCAGGTGGCTGGTGCCGACCGTGGTATCCAGCGGGTTGCCGATCACGTTGTTCAGGTAATGGTCCATCAGCCGCTCGCCCTGAGTGAAACCGATCGGGTGCATGAAGATCACGATGTCCAGCTCGCGCGCCTTGGCGAAGAACCTGTCGAGGTTCAGGCTTGGATCGGTGAGTTCCTTCCCCGCGACGTTGGGATTGATTTCGACCCCGCGCAGGCCGAGCTGCTTGACGCAGCGCTCGAGCTCGATCACGGCCAGCTCGACGTTCTGCAGCGGCACGGTCCCCAGACCGACGAAGCGGTCGGGCCAGGTGGCGACGATTTCCGCGAGGCGGTCGTTCACCATGCGGGAAACTTCGGCGCCCAGCCCCGGCTCGGTCCAGTAGTAGGTCTGCTGAGGAGCCGGCGACACGGCCTGGATGTCGATCCCCATGCGGTCCATGTCCTTGAGCCTCACTTCGATCGTGGAGAGTTTAGGCGCGCGGTCCTGCATCTGCTTCACGTTGACTTCACGGGTGAGTGCACTGGCGAATTTCACCGAAGGCTCGTGCTGCGCCGGGTTGAGGTGCGCCAGCTTCGCGGCGGCATCGCGATTCAGGTAGTGGCAATGGATGTCGACGCGCAGGCTCCGTCCCTTTCGGTCGCGGACGATTTTCCCCGGAGCCGAAGCGCCTTTCGTCCGAAGCGCCTTGCCGGCGCCCCTCCGTGCGGCGAGCGCGGTGCGATGGCCGTGGCGCGGGTCGGCGCAGCCGGGGGCAACGCAAGTGAACATCATGTCGGCGGTTCCTTTCTTGAGGTTGCTAAAAGACTCCGAGATGCTGCGTGATCAAAGCCTGGTCATCGCGCACCCGGCCGGCGCTGCCGCTGAACGCGACCCGGCCGGTGTTGAGGATCACGACCTCGTCGGCGAGGTCGAGGGCGAGCTTGATGTTCTGCTCGACCAGGAGAATCGACTGGCCTTCCTCCTTCAGGCGCGCGATGGTGCGGCCGACCTCGGCGACGATCAGCGGCGCGAGGCCTTCCGAGGGCTCGTCCATCAGCAGCACGCGCGGATTTCCCATGAGCGCCCGCCCGATGGCGAGCATCTGCTGCTCGCCTCCGGAGAGCGAGCCCGCCAGTTGCTGCAGTCTATCCTTCAGCCGGGGAAACAACTCGATCACGCGCTCCAGGGTCCACGGAGTCGCCACCCCCGCCCGCTTCTGCCTGGAGACGGCCAGGTTCTCGCGCACCGTGAGCGTGGAAAAAATCCGCCGGCCCTGGGGCACGAAGCCGACGCCCTTTCGCGAGATCGTCTCGGGCGAGAGCCTTCCGATCGGCTCGCCGAACAGGCGGACCTCGCCGCCGCGCGGCGTAAGGAAGCCGATGATGGCGTTCATGCACGTCGTCTTGCCGGCGCCGTTGCGCCCCAGCAGCGCCAGCACCCGGCCGGCGTTCAAATTGAACGAGACGCCGTGCAGGACGTGGCTCTCGCCGTAGAGCGCATCGACACCCGAAAGGGAAAGCGCTTCAGTTGATAACGAAGTTTTCATTTGTGGGGGATATACAAGGGGGTGTGCCCCCTTGTTCAACTATCACCGAGGTAGACCTCGCGCGTCTTCGGATCGGCGACCACTTCGGCGCGGGTGCCCTCGACGATCACGCTGCCGTAGTGCAGCACGGTGATCCTCTCG
>WNFB01006398.1_pt1 | contig 10571 bp, 14 predicted proteins | sample 5400501 | NCBI WGS metagenome assembly WNFB01 (sample SAMN13153341, study PRJNA577476) | soil metagenome | isolation source: 200 cm saprolite under Douglas fir tree site 2 hole 1 | place: USA:California | collected 2015-04-18 | reverse complement strand
AGCCCGCTTGGAAAAGGAGGCGAGCTGGACAATCTCCAGTGACCATCTCCGGGAATGGCTCAAGATGCTCGACCAGCAGTCGGCAGAGTAGTCTATGAGCGCGAGCAAAGAGGTTCTGCACGAGTGAAGGCCGACGAAGCTTCGTGCAGTCCTTCGGCCGCACTCGTACTCCCAGAGCCACCGGGCTCCAGCTTTTTCAGTGATGATCAATGCAGCATTCATCGCCACCGGCAAGTTGTGATCATCAATCCGCTCCTTAATAAGTAGTGTCAGTCAATCCTTCAGACTTCTCGCGGCACGGAAGCGCCGACCGCTAAAGCTCGACGAAGATGACAGAGCCGTAGGCTGGAGAATTTTCGTCAAACGGCAGCGGTTGTTTTCGTGATTCATAGTAGGTGAGTCTTTCTGCATGGGTGATCTCACGTGAGTACACTATGGTGGCAAAGAACCAGAGCCTGGCCAGGTCGGGCCTCCCGGCTGTCCGACCCCCATCCCTCTCTACAGCCGGTGTGCTGAACTGATCGTAATAGGGGTCCGAGTATGATCCGACCGGAAAACGGATCATACTCGGACCCCTACTTTTCGGGAGTGATTTGATATGCTGAGAGTTGCAGCATTCTTTTGATTGCTTCATTAAGGGGAGGGGCCATTGTGCTTAACGAGGCGTACAGGAATGCACAGATCGCCTTTTTCTCTTGATTGGTATCCCAGGAGACGTTCACGCCAATTTCTAATTGTCGCGGATTGGCATGAACGCTGCAGAGATGATCGAGCGTCTTTCTTGTTCCTGATCCAGCCGCTTAAAACGACTCTTTTAGCACTCGCAGTGCGCGAAATAAACTCGTCTTCCCACTTCCATTGGGACCAACAAAAAAGTTGAGATGCTCATCGAGCGCTTCGATGGTACAATCTCGTAGAGCCAGAAAATTCTTCGTAGTTATTTTGTGGACTTTCATCTAATCTTCCTTATCCTACAATGTTTTCTATCGTACCCGAGAATATATGTTTTCTGCTGTCGAAATATCTGAAGCGCTTCAGATATTTCGGAAACGTGAGTGGTATGTAGGGTAGTTAAAACTACTACTCCCAAGGTAAAGATAACCGCTCAAGCAACTGCGGATATGAGACGTCGAACTCGATATTATTCTGGGATTGAGCAAAGGCAATGGTCGTATCTGCTGCCTCCTTGAGAGCAGGGCGCGCCCCAATCCACCTCGGAAAGTTCAAAAGGCGTAAGACATCGCTCACAAACGGGAAGAGGAAACGTAATGCTGTGCAGGTGAAGCGATAGGGTTCCAGGAGAATTTTATCTGGACCGTCGGAAAGGTTCATCAGCCCCCATTCGGTAAACGGCATATTCTCAGGTGTCATGCGATCAACCGTCTGAATGGCCTGGGCATCCTCGCGGCTGAGGAAAGCAATATTACAGTGAGATCACCTGCCCGCTATTGAAGTGCGCGCCAGTCAGCACCAGGCGATGCTGAATCGCATCGCGCGGTGCGTAAAACAGACCGATGCGTTCCTGCTGTTGGCGATCGCGGAAAAAAGATGCAAGATCAGGCGCTGCCGTATCCAGCTGCCGGAACAAGGGGTTTTCTCTGCCAGATCGCCTTTCAGCCCGTAGTGTCACACCCTGTGGAGAGGATATCCGAAAACCGAAGCGGTGATAGGCCAACCACGCCAGGCTATCGAACACTCCGGTAGCCAGCATGAAGAAGTAATTGAGCTGATTGAGCATCTCGTCGCGGGCATCGCTTGTCGGAATGCCGTAGCGCAACCATCCGATCCGGTCGCACGCCTGCATTTGTCCGATGAGGCGGGCATATAAGGCTTGCATAAAATCCATAATAGGCGCACTATCGGGTAAGCTATCGGCTGCTCCATACACGGTATACGGCCACGCTGCTTGAAAGGCCGGCACCAGATTCCACAGCCGCTGCCAGTAATACACGCTCCTGTTGGCTGTGTAATTCGTCCGAATGTGATACTTCTCGTGTGCTTTGAGGCAGAGATCAATATAGTGCTGTGCCTCATGTGGAGTGAGTACGAAAACATTTCCCTCCGGTCGTGGATTCAAAGCCAGATTGAGCACGCTTTGGTCGAGCGTGACAAACAGATGCCGCTCCAGTGCCTGATGAATCTTGGCATCGACAAGCGGTGCCGAAGGCTCATTCGGATCGCGCATCTCCTCCCAGTTTGGGTTGAGTGAAAGCCCGTAGAAGCGTTGGAGGGAAATTGGGATGTGTTCAACATCGTATGTCGCAAGTGCATGAGGAGAAGACCACGCTGTGCCCTGACTGCTTCGTGCCGGTGTGACGAGAAGATCGAAAGTTGGTCTGGTTTCCCTTATTCCCACGTGTTTCCCCATTGCCACAAGCCAGTCTCGTGCCAGAGCGTCCTCGCCCTGCGCCTGTGCAAGATTATCGGTATGAAGCGTAACACGCACGCGCGGAAGCTCAGCGCGAAGCTGTGGATACCCAAATACCGGTATCAACCCCCGAGTATCTATCGTCTCTCGTATGTTGATCGCCATATACACACCCATCGTTGCTATCTCTACCAAGTCATCCGCGTGCGATCCATCGTGTGAGTGCTGTATTCTGTCCACGACGCAAACCTCCATATACACAAAAAAAGATACTTAACTGGCGAGAGTATAGTGCTTTCTTCTCCTGAGAACAAGGGAGTTAGCGGACTGATTGATCAGCCTGCCAGCCCTATCGCTGCGGCGTCCCGTTTGCCTCTACCTGGCGCTCTCATGCCCTGATGCGTGCCTTTAAGTGGTGGACTTCTGCCTGAGCGGAAACTTCTATGACGTTCTCAGCATAGTACCTGGCTCTGACTACGGCACGGGCCAGTTCCTCATCGGTGGCCGTCTCGACAAACGCTCGCCAAAACTCAACACCACGACCTACGGCGAGCAGGTTGGAAGCCGGGCAAAAATTGCCGGTAGCCGATCTGTTCGCCTCTATCGTACAATTGCTGCTCCAGGCGGGCGCGATCTGACAGGTCAAGCACCTGGCGGTATTGTGCAAGCTCTTGCTCTCACTCTGCTATCCGAGATTTCCCAGCCATGTGCCCCCGGCCAGCAATCTCGCGAGCAAGGACCACCGCAACCTGAAAAACACATCCGGCATTGACACCCAGGAGAAGAAATAAAAAGCACCTAAGCCCTCTCTGTGTGCGGGAGAGCCAGCAAGAATGGAACCGACGTTCGGAAGGCAGATCACCGACTCCGCGCATCCATCGCGCCAGAATGAGCAAGACGGCCCCAAACGCACAAAGCCATATCCGAGGGGAGCTTCCCAGAATCGCATGGTAGCGCGATGTCTTCTCAGCACCAGTTAGCCACTTGATTTGGTTATCTAAAGTTCGATAGTAAAATACGCACGAATGATAGTGTTGATATGTCTTCGATGTTGAAGGACCGAACATTCATTGTTTCGCCTTCTTGGTTTCGGGAACACTGAGTCTGCCATATCTCCTCAGTGTTCCCGAAACCAAGAAAGGCGAAACAATGAGAGAGGTCAGGTTAAGTACCTCACTTCACATCCAGTTACCTACCCCCTTTTCTGAGGAGCGTTCCTCGTTGATCATACAAATAGCTCAAGAGCCCAATGGTTTGTGTCCTGTTGAGATAATGGCATTCGCCAAGTGCCTTGACTGAGAGGATATCGTCCTTCCACTCAAAGGTCAGCGAACCAATGACCAGTCCTTGTGGGGGAACGCTCTGTTTCTGCCTGAGGTGTTCATTAGGTAACTGGATTTCAGGTAAGTTACTCAACACCTCTTCATGGAGAGCGAGGGCTGTTTCCTCCAGGCTTGTTCGTGTCAGCTTCTCCGTCGCCCCAAGATAGCGTTTGTAGAGTTTCTGATTCGCTTTGCGATAGGCGTACCAGTACGTGTCGCCGTACTTTTTGCGCTCGCATCGACCGGTGAAATGTCCCAGTTTTCCTTTGAAATGAAATGATTCGAGCGTGTTCAGCCAAGCGAACCACTCAGGCGAATCAGGAGCAAATGAGTGGTGTCCACCATCAGGGTCGTAAAGAAAGTAGGAATCTCCATCGGAATATTCAATGACGGTATTCAAGCGAGCTTCTCGTGTCTGTGCCATCCTGCCATCTCCCTCATGTTGAGTAACTCTTTCAGTATGCAGTTACCCATATCCTTTGCATCTAGCGGTTTTTGAGAGTAGGTAACTACTCTCTTCCATAGTTACCTACTCAGGTTCAATGATTCGCTAGCTTTGTTTCGGTGTCGTCTGGTTCTCTTTTGATCCAGGTAATGACAGCTCAAGTCCCTTCCCATTTTGAAGCTGCACGAAGTTAGGGAGAAGTGCCTGTTTTGCTTCGGCATCCTGGGCTATTCGTGACGGTATCTCTGTTAGGAAAGTAATACTGGAATCAGCTAAACTCATATAGTTTATCCTTCTCCTCGCTCAACTCTCTACACGCGCTCGTAGAGCTTGCCGTAGGCTACCTTCAGGTCTTCTTTTAGCTTGCGATTCTCGGCTTCAAGGGCCTTGATACGTCGATCTTTGGCGGCCAGCAACACGTCTTTGGTTTTGTCTGTTCGAGCCTGGTGTTGTTGGCGCTCTGTCCATTGTCGCTCGATTCGCTCCTGACCTTGCTGGGTGCGTAGTGCTTCAATACGCTCTCGCACGCCCTGCTGGGTATACAGATAGCTCTTGGTCACGTTCGCCGCCTTTGCGACTGTGTTAAAGTTCACTGGTTGTTGCTCTCGCAGGAGTTGGTCAATCGCCAGATGGACACGCTGCTGTGCCTCCTTTGACTTGCGGCCTGCATGCGCTAGCAAACCACGAGTGTTTGGCTTGATTCTTGCTTCATCACTCATACTCTCTTTGCTCTTTCTTCTGGCGTGTACTCTCGCATGGCTTTGCCTGCGGGATCATGCAGATCGCCTTTGCGAAGTACCTGAATGAGCGGAAGGACTCGGTTCAACTTCTGGGTATTGCGTTCAACCCAGATCTGGCTTCCAGCTTTTTCACCAAGTTCAATGAGCTCATGCAAATCCCTTTCCTGCTTCTCAAATTGAGGAAGAAAATCGGGCGTCGTGCAAAAGTAACGGCAGGTGTAGCAGGGTGAATCTTGCGTTGGGCAATTGGCTTTCTTGGGTTTGAAGCAATATCCGTCGGGCAGACGAACGGCATCGAGATGGTGGCGAATATATTCAAACTCGATCTCTTGTCCGTTGCTAAGTTGTTCCGTATTGACCACTTTGGGACGACCCGCTCCATCGATGCGTACGGCTCCTTTGGCAAATGTCTGTTCCCATTCCTTTCGCATCGTTGAGTCAAAAATCTTGGCGTACGCCAGAGTCATCTCTGGCGTGAGGTGTGCTAGCCATTTCTGCACATGCACCAGGCTCATCCCGGCATTGATGAGTTCGACGGCTTTGGTATGGCGGAAGGCATGATTCTTGAAATGGAAGATGGTGCCATCATCCCCTTTGATCTCACAGGTGACTGCGAATCGATTGAGTGCTGCTTGGACATACTTTTCATACAAGGGACGTCCTTTTCGCTTTTGTGTGGTTGCAGGAAACAGGTAGCGTTGGGGATTGTCTTGCGTTGAGGAGTGCTCTTTGACCAGTTCACGTTGAGCGACTACCACTGCAGCAATCTCATCTGAGATGGGGATCTTGTGGTTGAGTACATTGGTCTTGAGAATATCACCACATAACCACCAACCGCTGGAGGTGCATTCTAAACAGGTATCGTAGCGAAGATTCAAGACATCAGAAATCCGCCACCCTGAAGCACGCAGGATAATCACCACAGGCAGATACACTGCTGGTAATTCGTGCAGATGCTGCTCTAGTTGGTGCAATACCGCTTCAGGGATGTATTTGATTTCATTGGAGCGGCGATCAGGAGAGCTCCCAGCATCCTCCGGCCATATGAGTTTGCCTACAGGGGCCAGAGGAGCTTGGGGACTCGATGTCCGTTCCAGATATTCAAAAAAATAGCGGAGCCGAGAAAGGGCATTCCAGATTTGGAGGGTGCTATTTGGTTTCCCATGACTGTCCGCTCCCGTTTTCAGATACAAGAGGTATGCCTCGATATCTGACCGACTCACTGGCTGAAAATCACTTGCGCAAGGATACCGTGGGACGTAGAAATCGAGGAAGAGCCGCAGATGCCGTAGCCTCGTCCTGCATTCACTTAAAGAGTAGCGGGTAATGAGCAGGCGGAAGTAGCATTTGAGGACAAGACGAAATGGCGTCGGAATCTGTGTGAAGTTCAGCAGGTGATCACTCTTGTGGGCCGCGTAGCGCACACCTGGAAGATGACGAACATCCCAGATATCTTGAGCGAGTTCTGCTTCCATCGCATCAAGTTGAGAAGATGCTGAGAGCACATGGAGCGATGAGGCCATTACGCTTGCTCCTCTCTGGCTTGTTGATGGCATGGGAACTGTGCTCGTGCTCGTTCCCATTCCTCCCGCACCTCCTCCTCGCTCGGATGCACATAGAGCTGGTAGGTGTACTGGAATTGTGCATGCCCGGCCCGTTCACGCAATACTTCTGGGCGGCATCCCGCTTGAGCAAGGCGTGTGAGGGAACTGTGACGCAGGAGATGAGCATGGGCATCGATTCCGGTCTTGCGTTGGAGCCGTTGAAAGAGATCATTGACATCAGCATACTCTAGTGGCCAACCTGCACGCGCACCTCGTACTTTGACGAACAGGTGATTGGTTTCTACCTCGTCGGTATGCACCACAACAAGGTAGTCGAGGATCTGATTGATCAGTTCGTCAGGCACATCGACAGATCGACAACTGGCAGGCGTCTTGATCTCTGCATCGTTAGGAAGTGGGCCGCGGTCACGGACGTGGATCTTGCGCCCATCTACATCGACATCCTCGATCCAGAGCGCAAGGCACTCCCCGATGCGCAGAGCACTTTGGTACAACAGCGTGAGCAGGAGTTGGTCACGCATGTTGTCACAGGCCTTGACCAGCATTTCGATTTGTTCTTTCGAGAGGGTTTTCGGTTGGTCACGTTTCGGTACACGCTGCTTGAGGAGGTTTTTTTCAACAGGCTTCCCTTTGGCAATGTGGTGCAAGAAACTCTTGTACGAACGTGTATGGGCAGGGAGGGAGATACGTGTTTTTCCATTGAGATCGGTGCCTAGCTCATCTCGTCGCCACAGATAGTCGTAGAAGCCTGCCACGGCAGAAATGATCAAATTGATCGTTCGATTGGTACGTGCTTGGACCACTGGTTGAACGGGTAACACTTTCAGCGACCGATAGGGATTCTTGAGCCAGAGCACAAATTCCCCCAGGTCATCGAGCGTCACCTGCTGGTAATCAAGATGCTGCTGTGCCAGGAACGTAAAGTACAGCGAGAGACTCTGGGCGTAGGCTCTAAGCGTGTTTCGCGCTCGACCAATCGCGTTGAGGTACTTGAGGTAGCGAATCGCTGGAACGACGAGATTCCCAGTATCGTCAATGACCACATACCGCTTTTGTAGGTCTGCTGTGAGGATTTCTTGGACCCGCATGATGAGTTCCCCTTCAATCATCAAAAGGTGACTTTTTCCTCGTAGAGGACGTTGAATACTACTTTACGAAGCTCTGGGTATGCCGTCAAGCATGTCTTGAAAAGGATGACTTTCTTCTCATTGAATACTATGACGACTTACTAAAAATCACCTTTAGATAATTTAAACAAGTGGCTAACTGGTGCTGAGAAACACATAACAAAGGCACCCAGAATGCACACTTAATCGTTGAGTGTGCATTCTGGGTGCCTTTTATTCATCAATCCCGGACGGGTCGAGCCTGCCTTTTCGGCGGCTGCCTTTGCAGTGTAGCATGAGAAGCGAATTGATACAAGTGTTTCCGCACGTCTCGTATCTGGCTGTCAATAGGCCCCAAGAAAAGAAAAGGACGATTTCTTGAGCCTTTTTGCACCCAAACCGCTTCCAGAGACGTGCGCAATATGCTTCTCGATAGGAAACCATGTGCCTTTGGAAAAGCAGCCTCCAAAGGCACAAGACAAAGCTAGTCTTTTACCAGTTTTGTCTCACTCTTATCAGTCTGCTCCCGAACAGTACCAATATGAGTATCACCGCGCCCCGGAACAACTTCTTTGCCGTATTGTTTACGAACTGTTTTCAATTCTTTGTCCGAACGCACCGTTCGTAAACGCCCATTTTCGTTGCGCGACCGACGCCACGCATACCACTACTCTTTCCCATTAAATGACAACTCCTTAAAAAAAATGTTTACATATCACTTCAGATATTCAAACGAACAACATTCCTATATAGAGTTCTTAAACAGGGGACAAAAAGCGGCAATATGTCAGATAAGTTGCCTATAAACTGCTTCTTCACTCTCTGTTCCATCTCCTTAAACCACTTTTCTGTTCTATTGTACCACAGATCCCATGAGGCATAACTCGCGCCTTATAGAAAACGCCACATGTTCGCTGTGTGTAGGGGCAGGCCTGCGACGATCTACATGATTGAGAGTCAAAAAGACTAGCCCGTCAGCTCCTCATTGATAAGTTTGCTGTTATGCAGTGGCAGTCATCCTTCCCTCTAAGGGCCCCGTTGAGCAAAGCGGGGTATGGTACAATAGGATAAGAGTGACCCATCCACTGATCAGGAGATGAGCAAGGAGCAAAAGACAGCATGGCAGCCGATAGATTACAGGTAAGCGACGGCCTCTATATGACCGTCGAGCAATACCTGGCCCTGGATGAAAGCAGCGATGCCAAGTATGAATACCTCGATGGCTACGTGTTCCTCTTACGCCCACCGTCCTCCGCCTATGACGATGAGGCCATGATTGACATGGCTGGTGGCAGTATCGCTCACGCCGCCATTTGTGCGCAACTCGTCTATCTGCTCGTTGGGGCGCTGCGGGGCAAGCCGTGTAGAGCCTACACCAGTGACGCCCGCATGCAACTCGCCGAGAAACGCTATCTCTACCCAGATGTCCTCGTAGCCTGTGGCGAGCAGACCGGCACCATGCTCACCAATCCAACCGTGGTAATCGAAGTCCTCTCCCCAACGACCGAGAAGCGCGATCGCGGGGCCAAATTCAAAACCTATAAGGCGCTGCCAACCATTCAGGAATACGTGCTCGTTGGCAGCGAATACCAGGCGATTGAGGTCCACCGGCGTGAGGGCACCTTCTGGAGACAGTATCACTATCGCACAGGCGACCTGATCGAACTCACCAGCCTCGGCATCCGTTTTCCCTTTGATGAGGTATACGACGGCATCCCCTTGTAGTCTCTCACATGCCCCAGATCCTCCGCTTGGTGTGAAGGGTCCCATCATGAGATGCAATGTCATCAGACTATGCCATCAGAAAAGAAGAGGGCAGCATGAAGAAACATTCCAAGCCTCTCAAGCGATATATCTACGTTTCCTCCAGAAAGATCGACATGTTCGACCAGCAGCGGAAACTGCATCCACTTCTGGCTTGGTTAGGGAGCTGGCTCAACGACACCAATCGAATCAAAGTGGGAGGAGTAGAGATCGAGAAGCCTGCCGGAGTCAGTACAGTAGATTTCAGCAAGCTCACCACCCTTCTTTCTACGCTAGAGCGAGAGCATACCACTGGCACAGTTGATGCTCCCGCTGAATATATTAACAGGGAGTCGCGCTAAAAGAAAAAACCTGCGTATGTAGTTTGCAACAAGCTTCTGTCCTTCAGGCGCGAACTCCTTGCCTCTGGGCACTCCTCCCATTCGACGGGCACCGGTTGGGATCGATTCGGGATCATACCATTTTTTTGTACACCATCTTCCCCGCTTACGTAGCACTGGGCTAGAGTGAGAGGTGCCTTGCAATTTACTTGCGTATGTGTTACTATTTCAGATAAGAAATCTTTGTAAACTTGCAAGTTTTTTGAGGAGGCACCCATTCTTCCTGACGACCGTGAACTCATTGCCAGGAGTCTCAGCCAGTTTCGGCGTAGCCTTGTTCGTGAGTTCGTCTTCGATTTCATGCGTGTTTTTGGCGACTTCGATTTTTCGCTGCCGCAGTTAGCCACCCTCCTCTTGCTCGATGAAGAGGACGAACTCACGATTACACAGGTGGCGGAACTGTTGGGACGGTCTGTCTCGGTTGCCAGTCGCTTGCTTGACCAACTGGTGGTGCGAGGCATGGTGCGTCGGCGCGAGGATGAACGCGATCGGCGTGTGAAACGGGTGGCGATTACTGAGCAGGGACGGACCCTGGTTGCCACACTCGAACAACAACGGGCGAACGCTCAGCTCGCTGTGATGGCATCTCTGTCTCCTGAAGAGCAAGCAGAGGTCACACGGGCGATGGTCCTGCTTGCACAGGCCAGCAGAAGGAGGAAACAATATGAGTCTCCAGAGCAATGAACACTCTCATCGTCAACTTCTGACCCGCGAAGAACCACTGCTTCTCTCTCTTGCCGACCTCAATCGAGATGCCATCCCTCTTGCCGGGGGCAAGGCCGCGAACCTGGGCGAGTTGGTTCGCGCGGGACTGCCAGTGCCTCCAGGCTTCTGTATTACTACCGCCGCCTATGCTCTCGCAGCCGAACAGGCTGGCCTTG
>WNFB01006397.1_pt1 | contig 10571 bp, 10 predicted proteins | sample 5400501 | NCBI WGS metagenome assembly WNFB01 (sample SAMN13153341, study PRJNA577476) | soil metagenome | isolation source: 200 cm saprolite under Douglas fir tree site 2 hole 1 | place: USA:California | collected 2015-04-18 | reverse complement strand
GAGTTCACGCTGGCGGCCATTGCCTATAATCTGACTCGGCTGTTTGCCCGGAGACTGGCACCATGACCACCTCACGAACCGAACGGATCGGCAGCGGGACGAATCTACCCTGGTCGTCATGTGTATTCGTCGCGAAAGCCCGTTCTCACGCACACACTTTAGGCCTGGTGCTTTTGTTCGTCCCGGCAGGGCCGACTGACTGTCGGTCAGTGCGAGACATTCACGGCCGAGAGGTTTTTGGCAAGGTTATGTGTCCGCGGTGTGCCAAACCCCTCCCAGCCGGACGTGGATACCGATAATATTGTCGGCCGAAACGTAGCAACCCCGCCCACGATTGCTCATCCGATTTAACGCACTTGCGTGATCCCCATCCTTCAATTGGAACGTCCTAAACACACAGAACATTAGAGGCTCGGAGACATTGTCTCAGGCGTGTTTACGCCGGTCTTAGCCAAGCACAGCAAGAGCTTCAACTTGATTGATACCCTTGCCGTGGGCGTGGACCGAATCCAGAGGAACTTCGAACCAATGCAGCGGCAGGTCGAACAGTGGCGCAGCTCTCAGATCAGCGACGAGCGAGCCAAGCTGATCCTCTATGCTGCATTTGTCGATGGCGAACTGGAGGCACCACGAAGTCTTCTGCCCGAAGTGCACCGCCTCTACTTCGAGCCGGAGTACCCGGAGTTTTCGCCGAGAACGATGTGGAGCTTGTCGAATGCCTTTACCAGCGCGTTCAAGAAGCTCGATCCCATTCCACAATTTAAGGCGACAGCGAAATTGGGAGAGTTCCTGGAGGCTCGATTCTCGCAGGCTTTTTAACGACGCATGGCGGTTCCGGCCGGACCGCCGTTTAGGGTTACTCTCCGGATTGCCGACCAACCGTCACCGGTCTCGTCCCGCTCGCCATATCTAAACCCAGGTCCTCACCCCGATAATGCCCCAGTAGGCCAGGTAGGCCGCAGCGATCAGCAAAGCGACGGTGACGATCATCGAGAACCTACGAACCCCGCGGCGAACCCCTACTGCCGGCGCCCGCCACCAGGCGATAGCACTTCCCAGGGAAGCCAGAGCAAAAGCTAGAGTCGCAACGAAGGCGCCAGCAGACCAGCCGGTCAGATTACCTAGGCGCACGAACCAATGCTCAGGATCGTCAGCGCACAGGATGATTACACCCGCGGACGCAAGCAGGCTAAGCACAGCTATGAGCGGCCAAATTCGCATGCCGCGTTCCGCTGGACGTCGGCGCTTCTTGCTAAGTCCACCAATGATCCAGAACGGGCCATAGACCAGGATGGACACGATGGAGAGCACTACGAACACAGTCAAGACAAGCTCACTAACTGCCAGCCAACCCGGAATACGTTTCATCGTAGTAAAGTCCATTCCGGCCTGGATAAAGCGACCTTCCTCGTTTGGTGTCAACAACTCGAGCGTGGGAACCGGTTCGGGTGGGTCCTTCTTGGGAACGCGACGGAACTGCGTACCGGTGACGGGAAGATATGTCTCATTCCATCCTCCCAAAGAAGTGAAAAGGAGCTGGCCGTTCTTGAAGCGAATCCAGCTAATGCCAGCCAGACGTTCCACAAAGTGAAAAACCTCGGAGCGAGGCGAATCCGGCTCGTACCAACCGCCATATTCTGCGGTGCTTGGCGGCAGGGGTGCCACCGGAGGCAATGACGGTTGCTGCAGTTTGTTCGTCACGTAGGCGCGGATCAACCTGTCGATGCGGTCAAACACATCTTCGCTTGCCTCGCTGTTGATGCTGAAGAAATACCCCACGCCATAGTCGGCCATGTAGGCCATCTGCGTGTGCCCACCTGAGACTCCCCCATCGTGCCCGTGATAGACGAAGCCGTCTGCGATACTCCAGAAATTGCCCAGGCCGTATCCAGTCTTCATTCCGTCTCTCGCCGCCCAGGTGCTCGCGGGAATCTCCATGCGATCAATGTCGGAGGCCGGGACAATCTGCTTGCCGTTCACAGCGCCGCGATTCAGATAGAACTGAAGATAGTCGGCCATGTCGTTGGCGGAGGCATTGATCGATCCCGCGGGCCGGAAAAGGATGTTTGAGTAGGGATAGGGAGTCTTTCCGTCATGGCGGTAAAGAGCGGTGGCGGTTCCAGGGGTAGGCTCAAAATATGTGGCCGTCTTCATGCCGATAGGCCGGAAGAAATTTTGCTCGACAAAGTCTTCGAAGCGTTGACCCGTCAGTTTCTCGACGATGTAGGCTGCGACCGCAGGTCCGGAATTGCAGTACGCCATACGCGTGCCGGGTCGCCAACGCGAAGTGCGCGAGTGGCGATCGTAGTCCAGCGCCTCTCGCAGTCCCATACCCGGTGCGTCCTTGGCAAATTCGCGTAAATGAATATCGTCCCAGCCTGTAGTGTGCTCGAGCAGATGGACGACTCGAACCGGATCGCTCGCTTCCCAGCGATTCTCGAACCAGACTTCGGGAGCCAGCTTGTGTACGGGATCATCAAGAGAGAGCTTCCCCTGATCGGCCAGCATCAGGGTCGACAGCGACGCAAAGCCTTTCGACGTGGATCCAATGCGGAATAGAGTTTCTGCTGTCGTGGCGCGACCACTGGCCACCTCGGCTTTGCCCAGCCCGGCAACCCACTCCGGTCCATCCCGATGCGCGATGGCAACCGAAAGGCCTGGCGTATGCGTCTCCGCAAGAATCTTTTCGAGTTGCTGGCGCAGCTCGTCAATCGACTGGGCCGGCTTCTGCTGCTCGTCCTTTTCGGCCGCCAAACATACTGGAGTAAGGGCAAAAACGAGAACGACTGGAATGATCCATTTCACGATTTCCATCCTCCGCATGAGGCTGGGCGGTTTCAGCGATCATAATCGTACGTCTGGGGGCAAATCTGCCACTCGATGTTTTCCATAATCCTCTAGACTCCCCCTCGTCAATTCGAACACCGTGATCTCCGGCCGGGCGCCGAAGCGGATGGGGAAGCTCATGGTGCCGATGCCACGATTGACGTAGAGTTGTCCGCCAGATTTCTCGTACAAGCCGCTAACGTAGGGCGTCTGAAAGCGGCTGAGGGCCAAGCCGCGGTGGAGGAACTCGAGCGACAATTGGCCCCCATGGGTGTGCCCGGCCAACGTCAGGTCTATGCCCATCTCCACGGCCCGGTCGAATACCCAGGGATAATGGGTCAGAAGAATGTTGACGGTATCAGGCATCACCAACTTCTCGACCTCTTGCAAGCGCTGCTGAAGATCATCTGGGCTTTCCGGGCAGTCTATGCCGATCAGATTGATCGTTTCACCGCGCAATCGAACGGGCGCACGTTCCTGGCGCAGGATGTGGACGTCGTGCTCCGCGAACAAGCGGGTGATCGAGTCTTCCGTATCCTCTTCGTGGTTCCCAAGGCAGCCGAAGACGCCGTGGGGCGCATGGAGGCCCGCGAGCGCTTGAACAACTTCGCTTTGCGCCCCAGCGTTCTCCGCAAGGTAATCGCCTGTCATTACGACCAGGTCTGCATTCAAGGCATTGGCCATCGTAACGCAATGGTGGATCTCGCCTGCGGGCATGAAGGGGCTAATGTGGATGTCCGAAAGCTGCACAATGCGAAAGCCCTCGAAGGCCTGAGGCAGCCGAGCGAGTCGGATCCTTGGTCGGGTAACCTCGAAAGCGACACGCTCGAACACAAGGCCGTAGGCGGCGGCTGCGAATGGCAAGGCGCTCACCGCGGTGGCAGCCTGCTCAAGAAAGCGACGACGGCCCGCCAAGGGCGGGTCGAGGGCAAGTTCAGCAGGCTTTCTAACGGTGCCCGGCGACACCGCCAAAGCATACAGGCGCCGGTAAATCCACAGGGCCCCTCGCGCGGTGCGATCAACGGTCCAGCAAACCACGACTAAGCCGAAGCTTGCCCAGGAGCCTACCAACCACCACCCAACCGACCCTACGATTAGAAAGCCCCACCATGTAGCCGGGCGCGTGGGCTGCGCATTGGCGGCCGCTTCCATCCAGGGGTAAATCTGCATCACGACGGACGCGCAAAGGAGGAAGCCGATGATGCCAATCCAGCTGCCGCGGGGTCTTCCGGGGAGAAGCCGTTCCCCGCGTTTGAGGATGCGGCGAATTAAGAAGAACTGGCTGGCCAAGAGCATCACGGCCAGGACAGAGAAGGGCCGGTCTCCAGAGCTCCCCCATTCCACGGGATGCCTGAGCAGAAAGGCGATCCAGGACAGCACGACTCCGAGAACGACGATGCACTGAAAGAAGACGAACATATAGAGGAGGTACGCGACGGCCGTGAGCCAGCCGTGGCGGAGTTTTTCGGGTACAAGCCGTTCTCCAAGGTCGAGGATGCGGCCAAACCAGAAGAACTGGCTGGCAATGATCAACAGGAAGAGAGCGAAGAAAGACACGTCAACAAGGCGCCCCCACACGTCGGGATATATGAGCTGGAAAGCGGTCCAAGCCAGCGCCAATCCGGGAACGATGGCACGCTTGTGAGCTTTCAAGAAAGTGATCATCGTTGCCACCTAGTCACCTGAAGCCTTCTCGCTCCAGCAGCTGTCAATACCACCACCCGAGAACGCAACTATGAGTGGAAGTCAGGTTCTTACCAACTCGAATATCGTGATCTCTGGCCGAGCCCCCAGGCGAATGGGAAAGCCAGTGGTGCCGATGCCACGGTTGACGTAGAGCTTCGTGCTCCGCTTTTCGTACCATCCAGTGGTATACCGATAAAACAAGTCGCTGAGGTTCAGGCCCCGGCGGACGAACCCGAGCGCCAACTGCCCACCATGGGTGTGTCCGGCCAGCATCAAATCGATCCCGAGCTCCGCTGCGCGGTCGAACACGAACACGCTCGGTTCATGGCTCAGGAGAACGTTGACAGTACCGGGAATCACCAGTTGCCTGTGCAACCGCCGATTAACATCGCGCCGATACTCTTCTTCTTCGTCCTGCTCACTGTGCGTGCGCGGACAGTCAATGCCAATCAGGTTCAGCTCATCGGCGCCTAATCGAATCGGCGTCTGTTCCTGGCGTAGAATGCGAATGCCCTGCGCAGTAAATAAGCCGCTGACGTATTCTTCCGTGTCGCTCTCTTCTTCGTGATTTCCCAGGCAACCGAAAACCCCTTGGGGTGCGCGCAGCCCCGCCAATGCACGAACCGCCTCCCTCTCCAAGCTCGGGTCCCAGGCAATGTAGTCGCCGGTCAGCACGATTAGATCGGGTTTCAAGCTGTTCGTCATCGCGACGCAACGCCGAGTGTAATCCGCGGTAGTGAAAGGACCCATGTGAATGTCAGAAAGCTGGGCGATACGAAAACCATCGAAGCCCTTTGGCAAACGCGCAAGGCGGACGCGCTGCCGCACGACTTCCACATCCTGGCGACCATAAAGGAGCCCATATCCCGCAGCCACAAACGGCGTGGCGCTGACCAGGACCACGCTTTGCCGCAAAAAGCGGCGGCGGTTGGGCGAAGCTGGAGTTGATATCTCCACACCTGCGTGCTGCCGAGTGGTGTCTCGTATCTTGGTGTATATCCAGGTGGTAGCCCGCGCTGCGTAATCACCTGCGCCGAAAACCAGGACCAAGAAAAAGGCCAGCATCGAACCTACGAACCACCACCAGAACAATGCTTCCGTGACCACGGTCAGCGGCCGGTCGTAGTCGGTTCGAAAAATGTGATCATTCGTGGATTGAATGCCCGGGTAGCTACAGGCGTACACGAAGAGATAGATCAACGCCGCGAGGACTGCGAGCCGGGTGCGCCCGATCTGGCTAGGGAGGAATCGCATCGCGACATCGATGATGCGTTTGATCCAGAAAATCTGGCCGGCGATAAAAATCACGAACAGGCCCAAGCTGAGCAGGTCAAAGAAGACGCCGAACTCGTCGGGATATATGACGTAGAAGACAGCACGAGCAAGGATCGATCCCAAAACGATCACGCGCCAATGGGCGATGACCCGCTGATATGCGGGCGCAGATCCCGACTCCGGTTTGGCTGCGCTGGCCGACCCTGCCATTCCAATTCCACCTTTCACGAAAAAGCCCCGACCTTGGCGCGGATTACAGAAACAAGTGATCAGGCCCTAGCCAATTCGAAGACCGTGATCTCCGGAGGCGCGCCGAGGCGGATAGGAAAACCAATAGTGCCGATGCCGCGATTGACGTAGAGTTGACCGCCGGCCTTTTCGTACCATCCTCTGGTGTATGTGTAGCTCAGCCGGCTGAGGTTGAAGCCGCGATGTACGGACTCCAGCGCCAACTGGCCACCGTGAGTGTGCCCGGCTAAGCTCAAATCGATACCCAGTTGCGCGGCGCGGTCGAAGCTCTCGGGATTATGGCTCAGGAGAATGTTGACCGTATCCGGCAAGACCAGTGGCTCAATGCCCCTAAGGTAATCTTGTGGCGGAAAGGTCGGGCATTCGTGGCAGCCTTGGAAGTCTACGCCGATTAGATTGAGGCTCTCATCATGTGATTGAATTGAAGTCGTTGTGTGACGCAGAATCAGAATCCCGGCAGCGCCGAGCAGGCGCGTGATCGAGTCTTGCGTCCGGGTATAAACCTCATGATTGCCCAGGCAGCCGAAAACGCCGTAGGGCGCACGCAGCGGCGCGAGCGCTTGTACCACTTCTGCTTGCGCGCCCGCATCCCAGGTCAGAAAGTCCCCCGTCAGCGCGACCAAATCAGGTTTTAAATCGTTAGTGATCTCTACGAACCTGCGGATCTGTCCAGCGGTCATGAAAGGGCTGATGTGAAAATCGGAAAGCTGGGCGATACGAAATCCCTCGAAGGCTTTAGGCAGGCGTGGTAATCGGATGCGCTGCTGCACGACTTCCACATCAAGCCGTCCGTGGAGAAGCCCATAGCCTGCGGCCACAAAGGGAGTGGCACTTACCAGGACAGCAGCCCGCTCCAGAAACCGACGGCGACTTGGCGATGCGGGGGCGAGGGCGAGTTCTTCCGTCTTCGAAGTGTCGCGATTAGCATTGCGTGCTCTCCGGTAAACCCACACTGCTGCGCCCGTCGCACGATCCGACGTCCAGAATGCAAATACTAAAAGGAAACCCGCGAACGATCCCACGAACCACCACCAGAAAGGCGCTTCCAATAGGACACTGCGCAGCGTCAATGCAGTCGAGACGTGAGTCCTATTCCAAGCCTCGCTATTCCAGGTGGCTAGGTTGTAAACGAGCAATATTAGGTAGATCACGCCCACCAAGGCTCCAAGCAAGGCACGACGGGGCTTTCCAGGAAGGAGGCGCTCGCCAACGTCGACTACGCGGCGAATCCAGAAAAGTTGGCTGGCAATAAACAGCACCAGGACTGCGAACCAGATCAGGTCGGAGATGCGCCCCTCCTCGTCCGGGTATATGAGGATGAAGGCAACATACGCAAGCAGCAACGAAATAGCGATTCTGCGCCTGTTGGCTCTGAAGAAACGAAACATCCTTCGCATCTTCGTACTCCCAGTAGCAAGTGATCTTCTTTCTAAATTCTCCAACTGAGCATTAGCTGTAAAAGATGAACGACGCTTCTGGTGGACGACAGCCCTCTGAACCCCCAGGAAATTAGAGAAACTTCAGAGCACAGTGGGTAGAGGGCCGAGTTGCTCAATTGTCGGGGATTGGTTGGCGAGATGGTCATTTTGCTTGCAGCTGAGCTAAGTGAGCCCGTCATCAAGATAATCGCCAAGACGCAACTAGCAGTGGAGATCAGAACGCGATGCTGCGACATGCCGATCCTCCTTCGAATCCATCGATCTCACGGGCTTAGTCGTCTATTCATGTCACCTCGTGAAAGTTTGCTTCAACATCGCTACTCGAACAAACTACGCTCGTGCAGAAGATCAACTTCCCGCTTATTGGCCGGAGGCGTCCTGCTAGGGCCGTCCACCGAGCGCGGAATTGTGTTCGACATTCCGGATTCCGCGGGCTGCATCTGTGCGGCCTTCTGCCAGTAGCTCTGGAACAATTGCTCGAACGTCGGCCTGTTGACGGCGACCATCGGCCCCTCTTTCCCGAAGCGAAGGTCGCGCGGAATGACCAGGTCGTCCGCATACGTTGGCTGGCATTGATACGCAAACTGCAAGTGCGTCCAGTCGTTCTGGGTAGCGAGTAGAGTCTTTTGCACGTCGCCATTGACGTCGTAGATCAGGTTTGTATCCGTGGTGTTGCCGTCACCGTTAAAGTCGATCGGTGCACCGTTGGTCGGAACTTGTACGAATTGTCCCGCGGCGTGGGTCCAAGAAATATCTGTGTTGTCTACGCCTCCTTGCAGTCCTAGCTCTTCATTAATGCCGGTAGCCTCATTGAGATTGTTGAAGATGCGGTCGCTGTAGTCGATGCGGAAGCAAGTACCAGTAGAGAGCGAGCAATGGGCTGGAGTTGGGTGCGCTGAAATACAATCCGCATCGCTCGCACAGGACTTGGGAACGATATCACCTGGCGATGCCCCAACAGGGATACCTTTCGTATAGAAGCTGTAATTCATCACACTGACGTAGTTGGGCTTGGCGTTGTAACAGTCAGCGCCGCCGTGCTCCAGTCCGAAGTTATGTCCGAATTCATGCATGCTCAGCCCTGCCCACGCCTCCAGCGGGATGGGGAGTCCGACGTCACTGAAAGCCCGCGTCGCAACGATAGCGTCATCCCCATAAACCTCGGCGGTGCCAAGATTGTCCGGCGCAGGCCTTGCCGGAAGAACACTACCGCACGCTGGATTTTCTGGATCGTTGGGACACGCACTGCAATACGGTTGGCCAGTGTTCGGATCCACGGAGGGATCGCACGTGGCGTAATGGCCGAAAACCATGTAGTGGTAAGCCGGCTTCAACAACGTGAGACCTGGGATGGCCTCCCGGAGCTGATGTGCGCTGACAGCGGTGGGGCCGGTGCAGGCTGAGTCGGTGGGGTTTGCGAGTGTGACCACCCGAGCCCCCGTCCCAGCCGTTATGCAGCCTGCGTCTCCGGCGTTCTCGCAGATGGCGTTATGCTGCGGATCAATGTGCAGGTTGATGCCGTTTGCGGCAAAAGCGTCCACGACCCATTGAATCGCCTGCGCGGGCGGGTTGTGGTTGTGATCACTGGCAACCGTGTAGTCGTAGTGCAAGAAGACATCGGGCTTGTTGGGATCGGCGCCGGTCAGCGGGATATCAATCCCCGCATCGTAAACGCCGTTGGCGTTGTTATCGATGTAACCCTGCGCCTCGGCGGCATCCGGGAGGCCGTCGCCGTCGCTGTCGGCCCACAAGCCTCTGCTGGCGCAAGTGGTGAAGTTCGTGCCACCGATTTGCACCTGTTCGCACCACGGAGCGCCCGTCGCGCTGGTGTTGACATGCTGACAACCGCGCACCGCGTCGCAGGAATCGGTGAAGCACGCGTCTCCCTGGCTGCAGGAAATCCCGCAGCTCTGGCACTTGGCCACCGTCGGAGCGACGATCGTGCCTGTGGCTTGGCTGTTAGTTAATGTGGCATTTTGCGGATTAGTTAGGTTGACGTAGAAGATCTTGCTAGCACCCGGAATAAGCACGTTGGTGATGGGCACGGTGAAGGTTTGCGGAGACTTCGAACCGCGGGCGAAAGACAACGTGCCACTGACTGCGGTGTAATCGATCCCGGCGATGGGAGTTCCATCGGCACTAGCAAATTGCACGGTGCCGTTCTTGCCGAACGGGGCGCTGACGGTGACCGTGAAAGTGGCCACCTGGCTGCTGCAACTGGCTTCGGAAACCGTCACATTTGCGATGGACAGCTTCGGTAGAGCGCTGGCGTGGGCATCACCGGATAGGCCGATGACCAATACTGCTGCGAAAATGAGAGAGGAAATAACGAATTCTCGTGACATTGGGCGCCTCCTGAGCTGAGCGGAACTTTTCCAGCGGCACCGATCGCTCCTATGGCGCGGGCCACAAACGCTCCTTCAGCCAATCGACAGCGGGCAACCTTCGACCCTGAGGTAAACCTCAGAGCCCAGTGGGTGCACTTTGCAGAGTCGCAACCCGCGCTCCCTTCGCGAGACGTGCTGACGCAGTCAAAATCACCGTTTCGTCGGCAGACGGGTCGAGAGTCTGTTCGGGCACAGGAACACGACACGCATATTCCGAAGCTTTAGCACTCCGGGTCTTCGAGCGAGGTTGTGAAAAGAACATCTCCGAGCACACTAGAACAATGTAGACAGACAGGGCAATTACCGCCACTCCGGCAAAGATGTAGGCCATGAAGTAAAGGACAGCTCGATAGAGTTGCAGCGCCGTTTCTGGGTCGAGGCTAGGATTTCCCATGACTCACCCCTTCTTATTGGCCTATCTCCCTACAATGACACCCCTAACGTCTGACTTGTAGACTGTTGCCGGTAGCCATCTTGACCTCGCTTGGTCTTCGTGCTCGATCGAGCGAAAAACGCCTCCAGAAAGTGTGAACTGCCTGTCTCCTACCGTTGCCGAGCCGCCTTGAGAGTCGGCAAGAAGTTCTCCATTACCCAGACCTCACTTTTGACCATGCCCGCAGCGAAAGCGATGTGGTGACCGTCCGGATGAAAAGAAACGCTGCGCACAGAATCCATCCCCAGCCCTAACGCATGCGGTTCTCCCCCACGG
>WNFB01006394.1_pt1 | contig 10573 bp, 8 predicted proteins | sample 5400501 | NCBI WGS metagenome assembly WNFB01 (sample SAMN13153341, study PRJNA577476) | soil metagenome | isolation source: 200 cm saprolite under Douglas fir tree site 2 hole 1 | place: USA:California | collected 2015-04-18 | reverse complement strand
CGGCATGTCATAGCACGCTGGCCGGGTCCACGTCAATCGTCCAGCCGGCCGGCAAATCGGACAGCAGGACCGGCCGCACGTCCCGCCCACGGGCCAGGATCTGCCAGCGGAACTTGCCGTGCGACTTCTCCAGATAGGGTGGCAGCGGCCCAGTCAGATGAATGGGCGGATCGAGGCCCGCGACACGTTCGGCCAGTTGACCGAACAGCTCGCGCGCCTCGCGCTGGCACTTCTCCGCGCTGGCATGCGAGTACACGAACTTGACCACGTGGCTGAACGGCGGATAGCTCATCCGCTTGCGGAACTGGATTTCGGTGCGGAAGAAAGCATGGAAATCGTGGCGGCTGGCCATGGCCAGCGTGGGGTGCTGGGGATTGTAGGTCTGAATGAGTACCGATCCACCGGCCGGTCCGCGGCCGGCCCGGCCGGCCACCTGTGTCAGCAGCTGGAATGTGCGCTCGGCCGAGCGGAAGTCGGGCAGCTGCAGCATGGCGTCGGCCGAGATCACGCCGACCAGCGTCACCAGCGGCAGGTCGTGGCCTTTGGCCACCATCTGGGTGCCAACCAGGACGTCGGCCCGGTGCTCGCGCATGGCGTCCACCACGTTTTCGTGGTCCTCCCGGGTGCGGGCGGTGTCGCGGTCCCAGCGCAGCACGCGCGCCTGCGGCAGCAGGGCCTCGATCTCCTCGGCGACGCGCTGCGTGCCCAAGCCAAAGTAGCGGATACGCATCGAAGCGCAGTCGGGGCAGTGCTCCGGCGGCCGCGCCGCGCGCCCGCAGTTGTGGCACATCAGCCGGTTGCCCACGGCGTGGAAGGTGAACGGCAGCAGGCAATCCTGGCACTGGAGCACAAAGCCGCACTCGCGGCACATCACGAAGGTGTTCGCGCCGCGCCGGTTGAGGAACAGGATGGACTGCTCCTTGCGCAAGAGCGCGGCCCGCAGCTCTTGCTGGAGATCGCGAGAGAAGATGCTCCTGTTGCCCGCCTGCAGCTCCTGGCGCATGTCGACAATGCGAACCGGCGGCATTGACGGCCCGACGATCCGCTCGGGCAGAGTGAGCAGCGTGAATATCCCCTTCTGCGCGCGATGGTAGGAACCTAAATCCGGTGTGGCGGTTCCGAGGATCACCTTGGCGCCCACCAAAGAGGCCAGCTTGATGGCGGTCTCCCGGGCGTGGTAGCGGGGCGATTGCTCCTGCTTATAGGTCCAATCGTGCTCCTCGTCGATCACGATCAGTCCCAGATCACGCAGCGGCGCGAATAACGCCGATCGTGGCCCAATCACCACGTCCACCGAGCCCTGGCCGATGCGGCGCCATTCGCCATAGCGCTGCCGGGGCGTGAGGGCGCTGTGCAGCACCGCCACGCGGCCTGGGAAGCGCGACGCACAGCGGGCGATGGTCTGCGGGGTCAGCGAGATCTCGGGGACCAACAGTAGGGCTCGCTGGCCCCGCTCGAGGACATCACCGATGGTCTGCAGATAGACCTCGGTTTTGCCCGATCCGGTCACGCCGTGCAGCATAAAGACGCCGTTGCCAGCGCGAATGGCCGCCAGCGCCTCCTCCTGGGCTTTGGTCAGGCGCAGCGGCAGGATCTGGGCCGTCTCGGGCACGAGCGGCGGCGGCTCATCGACCTCGGATAGGACCTCGGCCAGGCCCCGCTGGACCAGCCCCCGCAGGCCGTCCTCGGAGGGCAGCGCTCGGGCGTCAATGCCCAGCGGCGCCAGCAGCAGCGCCTCGAAGGTGGCCAGCTGGCGCGGAGCGCGGGTCAGCTCCTTGATGGATGTGCGTAGGTCTACCCCGCGGGCCAGCCGCGCGATGCGCCGCAAGCGAGGCGTGGCCAGCGTGGGAGGCAGGAACAAGGCCACCGCATCCTTGATCGGCGCGGCGTAGTGCTCGGCGATCCAGCGCGCCAGCTCCAATTGATGGGGCAGCAGCAGCGGCTCGGCGGCCCGCAGCAGCGGCCGGACGTCGGCCACGGGCTCGTCGGTCAGCCGGAACACCACGCCCTCCAGCTGGCGGCTGCCAAAGGGCACCACCACCCGCTGGCCGGGGGCGACCTCCAGGCCGCTCGGGATCGAATAAGTGTAGGTCTGCGCACCTCGCCGGATGTTCGTATCGACGACGACTTCGGCGAAGGCCATCAGCCTACCAGGCTCGGCTCGCGCACGTCGTCCGGCAAGTACTCCTTGAGCAGCTCGGCCAGCTTGACGCTGAAGCCGGGCACGGCGGCGATGTCCTCCACCGCCGCCTGACGGATGCCTTTGACAGATCCAAAACGCCGCAGGAGATCCTTCTTCCGGCGCGCCCCGATGCCGGGGATCTCGTCCAGCTGCGAAGAGATCGAGGACTTCGCGCGCACGTTGCGATGGTAGGTGATGGCAAAGCGGTGCGCCTCATCGCGAATACGCTGCACCAGGTACAAGCCCTGCGAGATGGCCGGCAGGACGATCGGCTCCGGGTTGCCTGGCAGGAACAGCTCCTCCCGCTCCTTAGCCAGACCGGCCACCGGGATGGCATCCACGCCCACCTCAGCCAGCGCCTCGATAGCCGCACTGAGCTGGCCCTTGCCGCCGTCGATGATGATCAGGTCCGGCAGCCGGCCCCACGACGAGGTGTCGTCCTCGGACGCGGCGGCTCGACGGAAGCGGCGCTTGAGGACTTCTTTCATCGAAGCGTAGTCGTCCGCGCCAGTTACGGTCTTGATCTTGAAGCGCCGGTACTCGCTGTTCTTAGGCCGGCCGGCGACGAACACCACCATTGAGCCGACCGAGTCCTTGCCCTGAATATTCGAGATGTCGTAGCACTCGATGCGCTGCGGGATGCGATCCAGCTCGAGGTAGTCGGCCAGCTCGGTGAGGCCGGCCTGGACCTTCTGGTCGTCCGTCAGCCACTTGAGCTTGAGCGTCTGAAGGGTCTCGCGCGCGTTCTTCTCGGCCAGCTCGATCAGCCGCCGCTTCTCGCCTTTTTGGGGCGACAGGACGCTGACTTTGCGGCCGCGCTTCTGGCGCAGCCACTCGGCGACGGTCTCGGGATCCTCGATCGGGAAGTGGAGCAGCACTGCGGCAGGCAGGTTGGTGGCTGAGTCGTAGTACTGCTCGATGAACTTCTCCAGGATCTCGGCCTCGGTCTCGTCCTGGCTGCCCTGCATGACGTAGTCCTGCTGGCCCAGCACCTTGCCGCCGCGGATGGTCAGCAGCATGACGCAGGCGTCGCCCTTGTCTCGGGCCAGGGCGATGACGTCCTGGTCCTCCATGCCGGTGGACACCACACGCTGCTTCTCCAGCACGCGGTTGATGGCTCGCACCCGGTCGCGCATGAGGGCGGCTTCCTCGAACTTCAGCTCGGCGGCCGCGGCCAGCATGCGCTTTTCCATGCCTCTGCGGATGTCGTCGTGCTTGCCCTCCAGGAACAGCTGGACGTCGTCGATGACGGCCGCGTACTCCTCTTTCGTGCAGGCGCGGATGCAGGGGCCGACACAGCGGTGGATGTAGAAGTCCAGGCAGGGCCGGGTGCGGGCGTTCAGCGGCTTGCTCGGATCGAGCGGGGTGTCGGCCATGGGGCGGTTGCAGGATCGGTAAGGGAAGATGCGCTTCAGCAGCTTCAGTGTCTCGTCCAGGCTCTTGGAGCTGGTGTAGGGGCCGAAGTAGCGGGCGCCGTCTTTACGGTAATTGCGCGTGCGGTAGACGCGCGGGAAGTCCTCGTCCAGTGAGATCTTGATGTACGGGTAGTTCTTGTCGTCCCGCAGCATCACGTTGTACTTCGGCCGGTAGCGCTTGATCAGGTTGCATTCGAGCGCCAGAGCTTCGACGGGATTGTCGACCAGCCAGTAGTCGACGTCCGCGACCTGGCTCACCATCGACCGCAATTTGGCGGTCTTGGAGTACTCGGCGTTGAAGTACGAGCGGACCCGGCTGCGCAGGCTCTTCGCCTTGCCCACGTACAGCACGTTGCCCTCGGCGTCCTTGTGCAGGTACACGCCTGGCTTGTCGGGCAAGCTCTTCAGCCGAGCCTGCAGCGCCTTGGGAAGGTCCATTGCTAGATGGGAGTATGAATCAACCAACGCCTGAGAAGAAGCAGGCAGTCAAGCCCCATGGTAAGGTTCGCACGTGGACGGCCAGACGGCGACCCTTATCGCCACCGTCGGTGGCTTTTCCGTGGCGCTCGCCGCTTTCCTGGGCACGATCCTGTTGCGACTAGAGAGTCGGATGACCGCGCGCATGGATCGGCTGGACGTTCGCATGGATCGGTTTGAAACTCGTCTGGAGCGGATGGAGGCAGAGCTGCGCGGCGAAATCGCTGGAGTACGTGCCGAAATTGCCGAGCTGCGCGATCGAGTGTACGAGCTTTCAGGTTTGACCAGGCAAGTGTTGGCGCAGCGGGCGGCCTAAGCCCTAAGCCGCTTGTTCGGTTAGGTGCTTGGGCTTGCGGCCGCGGCGGGGGCGCTCCCAGTCGTAGTCGACGGGCGGCGTGGCGGGCGGGTGACCGGCTCGGCGATGCTCATCCCACAGCCGCGCGATCTCCTGTGAGATCTCCTTCATGCGCAGCCGCTCCGGTTCCGGCAGGAGGCCGTTAGCCCCGCGGCTGAACAGCTGCTGCCGCTCGGCAATCAGCTCGTTGATGCGGTTCATGGCGTCGGTCGTGGCGTCGGTCATCGCTTTGGTTTCTGTAGTATCGCATCCAGCGATGCCCAGATCAAAGTAGCTGGCGGTCAATTTACGCCGCGACGTGCTTCTCCAGCCACTGGGCCGCCGGCGCCAGCCGGTGCAGGCGATCGGACAGCCAGTCCACCAGATCGTGCGAGGGCATGAGTTCTTCGGGCAGGTCATCCACCGACACAGCCAGGCCCTTCAGCTTGAGCAGATCGCCTCGTGGATGGTCCTGCGGAAAGGGCGGCGGCACGCGCTTGAGATGCTCGTGCGACGAGATGTGGAAGCCGGCAGTCTGAAGCTTGTCGACTAACTTCTGCAGCTCCCCGCCCTTGCGATCGTCGGCTACGGCCTGGCGGAACACCTGGATCGCGTCCTTATCCATGCCCCAGCGGCCCATCGCCGCCACGCTGTCCTCCAGCCCGAAGTGGATGTAAACGCTGGGCACTGACCAGTCGCCCTCCGCCTGGTGACGGCGCACCGGCACGTGGGCCGCGATGTGCGTCTTGTATGGCGATTTATCCGCGGCGAAGCGTGTATCGCGCTGGATGCGGAAGATGTGCCGCGGCGCCTGACGCATCTCGGGAAAGACGTCGCTCAACCGATCGGCCAGCTCCGCCAGCAGCGCCTCCAGCGGCCGCACCCAGAGCTGCTCGTAGCGCTGCTTATTGGTCTTGAACCACTCCCGGCTCTGGCGTGCCTGCAGCTCTAAGAAGAAGTCGAAGCCGCCCGGCGGAAAGCCAGTGAAGCGCTCCGTCGCTACTGCCATAGTCGCTTGCTGGCCAGCTTAGCCCCTTCGGCCATCGCCTGGAACTTGGCCCAGACCACCGTCGGGTGGACTTCCGGATTGAACGTGGCCTGGGACGAAAAGCCGCAGTCGCTGCCGGCGATCACGTTCTCCCGCTCGACCAGCTTGCCATAGGTGACCAGCAGATCGGCGATGAGCTCCGGGTGCTCGACGATGTTGCTGGCATGGCTGACCATGCCTGGGATGATGATCTTGTCCCGCGGCAATTTGACCTCCTCCCAGACGTGCCACTCGTGCTGATGCCGCGGGTTGGCGGCTTCGAAGGAATAGGCGCCGGCGTTGATGCGCAGCATCAGCTGCACGTAATCCTTGAGCGCGGCATCGTGGACGCGCGGCCCTTCGTTGATGCCATAGCAGGTGTGAAACCGGACCTTCTCCGCGGGGATGCCGCGCAGCGCGTGGTTGATGACTTCGACGTGGGTCTCGGGCGGCAGCGGCCGCGAGCCGGGATCGTCGTTGTAAAACTCAGCGAGCCAGGGATCGTCGATCTGCACGACGAAGCCGGCGTTGACGATAGCCTGGTACTCCTCGCGCATCGCTTCGCCGACCGCGAACAAGTACTCCTCGTCCGATTCGTAGTGCTCGTTCTTGCCGAGCAGGCGCGGCGCGAGCGAGGGCATGAACGCTTCTTCGACGTTCACATTCTGGAGGGCCACCTTGAGGTTCTCGACGTCCGCCTGGACGGCCGCCTGGCCGCTGTAGGCGATGGGCCCGGTGCACACCAGCGGCTTTACGCCGGCTACGCTGCGCATATTGGCGCCGAAGTACTGCTCGTAGTACTCGGGAAAGGCATCCATCTCGGCCTTGAACGCGCGCCGGTAGTCCATCCCGGTTTCAGAAGGCTCCAAGCCGGTGAGGCGTTCGCTGGCGTACACGAAGAAGCCGGCCTTGCTCTGCTCGCCGTCCGTCACGACGTCGATGCCGCTCTCGGCCTGCTTGCGCACCACGGCGGCGACGGCTGCCCGGGCGCGCTTGCCGAACTCGTCCTGGTTAACGGGCTGGCCCTCGGCCCGAGCTTTCATGATCTCCAGCAAATCTCGCGGCCGGGCCAGGCTGCCGGTGTGGGTGGTGAGGATGCGATCGGTGCTGCGCTTCATGACGGGTACGATGGTAGCCCCATGGAAAGCCCGATCATACGTTTAGGCTCACGCGCGTACGACGGCGTCATGCCGATCGTGCATGGAGAGGTCGTGTTGGAGGGAATCGGCATCGTGCCGAAGCTCGACAACAACGTGCCGCGCCTGTTCGCCTCACTTTTCAAAGGCCAGGTCGACGCCGGTGAGATGTCCCTGGCGGAGCTGATCTACTACACGTCGCGCGGCAAGGCCGACTTTATCGGCATCCCGGTGTTTCCCTCGAGAGTCTTTCGGCACGGCTACTTCTTCTGCCCGCGCGAGTCCAGCATCCACGGACCGGGTGACTTGAACGGCCGCAAGATCGGCTTCCAGCGCTGGGTCCAGACGGCAGGCGTGTGGATGCGGGGCATGCTGGTCGAGGACTACGGCGTCGCGCCGGCGACGGACTGGTACGTCGCCACCATGCACCACTGGGAGGACGGCTCGGAGCAGGAGGTCGTCCCCCGCGACGGCTCCAGCATCCGCCGCTACGCGATTCCCGCCGATCCGCAGACGGAGATCACCGCCCAGGCCCTGCTCACGGGAGAAGTGGACATGGTGGGCGTGACCGAGAACGTTGCCCCGTCGCTGCTGGCGGATGGCCGCGTGCGCCGCCTGTTCGAGGATGCCCGCGCCGAAGAGGCGGCCTACTACCGCCGCACTCGCATCTTCCCCATCATGCACGTGCTGGCGCTTAGACGCAGCCTGCTGGAGTCGCAACCGCAGCTTCCATCGGAGCTGTTCCGGCTGTTCTGCGAGGCTAAGAAGCGGGGGCAGGCCATGATGCAGGCGGTGCCAACCTGGAGCATGGCCTGGAAGGAGCGCTACCTGGAGCAGGAGGCCGAGCTGTTCGGCGGTGATCCCTGGCAGTTCGGCCTCTCGGCCAACCAGCACGTCCTCGACAAGTTCATCGACTATTGCTGGCAGCAGGGCATCGCCGCCCGGCGGCTGGCGGCCAGCGAGCTGTTCGCGCCCAGTACCTGGGAGCTGGAGGACAACTAGCTCGCGACTAAGCTGGCCTGGAGCCGGGGCATCACTTCGGCGGCAAAGAGCTCCATCGAGCGCTGTGCTACCGGGAACGGGATGTTCCCGAACTGGAACAAGCAGTGAGTCTCGGTGCAGCCGATCTCGTCCGCGAAGCGCTTGAGCGTACGGGCGCAATCGTCCGGATCGCCGGCGATGAGCCGGCCTTCGTCCACCAGCCGCTCGATCGAGATCGGCTCCGAGGGCGGCGCGGCGTCGAACTTGGCCAGCGAGCGCGACTCGCGGTTGAGCCGGACGTGCTCGGCGATTCCCGCCTCGGCGATGCGCCTGGCCTCGGCTCGGTCCTCGGCCACGACGGTGTGATAGTGCGTGCCAATGGCCGGCGCCTTCGGCCAGCCGGCGGCGGCGTAGGCGTCGCGGTAGATGCACGTGAGCTCGGCCAACGCGGCGATGGGCTTGATGTAGCCGATGGTCAGCAGCTTGTAGCCGTGCGCGCCGGCATGCTCGAAGCTGGCCGGGGAGTTCGAGGCGGCCATCCAGATGGGCGGGTGCGGCCGCTGCTCGGGCACCGGCCAGACCTCCAGGTTCGAGAGGTGGAAGTACTTGCCCTCATGCGTGAACGGCTCGCCCGACCAGGCCTTCAGGATGACCTCCAGGCTCTCGAACAGCCGCTCCTGCGCCTCCGCGTAATCCACGCCCATAACCTCGTAGTCGTGGGCCACGAAGCCGCGCCCGATGCCCAGCTCCAGCCGGCCATTTGACAGGAGGTCCACCATCGCCAGCTCCTCGGCCACCTGCACCGGGTGGTGCAGCGGCAGCAGCACCACCGACGTGCCGAGCCGCACGCCGGACGTCCGCTGCGCCAGCGCCGCCAGCATGGTGGGCAGCGCCGGCATCATGCCGCCATAGCGGTGGAAATGGTGCTCATTGACCCACACGGAGTCGAACCCCAGCCCCTCCGCCGCCACGAGCTGCTCCAGCGTCGCCCGCATGAACTCGCCCTGCGTCAGCCCAAACTCGGGCTGATAGCTGGGCATGGCGTAAGCGGCAAATTTCATTTGGAGTAGGGTACTAAACCGCTACTGCTTCGCGCTTTTCGTGGTGGGCCAGCATGCGCTTGAGGAACTGGCCGGTATAGGACGTCTCGACCTGTGCAATTTGCTCCGGCGTGCCTTCGGCGATGACCGTCCCACCGCCGGCGCCGCCCTCGGGGCCGAGGTCGATGATCCAGTCCACGCTCTTGATGACGTCGAGGTTGTGCTCGATGATGATGACGCTGTTGCCGGCGTCCACTAGCCGCTGCAGCACGTGCAGCAACCGCTCGATATCGGCAAAGTGCAGGCCCGTGGTCGGCTCATCCAGGATATAGAGCGTGCGGCCGGTAGAGCGCTTCGAGAGTTCCAATGACAGTTTGATGCGCTGAGCCTCGCCGCCGGACAGTGTCGTGGCGGGCTGGCCCAGGCGGATGTAGCCCAGGCCCACGTCATCCAGCACCTGGAGCTTGGACTTGATGGCGGGAATGTTCTGGAAGCAGTCCACCGCCTCGGCGACCGTCATCTCCAGCACGTCGGCGATGCTCTTGCCCTTGTACTTGATCTCCAGCGCCTCGCGGTTGTAGCGCTTGCCCTTGCAGACCTCGCACGGCACGTAGACGTCGGGCAGGAACTGCATCTCGATCTGGATGATGCCCTCGCCGCGGCAGGCCTCGCAGCGGCCGCCCTTGACGTTGAACGAGAAGCGCCCCGCCTGATAACCGCGGATGCGCGCCTCCGGCACCTGGGCGAAGATCTCGCGGATCTGGGTGAACATACCGGTGTAGGTGGCCGGGTTGGAGCGCGGGGTGCGGCCGATGGGCGATTGATCCACGTCGATCACCTTGTCCAGGTGGTCGAGGCCGCGGATGTCCTCGTGCGCGCCCGGCCGGTCTTTGGCGCGATACAGGTGCTGCGCCAGCCGCTTATGCAGGATCTCATTGATCAGCGTGCTCTTGCCGCTGCCCGACACACCGGTGACGCCTACAAACACACCCAGCGGGATGCGCACGTCGATGTTCCGCAGGTTGTGCTCCCGCGCGCCGGCAACCTCCAGGAACTTGCCGTTGCCACGCCGCCGCCGGCCCGGCACGCGGATCTCGCGCCGGCCAGCCAGGTATTGTCCGGTGATCGAACGCTGGCAGGCGATGACGTCATCGATGGTGCCCTCGACCACAACCTCACCGCCGTGCTCGCCGGCGCCAGGTCCGATGTCGATGATGTGGTCGGCGGTGCGGATCGTCTCCTCGTCGTGCTCGACGATCAGCAGCGTGTTGCCAAGATCGCGCAGGCGGGTCAGCGTCTGCAACAGCCGCCCGTTGTCGCGCTGGTGCAAGCCGACCGAGGGCTCGTCGAGAATGTAGAGCACGCCCATCAGGCCAGAGCCGATCTGCGTGGCCAGCCGGATGCGCTGCGCCTCGCCGCCGGCCAGTGTCGCGGCGGCGCGGTCGAGGGTCAGGTATTCCAGCCCCACATCCACCAGGAACTTGATACGGGCCCGGATCTCTTTCAGGATCTGCGCCGCGATCAGGCGCTCCCGGTCCGTCAGATCGAGCTTGTCAAAGAAGTCCAGCACCTCGCCCACGGACAGCCGCGTGATATCGACAATCGAGCGGCCGCCGACCGTGACCGCCAAGACTTCGGGCTTGAGCCGCTGGCCCTTGCACTCGGGGCACGGCCGCGAGGACATGTAGCGCTCGAAGAACTCCGACTTCATGTACTCGGACGTGGTTTCGCGGTAGCGCCGCTCCAGGTTGGGAACGATGCCCTCATACGTCGTCTGATACTCGCGGGTACGCCCATAGCGGTTCTCGTAGCGCAGCGTGATTGTCTCTTCGCCGCTGCCGTACAGCAGCTTCTCCAGCTTGTCCTGGGGAACGTCCTTCACCAGCGTCCGCAGCTCGATGCCGTAGTGCCGGGCAGCCGAGCTGAGGAGCTGCCAGTGGTAGCCATCGTGATGGGCATGCTGCGTAAAGGGCACCACTGC
>WNFB01016403.1_pt1 | contig 10574 bp, 12 predicted proteins | sample 5400501 | NCBI WGS metagenome assembly WNFB01 (sample SAMN13153341, study PRJNA577476) | soil metagenome | isolation source: 200 cm saprolite under Douglas fir tree site 2 hole 1 | place: USA:California | collected 2015-04-18 | reverse complement strand
AGCGGCGGAATCGGCGTAGCAGCCGCAGCCGATTAGCGGCGAATCGCCGACGCGGCCGGGAAGTTTGCAGCAGGTGCCGCCGGTGGAGGTGGCGGCGAAGAGTTTTCCATGGCGATCGATAGCGACGGCGCCGACGGTGCCTTGCTCGTGGCCGCGATGGTGGGCAGCGGCGTGTTTGTCCTGGCTGCAACGCTGCCAGGCTTCATGCTCCGCGGCGGAGATGAGGTCTTGGGGGTCGCAGAGCGCGATGCCCTGTTCTATCGCAAAGCGCTCCGCACCCTGGGCGGCGAGCATCATGTGCGGGCAATTTTCCAGGACGGCGCGGGCGAGGCGAATGGGATTGCGCACGCGCTGCAACGCGGCGACGGAGCCGGCACGGAGCGTGGCGCCGTTCATGACGATGGCGTCGCATTCGACGCGGCCGTCGAGATTCAGGTGCGAGCCGAAACCGGCATCGAAAACAGGCTCGTCTTCGAGGACGATGACGGCGGCCTCGACGGCATCGAGCGCGGAGCCGCCCGCGCGAAGCACGGACCAGCCAGCGGAAAGGGCGCGATGGCAGCCGGATTTGCAAGCGTCGACGGCTTCGTCGGGGATATCCCAGGCTCCGCCGTGAACGATGAGAGAAAGATTCATCAGGGAACGCGCGGAATGCCGCGCGAATCAACAATGATGCGTCAGATGAAAAAATCGAGCAAGAAGAGAAGCGCGCCGAGAATCAGAAGTATCGCACCAAGATTAATGCGATGGCGGGGAAGACGGCTGAGCGAGCGGATAAACTGGGAAGGGATGGACTTGAGGCGGGACTCTTCGCGGAGGCTGTAGAACGGGCCGACGACGGTGTAGCGGGAAAGACTGCGGCGGAAGGCGCCGGCCTCGTCGTGCATCCACACGAAGACTGCTTCACGATTGCGCCAGGCCAGGGCCGCGCCGATCACGAAAACGACATAACCGAGAAAAGTTAGGAGCCCGAGTCCCGGGCCTGCTCCCCAGTACATGGTCCCTCGCAGGCGGCCAATCCACAGCGAGTAAGACGCCGGGGAAAGTGAAAAGGTTACTCGTCCTCGTGGATGGTGATGAGACGGACGACTTCGAAATCTTTCTGGCCGGCCGGGGTGGCAACCTGGACCTCGTCGCCGACCTTGCGGTTGAGCAGGGCTTTGCCGATGGGCGAGGTCGTGGAGATAAGCCCCTTCTCGGCGTCCGCTTCTTCTGTCGTGACCAGCTTGTATTCAATTTCGAGATCGCGGCCGACGTCCAGGACGACGACGCGGGAGCCGTAGCCGGAGCGGTCCTTCGGGATATTGGTCAGATTGAGCATCCCGAGATCGCCCATGCGCTTCTTGAGCTGGCCGATACGGGCGTTGACGTAGCCCTGGCGCTCCTTGGCGTACTTGTACTCGGCGTTTTCAGAGAGGTCGCCGTGGGCGCGGGCTTTGGCAATTTCCTTGGGAAGATCGACGTTCAGCTCGTGGTCGAGCCGGTCGATCTCATCCTGAATCCTTTTCTTAATCTTCCCGAGAGGGTCGGACATGATTGCAGTTCCCCAGGAGCCGGTTGCAAGAATACTCGCAAAAGCCGGGACGCATCGGACAGTTCGCCGGGCCCTGCGGAAACAAACATTATAGATGCGGGGGAATTGCTGTCACAAGGGGAATGGCAGGTGATGGAGGGAGACGGATCATTCCTTCTTGATAGGACTTTCTGGATAGGGCTGGCGGAGAGGCGGAGAATCGACCCGCATCGCATTGACCTGCAGGGTTTTACGGCGGGCGTCTAGCGGACCTTTACTTCCACGGTGGCCGTTTTGGTGTTCCCGGAGGCGTCCTGGATGGAAAGCGTGTAGGCAGTGTCTTTCTTGGGTGAGACGTCGATGCAGCGTGCGAAAGAGGGCCAGAGGGGGCCGGCCAGCGGGTCAATGCGTATGGATTTGGCGTTGGCAACGCCATAACACAGTTGCGTGGATTCACCGCGGCGGATGACGCCGGGGCTGGCGTAAAAATTCAGGATTTCGAGATCCTTGCCCCCCAGCTGCTGAATGGCGCGAAGGTCTGACTCGCGTTGTTTTTCCGCGCGCTGTTGCGCCGCATGACGTTCGATCTCGCGATTGTCGTGCCAGCGGGAAAACATAATCCAAGCGACAGCGAGAAGGGCAACGCCGAGCACAGTGGAAGTGTAGAAAAGCGGGTTCTTGAGGATGGAATGCGATTCCTGATTCGAATCCGAAAACATGCGTGGACCCCCGACTCGGAATAGAAAGAATTTTCCCCCGCGCAGTTCAATTATTGCGTATCAGGGGGTTTCGCGCTTGCGTTGCCGTTCAGGTAGCGATCGAACCAGTAGAGCTGCCAGTTGAGGCTTTCCACCAGATGTTTGGGCTCTCCGGTGCGGGTCAGGTTGTGATTTTCGCGCGGGAAAAGCACCAATTCAGAGGGAACACCGTAGTGCTGGAGCGCGCGGAACCATTGCTCGCCCTGCTCGATGGGCACGCGGAAGTCATTGTCGGAATGGAGCACGAGCGTCGGTGTCTTCACGTTGCGCGCATACTTGAGCGGCGACGCTTCCCAGTATTGGTCGAAATCATCAAAGAGGATGCCCTTGAAATACGTCTCGTGATCATACGCGCCGTCGCGGGTGCCCTCGTCGCTGATGAAGTTGGAGACGGAGCGCAGCGTGACTGCGGCTTTGAACCGGTTCGTGTGCGAAACGATCCAGTTGGTCATGTAGCCGCCGTAACTTCCGCCCGTCACACCGATATCGTTCGAATCGATCCACGGATACTGCTTCAGGGCGGCATCCACGCCGGCCATAATGTCCTGATAGTCCATCCCGCCCCAATTGTTGATTTCTCCGCGCTCGAATTTTTCCCCGTATCCGGTTGAGCCGCGCGGATTGCAGAAGAAAACGGCCCAGCCTTTCGCGGCGTAGACCTGGAATTCGTGATACCAGTCCAGACCGAACATGCCTGCCGGGCCGCCGTGAATGACGAGGACCATCGGATATTTTTTGCCGGGCTGCCAGCCGAGCGGGTTGACGAAGAAGCCTTCGACTGCCCAGCCGTCGGAGCTTTTGTACGGCAAGCGCTCGACGGGCTGTAGGTCGAGTTGCGCCCACAGGGTGCTGTTCACGTGAGTCAACTGGCGTTCGCCAGTGCCATCCAGGTTCGCGACGTACAGATCATCAGGGTGCTGAAAATCGCTGGCGAGATAGACCATCTTCCCCGCGCTCTCATTCACATCCAGAGCGTGAACACCACGCGGGCCTGCGGTTATTGCAGAAAAAGTGTGCGCGGCGGGATCGCCATGAAAGATTTGGTTTTCTCCTTTCACGGCCGCGGCGAAAAGCAGCGAAGCCGGCGCCGGCCAATGGAGCTCGGCCGGAATCAAATCGAGATCCTTGACGGCAAGCTGTGAGGCAGCGCCGCCGGAAGAATTCGCCACGTAGAGTTTGGGAAACTGGTGGAACGCTGTCTTGCCGGTGAAAAGAATCTGCTTGCCGTCAGGCGACCAGCGCGGGCTTTCGTCTTCGAAGGCGTGATCGGAAATCTTAGTCAACGCTCCGCCAGCCGCCGGGATGACCCAGACGTCAATGTTTTCGCTGTCATCGTAGGCCTTCCCAGTTCGATCGGACACAAAGGCGATGCGCGTTCCATCCGGCGACCATTGCGGGTCCGTGTCGTTCCAGTCCTGACCGTCGGTGATTTGCTTGGCTTCGCCGCTCTGGGTATTAACGACCCACAAGTGCCGGCGCTTGTCGTCATACCACCCCGTGTCGGTGAACTTGTAGCGAATGTGCGTGTAGTGCCGCACATCACTCTTCCGGTCGGCCGGGGCGATGCCGTCGCTGGGGCCGGAAGCGCCGACCACTACGATTCGGCTTCCGTCGGGCGACCATTGATAGCTCTGCACGCCGTTCTTCAGCTTCGTAAGCCCAGTCGCCTCGCCGCCGCTGCTCATGGGCAGCAGATAAATCTGCGCTTTGGCTGTTTCGCCTGCAGCAGCATCGGCATTGCGGGTGGAAAGTACCGCCAGCGTCTTGCCGTCCGCGCTCCAGCGCGGAGAGTTGGAGCTAAATCCCTCCATCGTCAATCGTCTCGGCGCCGCAGAGCCGTCAAGAGCCACAAACCAAACCGAAGATTCGCGGCGGTTCTTTTTCTGATCGATCACCGTCAGAACATAGGTGACGCTTTTCCCATCCGGTGAGATGTGCGGGTCGCCGATGAACTTAAAGGAGAAATAATCTTCGGGCGTGATGCCGCGCTTGGCCTGTGCGTGCACGGCCCTAGATCCGAGGATACCGATAGAGAGGATGCTGGCGATAGCAAGGAACTCGTTGAGTTTTCTCATAGTGCGGAAACTCTAGCACACGAAAAAATAACCACAAGCACTTCCGCCCGCGAATGGTTTCCCGGCCGCTTCTGCCGCGGACAGCGGCCACCACAGCCAGCAGTAGCCCGCGGGCTGGAAAGTCCGGGCGGGCACCTTTGTGGAGATGAAGGAGATGCCCGGACAGGCTCCCACACGCGGATCGCATAAGCCCCTGCCAGGCCCGCTCAAGAATCCGATGTTTTTACTGCACGGGGATTCCGCGGCAAATTTGGCTTGATCCCAAACTGTTTGGAGCCCCACTCGCAAAGGTCTTCGAGGAGCGGGATCAATGTCTGGCCGGAGCGGCTGAGCGAATAGGTAACCTTCGGCGGCGAGGAGGGCGCTGCCGTTCTGCTGACGACACCATCCTTTTCCAATTCACGGAGCTGCGCGGCGAGAACTTTTTCGCTGACGCCTCGCAGAAGATTGCGGAGTTCGGCGAAGCGCCGCGGGCCAAAGGAAAGGTGCCAGACTGCCTGGACTTTCCATTTGCCGCTCAGGACGTTTATGGTCGCCTGAACCGGACAACCGCGGTGAACCTTCATCGGGGGCTCCGGGCTTACAAATTTGTGCGTACTTCACCGCAGTACAGGGCCGTTATATCATGCCCTTGAAGCATTCGGCCCGCACGAGTCAGCCGAAATTCCGCCGGCCGCCGCGAGCCGCGCAAAATGGGAGTAAAAAAATGATCCTTATAACTGGCGCCAGCGGAAGTGTTGGCAAAGCGGTGTTGCAGGAAGCGAGCCGGAAGGAGTCCAAGGTCCGCGCCATGTACAGGTCGAAAGAGGAGGCCGCAAAGGCACCCTCGGGAAGTGAGGCTGTGCTGGCAGATTATGCGAATAAGCAGAGTCTCCGAGACGCTCTGGACGGAGTAACGTCCGTGTATGTTGTGTGTTCTCCGATTCCTCAACTCGTCGAACTGGAGAGCAATGTCCTGGATGTCTGTAAGGAATCCGGCGTAAAGCACGTGGTGCTCAGTTCAGCGATGGGAGCGGGAGACTACGGGAAATCGTTTCCGAGCTGGCACCGCAAGGTTGAAGACAAGCTCAAGGGGACAGGAATGAGCTACACGATCCTCCGGCCCAATGGGTTTCTGCAGAACATCGTTGTCTACAATGCTCCCAGCATTCGGGCGCAGGGCACGTTTTACGCGGCCATGGGCGACGCAAAGGTCAGCTATCTGGACGTGGGTGACATCGCTGTTGTCGCTGTGAAAGCGCTTACGGGAGGCGCGCACGCCGGGAAGACCTATGAATTGAATGGGCCGGAAGCCATATCGAACCAGGAGCTTGCGAGACGAATTTCCAAGGTTACCGGCCGCACGGTGAATTACGTGGACATTCCCGAATCCGCGCAGCGCGAGGCGATGCTGGGCATGGGCATGCCGGCGTGGCAGGTGACGGCGCTCTTGGAACTTCAGCAATATTACAAGCAGGGTGGGGCCGCGAAAACGGATGGCCTGCTGCAGGCGTTGATCGAACGCGATCCCGTGACACTCGATCAGTATCTGACGTCGAATGCCCGGGAATTTCGAGATCAGGCCGCGTCCGCCTGAAAAGGAGGAGCCAGGATGAGCACATCGGCGCAATCGCCGGAAGTCAGAAATCCCAAGACAGGCATGACACACCCGGAGATGAAGGAATTCATCCGCAATCATTTTGAGGAATTCGTGAACCGGAAAAACCTGCGAATCGGTGAAGTGAACTTCGCGCCCGAGTTTGTTGATCACGGCGCCGACGTCCCGGCGGGACTGCCCGCGGGACCTCCGGGCGCTATCCAATACGTCGGCGCCGCGCTCAAAAAAGTTCCCGACCTGCGCGTAAACATCGAAGACCTGATCGCCGAGGACGACAAAGTAGTGGTCCGCAACCACTGGACGGGCACCGATGAGGCATCGTCAAGCAAGCGCCATCGGAGAGGTTTGTTTTCGCTGACGGCGGAATTCAACTCAATAGCTCGTTTGATGCACAGCAGTAAAATCAGAGATCAAGCGGGGAGCCTAGGGGCAATTCTTTCTCACTCGGATGGGTCACCGAAGTGCTCGTTTGGTTCGAGAATCATCTCCCCGTGCGGGTAGTCGAATATGACTCTAAATCGCCGCAGCATTTGCGCCCCGATGATCCCTGCTAGGTCAGGTGTGGCCAAAATGCCCGAAGTATTTTGGGAAAATTGCGTGAGTGGATTAGAGACCACGAATCCTCCGAGTCTAATGGCCGGCACCCGTCCGACGCGGGCACTTAACTCACCTCCTACGGCCACCACCATTGGTACTTCGATCGTTTCTTGCACCGAAAGAAACTCTGGGTGTGCATTTCGTGAGCCAAAGCGCGGTCGTCGCTCCTGAATCGATTAAGAAGACACCGGAGACTACTGTCCCATCTTGCGCCACTACCCCCGCGTGGACACTGGGTATGTTGTCCCAGATGAATTGGAGCGGCAAACGCTGACCCGAGCCGGAGTACGAGTAGGTTGTCGGATCGTGGAGATGGAGCACTTGGTTTGCGTAATCGATTTCAACAACATAGTTGCGGAATACATTGGAGCCGAGGAATCCATCAGTGCTTCGGCCCACTTCACGCGAGAACCATTCTAGAGGCAGCGTCGCCACAGTTTGATCGCCGAGCTCTGCCCCCGCAAAACTGAGGGTAGCGTGGCTGGCGAATGCCAACTTTTGGGCGGACCCTTGCCCGGGTCCATAAGCATTCCCTTCGCCAAGGAACCGAATTCCCAGGGTCTTCGATACCGGCTCGTCGAAGACAGTGACACTCGAACCCGTGTCCAACATCATCCAGAGAGGCTGTGAGCCGTTGAGGCTTGCCTGCATGTAGATGAGACTGTCCGCGAGCTGAAAATAAATCGGCGCGGAAATGGTGTCCGAGATCGAGTGAGAGTGCGGGATCCCTTCGCTGGCTGCGGAGTGGTCCGATGCGATATGTATTTGCAATTGGGCTTCGGAGGTGATTGGCTGGGAGCCGTTTACCAAGCACTTGCGGTTGTTCGCAACGATCAACGCCTCAGGCCGCGCGCTAGTAGCCGGCAAAGCTAAAACAACCTTTTTGCCGGTCACGATTGGCCAGCCGTTCGCGCTTTGTACATTGATTACTGTGGCGTAGTGCCCCGGAAGAAGCCGAGCTGATGCTTCGGAACTGCCGGAGCGAGTCAAAATTGCTGCGTATTTAAGGAACGATCTCATCTCCTCCGCTTTGACAGAGAAGGGAAGCAATGTCAGGAACAGACTGAACATCCAAACCATTCCAGGAAACGAGAGATTTCTCTTTTTCATGTTTCTTCTATGCTCGACCGTTCTCGAACGTAATGGTCACGAGCAATCGAACGGGGAAAGCCTCGCCGCCTAAGATCGTGGGCTCGTACTTCCAGCGGCGGAGCGCGTCCATTGCCGCCAATACCAGGATCGGTGGTCCGGACACCGTCCGCATTTCAACTACGTTTCCCTGCGTGTCGATCACAGCGTCAATCACAACCGCGCCGCCGATCCTAGCCTGTCGGGCCAGGACGGGAAAGACCGGGTCGGGCGCAAAGATGAGTCGAGGTGCCTTTACTCCTCCACCGACACGAATCGGACTCTTCGGCGCCGCCGAAGCGATTGGGGCTGGAGGGGCAACGCCGGAAAGGACTCCGCCGATCACGCCACCAGGCTGTCCTCGGGGTACTCCACCGGGAACGCCCTCACCCGGGACAATGGCAGCTGCCAAATCGTTTCCGTCTGGCTCTTCACTAAGACGAGCGACCTGGTGCGGTATGACCCTCGGCGCCACGAACTTCCCTGTCACCGACAAGATTCTCCGTTTCGGCGCGACCGACCGTGCAGACGCGGGTGGCGGCGGTGGAGCTGGCGCGGGAGGAGGCGCCGCGAGCAGAGTCTTATTAAACTGATGAACATCGATCGCTTCGCTGAAGTAAAGCGGAAGCAAGAGCAGCGCGGCTACGCAAAGGATTTGCGCCATTGCAGAAACAACAAAATCACCCACGCGGCGAAGTGGTTTAGTCGGACTATTCTCGAGCATCGCCTCCGCGAACAACCCCTTACGAAGTGCAAACCTGGCGTGCTTCGACTCACAAGCTACAGGCGGAGTCACTCGTGTTGGGCCATCCTTCAACTTTTCTTGGGCACTCGGGGTGTCAGCCAACTTGGCGTCAACCGGTACTAGAAACTTTGGAACTATCACTTTCTGTCCTCCTTCAATATCAAGCGTTGTTGGCCGTCAAAGGGAGCAAGGCCGTGCAGGACCGGGAACCCAGCTTGCGGCCTGCTAGGCGCTCATCGCGGGTCTTTTCACGCTGAACTTCGTGGAGCAGTTCACGCAGCCGCGTGCGGGCCTTGTGCAACTGCGACTTTGAATCACCTACCGAGCGTCCCAATATCTCGGCAATCTCGTTGTGTTGGTACCCCTGGATATCGTGCAAGACAAATATTGAGCGATAGCCCACGGGCAACCGCTCGATGCAGCGTTCGAGATTTATTCGGTCAATCGATCCCTCGAGTAACAAGTCGGGCGCCGCAATATCGATGCTCGGCGAGCCGGTTTCATCGTCTGGATCGGGAGTCGCTTCGATCGAGACGATTAGTGGAGACTTCTTGCGCAGACGCATCAGCACGAGGTTAACCGCCAGTCTGTGCAGCCAGGTAGAGAAGGCCGATTCGCCGCGGAAAGTGTGGATTTTGCGGAGCAAAAGCAAAAAGGCTTCTTGAGTCAGATCTTCTGCTTCGGCCGTGTTTCCTACCATGCGCAGGCATACGGCATACACACGTCGGCTATGCAACCGGTAGAGGTATTCAAACACGGTCCGATCGCCGTCCCGGGCTCGCTGGATGGCCTCCGCTTCGCTCAGCTTATCGCTGGCGATAGGAGAGACTGGCGGCGCAGCCTTCTTCGAGATGCATTCCGCGCTGGGACGCGCATCCCAATTTAGGCTACGCCGCTTCACTACAGTGGGCCTTGTCAGGGATGCGACCACTATCTTTCTGCACCTGGCGTTTGCAGTGACTTGCATGACTTCTTTCCTTAGCGACCCGCAGTGTGGACTTCGATGGAAGTTTTGTTTTCACCGGCCTGCGACGCAGGCGCGGTCTGTGGCACCGTCTTTTGACGGGCTTCCTTGCGTCCCATGTGCTTTTGTGTGGGCGTCCAGTAGGTAAAGGTCACTCCCAGCTCCGGTGCCTCGAATGTCCGGACGGTGTGCACATCTGCGATGTCCACGAGGTTCAGCTGCGGGCGTTCAGAAACCACTCTCTGATCGGCTGTAGTGGCTTGGATGATGGCACTAACTCCTTGTCCCTGGATGTAAAGTCTGTATGGAGCGCTGTTGGATGGCAGAGTGAAAGTGTAATTGCCGGGCGGCAGCGTGGCGCTTCCCCAGTGAGTCTCAACGGTCAGCGTGAACTTGCCTTGGTACGAATCTTGCGCGTTCCCGCTAGTCGCCAAAGCGCCCAGTGCAAGAGCAGCCACGCCTAACTTCGTAAATAATTTCAAATGTCGAGCCCAGATCATCTTAAATCTCCTTGTTCGATGCGGTTTGGAATTGCGAGACATTTCATTGTCTTCAGCGTGTAAGACCCCGCATGCTCTTGGATAATTCCCCGATCCAGGGATGTTTAGGAGGCGGGAATAAAATTGTGAGTATTTCGGTCGCCAAGTTATGACCGTTTTTCTCAGCGCACCCGCGTAGCGAAGGAACTGATGGAAATGTCTTTATCCGTCCTTGCCCTTCATCAAGTGTTCCGCCCGCATCAATTCAGACCGTTAAGTGGATAACCTCAAGGTTTGGCCCGCGCCGCCGCGACAATGACTACAGACCTGCAAGCTTCCGCTTACGCCCACGCACTCATGCGTTCACATCTACGATTCGCCGTGAACTCGGCACCGTTACTCGGGTCATAAGACCTGTCAGAGCTTGACGAAGGCGGCCGCGCGCACGCGATAGGCTCGACATCACGGTGCCCACAGGCATGCCGGTGATATCTGCGATCTCTCTGTAGGACATCCCCTCGAGTTCGCGCAGAATGAGGATTTCTCGAGAATTCGGCGGGAGCTTCTCCAGGGCCTTTCGCAGCAGAGCCGCGTTGCCGTTTTGGAGCACAACTTCTTCTGGATTGGGAGCGCGAGAATCAGGAGGGAAGAGGTTCTCGTCGAACTCAGTGGCGTCTTGCAGTGGCCGGTTTGCATGCAACCAGGTATAGCAAGTATT
>WNFB01010440.1_pt1 | contig 10575 bp, 8 predicted proteins | sample 5400501 | NCBI WGS metagenome assembly WNFB01 (sample SAMN13153341, study PRJNA577476) | soil metagenome | isolation source: 200 cm saprolite under Douglas fir tree site 2 hole 1 | place: USA:California | collected 2015-04-18 | reverse complement strand
TCGATGGGAAGGTCTGCCCACTGCGGAAACTGCGCGGCGAGCAACCGGCCCACGAGAGCGACGTCGACGTCCACCTCGTCGACATGCATTTTACCAGCGGACATCATCACCCTCGCCCAGAACAGAGTGAAACCACCTGGCGCGCCGATCATGTGCGCGATCAGGTCACGAATCGAGTGCACATGCGGGGCAACGGCCTGGAGGAGACGTTGTTGATAGGTATCCCAATCCTGGTAGACGGTCGCCAACGAGGTAGTATCCTCAGTCATAAATGTTCTCCTCACAAATGAATGAATTCCTAAGGCATGGTTCAATTTGGACGAATTGTCCTTGACCGTTTGAACAGTCACACCGTGTCACGCCTCCGCGCAGCGAAGGGGCTGTCGCGATCGGCAGCGAGATGCTTCGCTGCGCTCAGCATGACAGGGCTGGACCTTGCTGTTGCTGAGGAACTGTCAAGTGCATTTGAACCTTGCCTAAGGATACTATGTTAAGGTCTTGCGCCGCTCTCAGTTAGGGTGTCAATACGGGTGTCAAAGGGAAATGAGAGCCGCCCGAAGCGGCTTCTATGCTGGCTTCAGGCGGTCGTGGGTGCCGAAGGGGGGACTCGACTTGCGTTGTTCGCTGGTGTTCGCCCTTGTCCTTTTTGTGCTGGAAACAGCTCTGTTCTGTTCGTTGCGTGCTCTGTTTTATCGCTGATGTTCGCTGGCGTTGCTGTATGGGTTGCTGTACAGCGTTTGCTTGTACAGCAGTGTTTGAGAAACGAATGGAAGCAGTAATCAGACGATCATTACCCGAAGTGGGAGACGAGTTTTTAGACTGTTCGCTAACGTTTGCCGTCGTTCAAGTGGTGCTTGTCGGGCGGCTTCATTGTTCGCTGGTGTTTGCCACTAGTTGCTGTCAATATTGCTGTGCTTTTACGATTCTTTGAGTGTGGAATTGATGGGTGTTAGATTATCTACAACAATTTTGCAGAATATAAATCTAAGTGCTAAACGATGAAGCTCCCTTTCCGTTTGCGGGCTTGTGGCTTGTGATTACAGAAAATTATTGTTATCGTATCCCCTCCAGCTTCAAATGATAGAAATGAGGCTGGGATCTGGAATGTGAACCTCCTATATCAGCAAGAATTATGTCATTTTTGCTTCTCCAGCATATACTATCTACTCTGAATGTAGCCGGGTACATCGCAAGTAAAAGACCTATGACCAGTCTACCTTCTTTCCAGAAGAATGTAAAACCAGCGGCGTCACTGCTTATAATAAGTTCACCGTTTGGTGAGTAATGTACTTGACGTATGCCACGACTATGGCCGAGCAATAAGCGGTAATTCTGACCACTTTCCACATTCCAGATCCTCACTGTCCTATCATCCGATCCACTGACCAACTTGGTTCCATCGGGTGAAAATGCAACACACTTTACGTCTTCTTGATGGCCACGCAATGTGTGTAAGAGCTTGCCGCTGTCTACCTCCCATACTCGCACCGTTTTATCGGCAGAGCTACTAGCCAGCTTGGTTCCATCTGGTGAAAACGCAACCTCCCATACTATTAATTGATGGCCACGCAATGTGTGTAAGAGCTTGCCGCTGTCTACCTCCCATACTCGCACTGTTTTATCGGCAGAGCTACTAGCCAGCTTGGTTCCATCTGGTGAAAACGCAACGCCCCAAACACCGTCTCGATGATGTTTAGATGTCAGCAGTTGTCTTCCAGTTTTTAGATCCCATACAAACACTTGCTTATAGATTCCCCCTGCAAGTTTTGTTTCATCTGAAGAAAATGTTAAGCTATTCACAAAATACATCTCTACTGATGTTCTTTGCAGTTCCCGCCAAGCCCTCATATCCCACAACCCCACTGTCGCATCCTCAGAACTAATGGCTACCATCGTTCCCTTGGGTGACAACGCTATACTCACTACTTCTTCTTTAAGATCTGTTAACGGTTGGTGTTTTATCTTTTGATCCAACTGCCACAATCGTACAGTCCCATCAGCTGATCCACTAACTATTTTCACCCCATCTGGAGAGAATGCTACACTCCTTACAGAATGTAAGTGACCTATCAATAGTTGTAGTTCCTCCCCACTCTCAACATCCCATACTCGTATTTGCCCACTGTGGAAACCACTTACTATCTTCTTTCCATCTGATGAAAACGCCAGACTTACTGCTATATCTTGATGGCTTCTAAAAAAATGCAATTCCTTTCCGCTTTCTATCTCCCACAGTTGTACATCTCTCCCAGAGGTAATACTTGCTATCTTTTTATTAGATGATGAGAATACCACAGGACTTATTCCAATTAGTAAATACCTTAATACTTGTAGTTTCTTCCCGCTCTCAACCTCCCACAATTGCACTTCATTAATGGTAGTCCGTTTTTGGTTTGCTACTATCGTCCCATCTAGTGAGAGTCCAAGACCAAATATATCCTTTTCAAGGTTTAGCAAGGCCTGTGCCATCTCTCCACTCTTAACGTTCCAGAGCAGTACTCTCCCATCAAGTGACTGGCTTACTACTTTACTACCATCAGTTGAAAACGCTACTTTAAGTACGGGATGCGAGTGACCTGTCAACACTCGTATCTCTTTCCCATTTTTTACCATCCATACTCGTACCGACCGATCATCTGATCCTGTTGCTACCAAACTCCCATCCGGTGAGAACGCAATGCTTAGTACTGTAGCCTGATGTCCTATCAATTCCCGCAATAACTTCCCTGAGTCTGCTTCCCACAGTCGCACACTCCCGTCTTTAGAGCCACTTGCCATTAGCGTTCCATCGGGAGAGAATACCACAAAGTTCACTTCACTTCTTGGATTCTCTAATCCCACGGGATGCGCAATGAGATTACAGCAAGCGAGCGGAGAAGCATAGGTGGATCGTGGTGAAGAGCAGGTCATTTTGTGTCATACTAATGGAGTGTTGAGAGAATGGCCCCCTCATCTGAGAGGATAGGGCACTCTTGATAGCCGCTCAGCAGTGGCTGAGCGAGCGAGGAATCAAAATGATAGGAGTGCTGATGAGTATGGACGCCCCTTCCTCCGTGAATATTCAGACCTCTGTGGAACCGATCCCCTCGGTGCCTGAGTGGTTTGGCGAAGTGGCTCTTATCGCCCACACCTTAACCCGTCTGGGCTTGCTTGCCGAGATCTCCGAGCGTGTCCGCTTTGCCCGCAAACGCTTCGGTACCTTTGAAGTGATTGACTTTGTCGTCGTGCTGATGGGGTATGCCATCAGTGGTGAGCCGACGCTGGCGGCGTATTACGAGCGTCTGCAGCCTTTTGCGACGGCGTTCATGGCCTTGTTCGGACGCCAGCAGTTGCCTCATCGCTCGACGCTCAGTCGCTTTCTGGCCGCCCTGGATCAAGCGAGTGTGGAAGCGCTGCGCAGCGTGTTCTTGCAGGACGCGCTGGCCCGTTTGGGACCCGCCGAGGGCGTGGGAGGTCTGTGGGACCGGCAAGGACAACCATGGGTGGTCTTCGATCTGGACGGCACGAGACAGGCCGCACGACAGCGTGCTCTGCCCCAGAGTCCTGATCTGCCTCCTCCACAGCGACGTTTGCAAGCGGTCTGTGCACCTGGCTATACGGGGCGTAAGCGTGGAGAAGTGGTCCGCACCCGCACGACGCTCTTGCAGGTCCATACCCATCAGTGGCTGGCAACATTTGGCGGAGCGGGCAATGGCGACTACCGAGGGGAGTTGCTGCGCGGGCTGGAGGTGATCGCGGCGTATCAGGAGAAGCTGAGTCGGCCTCGAGGTCAGGCCCTCATCCGACTCGATGGTCAGTATGGGAATGGAGCCATCGTGGCGGACCTGCTGGCTGCCCAGATCCCCTGGCTGATGCGTGGCAAAGATTACGGGCTTCTTGAGCTGGCGCAGGTCAAAGAGCGTCTCGCCTTGCCTGCCGATGAGCAGTTTGTGCATCCGGAAAGTGGGATCTGCCGGGACCTGTTTGAGTGTGGAGAATTGCCAGTGACCGCAGAAGGACACCGCTCTCGTGTGATCATCGCCACACATCCAGCCGGGACCACTGCCAGTCCGATTGGCGTGACCCGTGATCAGCGCGTCTATGAGCTCTTTTTCACCGCCCTGCCCGCCCTCGGCTTCACCGCCGCTGATGTGGTCAAGCTCTACCTCCATCGCGGCAGCTTTGAAACCGTGCTCTCTGATGAGGATCGTGAGCAAGACAGTGATCGGTGGAGTTCCTACACACCATTTGGTCAAGAAACCTGGCAAATCCTTTCGCAATGGATGTGGAATCTGCGCCAAGAACTCAGCCAACAGTGGCAACCGACCTCGATGCGTCTCACCGAGTTTGCCCCCCCCTCAAACTGAATCCCTGCCATCCCCGGACCTCTCCCCGGCTGGATCGTCTGATCGCGCCCCCGCAATGGGCGCGGGCAGCGCGAGCAGGAAGCCTGGGAGGGCAAGATTTTCTTCCTCAGCCTGACGGCACATTGCGTTGTCGGCAAGGAGCCACGCTTTATCCGCAGGAACGACGCTCCGAACACGACGGGACGGTGCGTGTGCTCTATGCCGCCCGGATTGCTGACTGTCGCTCGTGTCCCTTGCGCATCCACTGTCAAGGACATGGCATCTCCACCAAAAAACCTCGTCGTGTCAGCGCTGTCCTGCATCCCCTGCCTCAGCCAGCGCCAGAAGAGCCGCCGCCTTCGTGCCTTGCTGCCCCTCATCCCATCCTGTGGGGGGATTGGTCGCGCTCTCAGCCTCGCCGAGCCTGGATCCGGTGGCAACGGAGCCACCTGGTGACGGTGCAAGCCCCATCCGTTTCACCACCTGTCTCGACGCCTTCAGCTCTCGCGCGCGCTGAGAGAGCGCATTGGCGCATGACGTGGCCACAACGGCTCGCACGCAATGCGCGACCACCCAGCGCCCCGCCTGTCGAGCTTACCATCTATGGACTCTCACCCGTGTTTGCCCAGATGCTCGGTTTGCGAGTCGCTTGAGCTGACTGCGCGCTCTAAAGGAAGCTCATCCTCGACCTGGATTCTCCCGTCGAGCGGGTTCGTCTGCTCATTTTCACACCCAGTATCCCATGGACCATACTTTTTGCCAGACAAGATCGCTGATTCTTTGCTCTTTTCTCTGCTTTCTCCCTCTCTTCCCGTCGTCCCGACGACAGGTCAAAGGAACATACCTCTCATTTTTCTGCTTGCTTGCTAATACCTCGTTGCGCATTCCGTGGGCTAATACTCTGATTAGAGCATGGTCTTCCGCACCCACAGGTGCAAGTAGTTTTATCCATTGTGCAGGTGCCTTTTTACTCTCAAAGAAAGGTTGGCTTTCTTCCACAGCGCGATTATATAATTGCTGATAGAACAGTCCAGGGAGTATATCTGGGCTCCACTCTACTGAGCCTAAGATATGGCTTTCGAGGTCCATCCAATGCTCTAGTAGCTTCAGGTAAACCGCTTTCTTAGAATCTAGCAATTCAAGATAAACTCGAGCTGCTCTTATCTGTTCTAGACATTGCCAATAACCAACATGCTGAGCACGTTGCTCTAAACGATTTAGATCTTGAAACTCGATTACTATTTTTCTAGCCGCTTCTTCAAGCATTTTTTCCCCTCGATCGCTATCCTCAATGGTCAAACTTCGCGAGAACTCGCGTATCAGAGGATGCAACCGGACTTGATCGTCAGATAGTTCCTCTAGCAAGCTTACCTCTTGCAAAAGTAGTCGTGTTTTACCCAATGGCTCAAATATATCATTGGTTTCGCCTAGACCAACTGCAAGTCCTAATATCCAAAGTGGGATGGGCGACGCTTCTGGAAAGTAGGCCGCTAACTGGAAAAGGTCACGTGCTGCTTCGTCTTTTACTTTTTCCCAACTCAGCCAGAATGTGGCAAAGAGGGGAACTGCATCTAAATATCTATCCTTCGTTAACTCGATGGCTCCGCGTTCCTCGAGTACTTGCGCTAGCCTTATCAATGTCACACGCTTGTCTTGCGCTAGATATCCACGAAGATGGATCAATCCGAGTGGTAAATAACCTACTTTCTTGCATAGGTCCCGTGCGGATTTTGCCTCAGCACTCTTACTCCCAGCTAATACACTCGAAAGGAGTTTAGGACGGATATCTTTTAAGAGAAGCTGTAATGCAACTTTCTCTGGCAATAGTTTAACATCATATGTCACGACATTAGGTAGCTCCTGTGTGCGACGTGAAGTGTAAAGGATAGTACAAGATAACTCACCACCAGCTAGGATTGGCAAGGCGGAGAAAATCAAACTAGGTTCTTCAATATTATCTAGGATTAGCAATGTTCCTCGATGGCTAGCAAAATAACGACATAGGTAACTTGCTCGTCTTAACTCGTTTTCAGGATGTGTTATCTCATCATTCGGAGGTAAGTAATTAATGCGGCCTGCGAGTTCTGCTAAATGATGCTGCCAATCGTAGAGATTTTTTCCTGTTGCCGTCACCCAGAATATGCCGTCAGGAAATCGATCTTTATAACGGTAGGCTAGTTCTACCGCCAGTTGCGTCTTGCCTATGCCACCCATACCCAACATCCCAACTAGTCCAAGGCGTGTGGGTGCGTGATCTTTTCTATCGAACAGTAATGCTTCCAACTTCTCGAATTCACCTGGTCTTGGCTGAAACAATGGATTGTGCAAAAAGGGAAGGTAGTCTTTGGGTCGATCAACATGAATCACCTTATGTTCAGGGAGTTTTGTTCCTCCTAAAGACTTGCTAATGAAGCTCGTTATCCGCTCTTCGCTGGATTGAAGCTCGGCAACTATAGTCTTGGTCTGCTCGATTACTTCAAGCATGATAGCCATCTGAGGTATGCTGAGTTGTCTACGTAGTACTTGGCGGTAACATTTAAAGAATCCGGGAATGATACGATCTGGCACCAATCCACGTTTGTGTATCAATGCTCTAGTAATACCATCGGTGCCCAAATACTGATCAATTTTTTGATTAATTTGATCCTGCTTAGGAAGTTGGCCATCAAGGATATAATTTCCAATTTGCTGAGCGACTATTGGGTCGCAGAAGAAAATTTCGATGCCGGTAAGCTCGTATTCAGGGTGTTCCTTGAAGAAAAGCTCTAGAGTCTTTATCAGTATTTCGCGCAATCGTTCGTCGAAGTTGGGTTCAATCAGTTTTGCTTTTTTTAACAGCCTTCCAACAAGTGTGTCTTCAAGACCTTGAACGCAATGCAAAACAATGGTAGAAGCTAAATTAGTGATTATACCAGCGGTTATTGCGGCAGGAGTGAAAGGATCGGGAATCAGCATGTTTTGTTCTTCCTTATATCATTGATGATTAAGTCCTCGCTCATATTTCTCCCTTCTTCATATCACAGTGCTAGAATTTGGACATGATTATACTCCTGAGATAACATGTTTACAATGAGGTCAGGGCTTCTCAAAAGTCGAGCTGACGAGCGTGATTTTACCACAGCCCGTTATGGAACTCGACCTCACTTGACTCGACTTTTGAGACTATGGGGGCAATACCCCCGCAGGGCTTCTCAAAAGTCGAGGTGGTGAAAAAGGCGAGTCAATCCGGTAGAATGAAACGCATCGAAAAACAGCTTTATTCAGGAGAGACTCGTTATGGACTATACTACACTATGTACAGAGAGCAAAGAAGGGCAAGAGCAGCCCACGATCAGGATGCAATCGCTCTACGAGGTGTGCCAGCAGGTGGTGGATGGGCGAGGGGCGCGTGGGAAATGCTATGAGTTGGCAGGCTTGTTGGTGGTGCTGGTACTAGTGGGTCAACTGGCAATGGCGTAACCCTTGACGAGGGCCGCGCCTGAGCCAGCCAGGCGGCGTACGCGTGCCCGTTCGCGCCGCCGTCGCCGCTTGCCATTCCACACAAAGGGCGTGGGGTGGTTGTTCCATCCTTCCACCGTCTGTTCCAGCCAGTCGATCACCTCTTGAGCGGTCTGGGGATGTTGCCCAGCCAGGGCGCGGCGCACAATGATGCGTTGCACCGACTCCGCCATGTTGAGCCAGGAGCCACCCACCGGCGTGTAGAGGGGCATCACCCCATGCGCGAAGAACCAACGCACCAGGTCATACGACAGATGCCCCGCCAGATTATCCAGCACCAGCACGATGCGCAGGGGCGGTTCTGAACTGCGCGGTGCATAGCCTAGCCACGTCTCCCAACGCGCGCACAGAGGACGCTCGGCTTCCGGGGGCAGTTCTGCTCGGGGGTGGGCCTATGCAGCACCGCATTGGTCACTGAGACCACCCCTTTGGCGCGGATTTCGCCGGTAGTTGGGCGAAAGAGCGTCAGCAGTTTGGCGGTGCCTCCCCGTTCGTACTCATGCGGCTGTAACGCCGGGTGGCCCTCGGGCTGCGAACTTCGCTCCAGGCTGCGGGACGGCCTGATAGGGCCCAGCTTCGTCTTCATTGAGCTGCACGATCCCGGCCGCTTCCGCCTGCTCGTAGGCTTGCTCGATCAGTCTTTTTTTTCCGTCAGGGCAAAGGTGCCGACTGAGCAGCAGCGGCCCAGCGCTCTTCGAGGGAAGCGAGCAAGGACTGGCGCTTGTGACGAAAACGAAAGCGCGTGAGTTGCTCGCTCTGAGCGACGGTGGTCTCCCGTCGCAGTTCGCGCCAGCGGGCACGGTCAAGCCGGGCGGCGCGCTGTTCCAGGTGCTGGCGATGGGCCGTATCTTGCTCCCACCAGGCCGCGTAGGCCACACAGCGCCCGTAGCGCAACAGATAGGCATTCCAGTTCTTGCGACCACTCACGCGGCGATACTGCGTCTTGAGCCCGCGAATGCTGCGCTCCATGTCGTTGTTGGTGCGGGGAAAGTCCTCCCGGTCGTAGCACTGCACCAGGTGCGGTCGCAAGTTGGAGAGCACGTGTAAGAACTCGGTGAGGCACTCCCGCTCCAACTCGGAAAGAGGGCCATCAGTCAACTGAGCGGCCATGCGCTCACGCCAGCTATCCAGACGGCTTCCCACTGTCACATTGCTCACCACTTCTCCCTCTGGCACCAGGCTCTCATCCAGGAGGTGCTCGACTTCTAGCAGCCAGCCGTGCAGGCGTTTGACTTGCGCCAGTTGGTCTGTCCAGGCGGCCCGCTCAGCCACAATGGCCTGAAGGCGTGCCAGCTTCTGTGCACACAGCGGCCTCACGGGCCCCCCTTTTTGGAGAGCTGCTGCAGGCTGGCTTCGATCTCCTCCAACATCTGGCTGGCTTCCACCGTCGCGTACTTGAAAGGCTGCAGCCCATCGGTGTTCAGGGCCGTCACGATCCCGGTGGCGTAGTCGTCGAGCACCGCGAGCTGTTTGGCTTCAGTGGGCGAGGCCGTGGCCAGCTGCTTCTTGATCTGTTTGCGCACCTCCCTCACCTTGGGTTGCAGGCGTTTGCGCATGGCCGTTTTGACCTGCTTGTCGGCCTCGAAGGCCGCTTTCGACGCGTCGCGCAGCACGTGGAACTGGCACACCTGGTGCGGCACGTCCGGCCACAACTCCTCGACTGCCAGCAGTTCACTTTCTTGGGCGTCGGTGATCGTTCCCAGCACCTTCACCCCTAACGCCACCACGGGCGCAAGCAGGGCCTTCATCACTGCCGTCTCCGACGACGTCACGTTCTCGGCGGCTAGCACCCGTCCGGTGAGCGCATCGCGCACCACGTAGACCGTCTCGTTGCCCTTCTCTGGCTGGATGCCGTCCACCGACACGATGATGCCCCCATTCTTCTCCACCTGCGCCAGCCACTCCACGTCGTCTTTGGCCTCACTGCTGGCTCGCAAAAGCGTGCAGTACGCCTCAAACAGGTAGAGCACTTCCCGCCGCGCGATCTTCACCCCCAGTGGCTTGAGCCGTTTCAGTAATTCCTGATGGATCTCATCCACCGTCTGGTGCTCTCTCAAGCGCAACCGTCCGACCAGCAGCACGATATCCACCCCATACGTGAACCACGGTAATGCCAGCGCATCTGCCCTCACACTGCGATAGGTCCGCTGGTGTCCCGCGCATTGGGGGTCGGGGCAGCGGTAGCCGGCGTGGACCAGTTTGACCACCTCTTCCAGCGTGATCACCGTGCGCTCCGTCAAGGTCACTGCCCGCTGTAGCCGTCTCTGGCAGACTGGACAGTGGGACTGTTCTGGACGATAAAACCGTCTGCTCACCTGAGCAAACTTCCTGGCTGGTTTCATGCGCCTTCCTCCTGCTTGGGCCTTTCGTCTTTCTTTTGAGTATATCACTTCCTTTCAGTCGGCACCTTTGCCCTGACGGTTTTTTTCCGGCGTTTCCAGGTCGTACACCGTCACGGTGCCGCTTTTGCGTTTGCGCAGGGCGTAGCCCGTACGGCACCAGGTGCGCGTCTGCTGATAGCTGTAGCCTGATTCGTACAGCACTTCGCGAATGGTTTCGGCGGCGATCTGGGGCAGCGCCTGCTTGCGCAGCGCCCTGCGCAAGGTCATCAGCGACCAGGTCGCCGTCTGATCCTCGTCGCGATCCGGTTCTCGCTGCACTTCTTGCAGGATGCGCGTTCGTTGCGCGCTCGTGTAGGTGACTTTGCGGCCTCGACCGGGGGCGATCGAGAGGGCTGCCAGCCCACGCTCAT
>WNFB01006391.1_pt1 | contig 10578 bp, 7 predicted proteins | sample 5400501 | NCBI WGS metagenome assembly WNFB01 (sample SAMN13153341, study PRJNA577476) | soil metagenome | isolation source: 200 cm saprolite under Douglas fir tree site 2 hole 1 | place: USA:California | collected 2015-04-18 | reverse complement strand
GTGGATAACGTGCGCAACCTCGCGGTCGTGGCGAACAATGGCAGCAACAGCGTTTCAATCATAGACTTGAGGACCGGTACAAATGTTCCTGGGAGCCCGATCCTGGGCAACATCAACGCCAAGCCTTTTTCCGTGGGGGTGAACCTACAGACCGGGCTGGCGCTGGTTACCTACCAGCCGGTCGCCCCGGCACAGGGAACTAATGTCGCTTCCATCATCGACTTGACCTCAAGCCCCCCAGCTGTCGTCGGTGCCGTGACTGTTGGCGACGGCACGACCCCACAAGTTGCCGTTGAGCCCCGCCTGAATTGGGCCATGGTTTCCCCCGGTGGCAGGGTCGGGTCGCTTTCGATTGTGAGTCTGGGAGGCCGTCGCTCCCTCGCCATCGCTGCGGCTCCGACCGGGGCCGTGCGCGCCGGGAATGTCGTGACCATCACGACCACAGCGCCGCATGGGCTCATCACCGGACAAACAGTCCTCATCACCGGGGTGGCCGACAATAGCTTCAACGGCGCATTCACGGTCGCTTCCGTGCCCAACTCTACGACGTTCACCTTCGCGCAGACGGCCGCGAACGCAACGAGCGGTGGCGGCTCCGCGCTTGATCCAGGGCTGCAAACTTCGAGCGGGATTACTGCAAACGGTGCTTTGCGCACGGCGAACGTGGTGACCGTTACCACGACTGCGCCTCACGGCCTCCTCACGGATGAGGCCGTTCTTATCACCGGGGTGGTCGACAACAGCTTTAACGGCTACTTCACCGTGTCGTCCGTTCCGAGCGCCACGACGTTCGCCTACGCGCAGACAGCCCCGAATGCAACCAGCGGCGGCGGGGCCGCGCTCTACTCGAATCCTCTAGCCACTGTCGTGGTTGGCAACGCGACCGGCATTGCCATCAATCCGGAGACCGAGAAGGTGATGCTGGCCGACCCGACCACAAACATGTTGACGTTTTTCAGCGTCCTCGACCAGGCAGTGACGAACTTCGCGCCGGACAGCTGCGCGAGCACACTGACGTGCGCGTTCGCTGCTGCCGTAAACCCGCTGACTGATACCGGTGTGAGTGTCGCCCCAGCCACAAACAAAGCCAGCATTGTTAACCCGCGGGCGACGAACCAGGCAAGCTTTCTTATAACCACGGTCGATGTTGGCACCGGCCCGAAAGCGATAGCCATTGATCCCGGCAGTAATCTGGCCGTGGTGGCAAACGAGGGAAGCAACAACGTCTCCATTCTTTCACTGGGTGCTGTGAGCGGGCCGGGGGCAATCCGGCCGCTACACATCACGCAGCTCGCCTTGCCCAGAGACCGGCAGTTTAATCCCTCCAACCCGACCGCGACGCTGGCCTCGACTGCCGATCTGACGCTCACCGTCATTGGCAAAGGATTTGTCAGCGGCTCGCGGTTGCGGCTGGATGAGACTCAACTCCCTGCGCCGACCAGCGTCACGGATCGCCAGATGACCGTAACGGTCTCCGGTGCCACGTTTCTCACCAGCGCGCGCCGCTACGCCGTGGATGTTCTCAACCCCGGCGGCACGCGCTCAAACGTCACCGATCTAACCGTCATCCAGCCGGTGGACGTGACCAGCACCGGCTGCACAGCGCCGGCGCCGCGCGCCGTGGCCATTGATGCGGAGCGCAACCTTGCCTTGGTCACCAACACCGGCTGCAAGAACGTCTCGCTGATTGACTTGACAAGTGGCACCGTGACAGCAAGTAGCCCGGTCGCCGTGGGCAGCAATCCGCAAGGTGTCGCGGTCATCTCGCGGTTGGGCAAGGCCGTGGTGACTAACCGCGGCGATAACACAGCCTCCGTGATTGACCTCACCAAGAGCCCGCCCGCAGTGAGTTCCCCGGTCACCCTGGGCACCGAGCCTATTGGTGTGGCCATCAACCAGGACACGGCGCAGGCGGCCGTGGCCAATAGCGGCTCCAACAACGTGAGCCTGTTCAGCACGGACACGGGCACAACCGCCCCTGCCGTCACCACGGTTTCGGTGGACCAGCGGCCGGTGGCAGTGGCCATCGACTCCATTCGCAATCTGGCCTTGGTCGCGAACTCTAGTGGCAACAGCCTGAACCAGATTGACCTCAGTCAGGGGGCGCCAGCGGTCGTGCAGCGCTATTTTTGCCAGCAGAATCCCACGGGGGTGGTATTTGACGCGGCGAGCAATTTATTCGTGGCCGCTTGCGCCCTGGGCAACAGTCTGATTCTTGTGGATCCTGTCGCGCAACAGTCCGCCTCCCTGCGCGTCGGAATCAACCCCACGTCACTAGCCAACAACTTCCAGAGCAGTACGCTGGTGACGGTGAACACCGCCAGCAACACTATGACGGTGGTAGATTTCCTCGACCGGCGAGTGCGGGCCATCCTGGGGATGACTGGCTCGCAGCAGTTCTCTATAGACATCCACCCGCGCAGCAATCTGGCGGTCATTGCCGACGAGAACAACAATCGCGTCTTGCTGGTGCCGCTGCCGCGGTAGGAGCCACAGGGATGACGAGGAAGTAGAGGGAGGAGAAAAATCTTTGGTGTGCCGGTTTGGCTCATCCCTCAAGCCACCTGGTATTTAGGCAGTGCATTTAGCAACAGCGCGGGGCTGACTAAGGCACACCCGGTAATTGCTGGCTCGCCGAGACCGTTTCGTATTCCCCTGAGGAAAAAGCGCTGCTATAATGTGCGATTTGTGCTCTACGGAATTTGGGCATAAGGAGCGAGAATGAAAGACTATTATCGAGCGATCGCCCTGGTAGCTGTTCTGCTCGTCGCGGTGATGGCGGCGTGGACACAGGGCGGGGGTAGCGCCCCGGCGGCCCCTCCGACGAAGACCGGCGTTCTGAACGTGCGGCAGGCCATCGTCAGCACCTCAGAAGGCAAGCAAGCCTCGGCGGAGCTGCAGTCGCAGTTTTCGCCCCGGCAGAACGAGTTGGAAAACCTCAACAAGCAGATCGAAGATGTGCGAAGCCGGTTGAGCGCCGGCGCGCGAACTTTGAGCGATGAGGAGAAGACGCGGCTGACTCGCGATGGTGAGAAGCTAGCACGGCAACTCCAGCGCAAGCAGCAGGAGCTCGAGGAGGAAGTGAACACGGCCCAGGGAGAAGTTTTCGACCGTATCGGTCGGAAGCTGCTCGATGTGCTTGATCGCTACTCGCGCGAAAACGGCTACTCGCTTGTGCTGGATACTTCCGCGCAGAGCACCCCGGTGCTGTACGCTTCCAGCCAGGTGGACGTCACGCAAGACATCATTCGACTTTACGACCAGGCATATCCAGTCAAGGGCGGCCAGCCGGCGTCGGCGACGCCGCGGCAGCCCACCGCTCCGAAGCCGGCACCAAAGCCGCCGTCAAAGTAGGGCAACGTTGACAGCGCGCTGATGCGCGCTGCACGCTCGACGGTCTGCTCGCCTTCTGGCTACCACTGGGGTGGCAGGGTGGACATCCTGCTTGCTTTTGGGCTACCCTGGAGCTATACTGAGTCGGCTCTGAAACCGGTCGCAAGTTTCAGTGGGCGTGAGCCCACTTTTTTGTTGGCCGGGAAGGATCTCGAACCGGGGCAGCAGTAGGGGTATCAGAGCGCGGGCTAAGTGGTGGCGTTCCCCGCAGAGCATGCTCAAGTCGTAAAAGTCCTCTGCTGCACAGGGCTGGCGTGCGGGCGGGCCTGACAGGCGAGCGGACCTGTCATAGTGACAATGGGAAAATGGACCTGGAGCGGATTCGCGAGGCCGCTGAGCGCGTGGCGCGCTCGGAGGGCGTGGAAGTTGTTGATGTCGAATGGAAAGTCGGCAAGCAACGCTTCCTGCGAGTGTACATCGACCGGCCTCTGAGGCCCACGAGCCAGACCCCGGCTGGGTTGGCGTTGTCGAGTATCAGCCACCGTGATTGCGAGCGGGTCAGCGAGCAGTTGAGCGTGATCCTCGACGTCGAGGATCTGGTACCGGGGCCGGGGTACATCTTGGAGATTAGTTCCCCGGGCCTGGACCGCAAGCTCGTCAAGCCGGCCGACTACGAGCGGTTTGTCGGGCGGCTGGCGAAGATTTGGACCAGCGAGCCTGTGAGGGATTTGAAGTTCTTCGAGGGTCGGCTGGCGGGCCACGCCGATGGCATCGTGAAGATCGCCGTGAAGGGCCGCGAGCAGGAAATCGTCGAAGTGCCTTTTGCGGCGATCCGCAAGGCAAACCTGGTAGTGGAGTTTTAGGGGTGAGGAACAATGCCCAGTCCGCTTTACCAAGCGATTGAGCAGATCAGCCGGGAAAAGCATATCGAGCCGGAAATCATCGTGGCGGCGATTGAAGACGCCATGGCGGTCGCCGCGCGGAAGTATTACAAGACCGAAGAGGATCTGCGCTCAAAGTTCAACCCGGAGACGGGCCAGGTGGACGTGTACGCTGTGCGGGCGGTGGTCGATGAGGTGACCGACCCGAAACGCGAGGTGAACCTAGCAGAGGGCCGCAAGATCAATCCCGCAGTGGAGGTGGGCGGTGAAGTTCTGATTGCCAGGCCCACTGACGTGCTAGGCCGGATCGCTGCGCAGACGGCCAAACAGGTGATCATGCAGAAGGTGCGCGAGGCCGAGCGCGACACCATCTTCAACGAGTTTAACGGCCGGGTGGGCGAGCTGGTGAACTGCATCGTGAAGCGCATCGAAGGCCCGGACGTGATCGTGGACTTGGGTCGCACCGAGGCGCGCTTGCCCAAGCGCGAGCAGTCGAAACTGGAAACCTACAACTTGGGCGACCGGCTGCGCGTCGCGATCCGCGCGGTTGAGCGCGTGTCGAAAGGCCCCCAGGTGATCGTGTCGCGCGCCGATCCCATCCTGGTGCAGCGGCTGTTCGAGATGGAAGTCCCGGAAATCTACGATGGGACCGTGCAGATTCGCGCGGCGGCCCGCGAAGCCGGCGAGCGGACCAAGATTGCCGTGCAGAGCCGCGACAAGGACGTGGATCCGGTCGGGGCATGCGTGGGGATGAAGGGCATGCGCGTGCAGTCGATCATCCGCGAACTGCGGGGCGAGAAGATCGACATCATCCCCTTCAACGAGGACACCGTCACCTTCGCGCAGAAAGCGCTGAGCCCCGCCAAGGTCACCCGCGTGCAAATCGTCGATCCCGAGACGCGGCACCTAGAGGTGATCGTCGAGGATACGCAGTTGTCGCTGGCCATTGGCAAGAAGGGGCAGAATGTGCGCCTAGCCAGCAAGCTGATCGGGTGGAGCATCGACATCAAGAGCGAGGAAGAGAAGCGGCAGGAGATTGAAGCGCAAATGGCCGCGCTGACCGCTCCCGGCACGCCGCTCTCGGAGCTGAAGGGCGTTGGGCCAAAGACCATCGAGAAAATCGAAGCGCACGGCATCTCTTCGATCGAAAAGCTGGCTGATATGACTCCTGAGCAGTTGATGGAAATCCCGGGCATCGGCGAAAAGATGGTCGAAAAGATCCAGCAGTCAGTGCGAAGTTACTTCGAGGCGCCCGAAGCTCAGCCAGCAGTATCCAGTGAGGGCGCTGAGGCAGCCAGCAGTGCAGCCCCTGCCGGCGACGCTGAATTGGCTGAGGCTCCCGAGCAGTCGGCTGGGAAGGCGGGGGAGGAAAGGGTCGAGGCCGCTGCGTCCGTGGAGGAAGCACAGCAACAATTGGCGGCAGAAGCTGGCGCGGAACCGTCGGAGACACCACGCGAAGCCGCAGTGGAAGCCGCGCGCGACGTCCACGCCGCTGACGAGACCGCGGAACCCGCGGCCGAAGCTCAGCCAGCAGTATCCAGCGAGGGCGCTGAGGCAGCCAGCAGCGCAGCCCCGGCTGGCGACGCTGAATTGGCTGAGGCTCCCGAGCAGTCGGCTGGGGAGGCGGGGGAGGAAAGCGTCGAGGCCGCTGCGTCCGTGGAGGAAGCACAGCAACAATTGGCGGCAGAAGCTGGCGCGGAGCCGTCGAAGACACCACGCGAAGCCGCAGTGGAAGCCGCGCACGACGTCCACGCCGCTGACGAGACCGCGGAACCCGCTGAGCCGCGAAAGGAAGAAGAATAAGTCGCCGGTGGATGAACGACCCCAACCAAATTCGCATTAACGAGCTGGCCCGCGAACTCGAGGTCAAGGCCAAGGCGATTATCGACTACTTGCCCGAGGCCGGCGTCACCGAGAAGAAGACTCACTCCAGCTCGATTGAGTTGGCTGCCGCGGAAAAAGTGCGCAAACACTTTCGCGACCTTGCCGACGCCGAAGCGGCTGCTGAGGCTGCTGCCGCGGCGGACAAAGCCGCAAAAGAAGCCGCAGCCAAAACGGTTCGATCGAAACCTCAACCAGTGGCGCCAGTGCCTGCCGCAGGCCCAGCAGCGCCGCCGGCAGCGAAGCCCCCAGTGCCCGCTGCAGTGCCGGCCGGTCTCAAACCGGCCGCTGGCGGGGTTCCGGCAGCAAAGCCCCCGATTCCGGGTGCTCCGGCTCCGCCGGCAGCCAAGCCTGGGACTACTCCTGCAGCGGTCAAACCTGCCGCCACCGGCCCACCAGTCGCAAAGCCCGTCGCCCCTGGACCTCCAGTGACGAAGCCCCATGCGCATCCTGCACCACCACCCCATGCCCCTGCAGCCCCGAAGCATCCAACAGTTGTCACACAACCGGCAGCAAGAGTTCCAACGCGTCCTGGCAGCGCCCCGCCGGTGGCGGGAGTGCGTCCGGCAACGCCGCCGGCTGCAGCGCGTCCCGCGGCCGCCGGTGCTCGGCCTGCGTCGTCTGGGCCTGGCGCGCGGCCCGCGCAGACGGGCCTGCCGCCATCGCGCTTTCCACAGCGCCCCGGGGCCCCCGGCCGACCTATGCCTGCACGGCCCGGTCAGCGGCCCATGCGGCCCGGCGGGGGTCCGCCCCTGCCGGAGAAGCTGCCGCCGAAGGCGGAGCCGGGCAAACCGATATACGAACGCAAACCTGCAGCCCGCGCCCGGCCGACCATTGAGAAACGCTTTGAGGAAGGCGAGCGCAAACTGCATCCGGTCCGCACGCGGCCCGGCGTGGCCGAGCGGCGTGGCGTGCGCGTTGTGCCGATTCCGCAGCCGGTGGCGCGCGAGCCGCGCGAGATCACCATCACCGAAGGCATTACCGTCCGCGAGTTGGCCGAGAGGCTGGACGTGCGCGCCAAAGAGGTGCTCAAGACCCTGCTCGATCGCGGCATTTTCGCCAGCATTAATCAGGCGCTGGACGTCCAGACCGCCACCACGCTGGCCGAAGCCTTTAACGGCATCGTCAACGTCATTTCGTTTGAAGAGGAAGTGGTCCAGGAAGTCCACAAGGAAGAGAAGGCAGAGAACCTACAGCCGCGGGGCCCGGTGGTGACGGTGATGGGCCACGTGGACCACGGCAAGACCAGCCTGCTCGATGGCATCCGTGAAACCGACGTGGCCGCAGGCGAGGCCGGCGGAATCACCCAGCACATCGGCGCCTACCAGGTGTCGGTGGACGGCAGGCGCGTCGTCTTCATAGACACGCCAGGCCATGAGGCCTTCACGCGAATGCGCGCGCGTGGCGCGAAGGTCACCGACATTGTCGTGTTGGTGGTGGCCGCCGATGACGGCGTGATGCCCCAAACGCAGGAGGCCATTGACCACGCCAAAGCTGCTGGCGTGCCCATTGTGGTGGCCATCAACAAAGTCGACAAGCCCGAGGCGCAGGCCGAGCGCGTGAAGCGGCAGCTTTCTGATCGCGGACTGATGCCGGAGGAGTGGGGCGGCGACACAGTGATGGTGGAGGTCTCTGCGCGGCAGAAGAAGAACCTGGACAAGCTGCTGGAGATGATCCTGTTGGTCGCAGATTTGCGCGAACTGAAAGCCAACCCGGATTCGCCGGCGACTGGAACCGTGCTCGAATCGCGCGTGGACAAGGGTCGCGGCCCCGTGGCGACCGTATTGGTGCAGAGCGGCACGCTGCACACCGGCGACGTCTTTATCTGCGGCGCCGTCTATGGGAAAGTGCGCGCCATGTTTGACGACCGGGGCCGCCCGGTGAAGCAGGCTGGGCCGTCCACCCCCGTCGAAGTGCTGGGCTTGCAGAGCGTGCCGGAGGCCGGCGACCAATTCCAGGTGACCGAGGAGGCCAGGGCGCGCCATATCGTCGAATACCGCCAGGCCAAGCTCCGCGAGGCCTCGCTCGCCCGCAGCGCCGGCTCACGCATTACGCTCGATCAGTTGCACGAGCAGCTCAGGGCCGGGGACGTCAAGGAACTGCCCATCGTCATCAAGGCTGACGTGCAGGGCTCGGTCGAAGTGCTGAGCGAAATGCTACCCAAGCTTTCCACTGACCAGGTGAAGCTGAAGATCATTCACGCGAGCGTCGGCGCAGTGTCGGAAACCGATGTGCTTCTGGCTTCGGCTTCCAACGCCATCATCATTGCCTTCGGTGTGCGACCCGACCGCAAGGCGGCGGACCTGGCCCAACAGGAAAACGTGGACATCCGGCCGCACTCGGTGATCTACGAGGTGTCCGACGAAATCAAGAAGGCCATGTCCGGGCTGCTTGAGCCTGTGTTGAAGGAGACTCCTCTGGGCCACGCCGAGATCCGCGATACCTTCCGCATCAAGGGTGTGGGAACGATCGCCGGCAGTTACGTTCAGGACGGCATCCTGAAGCGCGACGCCGAAGTGCGCGTGCTGCGCGATGGCGTGGTCATCTACACCGGGCGGGTCCAGTCGCTGCGCCGCTTCAAAGAAGACGCCAACGAGGTGCGCGCCGGGTTCGAGTGCGGCGTAGGCATCTCCAACTTCAATGACGTGAAGGTCGGCGACATCCTGGAATGCTTCGCCATCGTGAAACAAGTCGGCGTCGACGTGGCCGACAGCCTAAGAACACATTGAGTTCAGTCCGCCCCTACCTGCGGGCCGGAGGGCAGACGTGCCGATCGGACTCCTCACCCTGGAAATTCACATCCCCGATGCCCATTCCCTGAAGGACAAACGGCAGGTGATCCGCAGCCTGAAAGACCGCCTGCGCGGGCAGTTCAACGTGGCCGTCGCCGAACTCGATCATCAGGAGCTGTGGCAGCGGTCGGTGGTGGGAGTAGTAAGCCTCTCGGGCGACGCAGCGCATCTCGAACAATCCCTGCAAGCGGTGTTTGCCGAGTCCGAGCGGCTGCTGGGCCGCGACTTGATCGGACACGAGATCGAACTGCTTTGAGGACGGGCCACCAGCGCTGATGCTGGTGCGGAAAGTGACCACAACACATGACCGTGGCAGGCCATCGCCACGAGCGGGTCGCCGAAGAAATCCGGCACGAGGTCGGCGCTATGCTGGCCGGCGAGCTGAAAGATCCTCGCCTAGCCGGACTGGTGACGGTGACCGAAGTTCGCGTCTCGCCGGACCTGAAACAGGCCCGCATCTATGTCAGCGTGATGGGCACTCAGGCTGAGCAGACCTCCACGCTCCAAGGCTTGGCTGCCGCTGCGGGTTACGTCCGGCACGAGTTGACCGAGCGGTTGCAAGTGCGCCGCGCCCCAGAGGTTCACTTCGTGCTGGACCACACCGAGGAGTACGGGCAGCGGATTGAAGAGCTTCTGCGCCAGACCAAGAAAACGGACTGAAGCTGGCCAAGCCCAGGGACGCGAACGCCGAAACTTTCTGCCGTGCCGCGCAAGCCACAACTGGCGCCGTTCGACGGCGCCCTGGTGATCAACAAGCCGCGAGGCAAAACCTCACATGATGTTGTCGAAGCCGTTCGCCACATCGCTGGGTTCCGTCAGATCGGACATCTGGGCACGCTCGACCCCCTAGGGACAGGCGTGCTGGTGCTGCTGCTGGGCCGGGCCACGCGGCTGGCACAATTCTATGCCGGTCGGCGCAAGCGCTACGCCTGCGCGGTGCGCTTCGGCTTCTCGACTGAGACGTATGACGCCGATGGGGAGCCGCTCGGACCGGACACCGCGCCGGAACTCCGTCGCGACGAGATCGAGCGAGAAGCTGCGCGATTTGTGGGGCGCTTCTCACAGATGCCTCCCCCTTTTTCGGCCAAGAAAATTCACGGTCGCCCGGCCCACGAACTGGCCCGCAAGAAAAAGCCGATCACGTTGAAACCCGTCGAAGTGGAAGTGTATGAGTTGCGTTTGACCGGGGTGGAAGCCTCGTTTGCGCGATTTGAGATTGAGTGCGCCTCAGGCACCTACATTCGCTCAATCGCGCACGAAATGGGAGCAGCGGTTGGCTGCGGCGCGCACTTGACAGAGATCACGCGCACCGCCGTGGGCGAGTTTACTCTCGATCAGGCGGTCACATTGGAAGAACTCGAGCTGGAGGCAAGAAAGGCCCGGCTCGCCGAGTGGGTGCTTCCGCTCGAGCGGCTCTTACCCGACCTGCCACGCGTCACCGTGCTCCCGATCGTCGAGCGGCGCGTGCGGCACGGTACTCGATTCAACGTCGCGATCGCTCAGATCCAGCCGGGTCGCGTCTCGACCGCGCAGGGGGCTCCAGCCGTGCTCGATTCCGGCGACTGGCGGCCGGCGCGGCTGCGCGTCTATAGCCAGCAGGAGAAGCTCATCGCCATCGCCGAAGCCATTGTGCCGCGCACCTACCAGCCCGTCGTCGTCCTCGACGCCGAGCCGTAAGGCGATTCCCCACC
>WNFB01006387.1_pt1 | contig 10580 bp, 7 predicted proteins | sample 5400501 | NCBI WGS metagenome assembly WNFB01 (sample SAMN13153341, study PRJNA577476) | soil metagenome | isolation source: 200 cm saprolite under Douglas fir tree site 2 hole 1 | place: USA:California | collected 2015-04-18 | reverse complement strand
CCGGCCGGCACTTCCAGGTAGCCAGTGGCTTTCTGGCCGGGAGCGGCGGAAGCCGTGCCTACAGAGAACGAGGATTGCTGTGCGCCTACGGCAAGCGGCGCCAGACTGCTGAGAATCGCGATTCCGAGTCGAAGTGTCCGATGCATGAAGCCTCCTGCGAGTCCGGCAGCATAACCCGAGGCTTGTGGGCGGGCAATCGAAAGAAAACTGGAACCGGTGAAGCCTGTTTCGCCGGCGGGGCGCAAGGAAATACTTGTTTCCCTCCATTTTCTTCTTGCATGCGGGGCCAACTCTTGTATTCTGCGCATGCGAACTCGCTCCATGCCAGGTGCGGCCGCCAAGCGGCCGATCTTGAGCGGGGCCGGCGTAGCGGCCGATCTTGAGCGGGGATCGCTTCAGGAGGACGACAGCAAAAATTGAGTGCTTTATCGCTCCCTGCCCAGCCGCCTTCCCGCATCCTCCCCACAGCCAAAAAAACTGCCCCCAAGCTCACTTTCTGGCCGCTTGTCGCCGCCACGTTCTTCATGGTGTCGGGCGGCACCTACGGAACCGAAGAGATCATTCATGGCGCGGGTTACAGTCACGGCATTCTGGTCCTGCTGTTCCTGCCGGTGCTGTGGTGCCTGCCGACGGCATTCATGATTGGCGAGCTTTCAAGCGCGCTGCCCCGAGAGGGCGGGTATTACGCGTGGGTGCGGCGCGGGCTGGGAAATTTCTGGGGCTTTCAGGAAGCGTGGCTCTCGCTGGCCGCGAGCATCTTTGACATGGCGATTTACCCGACGCTTTTCGTTTTCTACCTGAAGCAATTGTCGCCCTGGTTTGGCGCGGACAATCACGGGATCTACGCAGGGCTCTTTGTGGTGGTTACGTGCGCGGCGTTGAATCTTGCGGGGATTCGCGTGGTGGGAATGACCTCGCTGTGGCTTTTTTTCCTGTTGTCGGCGCCATTTGCGCTGATTGTAGTTTTGGCGCCGTTCAAGATGGGTGGCGTGGCCGATGCGCAGGGCGCGCCGGCGGCCACCGGGCTGGGCTTGCTCGGCGGCGTGCTGGTGGCCATGTGGAATTACATGGGATGGGACAACGCCTCGACCATCGCCCAGGAAGTCGAGCGGCCGCAGCGGACGTATCCCAAGGCCATGATTGCAGCCGTGGTCCTGGTTGCGCTGACGTATGTGCTGCCGTTTCTGGCCGTCTCTTTCACGGGGATTCCGTCCGCCAGTTTCGGGGAGGACGGTTCCTGGGCCACGGTTGCGGGGGTGGTTGGCGGGCGATTCCTGGGATTCGCTTGGCTCCGCTTCCTCGTCGTGCTAGGTGGAATGATGAGCGCGTTCGGAATGTTCAACGCACTGGTACTGAGCTACTCGCGGCTGCCGCTGGCGATGGCCCGAGACGGGATGCTGCCGAAGGTTTTTGCCAGGATGACCTCGAAGACGCAAGTGCCCTGGGTGGCGGTCATTTGCTGTGCGACCTGCTGGGGGTTGTGCCTGGGACTGGGCTTCAAGCGGCTGGTGACGCTGGACATCATGCTGTACGGCGTCAGCCTCATGCTGGAGTTCATTACGCTGGTGGCGCTGCGCATCAAGGAGCCGGAATTGAAGCGAGAATTTCGCGTGCCGGGCGGGCTGCCGGGCGCGATCACGTGCGGGATCTTCCCGTTGCTGCTTTTGAGCCTAGCGATGGTGGAGAGTAATCACGAGACGGTGCTGGGGATGAATGGGCTCTTATTTGGTGCGCTCATCATCATTTCGGGGATTATGTTGTACTTCGTGTCCGGCAAGTTGAAAATTCGAAAGACAAAGCCGGTGGTGATGGAAGAGACGGAAGATTTCGAAGCGGCATGAGACCGGCGAAAAAGCCAGCCGTTCGCAACTGCCCGATTCGAAAGAACCGGGCGGTTTTATTTCGGCGGTGAGATATACTCAGCAATCTTTGAAGAAGCCGATTTTCTGACAGGAGACTCCGAACTTGAAACTGCGACACATCTTTCCCGCGTTCCTGTCCTTCTTTTTTGTATTTTGCGCGGCAGTTCGGCTGATGGCTGGGCCGGAAGGACCAAAGCAAATCGACCCGAAGCATTTCCAGGAGCTGCGATGGCGGATGATCGGGCCGTTTCGCGGGGGGCGGGTGCTGGCGGTGACGGGTGTGCGTGGACAGCCGGAGACTTTTTATTTTGGAAGCGTGGGCGGCGGGGTGTGGAAGACTAATGACGCGGGGCGAACGTGGAATCCGATTTTTGACGCGCAGGGGATTGCATCCATCGGGGCGATTGCGGTCGCGCCATCGGATTCGAACGTGATTTACGTGGGGTCGGGCGAAGCGGACATGCGATCGTCCATTTCCTACGGAAATGGAATGTACAAATCCACGGATGGCGGCAAGACGTGGGCGCACATCGGGTTGGAAGATTCGCGGCAGATCGGGCGGATCCTGGTGGACCCACGCGATTCGAACAAGGTGTTCGTAGCGGCGCTGGGCCACGCGTACGGGCCGAACGACGAGCGCGGCGTGTTTCGTTCCAAAGATGGTGGAAAAAACTGGAAGCGCGTGCTTTTTCACGACGAAAAAACGGGAGCGATTGACCTGGCGTTCGAACCGGGAAATTCGAAAACCATGTATGCGGCTCTGTGGCAGACGCGGCGGCCACCGTGGAGCATCTACGCGCCTTCGAACGGGCCGGGGAGCGGCCTCTATCGTTCGAATGATGGAGGGGACCACTGGGAGCAAGTGACGGGGCACGGGTTGCCGGCGGAAGGGCTGGGACGGATCGGGATTGCGTTCGCGCCGGGCAATCCGCGCCGAATCTATCTGATGGTGGACGCGAAAGAGGGCGGATTGTACCGCTCCGATGACGGCGGACAGACCTGGCAGCGGGTTTCGAAGGACCGGCGCATCTGGCAGCGCGGGTGGTACTTCGGCGAGGTAGCCGTGGATCCGAAGGATCCGGACACGGTGTACGCGCCAAACACGGCGGCGTACCGTTCGCGGGACGGCGGGAAAACATTCACGGTATTCCGCGGGGCGCCCGGGGGCGACGATTATCACGAACTGTGGATCGATCCAGACGAGCCGCAACGCATGATTCTGAGTTCTGACCAAGGCACGATCGTGTCGCGCAACGGCGGCGAAACGTGGAGTTCCTGGTACAACCAGCCCACCGGGCAGTTCTACCATGTGACGACGGACCACCGCTTTCCGTACTGGGTGTACGGCGCGCAGCAGGACAGCGGTCCGGCGGTGACGCCGAGCCGCAGCAATTATCGCTCACTGAATTTCCACGACTGGCGGCCTATGGAGGCAGGCGACGAGAACGGATACCTCGCGCCGGACCCTTTAAATGCAGGTGTGACATTCGGCGGATTTGTTGCGCGGCAGGATTTCAGCAACGAGCAAGTGCAGCAAATGCCGCCGACGCTAGCGCATCCTGGCGACTTCCGGCGGACGTGGACGCTGCCGCTGGTTTTTTCGCCGGTTGATCCCCACGTGCTGTATTTCGGATCGCAAGTATTGTTTCGAACGGCCGATGGCGGAAGTTCCTGGCAGACCATCAGCCCGGAGCTGACGCGCGAGGATCCGGGCGTGCCGGAGAATCTGGACGCAGCGACGGCTGCGGACGCGCCGAAAAACAAACGCCGGGGAGTGATCTATACCATCGGGCCATCGTACGTGAAGGCCGGAGAAATTTGGGCGGGAACGGACGACGGACGGATTCATGTGACGCAGGATGAAGGACAGTCGTGGGAGAACGTCACGCCGCCGGAGTTGGCGCCGTGGAGCAAGGTGACGCACATTGAAGCGTCGCATTTCGATGCGGGGACGGCGTACGCGGCGGTGGACCGGCACCGGCTGGAAGATTTGCGACCGTATCTTTACCGCACGCGAGACATCGGAAAGACGTGGCAGCAGGTTTCGAACGGGATCCCCGAAGGAAGCTTTCTGAACTGCGTGCGGGAAGATCCCGTTCGAAAAGGACTGCTTTACGCCTGCACGGAGAGGGGCGTTTTTATTTCGTTCGACGACGGAAACGACTGGCAGCCGTTGCAACTGAATCTGCCGGTGACTTCGGTACGCGATTTGGTGGTGCATGACGACGATCTGGTGATTGCCACGTTCGGGCGTTCGTTCTGGATACTGGACGACGTAACGCCGTTGCGGCAGCTGGATTCGAAAACGGCGGCCGCAGACGCCTGGCTGTTCCGCCCGGAACCGGCTTATCGCGTGCGGCCGGGAACCGATCAGGGCTCGCCGGTACCGATGGACGAGCCGCTGGCGGCGAATCCGCTGGATGGCGCCGTGCTGGATTATTACTTGAAAGAGAAAGCCTTGGGCCCGATTCAGCTTGAGATTTTTGATAGCGAAGGAAAGCTGGTGCGGCGATTCGCAAGCGATGACGTCTTGCAGAGGACAAATCCAGACGACGTGCCGATTCAAATGGAGTGGGTGCGCGACCCGAAACCTCTTCTGGTTGAAGCCGGGATGCACCGCTTCATCTGGGACCTATGTTACGAACTTCCCAGGGGCGTGCGCAAATCGCTCCGGGGGCCGTCGGGACCGTGGGCCGTGCCGGGCAGCTACATCGTGAAGCTCACGGCAAACGGCAAGAGCAGCACGCAACCACTGACGATCAAGCTGGACCCGCGCGTGAAAACCTCGCAGGATGCGCTCGAGCGGCAGTTTGCGTTGGCGTCGAGAGTCGCGGCGAGGCTCGGGGAGGTTTCGCTGGCGCTGCAGCAGGGCCGCGATGTGCGAAAGCAGCTGGCTGAGCGCAAGAAGGAGGCAGGAGGGAAAACGGAACTGCTACAAGCCCTGGAGGCCACGGATAAAAAGATGGAAGCGGTGGTGGACCCCGGTGGCGACGACGAGTTCATGCTGTTTGGCCTCGCGTTCCCGGGGAAAGAACGCGCGGCCCTTTCGAAGATCGCGGAGGCGCTGACCCGCCTGGGGAGGATCGTGGAAAGCGCGGATGCTGGACCAACGGCTGATGCCGCACTTGCAAGCGAGAAGTGGGGCGAAGCTGCGGAGGATTCGCTGGGGTGCTGGAGCGCGCTCCAGAAAGAGGAGCTGGCGAGCGTGAATCTTCTTCTCGAGAGAGCTAATCTGAAGCCATTGAGGATTGAGGAATCTGCGGCGGCACGCTAGCCCGAAGTCGATTCGGGATGTGAGTGGGGCGGCGAGGCCGTCCCTCGTTCGTCGCGCCACACCGTTTCGAACCGAACAGATAACCGGGCAGATTTGGTATGCTGCTCACTGTGCGGAATTTCGAACGAACCTGGACTGTCGTGAGACCGGGCCTGCTCATCAGCGCGTTGCTCTGCGCTGCGATAGTCGCCATCTCGCCGTCTCCCTCGCAAACGCAGCAGCCCCCAGCGGCCACGCAGGCGCCGGGAACGCCGTCTGCGACCCCTCCACCAGGAGGCGTAACTGGAAGCACGTCCCCTTCTTCAGGCGCGCCGGGGCAACGCAGCGGCCTGAATCTCGTCGTGCTGGACCCAGCGCATGGCGGAACGGACCCCGGAGCACGAGGTACGGGCGGGATTCGGGAGAGCGAGATCGTGCTGGACCTCGCGGTTCAAGTGCGGCGAGCGCTGGAACTGCAAGGCTTTCAAGTGGTGCAGACGCGGCAGGGAAACGAGAATCCATCCTTTGATGATCGTTCCGCGACGGCCAACGCGCAGCGGGGTGCGGTGTTCGTGACCTTGCACATTTCCTCGACGGGAATGCAGGGGGCGGTGCGGGTATATGTGAACTCCGATTTGCCGCCGTTGACGGATTCGAACGGATGGATTCCCTGGGACCGGGCGCAGGCGCCGTTCCTCGGGTTGAGCAAAAAGTTCGGTGACCTGGTCCAGGCGCTGCTCGCCCAGCGATTCAAAGGTTCGCCAGACGCGGCGCAAACCGCGACGGTGCGCCAGCTTCGAACGACGGCGGCGCCGGCCATCGCTGTTGAGATCTCGAGCGTAGCGGTAAACGACCGGGCCGAGGTGGACCGCATGGCGCCGGGCGTGGCGGACGCGATTGCGCATGGCGCGGCAGCGTTCAAGCCTTTCTATGTAGTGGCGAACCCACCGGGGACGCTTCCGTGACCGCGCGCTGGAAATTCTGGTTGATCGGGGGACTGAGCGTGGCGGTCCTGGCCGCGGCCATCTATTTTCCAATTCTCCGGCGGCGGGTGAAGCGCGCCGCGAGATTGCAGCAACAAAGCGAGGAACAAGCGCGGCGCGAGCTAGCGCAGCCGATCCCCGTAAACCCGAGCGATCCCCGGGTGAAAGCCAGACTCTACTGGTCTTCCGATACGGAGGGATCCGCGCTCGTAGCGGTGGCGGTGGAACTGCCGCTCTCGAGCGACCCGGTGCTGCGCGCGAAGCAGGTGCTGAACACGCTGCTGGCGGGCCCCGTGGATGCGGAGCTGCGCACGCTTCCGCCGGAGGCCGTGCTGCTGGCCTTTTATATTTTGCCGGATGGAACGGGGATCGCGGATTTTTCGGAGGCGCTGGCGACATCGATTCCGTCGGGAATTGTGAGCGAGCAGCTGGCAGTGGATTCCATTGCGCGGACATTGGAAGCGAATGTTCCGCAGGTGCAGCGGCTGAAAATCCTGATCCACGGACAGGAAGTGGAAACACTGGCGGGGCATCTGGACCTGACGGGGACATTGGTCGTCAACACCAAGCCTGCGGCAACGCCTCCCGCCGTGCCGGGCAAGCCGTCCGGTAAGACACCCTGAGCGTTGACACCAGAGAAGCAGCCCGGCAAACTGAGCCAGCCCAAGCACAGAGGATAGAAGTTCTGGGCACGCAGAAGATGAGCGCAGGAGGAAGAGTGAGAGCCGACGGCCGGACCGCGGAGCAAATGCGCCCGTTGAAAATCACGGCGGACTTTATCTCCACGGCCGAAGGAAGTGTGCTCATCGAATTGGGGAGCACCCGGGTGATCTGCACGGCGACGGTGGATGACGGCGTACCCAGTTTTCTGAAGGGGAGCGGCAAAGGCTGGGTCACCAGCGAATACGGGATGCTGCCGCGCGCGACGGAGGAACGCACGCCCAGGGAAGCGGCGCGGGGAAAGCAATCCGGGCGCACGCTGGAGATTCAACGATTGATCGGGAGGTCGCTGCGCGCGGTGACGGATCAGGAAGCGCTGGGCGAGCGAACGGTGTGGATCGATTGCGACGTGATTCAGGCGGATGGGGGAACCCGCACGGCATCGATCACCGGAGCGTTCGTGGCGCTGGCGCTGGCGTTCGAGCGGCTGGCCGCGGCGGGCATCTTGAAGAAATCGCCACTGATGGATTCCGTTGCGGCGACCAGCGTGGGCATCGTGGACGACCGCGCGCTGCTGGATCTCTCGTATGAAGAAGATTCGCGCGCAGAAGTGGATATGAACGTGGTCATGACCGGAGGCGGGCATTTTGTGGAAATCCAGGCGACGGCGGAGGGTCGGGCATTCACCGGAAGCGAGATGCAGGACCTGCTGGCGCTCGCGGGCGCGGGGATTCGCCGCCTGACGGAAGAGCAACGCGGCATCCTGCCGCTGAAATTCAGTGCGCGGGCCCGCTAAACTTTATCTCGCTTCGTCCAATCCGGGAAAACTTGCGGAATTCCGCGCGCTCGCGGCGACGTGCGCGCCTTCGCTTGCCGTGGAACTGGCGTTATTGCCGGATTTCGACGCACAGCCCGGGTTCGAAGAGAACGCTGCAACCTTTGCGGAGAATGCCGCGGGCAAGGCGCTGCATTACTCGCGGCTGCAGGAGGGAGTTGTGTTCGCAGACGACTCCGGGCTGGTGGTGCCCGCTCTGGGCGGTGCGCCGGGGGTCCTTTCGGCGAGATACGCGGGAGGGGATGCGACAAATTCGCAACGGATCGAAAAACTTCTGGGTGAGATGCGCGGAGAGAAAGGCGAGAAGCGCGCGGCGTATTTTGTTTGCGCGATTGCGGCGGCGGCGCAAGGGCGAGCGATCGCGATCGTGACGGACCACGTGGAGGGAGAAATCCTGGAAGCGTCACGCGGCGCAGGCGGATTTGGCTACGACCCGATATTCTACTTTCCGGCGGAGAAGAAGACTTTCGCGGAGTTGCCCGCAGAAGAAAAGAACCAACACAGCCACCGCGGAAAGGCTTTTCGCAAGCTGCTCACCGCTCTTTCTGCCATGTTATAGTTCTGGCGCCTATGGCTGCCAAATCGAAGATAAAAACATTCAAGAAGAAAGCGAAGTTCGCTGCGAAATCGAAAACGGCAAAGCGCGCGAAAGCCGGCAAGCCGGCAGCAGCGGGAACGGAACCGAGACGAGTGGCGGCAATTCTCGGGAAACTGGAGGAAGCCTATCCCGACGCGACTTGCGCGCTAAAACACGAGAACGCGTTTCAACTGCTGATCTCCACGATACTCTCGGCGCAGTGCACGGATGTGCGCGTAAACCAGGTCACCGAAACGCTCTATCGGAAATACCCGAATCCAGAAGCATTCGCGTATGCCACACCGGTGGAATTAGAGCAGGACATCCGGCCGACGGGATTTTTCCGGAACAAGACGAAGTCCATCATGGGGGCGAGCAAGGCGATCCTCGAGAGGTTCGGCGGGCAAGTGCCGCGCACGATGGAGGAACTGCTCACGCTGCCGGGGGTGGCACGGAAGACGGCGAACGTGGTGCTGGGTACGGCCTATGGAATCGCGAGCGGCATCGTAGTGGACACGCACGTACAGCGGCTGTCGAACCGGCTGGACTTATCGCGAAAGGAAGATCCGAAAAAGATCGAGCAGGACCTGATGCAGGTGATTGCGAAAGACAGATGGATCACGTTTTCTCATCAATTGATCTGGCACGGGCGGCGCGTCTGCCAGGCGCGCAAGCCGAAGTGCGGGGAGTGCAATCTGGAAGCGCTGTGCTACGCGAAGGACAAAACGGTTTGACGTCGGCGCAGCCGCGGGAAGTGCGGCCCGCGAAGAGTTCCACCCGAAAGATGCGCGGGACTGATGTAAGATAGAAGCAGATGAAGATGGCGACGAAGCCATTTTCGAACCTTCCCAAAGAAACCTACATTGCCGGGCTCACGCTTGTTGCAATAGCATTGCATCTCATCCTGCGCTACGCGACGGCTTTGCCGCTTCGCACGGCAAGCTTGCCTCTTTTCGCTGCGCTGTTGATTGGCGGCGCGCCCCTGGTATTTGAACTCGCGAAAAATCTAATCAAGAGAAAATTTGGCTCGGACCTGCTCGCCGGCGTTTCGATTCTGACGGCGGTGCTGCTGGGACAGTATCTGGTTGCGACGATCGTCGTGTTGATGCTCTCGGGAGGCGCAGCGCTGGAATTCTATGCTACGGCGAAAGCGTCTTCGGTGCTCGACGCGCTCGCGAAGCGCATGCCCAACATTGCGCACCGCCGGGAAGGGCCGACGGTAGCCGACGTCGCCTTGGAGGAAGTTCATGTCGGCGATGAATTGACGGTTTTTCCCCATGAGATCTGCCCCGTGGACGGAGTGGTGATCGAAGGCCAGGGGAAAATGGATGAAGCGTACCTGACGGGCGAGCCGTTTGAAATGGCGAAGGCACCGGGATCGCAAGTCATTTCCGGCGCAATCAACGGCGAGACGGCGCTGAACATCAAAGCGGAAAAGCTGGCCGTGGACTCGCGGTATGCGCGGATCATGAAGGTGATGCATGAGACCGAGCAGCAAAAGCCCCGCCTGAGGCGCCTGGGCGATCAGCTCGGAGCCTGGTATACACCCCTGGCCCTGTTGGTGGCGGGCGCCGCCGGATTGCTGAGCAGCGACGCGCACCGGTTTTTGGCGGTGGTGGTGATCGCCACGCCTTGTCCTCTGCTTCTGGCAATTCCCACGGCGATTATCGGCGCCATCTCGTTGTGTGCGCGCCGAGGCATCATTATCAAGAACCCGGCAATTCTGGAGCAGATTGATTCCTGCCACACGCTCATTTTCGATAAGACCGGAACTCTGACGTATGGCCGGCCGAATCTCACCGCCGTGATTTGCGCGGAAGGATTCGACCGGACCGCGGTTGTTCGATTCACGGCCAGCCTGGAGCAGTATTCAAAGCATCCCCTGGCAAGCGCGATCGTGACGGCAGCGAGGCAGGAAGGCTTGCAACTCCTGCCGGTGAGCCAAGTGAGCGAACGCCCCGGCGAAGGTCTGCGAGGAACGATCGCGGGGCAAACGGTGCAAATCACCGGCCGGAATAAGGTCGCGGCGGAAACTCTTCCCCTCCCTCCTTTGGCAGGCGGCCTGGAATGCGTGGTGTTCCTCAACAACCTGTATGCCGCGACGTTGCGGTTCCATGATGCGCCACGAAAAGACAGCCGCCCATTCATCGCGCATTTGCAGCCACGCCATGGAGTTCGCAAAGTGCTGCTGGTTTCCGGTGACCGCGAGTCTGAAGTGAAATATCTGGCGGAGAGTGTGGGAATCAGCGAAGTGCACGCGGGGCAGAGTCCCGAACAGAAACTAAACATCGTGAAGCAGGAGACGGCGGCCGACAAGACACTTTTTGTGGGCGATGGAATTAATGACGCTCCGGCGTTGATGGCCGCGACCGTGGGGGTGGCGTTCGGATCGGCGAGCGACATTACGACG
>WNFB01006386.1_pt1 | contig 10581 bp, 14 predicted proteins | sample 5400501 | NCBI WGS metagenome assembly WNFB01 (sample SAMN13153341, study PRJNA577476) | soil metagenome | isolation source: 200 cm saprolite under Douglas fir tree site 2 hole 1 | place: USA:California | collected 2015-04-18 | reverse complement strand
GGACGCGAGGGCCTCGCTTGGCGGGGCCCTTTCCTTTAAGCCGGAATCTACCGATCCGCACGGGCATCTTCGCTACTGCGGCGTGCGGCCGGTGGATCCAGGCTATTGCTTGCTCATCTGCTCCAGCGCGCGCTGTACGCCTTCGCGCAGCTCATCGCGCTCGGCCCGCAGCAGGTTCACCTCAGCTCGGGTGTCGTCAAGTTGGGCGCGCAAGCGGGCGAGTTCGGCCTGAAGATCGCCGACGCGCGGGTCAGGCACCCCGGCACTGCCCTTCGTCTCCGAGAGCTCCAGCCGTAAGCGTTCGAGCGCGACCTTGAGCTCGCGCCGCTCCCCCAGGAGCTGCTGCACCAGTGATTCAGACGGCTTGGTCGGCTCGCTCGACATAGCGGCAGAGTCCGGGTTGGAACTCACGGAGGCGAAGGTGCTCCATCTCTCCCCGCAGGTAGCGCGCCTTGATCTCCAGGCTGCGAATGCCTTTGACGTCTTCGAAGGGGAAGCGATAAAGCTTGCCCGAGTCGACGAGAAGGCAGAGTGCCAATCGTTCACCGTCCTTTTCTATGACGTGCTTGTAGCACGGCACGGTCCGGCGGGCAATCTCTATCTTCTTGAAGCTGCCGACCCTACCCGCCAGCACATCCGCCAGGCTCCGCACGAGACGAATCCTAAAGGCCGGGCCTTTAAGCGAGAAGCGAGAGCTGCTTCGGCGGCGGTGGCGGTTCGAGTCGGATGTGACGCCGGTCCGCGACCTTGTGCACTGCCCGCAACCGCGCGACCTCTTTCATCGGCACCTCGCTGAGTGCGGGTGGCAGATAGTTCCGGTCTCGATAGGCTCGCTCGTACTGGGGGACCAGCTCGGGCCAGTGCCGGCTGAGGACCGTCATGAAGTGCTCTCGCGTGCCCTCGCGCAGGTGAAGCATCCCGGCCCACATATAGGTCGCGCCTGCTCCGCGCGCCGCTTGGACCACAGCCTCGAGGCGATCCGGCCGATCTGACAGGCCAGGCAGGACCGGAGCGAGCGCGACGCCCGCCTTGATGCCCGCCGCGACCAGCCGCTCGAGGGCGCGCAGTCGCTGGCGCGGATGCGCCGTGCCAGGCTCCATTCTGCGCCACACCTCCTGATCGACCGTCGGGACGCTGAAAGTCACCGTCAGCTCGGCGCGTCGCGCCAGCTCCGAAAGGACATCGATATCGCGCACGATCATTGGCCCGCGCGTGATGAGACCCGCCGGATTTGAGACGTCACGCAGTGCTGCGAGGCACTGTCGCGTGAGCCGGTAGCGTCCCTCGGCTGGCTGATAGGGATCGGTGGCGGCGCCGATGACGACCGTCTCCTTGCGCCACGAGCGGCGGGCCAGCTCGCCTCGCAGCACGCCGGCGACGTTGACTTTCACGCGGACTGTGCGCCCATAACGGTCGTCGAAAGGACGGTCTGCCCGAAGTTCGTAGGCCCGCACGTAGCAGAAGGCACAGCGGTGCTCGCAGCCGATGTAGGGGTTCAGGGACCACTTGAAGCCCATCCCCTTGACCGAGTTCAGGGCTGATTTGCACTGGATCTCGAGGTACTCGACCTCCGTCTGGCGGCACTCGGGGGTGTCCACCGTGCCATCGTAGAACAAATGTTCGCTTCTTAACACCCTGGGTTGCGCGCGCCGAAACGATCTGGTTCAGTAGCGGCGGTGTGCCGGCTGGGGGAGGGAGCCGGTTGGGAGGCGGGAGGGCCCCGGCGAGGTCTGCTTAGCTGGGCTTGCGGCGCCTCGGCCGGGTGCAGGATGACGGGCAGAAGTCGTTGAGGATGCACTCCTCACACCGGGGCCGGCGCGCCACGCAGACTCGGCGCCCATGGAGGATGAGGCGCAGGGACAGGCCGGTCCACTCCGCCGGCGGCACCACCGAGCAGACTTGCCGCTCGATCTTGACCGGGTCCCGGGTCGCCACCAGCCCCAGTCTGTTGGTGAGGCGCGTGACATGGGTGTCAACCGCAAAGCCGGGAATGCCGAAGGCCACACCCAGGATCACGTTGGCGGTCTTGCGGCCAATCCCAGGCAGCGTGATGAGGTCCTCCATTCGCGGCGGCACCTCACCGCCGTAGTTTTCGACCAGCTTGCGGCTGGCGGCGATGATCGAGCGCGTCTTGTTTCGGAAAAAGCCGGTCGGCTTGATGAGCTGCTGGACCTCGGACGGATCGGCGGCGGCGAGCTCAAAGGCGGTCGGGTATCGTCCGAACAGCTCGGGTGTGATGAGGTTTACCGAACGATCGGTCGCCTGCGCAGAGAGGATGGTCGCGATCAGAAGCTGGAACGGGTTGGTGTGGCTGAGCTCGGTCACCGCCGGATACGCCTCTCGCAGTCGCTCGTAGGTTTTCTTGGCTCGGGTCCTTGCGCCCCGTGGCAGTGCAGCGAGGGTAGGCGCTTTCCGCTTACGAACCAAGCAGCCTCTTGGCCGCAGCGGCGATCTGTGCGCCCTCTGCTCGGCCCGCCAGGCGAGCAGTGGCCGCCTTCATGACGGCGCCAAAAGCCTTCGGGCCGTCCGGCTTCAGCTCCGCGACGACTGCTCGCACCTCAGCTTCAACCTCGTCGGTGCTCATCGGGGCGGGAAGATAGCCGCGCAGGATCGCCATCTCCGCCTCCTCGCGCAGCGCCAAGTCCTGTCGACCAGCCTTGCGATAGATCGCGATCGCTTCCTCGCGTCGCTTGACCTCTCTGCGGGCGACCCGCAAGACGAGGTCGTCGTCCACGACCCCAGTGGCGCCAGACTCTTTGCTCGCTTTCACCAGTTCGCTCTTCAGCAACGAGAGCGTGCTCAAGGCAACCTCGTCATGACGGCGGCGCGAGTCGATCAGCTCGGTCTGGATACGGTCGTAGGTGGGCACGGCGGCGATTGTCACACATGCACCGATCGCCCATAATCGGCCCCTATGGTCCTTCTCATCGGACCGTTTGCCGCTCTTATCGGCGTGGTCGCCGTGTTCTTCGTGATCCGGCACAAGTCGGTGCAAACGAAGTCGATGTACTCGTCGCGCCGATCGCAGATCGAGCACAAGGTTCGAGCGGCGCGCCAACGCACGTTGGGACCCGAGAAGCGAGTCGAGCTGAAGGAGACTGCTGCCGCGAAGGCCGCCCCGACGGTTGAGAACGCTCCCGCGACGCCGATCCAGTCCTGGGGCGCCGGGCCTTCGGCCCCTCCTCCGCCGACGGTGTCTTGGGATGCCCCCCCGAGCGCGGCTCCTCCCGCCTACGCCCCCCCAGCGGCACCGGCGCCCCAGGAGCCGGTGTGGACCCCGCCGCCCGAGCCGGTGAGGCCCTCCGAGCCTGCCCGGCCACGCGAGCCCGCCGCGCCCGCTGCCCCGGCAGCTACCAGCGGCGGTGCGTCCTGGTCGGTCGTCAGCGAAGCCAAAGAGGAGTCCGGGTCGCAGCCGGGCACAAAAGACAAGGGCAAGAAGAAGAAAAAGGTGGCTCAGTCGCCGTGGCAGCTCGCCGGCGGCGCAGCTCCGGGAGGATACGACCTCGACGACGAACCCAAGCGGCCGAGCGTGATCCTTGCCGTAGCCCAGTACATGGTCTTGGTGGTAGGGCTCGTCATGGTGCTGATCGGCGTGCTGGTGATGGTTGCCAACTCGCGGCCGACCTAGACGGGGCGCTAAGCCGCGGCGACCGCGGCCTCGAGAATCGCCGTGGCCAGGCGGCCTCCTCCATCATCCATGACCGTGTCACAAACGGTCACGCGATAGCCCATCTCTTCAATCCGCGGCGCGAGCTCACTGTCGTGACTGTCCAGTACGAATCCTCCGGCCTCTCGTCGATACTGCCTCGCGACTTCGACCGGCGTCGGCTCCAACGCCATCGCACGCATCATCTCGATGGTCGGGCCCTTGATCGCGACGCCGCCGATGATGGGGGTGATCGCAACGGTCCGCTCCCGAACCAGGTGCCCGCCGACCACCTTGAGAATCGGAGCGATGGAGATCAAAGGGTTGGATGGGCCGATCACCACCAGGTCGGCTTCGTCGAGGGCGAGCGTTACTTCTGGGGTGGGCCTCGCCAAGTCGATGCCGTCGAACTCGATCGAGCGAAGAACCGGCGCCAGCCCCTCGCGCACGAAGTACTCCTGAAACGTGAGGTAACCCTGGTCCGTAGCAAACCGCGTACGAACTTTCTGGTCGGTCATGGGCAAGACGCGTGCCGCCACGCCGAACCTTCGGCACAGCTCCAGGGTGGTGTGGGTTAGGGTGCTGCCGCGACACAGCATGTCGGTGCGCAGTACGTGCGTGGCGAGGTCACGATCTCCGATGCGGAACCACGTCGGCTCTCCCAGTCGCGCCAATGCATCCAGGGTGTGGAACGACTCGTCCAGCAGCCCGTAGCCGGCGCGATCGTTGAATACCCCGGCCAGCCGATAGATCACGGCATCGACGTCAGGACTGACCAGAAGGCCCCAGAACTCGTCGTCGTCGGCTGTGTTCGCGATCACCGTCAGGTCGGAAGCAGCCATCAGAGCTTGGAAGCCGGCGGCCAGTGTGGCGCCGCCGGTGCCGCCCGCGAGGACGACGATCTTCACCGGAACAGGTCCTCAGCGGCCGGCCGCAGCACGTCGCGCCCGCGGCCCTGCGGTGCTTCGCTCTCGAAGCCGCGAACGATGACGACAGGCGTGCGTCTGGTCTTGCCCATGACCAGCCCAGCGGCCGCCGCCAGATCGTCGGCCACCGCAAGCACGGTTGCCCGCAATGGCTTGCCGGCGTCGTCGTCCCGCCCTCTTAGGTCGACGAGCGCCGGCAGTCCTGCGATACCGAGGGCCACGTTTGTAATCCCCAAACGCCACGGCCGGCCGAATGTGTCGGAGATGATCACCCCTACCTCGTGCCCGCTCAGCTCGCCAAGTCGCGCCCGCAGGCGCTGCGCACTCGCATCAGGGTCTTCCGGCAGCAGGGTCACCACGCCGGCGCCCGGAATGTTTGAGTGATCGACTCCTCCGTTCGCGCACACGTAGCCGTGGCGCGTTTCGGTGATGAGCACGCGTTCCGAACGGACGATCCTCACGCTCTCATCGAGTATCACCTGCACCAAACGCGGGTCGGGTACTGCCTCCAGGCGTGAGGCGATCTGGACCGCTTCCTCGCTTGCACTGACCGCAGCGAGCTCACGCACCCGGCCCTCAGCTTTCGACACCACCTTCTGCGCGATCACGAGCACATCCTTCTGCTCCAGCCCAGCTCTGGCCATGATCAACTCGGCGAGATCGTCACCCGGATGAACCTCGGGCAAGCCCTCCACACCGATGACGTCGAGGTGCTTCAAACTGCGCGGCGCAGGGGGGTGAGGCGTGCGAGGTCCGGCGGCTCGTCGAGGTCAAGCGCCATGGCTTCGGAGTGATAGACCCTGAAGGTCACTCCCCTCCTGGCGGCCTCGGCCCGGAAGCGGCCCAGTGAGTCGGCCCCGAAGTGGAGCGCGATCGCATCGGGCGGCCTCAAGTAGAGGGCGTTGGTACCGCCCCGACCGGCGGCGGGAACAGCGACCACGACTGGGGCCGCCATGCCACCTGCCACCTCGAGCACCTCGCGCACCGACGTCTTCGTCACCAACGGAAGATCACTGGAGAGCACAAGCACTGCACTCGCGCCGGCATTGAGCGCATAGGTGATTCCGCGCCGCGCCGCCACATTCTGACCCTGCTGGCGCGGCTCTAACAAAGCCGGTGCCCCCAGGCGCTCGGCCATCGCCACGACATGGCTGCTGCCGGCGACCACCAGCCGCCTCGCTACACCGGACGCCCTTACTGCACGCTCGGCGTTGCGCCGCGCGAGCGCCATTCGCGCCAGTGGGCTCAACGCCGGGCCCAGCCGCTGCTTGGCGGAGCCGAAGTCCTTGACAAGGACGATGACCCATACCGGGCCGCCCGGTGCCAAAACCTGGGTCTTCAACCTCACCCCCACTGCTTTCGGATCCGCGGCAGGATCTGCGATCCGTACAGCTCTATGAAGCGCGCCTGGTCGTCACCGGGCGCGTGAAAGACGAGGTGGTTGAACCCGAGCTCGATGTAGGGGCGCAGCTGTTCGACGTGCTCTTCGGGAACGTTGGCCACGAGCCATCGCCGGTGTGCGACGTCCTCAACGGCGCGCGCCAGTCGCTCCATCTCTCGGGGGTCGTCCACGCCGGCCTTGGCCTCGGCCGGCAGCGCCAGTGCAGCCCAGATTTTGGTGTCCGCAAGAGCGCGGACCCGGTCTGTGTCGTACGAGACCTTAACCTCGATCATCCTGTCGAGCTGCCCAGGATCTCGTCCGGCCGCGACCGCACCCTCAGCAAACGCAGGGAGCAGCTGCTCTGAATAGAGATCCATGCCCTTGCCCGACGTACAGACGAGGCCGTCGGCGGCACGCCCCGCGTACTTCGCCACCTGCGGCCCGCCCGCTCCCACGTAAATCGGCACTGACTGCTCGGGCCGGTCGTAGATGGTCGCGTTGCGTGTGCGGTAGTACTCGCCCTCGAAGCTCACCAGCTCCTCCGACCAGAGCTGACTGATGAGCCGCACAGCCTCGCGCATACGCGCAAACCTCTCCTTGTTGTCCGGCCATGCGATGCCGAGCGCCCCCTCGTTGAGGTGCTCACCCGTGCCGACTCCCAGGACCATGCGTCCTGGAAACAGCGAGCCCAGCGTTCCGAACGCCTGGGCGACCACCGCCGGGTGATAGCGGAAGGTAGGCGTGGTGACGCTCGTGCCGAGCAGGACTTTTTTCGTGCGCTCACCTGCGGCCGCCAGCCATGCGAACGCGAAGGGTGCATGGCCGTCGGAATGACGCCAGGGCTGGAGGTGGTCGCTGACGAAGATGCTCTCGAATCCGCATTCTTCGGCTCTTATCGCGTAGTCGAGGAGCCGGCGCGGACCAAACTGCTCGGCCGAAGCCTTGTAACCCAGCCGTAGCTTCGACACGCTAGCGACGTTTGTAGTAGCGATTCCAGCTGAAGCCAACGCCGCCCGCCGCCGCCGCGAGCAGGACGACGCCAAGCGCGATCAGACTGCGGCTGTCGAAGTTGGCGGCGGCGCTCCTGGCGAGCAGCGCCAGCGCGCCCACCGCGAGCAGCATCATGACCACGAGCGTGATCGCGCGGTGGACCTTCATATCTCGATGTGGACTAGCTTAGAGCCCGCATGGAGCAGCCACAGGTCGTCCGTCTCGGCTCCGTGACGTCGACCCAGGACGTCGCGCGTGATCTGCCGATCGGTTCGGTCGTGATCGCCGACCATCAGACAGCTGGGCGCGGCCGGCTTGCTCGTCGCTGGGAGGCGCCGCCGAAGACTGTGCTGTTGGCCTCGTTCGTGCTCCCGCCCCATCCCCTGCTCAGCCTCGCCGCGGGCGTGGCCGCCGCCGAGGCCTGCGGCGCAGGTGTCCGGCTCAAGTGGCCGAACGACCTGATGCTCGGAGACGGCAAGGTCGGCGGCATCCTCGTCGAAGCCTCCGGAGCCAAGGCGGTGGCGGGGATCGGCATCAACCTCACCTGGGCGCCCGAAGGCGCGGCCCAGCTCAATCAGCCGTGCGATGAGCTCCTGGCGCGGCTTCGACAAGCTCTGCAGACGTGGAGCTCAGCAGCCCCCGAAGATGTGATCAAGCGCTGGCGTGAGCTCTCCGAAACGCTCGGTCGGCACGTGCGTGTGGAGATGCCAAACCGGGTCATAGAGGGCATCGCCGAGGACGTCGGCGATGATGGCGCCCTCATCGTGGACGGCATCCGGATAAGCGCAGGCGACGTCATCCACCTGCGAGCCGCGCCAGCTCCGGCAGGACCTCCCCGGAGCGGCCATGGATCACGACCCCGGCCAGCTCGTCGAAAGGGGTCGGCTCGGCATTGACGATGATGAGCGGCGCTCCGGCCCGGACGGCGATCAGCGGAATGTCGGCCGCCGGATAGACGACCAGCGACGAGCCCACGACGAGCATCAAGTCCGAGCTCCGCGCCAGATCAAACGCCTCTTCCAAGGCCAGCCAAGGCATCGGCTCACCGAAAAGCACCACCGTGGGCTTGAGGAAGGTTCCCCCACAGACGCGGCAGCGCGGAGGCATCTCTACGTCCAACCTCGCCTGGACCTCAGAGCGCGGTTCGCGAGCACCGCAGTCCAGGCACTGCACCGTGCGTCCGGATCCGTGGACCTCGATCACCCGGCGGCTGCCTGACCCCTGGTGCAGGCCGTCGGTGTTCTGCGTGGCCACTGCCGCCACGTGGCCCGCCTCTTCGAGCGCGGCCAGCGCGTAGTGCCCGGGGTTCGGCCGCGCCGCGAGAGCTACCCGGCCGCGTTCCTTCGACACCCGCCAGTACGCGCTGGGATCCTTCAGGAAGTACTCGATCGACGACACCTTGATGGGGTCGTACTTGGTCCACAAGCCGCCCTCGCCGCGAAAGGTCGGTATGCCGCTCTCAGCAGAGACGCCGGCGCCGGTCAGGACGAGTCCCCGCTGCGCAGAGCGTATGAGCTCGGCCGCACGCTGCAGATCGTGCGCCGGTGGCAATTGCCCTCCCCTCTCGGCGGGGAGGGGCAGGGGTGGGTTGTGCGCCGGTGGCAATTGCCCTCCCCGCTCGGAGGGGAGGGGCACGGGTGGGGTCACGGCTCTTCCGTTGTCGCGGCGGCGAAGACAGCCTGGCGGCCATATTGTTGCTTGAGTGTCTCGTACGACGCAGTCGCAGCAGCCGTCTGGAACTGGACCCACGGCGACGCCGGATCCTCGCGTATCGCCACCGCCTTGAACACACGAAATCGCTCGGCCGACTTGCCCTTGAGTTGAAGCCCAGGAATCTCGTCGACGGCTATGTAGTCCTTGCACGCGTCGAAGGTCGGATGGCCGATCAGCACGTTGAACGCAGGTGCGGCGCTGCAGAAGCGCGCGGCGGTATTGACCGTGTCCCCGAGCGCGGTGTACTGCAGCCGGTCCTTGCTGCCCATGTTCCCCACCACGGCCGGACCGGTGTTGACGCCGACGCCCCAGCCGATCGGTGGCAGCCCTCGGGCGGCCAGTTTTGCCTGCAGGGCTGGAGCATGGTCGATCAGGTCATAGGCACAGCGCATCGCCAGCAGGGCGTGAGCCGGCTGCGCGACAGGGGCATTCCATAAGGCCACGATCTCGTCGCCGACGTACTTGTCGATGGTGCCGTCCCATTTGAAGATGAGCGCGCTCATCTCCTGCAGGTAGTCCTGGATCACCGCCTGCACGTCTTCGGCGCGCATCGCTTCGGACATGGCGGTGAAGCCGCGGATGTCCACGAACATCATCGTCAGATCACGTCTCTCACCCCGAGAGATGATGTCCTCGACGGACTTCGTCGCCGCGAGCTGGCGGGCGATCCGTGGGTCGATGTAGTGGCCGAAAATGAGCTCCACCTTGCGCCGCTCGCGCTCCTCGAGCACGTAGCGCGCGCCCAGCGAGAACGATGCGGCGAGCGCGATGGCGATCGGGGCGTACAGCGGGTCGCTCAGGTAACCGTTCTGCCCGAGCACGACGATCAACCCGAAATACGCGACCAGGATCCCGGCCGTGAGGAGCATGCCATCGCGGAACGAGAGGACATAGACGACCAGGCCGACGATCGCCGAAAGCAAGAGCGTCGCGAGGAACATCGACATGGGCGGCTGGATGCGTATGTACCGGTCTGACAGGACTGTGCTTATCGCGTCGCCCATGATTCGGTAGCCGTAGTTCTGGTTGTCGAGCATGCATTTCGGGCGGCTGGCCGGACAGAAGGTCGCGTCGTGCGGAAAGCTGACCGCCTGGGAGTAGACATCGCCAGCATCGATCAACTTTGTCCCTACCACCACGATGTGGCCGGTGATGGTTTCGGGGTGGCGGCAGCCGCTGTTGAGCGCGTCGACGTATGGGCACGTGGGGCTGCCACCTTTCGTGAAGTTGATCAGCATCTGATTGCTGACGAGAGGAATGCGATGAGGTCCGAACGTGGCTTCGGTGCGGGCCGCATTCACCGATAGTGCCTTGATGCCTTGCGATATCCTCAGCGCCTCGAGGAACGCGGGCTCCTGCGCTTCGTTTTCCGGACATGTGTTCTTCGGACGCAGTTCCACTCCCCGCACCGAGTCGGCTGCGTCGGGGGTGGCAAACCCGCGCTCGCCGACAGCCGCGGCAACGGTGGAGAACTCCGGCCTCGGCGCATCGTCGGCGGTGCAGACCAGGACGACGTTGCGTGCCGACGCTATCGCTGACGCGAGCTCGGCGTCCGGGTTTTCACCAGGGTTCTCGGGATCGACCGGGGTGAGATGGTCTAAGACGACGTCGAACAGGATCACTTTCGGGTGAAGGCTGGCGAGGTAATTGATCACCTTTGCGTGATATGAGTTGAGCCACGGGTAGGCACCCAGGTCGTCCTTTGATCTCTGGTCGATCGCAACCAGCGTGATTCGCGGCTCGGGGGGCGGACCAGGAAACAATTGATCCTGCGCCGCGTCAAACGATCTGCTGATCACACCCAGGTAACCGAACGCGGTCACCAGCATGCCCGCGATCAGGCCCGCCAGCGCGAAGCGCCAGGCCAAGCGCCAGTCGCCAACGCGCTCGCGGACCATGCGCCGCTATCGTAAGTCGGTGCCTGC
>WNFB01006384.1_pt1 | contig 10581 bp, 7 predicted proteins | sample 5400501 | NCBI WGS metagenome assembly WNFB01 (sample SAMN13153341, study PRJNA577476) | soil metagenome | isolation source: 200 cm saprolite under Douglas fir tree site 2 hole 1 | place: USA:California | collected 2015-04-18 | reverse complement strand
GTCGACCGCCTTGCGGCCCTCGCGGGTCGCCATGCGCGGCGCGCGCCAGAACCGGCGCACGCGGTCGACTTCCGGCGGCGAGAAGCCCATGTGGGCGGCGAGCTGATTGGCGAGCCCGCCCACCTCGCGCCCGCCCATGGCGTTGGGCTGGCCGGTGAGCGAGAACGGCCCCATGCCGAGGTTGCCGATCCGGCCGGTCGCGAGGTGGCAGTTGATAATGGCGCCGACCTTGTCGGTGCCCTGGGCCGATTGGTTGACCCCTTGCGAAAAGCAAGTGACGACGCGGGCCGTTGCGCTGAACAGATCGAAGAAGCGTGCAACGTCTGCCGCGTCGAGGCCAGTGACGAGCGCGGTCGCGGCGGCATCCGGCGCGATTTCGCGCGCGCGGGCGAGCGCCGCCGCAAATCCGCTGGTGTGGGAATTGACGTAGGCGTAATCGAGCGCGCCGATCTCGACGAGATGCACCAGGAGCCCGCTGAACAGGGCGGTGTCGCTGCCCGGCGCAATTGCGAGAAACAGATCGGCTTCCTCGGCGGTGGCGGTGCGGCGCGGATCGACGACGGCGATTTTCGCGCCGCGCTCGCGCCGCGCCCGCACCATGCGCTGGAACAGCACCGGATGGCACCAGGCTGTGTTCGAGCCGACGAGGACGATGAGATCCGCCTGATCGAGATCCGCGTAGGTGCCCGGCACGGTGTCGGCCCCGAAGGCGCGGCGATGGCCGGCGACCGAGGAGGCCATGCACAGCCGCGAATTGGTGTCGACATTCGCCGCGCCGAGGAACCCCTTCATCAGCTTGTTGGCGACGTAATAGTCCTCGGTGAGCAGCTGGCCGGAGAGATAGAACGCAACGCGCTCGGGCCCGTCGCGCTCGATGATGGTGCGCAAGCCGGTCGCGACGCTTTCGAGCGCCGCCGCCCAGGTCACGCGCGCGAAGAGGCCGTCCGGCCGCCGCAGCATCGGGTGCAGCAGCCGTCCGTCAAGCCCGACGGTCTCGGCCAGCGCCGCGCCTTTCGAGCACAGCCGGCCGAAATTCGCCGGATGATCCGGATCGCCAGACATCGCGACGCCGCCGGGCGCGGGCTTTGCCAGGAGCCCGCATCCGACGCCGCAATAGGGGCAGGTGGTGCGGACGGCGGCCGGCTCGGGCGGATGCTTGGTCATCACGCCGCCTAGAGCGGGATGACTTTTCGTCGAATCGTCATCCCGCTCTTCCTCATTGTTGGAGCATGATCTTTTCCGAAAACCGGTATCCACTTTTCGGGATCATGCTTTAATAGACGTCGGCCTGGTAGCGCCCCGCCTTCTTGAGGTCGGCGACGAAGGCGATCGCCTGGTCGGTCGAGCGCGCCCCGCAGGTCGCCACCACGTCGACCAGCGCGCACTCCACGTCCTTGGCCATGTGCTTGGCGTCGCCGCAGACGTAGACGTGCGCGCCGTCGGCGACCCAGGCCCACAGGTCGCGGCCGACCTCGCGCATGCGGTGCTGGACGTAGATTTTCTGCTCGCTGTCGCGCGACCACGCGAGGGTGAGACGGGTGAGCACGCCCGCGGCCTTCATGCCGGCAAGCTCGTCCTCGTAGAAGAAGTCGTACTTGTTGTGCTGGTGGCCGAAGAACAGCCAGTTGCGGCCGGGCGCCTTGGTGGCCATGCGCTCGTGCAGGAACGCGCGGAACGGCGCAATGCCGGTGCCGGGCCCGATCATGATGATCGGCGTCGACGGATCGGCCGGCAGCCCAAAACCTTGTGCCTTCTGCACGTAGGTCTTGACCTTGGCGCGCGGCGCGAGGCGGCCGGCGAGAAACGTCGAGGCGACGCCGAGCCGCGTGCGCCGGCCGACCGCGTAGCGCACCGCATCGACGGTGAGCGCCACCCGGCCGGGATTGGTGCGCGGCGAGGAGGCGATCGAATAGAGGCGCGGCTGCAACGGATCGAGCGCTTCGATGAAGGCCTCGGGGTCGGGGCGCACGCCGGAGAATTTCTCCATCGCGGCGAGCACATCGAGCACCTGCGCATCGCCGTCGGGGTCTTCGCCTGCGGCCAGCGCCTGCGCCTTGCGCCGCCGCTCGCCGCCGGTGAGATAGGAGATGAGCTGGAACAGCATATCGGGCGCGGGGGCGAGCGAGACGCCGTCGAGCAGGACATCGCGCAGCGTGCGCCCGCCGATCGGGAAATCCCCCGGCGCGTCGATCGTCCGGATGACCGCATCGACCAGCTCGGGGTCATTGGTGGGGAAGAGGCCGAACGAGTCGCCGACGCAGTAATCGAGGCCGGTGCCGCGCAGATCGAACTCGATGTGCCAGGTTTCCTTCTGCGAACCTTGCTTGTTGAGGCGGGCACGCGAGAGGAACGTCGTCTCGATCGGATGATTGCGCGAGCGGCCGGGTCCCGCAGGCGCGGATTCGGCCGGGGCGGCCGGGACGCTCGCCGGTGCGGCCGGTGGCGCGCGGTCCAGCTCTTCATAAAGCTGTTTGAGCATGCGGGCGGTTTCCTTGCCGCCCGGCACGCACAAGTTCAGCCGCTCCTCCTTCTTCAGGAAAATCGCGTCCGAATAGTCCTGGCAGTTGTAGCCGCACTGGCCGCAATCCTGCTGCCCCATGGCGGCCATCATGCGCCGGCGCAGCGGGCGCCCGTCGGCGAGCTTCATGCGCTCGCCAAGCGGCAGAGTCTGGTCGTGCCACGGCGCCGCACCATCATCGCCGTCGCCGAGCGGACTTTTCGGCGCCAGCGACCCATCGAGCGCGCCGGGGATGAGCGCCGCGGCCTCGGCCGGCGAGAGCGCAGTGATGCCGCCGTCGAGCGACAGCAGCCCGGCAAAGAAGCCATTGAGCCATTCGCGCTGCTCGGGCGTGAACGGCGCGTTCTCGGCGATCAAGGTGGCAACCGGGGGCCGAGTCGTGAGGCTCATTCGATGGCCTCTGCTGCGGCGAGCGCCTTGAGGGCTTCGACATCGTGTCGATTGGCGAAGGCGAGGAAGCTCTCCGCCGGCGATACGCGATGCGCGGCATAGGCCTTGAGCATGCGCCCGACCGTTGCCGGCGCGTCCTCGGCCTTGACGTCGCGGTAGATCTCGCGGCCGAGCACCGCGTCGGGACCGAAGCCGCCGCCGACCAGGATGTGATAGCCCTCGACCGCCTCCCCGCCTTCCTCTGCCGGCTCGACCTTGGCGGCAAGCAGGCCGATCTCGCTGATGTGGTGCTGGGCGCAGGAATGATGGCAGCCGGTGAGGTGAATGTTCACCGGCCCGTCGAGGTTGACCCGCGTGTCGCACCACGCGGCGATGGCTTCGGCATGGCGCTTGGTGTCGGAGGCGGCGAACTTGCAGCCGGTGTTGCCGGTGCAGGCGACGAGCCCGGCGCGGACCGACGTGGTCTTGGTGCCGAGCCCGAGCGCTTCGATCTCCGCCACGGCGGTCTCTACGCGGTCGTCGGGCACGCCGGAGAGCAGAAGATTCTGCCACACGGTGAGACGGATATCGCCGTCGCCGAACTCGCGGGCGATGCGCGCCAAGCCGCGCATTTGCTCCACGGTGAGCCGGCCGACCGGCAGCACGACGCCGATCCAGTTGAGGCCGGCTTGCTTCTGCGCATGCACGCCGATATGGGCGGCGCGGTCGAACGGCGGGCGCGGCGCGATCCCCTCGGCGGGCGCGCGCACGAGCTTGCGGCCCAACTTCTCCTCCACGGCTCCGAGAAACTTCTCCAAGCCGAAATTATCGAGCACGTATTTGAGTCGCGCCTTGAGGCGGTTGGTGCGGTCGCCGTGGTCGATGAACACGCGCACCACCGCGTCGGCGACCTGCGTCGCCTCCGCCGGCTTCACCATGACGCCGGTGTCGCGGGCGAAATCCTTATGCCCGGTGATGCCGCCGAGACAGAGCCTGAACCACACGCCGGGCTCCAGGCCGAAACCGTCCTTTACGGCGACCGCCTGGAAGCCGATGTCGTTGGTGTCTTCCAGCACCGGGATCACGCCGGCGCCATCGAACGCGACGTTGAACTTGCGCGGGATGCCGTAGAGCGAGCGGTCGTTGAGGATATGGAAATGCCACTCGCGGGCGTACGGCCGCGTGTCGATAAGTTCCTGCGGATCGATCCCCGCGGTCGGCGTGCCGGTGACATTGCGGATGTTGTCGGCGCCGGAGCCGCGCGAGCACAAGCCGAGGTCCTGGATCGCTTCGACCATGGCGACCGCGTTCTTCGGCTCGATCTCGCGCATCTGCAGGTTCGCCCGGGTGGTGACGTGGGCGTAGCCGCCGCCGTAGCGTTCGGCGAGGTCGGCGACGCCGGCGAACTGCCCGTGCTTGAGGATGCCGTTCGGGATGCGCAGCCGGCACATGTAGGCGGTTTGCGCCGGGGCGACGTAGAACAGCCCGAAGAAGCGCCAGCGGAAATTGTCGTCCGGCTTGGGCGGCTCGTTGCTCGCCGCCTGCGCCTTGAGCCGCTCGTAGCCGTCGAACGGATGAAGCTCGCGCTTGAACTTCTCCGGATCGGACAGTTTTTGCCCGGCCTTGAGGAAGCGGTCCTGCGCCTTGATGGCGGCGGCATCGGCGCCGACCGGCTCGGCGCCGCCGCTGCCGGGTGTCGCGGCGGCGCCGTTGCCGGTTTGCAGGCCACGCGCGGCGCGCGCCGCCTGCAGGCCGGACACGAAGCCTTCGAGATAGCGCTTCTGCTCGGGTGCGAACTCACCGGCCATGGCGGCGCTGCTTCTTCCTACTCGGCGGGCACGCGGGAGGGCACCGCCAGCGAGGGCGCGTCCGCGGCCGCAGCGGGCTTGTAGGTCGTGTAGATCGCGAGCCCGGTGAACACGAAGCCGCCGACCAAATTGCCGAGCGTCACCGGGATTTGGTTCCATATCCACCAGTCGGCGACGGTCACCTTGGCGCCGAGCATCATGCCGGTCGGGATGATGAACATGTTGACCACCGAATGCTCGAAGCCCTGCGCGAAGAACACGAAGATCGGCATCCAGGCGGTGGCGATCTTGCCCATCGTGGAATTTGTGCCCATGGCCAGAACGACGGCGAGGCAGACCATCCAGTTGCACAGGATGGCCTTGACGAAGACCGTCACCATGCCGGCGGCGCCGAACTCGGCATAGCCGGCGGTCTTGGCCTCGGCGATCTGGACGATGCGCGCCGCGACTCCCGCGGGTGCGATCGCGCCCATGTCGGTGAGCGCGATTGCGAGCAGCGCGCCATAAGCGACGCTGCCGATCAGGTTGGCGAGAAAGACCCATCCCCAATTGGTGAGGATGGCGGCGCCGCTCGGGGCGCTCGCGCCGCCGTCGAGCCACGGCAGCGGCAACAGGGCGAAGCTGCCGGTGATGAGCTCGAGGCCAAGCAGAACGATGAAGATGAGACCAACCGGGAAGATGATTGCGCCGACCAGCGGCTGCCCGGTCGAGACCGCTCCGGTGAAGGCAAGGCTGGTCGCGACGCCGAGAATGGCGCCCGAGAGCACGCCGCGGATCAGCAAATCCCGCGGCTGTAGCGTCAGTTTTCGGCGTCCCGCTTCCACCATGGCGGTGGCCACATCGGCCGGTTTGACGTAGTCCATGTCGCGTCTCCTCAGCTCGCTTACGCGGTTTCGGGCCGTGTGCTCCGACAGCACATTCATGTTCTCCCCGACCCCTTTTTGTTTGCGGAACCGCCGAGGCGTGCCGGCCTCTCTGGCCGGCAAACAAAGACGCCGCGACCTCCGCGCTCCTCGTGCGGTCGGCTCAGCGGCGTTGCCATGGACCCATCATTAGGCCCGCAGCCGTGGAACCGGCGGCTGCATGCCCGTGACTATTCAAGCCCTGTGCCAGTCGATCGCAGATCTAACTTCCGTCGTTATTTCAAATAGATAGCTGTCGGAGCGGCTTTTTGCCGTTAACCATTTGGTAAGGGTTGCTGCCCATTCGACTTGCAGCGCGCATCCGATTTGTGCAGCGCAGCGAAGTTGATCAAATTTTGGGCGGCCACCGGGCGCAGGTTCACGCGGCCGCCTGCCGGGCGAGGGTGCGACCAAATATCAGGTCGTCGCGGAACGGCTCCACGTTCGTGGCCGCACGCATGAGGTCGAGGTACCAAAGCCCGTCTGCGGTGTCGCCGTAGAGCACCGCGCCGACCAGACGGCCATCCGCAATGACGAGCTTCTTGTAGGTGCCGAGGCCCGGATCGGACAGCACGATCTGCTCGGTGCCCGGGCTGCCGAGGAAATCGCCGGCCGAGAACACGTGGACCCCGGATACCTTGAGGTTGGTGGCGAGCACGCTGCCGCAGTAGGCCGCGTCCTCGCCGGCGAGGCGCCGGGCCAGCACGCGCGCCTGCTCGTGCGCCGGCTCGACCAGACCGTAGCAGCCGCCTTGATGCTCGGCGCAGTCGCCTATGGCGTGGATGCCGGGGACGCTGGTCTCGAGGCCGTCGTCGACGACGATGCCGCGATCGACCTTCAGCCCGGCCACGCGCGCGATCTCGATATTCGGCGTGATGCCGACGGCGATGACGACGGCATCGGCCTCGAGGCGGCGGCCGTCCTTGATCTCGACCGCCTCGACGCAGGTCGTGCCGGCGATGCGCGCGGTTTCGGCTTCGGTCAGCACGTCGATGTCGCGCGCCTCCACCGCCTTCCTCAGCATCGCCGCGCCGCGGACATCGAGCTGGCGCTCCATCAATCGGTCCATCAGGTGAACAAGCGTGACGCGCGCGCCGAATTTGGCGAGGCCGTAGGCGGCCTCGATGCCGAGCAGGCCGCCGCCGATCACGACGATGCGGTCGCCGGCGCGCACGGTCAGATTCAGCACTGCGACGTCGCTGAGATCGCGAAACGTGAACACGCCGGGAAGATCGACGCCCGGCATCGCGAGCGTCATCGCCCGCGAGCCGGTGGCAAGCACGAGCTTGGCAAATCGCAGCGTCCGGCCGTCGGCAAGGGTGACCGTGCGGCTCGACGTGTCGATCGCGGTGGCGCGGCAGCCGCAGCGCACCGTCACGCCACGGTCGCGCCACCAGTGCGCGGGTTTCAGCTCGATATCGGCGGGCGCGACGTCCTTGGCGAGCAGCGAGGACAGCAGCACGCGGTTGTACGCCAGGCGCGGCTCTTCGCCGACGACCGCGATGGCGTAGCGACCGAGCGCGCGTGCGGCAAGCTCCTCAACCAGCCGCGCAGCCGCCATGCCGTTGCCGACGACGACGAGCGGCTCGCTCATGGCAGCGGCCTTAGGCCACTTCGATGAAGCGCTGGCGCTCGTAGAGGAACTCGAGCACGCGCTGGCGGCATTCCAGATAGGCCGGGTTGCCGGCCAGCTCCAGCCGCGTGCGTGGGCGGACGAGCGGCACCTCCAGCAGCAGCGCCTTCGGTTTCATGGCGAGCGCGCGCCGCCCCCACACGCTGTTGCATGCTGCCGGAAATCTCGCCATGCCGCTTGTCCTTGGCGTGACTCATCTCACACACGCGCTTCGGCGAGGCTCGGCGCACGCAGCACAAGAATGCTCCGGCGCAAGTAGTACCACCAGGTGAGCGCTATGCAGCTCACATAAAACGCGAGGAAGACTTCCAGCGCCACGTGAGGCCCACCCGTGGCGGCAATCGACGCGCCGAACCCGCGCGGGATCAGGTAGCCGCCGCAAGCGCCGATGGCGCCGATAAATCCCAGCGCGGCTGCGCTTTCGATACTGGCCGCCTTCAAGGCGGCGGCCCGGCCGATGTCGCCCAAGCCTTTCGCCTCCCTGCGCTTCTCCTCGCGGAAGATCGACGGAATCATTCGATAGGTCGAGCCGTTGCCGATCCCGGTCGTGACGAAAAGGATCAGGAACATTGTCAGAAAACCGGCAAAATCTTTGATGTCCACGAAGTACATGACGCCGATCGTCGCGGTGCCCATGGCGATGAAGTTCCAGAACGTCACGATCGCGCCGCCGATTTTGTCGGCGAGCAATCCGCCGAGCGGACGCGAGAGGGAACCCACCAGCGGGCCCAGGAAGGCGACGGCCACCGTGACCGCCGGGAATTGCGTCTTTATCAGCAGCGGAAATGCAGCCGAATAGCCGATAAAGGAACCGAACGTCCCGATATAGATGTAGGACATCACCCACGTGTGCTTGCGCCCGACGATGGCGAGTTGGTCCTTGAACGTCGAACGCGCCGAAGTGAGGTTGTTCATGAAGAAAAATGCACCGATCACCGAGATGGCCAGGGGCAGCAGCCACATCAGCCCCGCGTTCTGAAGATAGAGGCCTTCCGCAACCGGAGTTGCCTGGTAAAGGCTTACAAAACCGAACCCCAACAGAATTGGCGTCAGCAACTGCACACCGCTGACGCCGATATTCCCGCCGGCCGCGTTCAGGCCGAGTGCCCAGCCCTTGATGCGGTCCGGGTAGAAGAAAGAAATATTGGCCATGCTCGAGGCGAAGTTGCCGCCGCCGAGGCCTGCCGTCGCCGCCACCAGGAGCATCAGCCAGAATGGAGTGTCGGGTTGGGTCACGAAATACGCGAGTGCGATGGTCGGGATGAACAGCACCGCCGCACTGAAGATCGTCCAGTTCCGGCCGCCAAACGTCGTTACCGCAAACGTATAAGGAAATCGCATAAGCGAGCCGATCAATCCCGGCAGCGCCACGAGCTGAAACAGTTGGTCCGTCGTGTAGTGAAAACCGGCCTGCGGCAGTTTGGTCGCGACGATGCTCCAGACCAGCCAGATCGAAAAACCGAGGTGCTCGGCGAAAATCGACCAGATGAGATTACGCTGGGCAATGAATTTGCCTTTGGATTTCCAGAACGTCTCATCCTCCGGGTTCCAATCCGAAATCCAAGTCGGGTTCCGCGTGCTCATCAGTGTGTTCCTTTGTCGCTCGGGGTGGGCTCCTGCTCATCAGGGAGCCCGCCAGGCTTCCCTCGCAAAGCCCGTGCCAACCCCATGTCATTGAAAAATCGTGGATTTCTCCGCTCCCACGGTGAAAATTGCGTGCTTTGTGGGCGCTGCAGCATTAAATTTGTGCAGTGCAATATTATTGAGCAATGAGTTAGTCGCAAACAGCGGCGTTTTAGCCGCGCGTCAACGACACATCGGCGGGGTCGAAGGGCGGGCCGGCGAAGGCGCCGATGCCGTCGGCTGGCTCGTCCGCCGGCGCCGCGTCTTCGCGCCCAAGAATGTCGTCGTAGAGATCAGGTCGAAATACCGCCTTGGCGGCGGCGAGAGCCTCGGGTGCCGGTGCGGCTTGCCGCCATCGCACCATCTGCGCGTAGAGCCAGGCGGCTTGCACCGGCTCCGGTCGCGACGCGCCGGCCCGGCCGATGATGAGATAGCGCTCGCTCGTGCGGATCGTCCCGTCCGCGGCCACCTTCAGGCGGCCGTCCAGGGTACGACGGATCAGTTCGGCGCCGACGTCGAGCCGGTTCGCGGCCGCGAGCAACGCCGCGACCTCGTCGCGGTTGCCGGGATCGGCGACGAAGGCCGCGGCCCGGTGATGCGCGCGCATCAGCTTGTGCAACGGCCCCGGATTCTCCGCCGCCCAGACACTGCGGACGGCGAGCACCTTCTCGGTTGCGCGCGCAAGAATATCGGAGCCGAAATGCAGGATGCGGCCGATGCCGAGCTCGACCGCCGCCGAGTTCCACGGGGCGCCGACGCAGAACGCGTCGACGTGGCCGCTTGCCAGGCTCTCGACCATGTAGGGCGGGGGCAAGACCACGAGGCGCACGTCTTCGTCGGGCTCGACGCCGCCGGCCGCCATCCAGAAGCGCAGCTGATAATTATGGGTCGAGAACGGGAAGGTCATGCCGAAAGTCAGCGGCTCCGCGCCCTTCGCCCGTCTCGCCGCGACCACGCGTGCGAGCGCGCGGGCCGACGCCATCGGATCGGCGATGTCGCCGTCGGCCGCATCGGCGAGCGAGGCAAACAGGGCGGGCGTGACGGTGATCGCGTTGCCGTTGAGGCTCAGATTGAACGGCGCGAGGATCGGCACGCGCACGTGACCGAGCCCGAGGCTCGACGCGATGGCGACCGGCGCCAGCAGATGCGCGGCGTCGAACAGGCCGATGTTGAGCTTGTCCCTGACATTCGACCACGATACGTCGCGCACGAGGTCGATATGGAGGCCCTCCGCCGCCGCAAAGCCCTTGTCGGCCGCGACGATCGTCGCCGCCGCGTCGACCAGCGGAATGAAACCGATGCGCAGCCGGGCGTCCGCGCCGCTCATTTGAGCAGGTCCGCGGCGGTGACGACCGACTGGGCGATGTCGACAATCTTCTTGTTCTCGTTCATGGCGGTTCGCCGCATCAGCGCGTAGGCCTCCTCTTCGGTGATGTTGCGGGCCTTCATGAGGATTCCCTTCGCGCGATCGATGACCTTGCGTTCGGCCAGCGCGGACTTTGCACGGTCGAGCTCGTCCTGCAGGCGGGTGAACGCGTTGAAGCGCGAGATGCACATGTCGAGGATGTGCTTGACGCGCTCCTTCTTGAGGCCGTCGACCACGTAGGCGGAGACGCCGGCGTCGACCGCCGCCCGGATCGACGCGCTGTCGCTCTGGTCGACGAACATGGCGACCGGACGCTTCACCACGCGGCTGACCTGGAACATCTGCTCCAGCACGTCGCGGCT
>WNFB01009237.1_pt1 | contig 10582 bp, 8 predicted proteins | sample 5400501 | NCBI WGS metagenome assembly WNFB01 (sample SAMN13153341, study PRJNA577476) | soil metagenome | isolation source: 200 cm saprolite under Douglas fir tree site 2 hole 1 | place: USA:California | collected 2015-04-18 | reverse complement strand
GATGCGAGAGCCTCGGCTTCTCGTTGATGATGAGCGCACGGAATCTCGCGCTCGGCGGCTCCGACGTCATCGGCTCCAAGCTGGTCGACAGCTACGGCTGGGCCTTTCACCAGCTCGTGTGGCTCAACGCGGGGACGACAACGCTCGTCCTCGTCTTCATTCCGTTCCTGCCGCGATCGATCATGAATCGCAAGGATGGCGAGGTTCTGCCGGGGTCGACGACGACCACATCGCCGTTGGCCCCCGCTGCCGCGCCGGTCCCTTAGCTCTGCTCGTTCGCCGACGCGCGCTCAGCAGATGAGCCTGAAGAGGGTTCGTGGCTCAGCTCCTCGCCGGCTCCTGCCTTCTTGGCCATCCATAAGGACTATCACGCGCGCGCGCGCGGCCCCTCCTATTGCAGGCCGAGCGCCTTGATGGGCGGCACCGCCGAAGAGGGTACCCGCTCACCAGAGGCAGTGACTGATGGGAGTGACAAGTACTGCTGTTCTGCGGACAATGAAAACCGGAACCGAATTGAACAGTCCGAGTTCGCTCGAGCACCGCGGGTAATCTTGGTGCCAGAGGGTCCACCCGCGCAAGAGGCAGTTTCCTTGTGTGACCGTGCGACAGGTGCTGTTTCTGCGGTGCCCGACAACACCGCAGGAATCGATCCGGCGCACCTCCCCAACGCGCGCCCGACCGTGCTCACGGACCCGCCAGCTTCCCACCCCGCGCCCACAGATCCTTCTTCTGCTCCACCGACAACCCTGGACGTCCAAGCTGCGCCATCGCCCCACCTCCGAGGAGGGCATGACATCAACTGCTGTTGCGCTCATCGGTTGAACCCACCGTGTCTAACCTCACCAACGCGGAAAATGGGCTCCGGGCTGATCCCGCACAACATGCTCAGTATTGAGCGCTCTGTAGACCGCATGGGAATGACGGTAGGGATTGGACAGGGCTTCCCGCCAGGCTGGTAGGAGAACCAGCCTCGGGAGATCTCTTAGCGCTGGTCCTCTGGTCACTTGTCATCGGATCGGCCTAACAGAAACGCTGACGCCCGTAGGACCGGGCGGCTGCACCTCCGGCTTGTAGGGGAGACTCGAGGACATCGAGGAGCAGCCTGCGCCCGCGATCGCAACCGTCACCGCCAGGATCAGGGCCGCGACCTGGGCCCGCATCGGCGGCACTATCGCACGCGGAGAACAGGCACCTTACGTATTGCTGATAAGCACCTTCAGCGCCTTTTCCTTCGCCGCATTGCCGAAGACATCGTAGGCTTGCGTGAACTGGCCGAACGTGAAGTGGTGACTGATCAGCTGTCCCGGTCGCAGTTTCCCGGACTCGACCGTTTTGAGCAGCATCGGCGTGGTGTTGGTATTCACCAATCCGGTCGTGAGCGTGATGTTCTGGATCCAGAGAGCTTTTGAATCTGGAAATCCACGCTCTTACCGTGGACGCCGACATTGGCGATGTGACCGCCTGGCCGCACGATGTTCTGGCAGACATCGAAGGTTTGCGGAACGCCCACCGCCTCGATCGCCACATCCACGCCATCCTTTGTCTCGGCGAGAATTGCTTCCACGACCTTGGCCCGGGAGCTGTTCAGGACATGCGTGGCGCCGAACTTCTTCGCCACGTCCAGACGTGCGTCGTCCAGGTCGATCATGAAGACCTTGCTGGGCGAGTAGAACTGGCAAAGCGGCCAGGCCAACCGGTCCGGCGCCGACGATGGCCACCGCATCCCCCGGCTTCACGCCCCCATACAGCACGCCGATTTCGAAGCCGGTGGGCAGAATGTCGCTGAGCATGACCAACGCCTCTTCGTCCGCTCTGGCCGGAACGGGATACAGGCTGTTGTCCGCGTGGGGGATCCGCACGTACTCCGCCTGAGTTCCATCGATGAGGTGACCGAGAATCCAGCCACCGTCCTCGGAATGGGCATACATCTGCCTCTTGCAGTATTCGCACTTGCCACAGGACGTTATACAGGAGACGAGTACGCGATCGCCCTTCTTGCAGTTCCTGACCGCGGCCCCGACTTCGTCGACGATGCCCACCGCCTCGTGGCCCAGGATCCGGCCGCTCGTCACCGCGGGCACGTCACCCTTCAGGATGTGCAGGTCCGTGCCACAGATCGTGGTCTTGGCGATCTTGACGATGGCGTCGGTCGGCTGGGCGATCTTCGGCGAGGGAACGGATTCCCACACCTTTTGCCCAGGTCCCTTGTAGACGAGAGCCTTCATGGTCGACGAGCGTGTCATGTGCGTCTCCTGTCGGACTGCGGGCCTTGCCCATGCCGGGTCCGCCTGTCACTCGCGGTCCCATCCGTGCGGACCATGAGCTCCTCGGGGGCGAAGGTCAGCGGGGCGTCGGGCAGATCGACCCGCACTTCCAATATTGGCCCTAAGAACTTCCAGGCTTACGCGCTGATCAGTGTCGCAACTCGCCCGCGACGTCCTCACACTTGGTCGGAACTTGGCCGCTCACGCCCGCTTGGTCGCTTCACTCATCGGGATGACCGTTTGCTCGGCCGGCTGATCGGCTTGATGGAGCGCCTCAAGGTTCCCGCCACCATCCCGCAGCATCCCTCGCCGTAGTCGACAGCTTTGCCATGGTATCCTCACTTTCTCGAGGCGGTCTGGCAAGAAATAGTCGAGAGGGCACCGGCCTTCCTGGGCCGGTTTCTTCTGCCTCCCGGCGGGGGCCGTCCTGTGCAGCCTAGCTCTAAACGGAAGGCCTGATGGACTGATTTTCAGGGAGAAGGCCCAACATGACGTGGGGCGGTCTGGAAGTCCCCCGATGACGCAACTAGAAAGCGCTGCCGGCCGCGCGCCTATCGCGGCAGGTCGGCGATGCGCATCTTAAGACTTCGGAGCGGCCGGGTGACATGACAGGAAAACAGCGGGCGACGAGGAGAAGCTCGATGCCGACCTACAGCGAGATCCAGAAGTTCGTTCAGGGTCATCATGGCTTCGTCCCGAAACCCGCTTGGATCGCTCATGTCAAAGCTCTTCGGGGCTTACCGACTCGGCATGCGGCGAACCGCGCCGGTCGGGGTCGTCGCGTCGTCCCGTGCCCGCCGGAAAAGCGTGAGGCAATCGAACAAGCACTTCGCCATTTCGGCCTGATCTGAGCCGGGTCGGTCCGCGACCGCTTTACTTCTCCCAAGCGCGACGGTTGATGAAGAGATGGCGGAGATGGAGATTCCTCCGCCCGGTGACTCGCCGCACGTTGGGCACAATTACGGAGACCGAGCGCACTGCCTTCTCGGGGGCTGGCCCTGGGAGTTGGAAGCGAACCGCAGATAGGGCCGTTACATCAAGCCGACCCGGCAAGGCCACCCGCATCCAGGGCGCACGCGACTGGAGCACGCCCGCCGCCCGCAACCTCCCCCGCTCCTTGGTCGAGGAGACGCCCCCCTAACCGTCGCGGCGGACCTGAGAACCAGTTCCGCCTTGTCGACGACGTTCAAGAGGTGATCGGCGGTGGACTTGGCTGCTGCAATTCAGACGTTAAGGCTCAAAACAGATCTCCTTTGAGTTCCCGGGACCGCATACGAGTGGACGCGGCTCTTGCGCGATCGTGCCCAGCCGCACCGACCCAATGACAGGCATCTAAATGAGAATCCGAAGATGAGACGTCTCACGAACCGCTGGCGTGCTGCCGCATCTATGCTCCGCCGCCGAAGAAGCGGCCGACCAAGGCCGTGCACCCCATGGCGACCGCTCCCCAAAAGGCCATGCGCGCCGCGCCGGTGATGAGGGGTGCGCCGCCCAGATGCGCCGCGGTGCCGCCGAGAACAGAGAGGAGGACCAGCGAGCTGCCGACAACGGCAGGGGTGAGAGCCGCCATGGGCAGGAACAGGACCAGGGAAAGAGGTGGGGCCGCGCCGAGCGCAAAAGCGGCGGCCGAGGCCAAGGCCGCCTGAATGGGGCGGGCGCGAGTAGCCTCGGACATGCCGAGCTCGTCTCGGGCATGAGCCGCGAGGGCGTCGTGGGCCATGAGCTGATCGGCGACCTGGCCGGCGAGTTCCGGCGTGAGGCCACGAGCCACGTAGATACCGGCCAGTTCGGCCCGTTCGAGATCGGGCGTCGTGGCGAGCTCGCGGCGTTCCCGCGCTAGATCAGCGCGCTCGGTATCCGCTTGTGAGCTGACGGAGACGTACTCCCCGGCGGCCATTGAGAGGGCTCCGGCGACCAGTCCCGCCAAGGCCGCCAAGAGGACTGGGTCTCGAGCGGATTGCGCTGCTGCCACACCGACGACGAGGCTGCTCGTCGAAATCAGGCCGTCATTGGCGCCAAGCACGGCCGCCCTGAGCCAACCGACGTGCTCGGTACGATGGGATTCCGCGTGTCTCATCGAAGATGGAGTGAGAGGGCTAGTGTACCGAACCGGAAAGGCAATAGCACAGAGACTGGGCTAGTTACGTACCTGAGGCCCGTGTCACGGCTGCGGGCCGGCCAGCGCCCAGCAACGGCATCTTGTGGTTCGATCTTCTTTGCGCCTGGAGGCGCAAATCGAGCAGGTTGGGCGAGTCGGTCGTCGCCAGCCCACCGGATCTGCAGCGACTGGAGCAACGCTCCGGCAACTGCTTAGTGTTGGCCCCAACGGGTTACGATCGCCTTTGGCACGTACAAGTGCGGGAATTCTGAGGGCAGCTTAAGGTCACTCGCCTGCCCGACCAGAGGGGGAGCCTACTCAGCATGTCAGTTTGTACGGTTGCGGGGGCCCGCAATCACCGAAATCGAGTTCCCTCTGCTGCGAGGTGGACGTCTGATTGCTCGAGCCCGAGGCCGCCCACGGCAGCACGCCCGAGTCTGGTCAGAGGAGCCATCGATCCGCGGCTACCTCAGTTAGAATGAGCGCATGGATCGATCCGGCGCGTCGAACCGGGACCAGCTCAGAGGCATCGCGCACCGGGCGATGGCCGAGCGTGGACTCCTACCGGATTTCTCTACCGCCGTCATTGCGGAGACCGAGACCATCGGAAAAGCGGCGACCGACACGGGCCCCTCGATCCGCGATCTGCGTGACCTCCTCTGGTGCTCGATCGACAACGACGACTCCCGGGACCTCGATCAGCTCACGGTCACCGCGCCGATGAAGGACGGGACGGTCAAGGTGCTCGTCGCAGTCGCCGACGTCGACGCGCTGGTGCAGATAGGCTCCGCCATCGATGGCCACGCGCGGGCCAATACCACGTCGGTCTACACCGCTGCCGAGATCTTTCCGATGCTTCCGGAGAAGCTCTCGACGGACCTGACGTCGCTGGGGCAGGATCGACCGCGTCTGGCGATCATCATCGAGATGGTGGTCGCAGCGGATGGGACGGTGGCCGCGTCCGACGTGTATCGCGCCGTCGTCCTGAATCGGGCGAAGCTCGCGTACAACAGTGTCGCCGCCTGGCTCGACAGGACGGCGCCCCCGCCGCCGCGGCTCGCCGCGGTCCCGGGGCTCGGCGAGCAGCTGCGGATCCAGGATCGGGTCGCCCAGGCGATGAAGACCCTCCGGCACCAGCGCGGCGCGCTGAGCCTGGAGACGCTCGAGACCCGGGCCGTGTTCGACGGAGACCTGATCGCCGACCTGGGGCCGGAGGAGAAGAACCGGGCCAAGGAGCTGATCGAGGACTTCATGATCGCGGCCAATGGAGTCACCGCGAAGTACCAGGAGGCGAAGCGACTTCCGTCGCTGCGGAGGGTGCTGCGCGCGCCCGAACGCTGGGGGCGGCTCGTCGATCTGGCCGCCGGCCTCGGGGGCCACCTCCCGGCCGAGCCAGACGCGCGCGCGCTCGAGGAGTTCCTCGCCCAGCGGCGCCGCCAGGATCCCGTGCGGTTCCCGGACCTGTCCCTCTCCGTCGTCAAGCTCCTGGGCTCGGGTGAGTACGTCGTCGAGCGGCCGGGGCAGTCAACGGATGGGCACTTCGGGCTGGCCACGAGAGACTACTCCCACTCCACCGCTCCCAATCGGCGCTTTCCGGATCTGGTCACCGGGCGACTCCTGAAGGCGTCCATGGCGGGTCAGCCGGCGCCATACGTCAACGACGACCTGGACGGCTTGGCCCGCCACTGCACCGAGCAGGAGGATAACGCGGCGAAGGTCGAGCGGCAGGTCCAGAAGTCGGCGGCCGCGCTCCTGCTGGCCTCACGGATCGGAGAGCAGTTCGATGCGATCGTGACCGGCGCGTCCGAGAAGGGCACCTGGGTCCGCATCCGGGAGCCCAGCGTGGAAGGGAAGGTCGTGCGCGGATCGCAGGGGCTCGATGTCGGCGATCACGTGCGAGTCGAGCTCGTCGACACCGACGTCGAGCGCGGCTTCATCGACTTCCGCCTGGCATCGGGTTAATCCGCCGCCGCAACCGGACGCCAGCCCATGGAGCCGCAAACGCCCGCGTTCTGGAGCCAGCCCGCGGCGGAGGTCCTCGCCGGCCTGGAGACGACGCCGGCCGGGCTGTCGGCGGCCGAGGCGGCGTCCCGGCTCACGCACTACGCCTCCCGTCGTCTGGTCCCCAAGAAGCGCACCGACGCCGCGACGCTTCTCCTCGGCCAGTTCTCGAGCCCGATCGTGCTCCTGCTCCTGGGCGCCACCGCGATCTCGCTCTTCCTCCGCGACACCACGGACGCCGCCATCATCCTCGTCATCGTGGTGGCCAGCGGCCTCCTCGGTTTCTGGCAGGAGCGAGGGGCGGCGGGAGCCGTGGAGAAACTCCTCTCGCTTGTCGAGGTCAAAGCTCAGGTGCTACGGGGAGGCACCCCGCAGGGCGTGCCGCTGGCCGAGGTGGTGCCGGGTGACGTGGTCCTCCTCTCGGCCGGTGCCACCGCTCCGGGCGACTGCCTCCTCCTCGAGACGCGGGATCTCTTCGCGGACGAAGCCACCCTGACCGGCGAGACCTTCCCGGCCGAGAAGGCGGTCGCGGTCCTGCCGGTCGGGACACCCCTGGGCAAGCGGACCAACGCGATCTTTCTGGGCACCCACATGGTGTCCGGTACTGCCACGGCGGTGGTGGCCGCGATCGGGAGGGACACCGAGTTCGGGGCGGTTGCCGATCGCCTGAAGCTGCGCCCGCCCGAGACCGACTTCGAGCGTGGCGTCCGGCGCTTCGGCTATCTGCTCATGGAAGTGACCCTGCTGCTGGTGATCGGTATCTTCGCGTTCAACGTGTACCTGCATCGCCCGGTGCTCGACTCGTTCCTGTTCTCGATGGCGCTGGCGGTGGGCCTGACGCCGCAGCTTCTTCCGGCGATCGTCAGCATCAACCTCGCCCAGGGGGCCCGCCGGATGTGCGAGCACAAGGTCATCGTCAAGCGCCTCGCGGCCATCGAGAACTTCGGCAGCATGGACGTGCTGTGCACCGACAAGACCGGCACCATCACCGAAGGCGTGGTCACGCTCCAGTCCGTCACGGACCTGGGAGGGCAGGAGAGCGATCTGGCCCTCCGGTACGCCTACCTCAACGCCTCCTTCCAGACCGGCTTCTCGAGCCCCATCGACGAGGCGATCCGGAAGCACGGGCCCATCGACATCGCGGCCTGGAAGAAACTGGACGAGGTGCCCTACGACTTCCTGCGCAAGCGTCTCTCGGTCCTGGCCGCCGGCCCCGAGGGCACCGTCATGATCACCAAGGGGGCCCTGGCCCAGGTGCTAGAGGTGTGCACCACGGCCGAGAGCGAGGCGGGAGCGCCCGTGCCGCTGGCGAGCGTGCGCGCGCGGATCGACGCGCGGTTCGCCGAGTACAGCGCGAGCGGCCAGCGCACCCTGGGCCTGGCGTGCAAGAAGCTCGGCGGTGAGACCCGGATCGGCAAGGAGAGTGAATCCGACATGAGCTTTCTCGGGTTCATCCTGTTCGCTGACCCACCGAAGCCGGGGATCGAGGCCACCATCGGGCGGCTCCGCGCGCTCGGCGTGAGCCTCAAGGTCATCACCGGGGACAATGCCCTGGTGGCCGCCACCGTCGCGCGCAAGATCGGGCTCGGAGACGCCCCGGTGCTGTCCGGGCACGAGCTGGCCGCGATGAGCGACGGGGCGCTCCTCAACCGGGTCGGCCAGGTGGATGTCTTCGCCGAGGTGGAGCCCAATCAGAAGGAGCGCCTCATCCTGGCCTTGCGCAAGGCGGGGCACGTCGTCGGCTACATGGGTGACGGCATCAACGATGCCTCAGCCTTGCACGCCGCGGACGTCGGCCTGTCCGTGGAAGGCGCGGTGGATGTGGCGAAGCAGGTCGCCGATATCGTGTTGCTGGAGAAGAACCTGGACGTGCTGATCGAGGGCGTCCGGGAGGGGCGTATCACCTTCGCCAACACGCTGAAGTACGTCGTGATGGCCACCAGCGCGAACTTCGGCAACATGTTCAGCATGGCGGGTGCCTCGCTGTTGCTGCCGTTCCTTCCGCTGTTGCCCAAGCAGATCCTGCTCACCAACCTGCTCACCGACCTGCCTGAGATGACCATCGCCAGCGACAACATGGATGCCGAGATGCTGGCCCGGCCCCGTCGCTGGGACATCGGGTTCATCCGCTCCTTCATGCTGACCTTCGGCGTGCTGAGCTCGGTTTTCGACTACCTGACCTTCGGCGCGCTGCTCTACATCCTCCACGCCGACACCGAGCAATTCCGCACCGGCTGGTTCGTCGAATCGGTGCTCTCCGCGGCGCTCGTGGTCCTGGTGGTCCGCAGTCGCCACCCGTTCTTCCGAAGCCGACCGGGCACCCATCTGATGCTGGCGACTCTCGGCGTCGTCGTGGCCACCCTGGTCCTGCCGTTCCTGCCCGTCGCCCCCTTGCTGGGCATGACGCCGCTGCCGCTCTCGTTCCTGGCCCTGCTCGGGCTCATCGTGGTGATGTACATCGCCTCCGCGGAGCTCGCGAAGCGGGTCTTCTACCGGATCCTACATGAATAGGCCGCCGTTGATGTTGAGCTCGGCAGGGAACAGCCAACCGGGTCACGACGGCCGCTTCGAGGGGGCGTACCGGGTCAATGTCGAGGATGTTCCGCGCCGGCCCGCCTTCCCGGCGGCCTGGACTCTGTCTGATCCCCGCGGCCGGCCGTACTTTGTCTTCTGGACCTCGCCGTTTAAGAACAGGACGTTGGAGGCGCTCCCAGGGGGGAATGAGTTAGGGACTTCAAATCTTTCGAGGAGGTGTGTCAATGGCTGTCAAGATCAGCATTCGGCCCAACGGCCCGTATCTCGTGGAAGGCGAAGTCGAGTTGGTAGACGTCAACGGCAACACGATCGACACGAGCGGGCGAGGGCCGCGGTTCGCGCTGTGCCGGTGCGGCGCGTCGGTCACCAAGCCGTTCTGTGACGGCACCCACAGCAAGGTCGGCTTCCAGGCCGCAGAAGCGGCCGTCGCGCAGGAAAAGAAGTAGAACCCAGCGGATTGGGGCATCTGGGGACGCGTGTGCCTCGCCGGGCTTGCGTCTACGCTGTGTGGTGTAAGTAGGACGCTGCCGGTCTGTGCACGAATGGGGTCCCTGGTAACAGGGCCGTTGTTTAGAAGAGGATAGGGTCTCTAAGTCCTGATTCCTTCTGCGAGTGCGGCATGCGAAGATTGGTATGCCTGGCTGAGTTGCTCGTGTGCAGGACTGATCACGCGGGTGCTGCATCCAGCCGATTTGGATCCGAAGACATCACGATAGCCGGTTACGCGGCGCGAGGCGATCTTCCTGGAGAATTGCCGTCGCTTTGCCAGCCGCGCGCCGCTCTTGAACGTCGTCGACAAGGCGGAACTGGTTCTCAGGTTCGCCGCGACGGCTAGGGGGACGTCTCCTCGAGCAGAGCGCGGAGGAGGTTGCGGGCGGCGGGCGTGCTCCAGTCGCGCGCGCCCTGGATGCGGCCGACCAGCCGGCCCTGGCGATCGATCAGGTACGCCGTGGGCGGACCCCAGACGCCGTAGACCCGGCCCGCCACGTCACCGGAGGCGTCCAGGACGACGGGCGCGGTGTACCCGCGCTCCTGCGCCGTCTTCTTCACGAGGTCCGCACTCTCGCGGAAGGTCACGAGCAGGACCTCGAGCCCCTTGGCCTTGAACTCTCCGTACAGCCGGTTGACGGAAGGCAACTCCTCCCGGCAGTCGGGTCACCAGGTCGCCCAGAAAAAGAGCAGGACGACCTTGCCGCGAAAGTCTACGAGGCGAACGGTGCGCCCGTCGAGCGAGGGCAGGGAGAACGCAGGGGCCGGCTTCGGCGGCTGGTAGGGCTGGACCTGGAGGCTCGCGAAGTCGGGAGCGGCCCCCGCGCGGCCGGCGGTCAGCAGCGCGAGGGTCGCCACGACGAGGGTGACGCGACGGATCACGAACCCGCCGCCTTCGTGGCCTTCAACACTTCATCGGCGTCGAGGAGGTTGAGCGGGTTGTCCATGATCTTCATGAACTTCACCGTCCCCGTCTTGTCGACGATGAAGTACGCCCGCTTCGCGTAGCGGTAGACCGGGCTCTGGTCATCGGTCTGCATTGCGCCGTACGCGGTGAGCATCTGACGCCGGAAATCTGAGAGGAGCATCTGCTTGCTACCCTGATCCTCCTGCCACGCGGCGAGGGCGAGGTGATGATCCGTGCTGATGCCCACGACCTGGGCGCCCAGGGCCTCGAACTGCGGCAGTGCCGCCT
>WNFB01006380.1_pt1 | contig 10585 bp, 12 predicted proteins | sample 5400501 | NCBI WGS metagenome assembly WNFB01 (sample SAMN13153341, study PRJNA577476) | soil metagenome | isolation source: 200 cm saprolite under Douglas fir tree site 2 hole 1 | place: USA:California | collected 2015-04-18 | reverse complement strand
TGCGCGGCGGCGCGCAGGCCGGCATGCGCGAGCAGCTGGAGCCGCTCATCGACGTCCTCCTGTCCCTACGCGGCGAGGCCCGGCGCGCCCAGCGCTTCCATGAGGCCGATCGCCTGCGCGAGATCCTGGCGCAATGTGGAGTGGAGGTTGAAGACACTCCAACGGGGACGGGGTGGTCGGTGGCACACAGGTAAGGACCGGCCAGACAAAGGCACACGCCATCCGCCTGGGCGGACGCGAGATCCCGGTTGTGCTCCCCAGTCGGAGCGCTCCGCGGTTGCGGCTCGCAATGGTCATCGTCAGCCTCCAGGTCCTCAGGCAGACGGTGCTGCATTTCAAGCTGTCGATCGCGCAGATCTCAGCGATATTCCGACGCAGTAGCGCCGTCTAATCGGCGGCTGGCGCGCACGCGGCGGCACGCTCCAGAAGCAGCTTGCGTTCGCGCGCATTCCGCGTCAGTGATGCGGCGCGTTCGAACTCCGCGCGTGCCTCGTCGAACCGGTCGAGCTTGGCGAGGAGGTCACCTCGAACGCTGGGCAAGAGGTAATAGGACTTGAGTGACGGCTCCGACGTCAGCGTGTCGACCAGCTCGAGACCGGCCGCCGGACCAAACGCCATTGCGAGGGCGACCGCCCGATTGAGCTCCACCACCGGTGATGGCGTGAGCTGGGCCAGCGCATCGTAGAGCGCCGCGATGCGCGGCCAATCCGTCTCTGCCGGCGTTTGTGCCCGCGCGTGACACGCAGCGATGGCGGCCTGCAGTGCGTAGGGGCCGAGCGTGCCACCGAGCTGCTCGGCGCGGTCGAGCGCTAAGAGGCCGCGACGGATCAGCAGCTGGTCCCAGCGCCCCCGATTCTGATCGAGCAGCAGCACGGGCTCGCCGGATGGACCAACCCGGGCGCGCAGGCGCGATGCCTGGATCTCCATCAGCGCGACCAGGCCGTGGACCTCTGCCTCGTTCGGCACGAGCTCGGCCAGGATACGGCCGAGCCGGAGCGCATCCTCGCAGAGTTCGGGACGCAACCACGCGTCGCCGGCTGTCGCCGAGTAGCCCTCGTTGAAGATCAGGTAGACAACTTCCAGTACCGACGAGAGGCGGGCGGCCAATTCGGCCCCGCGAGGGACCTCGAAGGGAACGCGCGCCTCGGCGAGGGTGCGCTTGGCCCGGACGATCCGCTGGGCAACGGTCGCCTCCGGGACGAGGTAGGCGCGCGCAATCTCCTCGGTGGTGAGCCCGCCGAGGAGACGGAGCGTAAGGGCGACGCGCGCTTCGGTCGAAAGAATGGGGTGACAGGCAGTAAAGATGAGGCGCAACAGGTCGTCGCCCATGTCATCCTCGATCGCCGCGTCGAAGTCCCGCTCCGCGATTTCCTGCTGTTCGCCCAGCAGCTCGTGACCGAGCTCCTCGTGCTTTCGTTCGAGCGATTTCCGTCGCCGCAGCAGATCGATCGCCCGATGTTTCGCCGTCCCCATGAGCCACGCGCCGGGCTTGGCGGGGACGCCAGACACCGGCCATTGCTCGAGGGCCGCGACCAGGGCGTCCTGGGCAAGCTCTTCCGCCAGGCCGACGTCGCGCACGATATGTGCCAGGCCGGCGATCAGCCGGGCTGACTCGATGCGCCAGACGGCGTCGATCGTGCGGTGGGTATCGGACGTATTAGGCCTTGGCGGCCGCCTGGGCCCGCAGGCGCTCGTCCTGCTCCCTCAGCTCCGTCGTGTACGCGGGCCCGAGCTCTTCCGCCTCGATCACCTGACGGATCTCAATCTCGAGCGGACCCAGGCGTCGCTCCAATTCCGCGGCCTCCGCGCTGCCGGTGGCCCACGGGCCGCGCTTCAGCCACTCGATCGCTTCTTCCTTCGACTTCACCTGCCAGAGCCAGTAGCCGGCGATCAACTCCTTGGTCTCCGCAAAGGGACCGTCGATCACCGTCGCCCTCCCGCCGGAGAACCGGACGCGCGCCCCTTTCGAGCTGGCGTGCAGGCCGTCGGCCGCAAGCATCACGCCGGCCTTGACCAACTCCTCGTTGTACTTCCCCATCTCCTCGAGCAGCGCCTGGGTGGGCATGATGCCCGCCTCGGATTCCTTGTTCGCCTTCATCACGATCATGACTCGCATCCCAAGTTCCTCCTTTTACGGTTGAGAGTCCTACTGATGCGTCGAACGGGCGGATGGGAAATCGACACAGCCCCCACCCTACCCTCCTCCGCCAGGGGGGAGGGGAAATCACCGTCACCCGCCGGCGATGGCTCCGATGACCAGGAACGGCTCCGTGCCGGACGCCACCGCCTCCGGCAGTAGCGAATCCGGTGGCTCATTCGAGAGATCCTGCTCGCAGGCGTAGAACCGGATGAAGGCCCGACGCTTGTGCGTGACCTGGTCGCGGATGGTGCCGCGCAGCATCGGATAGCCGGCCTCGAGCGCATCGAGGACTGACGCCTGGGTCGTAGGGCCAGTGACCTCAACCTTCAACTCGCCGCCCACGCGCGCCAGGCTGCGCAGGTGCGCCGGAAGGACGACCCGGATCATCGGAGCGTCTGGACTTCCACCGAGTAGACCGCGGGAAGATCGCGAACGATGGGAGCCCAACTGTCTCCGGCGTCCGCCGATCCGTACACCTGCCCACCGGTGGTACCGAAGTAGATGCCGGGCGATTCCAGCGTGTCGACCGCCATCGCGTCGCGCAGCACGTTGACGTAGCAGTCGCTTTGCGGCAAGCCGTTGGTCAGCGCTTCCCAGTCGTTGCCGCCGGTGCGGCTGCGGTAGACGCGCAGTTTTCCGTCGGGCGGCACGTGTTCCGAGTCGCTCTTGATCGGCACGACGTAGATGGTGTTCGGCTCGTGCGGATGGACGTCGATCGGGAATCCGAAGTCGCTCGGCAGATTGTCGCTGACCTCGCGCCATGAGTCGCCGGCATCATCGCTGCGCATCACGTCCCAGTGCTTCTGCATGAACAGCGTGTCCGGGCGCGCCGGGTGCATCGCGATCCGGTGCACGCAGTGGCCGACCTCGGCGTTCGGATCGGGGATGCCTTCGGAGTGCAGGCCCTTGTTCGCGGGTCGCCAGCTCTTGCCGGCATCCTCCGTCTTGAAGACGCCCGCCGAGGAGATAGCGATGAACATCCGGTCCGGATGCTTCTTATCGAGGAGGATGGTGTGCAGGCACATCCCACCGGCGCCGGGCGCCCACCTGGGCCCGGTCTCGTGTTGGCGCAACGCGGGCAGCTCCTCCCAGTTCTGGCCGCCGTCGGTCGATCGAAACAGCGCCGCGTCTTCAACGCCGGCGTAGACCAGGTCCGGGTCCGTCAGCGATGGTTCGAGATGCCAGACGCGCTTGAACTCCCATGGCCGCGGCGTGCCGTCATACCAGAGGTGTGTTCCCGTCGCGCCCTCGTAGGCGAACTTGTTGCCGACTGGATTCCAGCTCTTGCCACCGTCGTCGGAGCGTTGGATGACCTGCCCGAACCAACCGGTGTTCTGGGCGGCGTAGAGCCGATTCGGGTCAGCTGGCGATCCCTTGACGTGGTAGACATCCCAGCCGGTGAAGTGCGGGCCGCTGATGTCCCATTCCTTGCGCTTGGCATCCGAGGTCATCACGAACGCGCCCTTGTGCGACCCTACCAGTACCCGAACTCCGCTCATTCCTCACTCCTCCCTGAATCAAGCCTTCGAGCTCTACGAGAATACGGCACGTCGCCGGTCTAAGCTGGGATCTCTTCTTCCTCGATCGGGACCTCAACGTGCACGGCGGCGGCTTCGCGCCGAAGCACCGTCGCCGCGACGACGAGCGACACGAATCCGAGTCCTGTCGCAACGGCCCAGGCGAGGTGGAACCCTCCGCTCAAGGCGGGCGTGATGGCCTGGCCCTGGCCGAGCAAGTCGCTCGTGCGACTCGTCGACAGCGTGGCCAGCACTGCAAGCCCGAGCGCACCACCGACCTGGGCCGTGGTCTGGATCAACCCCGAGGCGAGCCCCGAATCGCTCGGCGTCGTGCGCGCCATCGCCAGCACCGCTAGAGATGGGAAGGCGAGCCCGGCGCCGATCCCGAGCAGCGCCATCGGAATGAACAGATCCGGGAAGTAGTTGGTGATCATTGGCCCGACCGCGGCGAACCCGAGCGCGATGGTGACCAGGGCCAGGCCGGCCAGCAGCACGGGGTGGGCGCCAAATCGCATGATCAGCCGGGCGGTAACGCCAATCGACAGCCCGCCCATCCCCAGGGCGACGGGCAGGAACGCGAGCCCAATCGCCAGTGGCCCGTAGTGGAGCACCCGCTGCAAATCGAGGGAACCGAGGAAGAAGAAACTGAACATGGCCGGGGCCGACAATGCCTGGATCACATTCGCACCCGAGAAGTTGCGCGCCCGGAACAGGCGAAGCGGCAGCAACGGTGTGGTCGCCGTCGCCTGGCGAACGATGAACCCGACCAGCAACAGGCTCGCGACCGCGCCAAGTCCGAGCGTGTGCAACGAACCCAATCCATAGGTCGACGATTCGACGATGGTGTAGACGCCCAGCATCAGAGCCGCCGTGATGAGCACCGCACCGAGCGCGTCGGCGCCGCTCCGCAGACCGATACCGCGGTCGGACTGGAGCAACCGAATCGCGAGGACGGCGATGACGATCCCGATCGGGAGGTTGACGAAGAAGATCCAGTGCCAGCTGACCGCCTGGGTGATCAGGCCCCCGGCAAGCAGGCCGATCGAGGCGCCCGCCGAGGCGACGAAGCTGAAGATGCCAATCGCCTTCGCACGCTCCGCCGGCTCCGGGAACATGGTGACCACCATGCCCAGGATCACGGCCGTGCTCACGGCGCCGCCGATTCCCTGGAGAAAGCGCGCGGCAACCAGCATCGGCTGGCTGATCGACAGCCCGCACAACAGCGAGGCGGCAGTGAACATGAAGAGACCGATCAGGAAGATCCGCTTGCGACCGACCAGATCGCCCAGCCGGCCGGCGAGCAGTAACAAACCGCCATAGGCGATCAGGTAGGCGTTGACGACCCAGGCGAGGCCTCCTTGCGAGAAGCCGAGGTCGTTCTTGATCGATGGGAGGGCGACATTGACGATCGTCTGATCCAGCACGATCATCAGAAAGCCAGTGCACAGGATGACCAGCGCCAGCCAGCGCGAGTCGCCTGTTCGAGGTGACGGCCTCGAATCGATCATCAACTGCCCCATGTCGTTCTTGTTGTTCAACCGCATTGCGCTTCTCCTCTATTCCGTGTCATGAACCCTTAGACGGCCCGCGGCGGGAATCTCATCGGTTGGTACCGTCCCAAGGGCTGAACCCTCGTTCTATTGATACGTCGAAGGAGGGCGCGCCAAATCGACAGGGCAGGGTGAGAGGAGTGCCGTTAGGCTGGTTTCTGGAAGCGGCTGTAGGGCGAGCGGCGCTGCACTTCGGAGTTGAGCCGGGCCAGGGTAACGTCGTCGCCCACGTACTTGCTCAGCCGGCCGATGTGTTCGACCGGGACGAAGATGCGGTCGCCCTGCGCATACTCGAGTTGCAGGAACTGGGTGGTCGTCCCGTCCGCGCCTTCCATCTGACGGGTCCCGGTATACCGGCTTAATCCGTGGGTGGTATGGAGGACCAATTCGCCAGGAAGGAATGGGGAGGTGAACTCGGCTGGCACGTGCCCACTATATATACCGCACCGAGGGGGCTCTCAAACATGCCGGGAGGTGAGGGTCGCAGCGGCGCTGGCGACCGACACCAGCCCGATCGCCAGCAGATCGCGAAGGGATAGCCGCTGACTTAGAAAGAGAAAGCCCGCTGTGGCGCCCACGGCCGGCTCCAGGCTCATCAGGATGCCGAACACCTGGCTCGATAAGCGGCGCAGCGCGGCGAACTCGAGCGAAAAGGGAATCGCCGAAGACAGAATCGCAACCACCAGACCGAGGCCGAGGTTGCGCACGTCCAGCAGTCGCGTACCGGCGGCCGCGATCCCAAAGGGTGCCAGCGCGAGCCCACCCACCGTCAGCGCGAGCGCCAGCCCATCGGGTCCGGCCACGAGGCGACCGACGCGCTGGCCCAGCACGATATAGGAGGCCCAGCCCACCGCCGCCCCCAGCGCAAAGAGGACGCCGAGCGGCGTCACGCTCCCGCCAGTTAGGGACAGCATCGCGACGCCCGCGGCGGCCATCGCCGCCCACACGAAATCGAGCGCCTTGCGGGAGCCGGCGATCGCGACGCCCAGCGGACCGAGGAACTCGATCGTGACGGCGATTCCGAGCGGGATGCGGGCAATCGATTGGTAGAAGCACAGGTTCATCCCGGCGATGATCAGCCCGAAGGGCACGACCTGTCTCCACTGCGCGGCCGACAAGCGGCGCAAGCCTGGCCTCGCGATCGCCAGCAAAATGAGCGCGCCGAATCCGACCCGCAAAAAGACGGTGGCGGTCGGACCGAGATAGGGGAACAGGCGCCGAGCGACGGTCGCGCCCAGTTGGACGGAGGCGATCGCGCCGAGCGCGTAAAGAGGAGCTGGCAGCGCCGGCCGCCGGTCCAGGGTCATCCGCACAGCATCTCAGCCCGGGCGGCTACGAGAGAAGCGGAACGGTGCGTCGAGGACGGTCAGCACGATCAGCGTGAGCAGCGCGCCGACCGCGATGTACCAGGGCCAGGGACCCATCACACTGAGCAGGCTTCCCTGGGCCGGCACCTGCCTCAAGTAGAGGTAATTCCCGCCAGTTACCAGGTCGAGGAGCCCGATGAGGGCCGCGAAGGCGAGCGTGATCAAGAAGACCCGGCGGACTGCGCCGGCGCGCGGCTGGAGGCGCAGCCCGATGACGAGGAACAAGGCCGCGAGCACGACGAGGTCGTGCGTCGCATAGAACTGGAGGTAGGGAAAGGCCGGGAAATGATCGCGCAGGTCGGGCGTCAGGAGCGCCTGAACCGTGCCCCCCAGGCCCCAAAAATAGGCGACCTCGACCAGCACCGCCTGCCGCCAGACGAGGGCCGCGGCGGCCACGAAGCCGCCAACATCGCACAGCTGCATGGGCAGGCTCAGCGCCACCGACCAGGCGTGATTGGCGAGCACGTAGGGCTGCCAGCTCAGCTCGGTGATGACGATGCCGGCGGCGATCATCGCCGCCACGATGCCGGTCCAGCGTCCGGGCGCGCGCCTCGCGGCGGTGCAGAGTGCCGCCGCGGCGACGGCCAGCAAGACCAGGGGGACCAGGTGCTCCAGCGAGAGGCCTCCCACCAGGCGTGGATTTTAGGGGAGCGCGCTCAGGCCGCTTTCTTTCGCTTGCGCGTCGCTGCGGCTTTGAGCGATGAGGCCGCCCTGGGTGCAGCTACCGGCCGGGCGCGGCGCTTCTTCGGCGGGGTGGCCTCGTGCTCGACGCGGGCGATTTGGATGGTGTGCTTCTTCGGCGCCGCCGTGGCCTCGTGCTCGACGCGGTCGAGCCGGGTGCTGAGCTTCTTCAGTCCCATCTGAAGATCGTCGACCTGGTGGCGGAGCGCACCGACGCTCTGCCGCTTGGCCCGGTGGAGGAACGCGCTAAAACCCACCGACGCCTTTCGCGTCGCCTTCTGGCTGCGCCGCAACCACTCCTCGAGCTTCGCGTCGGCACGCTTGAGCACGATCTCGACCTGGTCGTCGCGCCTCGAGGGGCTCATACCCATGAAACGGATCGGTCGCATGGAGCTTGCGGCCGGGTGATTCTGGCTACAGGCGCAGCGGCCGGGGCTGCGCGAAGACGGCCGCCGGATCGTCCTTCCATACCGCCGGCTGAACGTCGATGTACAGCTCGATCTCGTTTCCGTCCGGGTCTTCGATATAGAGGCTGTGCGTGACCCCGTGGTCGGCGCTGCCGACCAGACGGGCACCTGCCGCCACCAGCTGGTCGCGCGCCTCCCGCAGCTCGGCGTCGGTCTCGCCGATCTTCAGCCCGAAGTGGTACATCCCGACCCGCCGGCCCTTCGGGATCGGGGTCGCGTCCTCCCCGACCTCGATCAGGAGCAGCTCGTGATGCGTCCGCCCCGAGGTGAAGGCGGCGGCGGGAAAACCGATCTCTTCGCCCGGGACCGTGATCTCCTTCCAGCCCAACAGATCACGATAGAACCGCCGGGAGCCTTCGAGTTTTCGAACGTAGAGGACCAGGTGGCCGAGCTCCTTCACCTGCACGATCTGACCTTAGCACGAGCTCATCGAGCGCTGAATTAAGACTTGTTTTCCAAAACTTGATGGCTTATGGTCGTTGGGGCGGCCTGGTGCCGCCGCGTCAGGGAACAAGGAGGGATAACTTTGATCAAGAAGACCAGTTCGATCATTGCGTTGGGTGGGGCGCTCGTGCTGGCCGCATCGGCCAGCGGTCTGGCGAAGAGCGCGGCCCCGTCTTCCACGCCCGTCCAGGTATCTGGGCCGCCGCCGTCGCCGCTGGCCAGCTGCTCCAATGCCGGCCAGAGCGGACGGAACTTCCCGGATGCCGAGGTCGAGCCCCAGGTGGCCGTGAGCGGCAGCAACCAGATCGCCATGTGGCACCAGGACCGCTGGTCGAACGGCGGCGGCCACGGCATCGGCGTCGGCATCTCGAGCGACGGCGGCAAGACCTGGACGGACTCGACGCTGCCGATTGACATGTGTGTTCCCGGTACGCCCGCATCGCTCAGCTTCTATCAGCGCGCCTCGGACCCCTGGGTCTCGTTCGGACCGGACGGAACCGCGTACGCCTCCGCCCTGGCGTTCGACAACGTCGACAACAAGAACGCCGTTGCGGCCGCTTCCTCCACCGACGGTGGGGCGACCTGGAACGTCCTGCCAATCCCGGGTTCGATCTTCACGCTGACCCAACAGAGCACGGACAAGAACGCAACGACCGCCGATCCGATCCACGCCGGGACCGCCTACACGGTGTGGGACACGCTGTTATTGGCGACGGACAACCCGGACGACAATCCCCACACCCAGGCGTACACCGGTCCCGCGTACTTCTCCAGGACGACGGACGGCGGCCAGACCTGGAGCCAGGCCAAGATCATCGTTAACACGGCGAACCGGCAGCAGACCATCGGCAACATCATCGTGGTCGATCCCCGGAACGACACCCTGTACGACTTCACCGACCTCATCGTGTCCCCGAATACCCCGTTCCGCGGGACGCGGAGCAACGCCCAACTGGCGTTCGTGAAGTCCACCGACGGCGGCGACACGTGGACTTCGCCACAGATCGTCGCGCCCTTCAATAGCCTCGGCGTCGTTGATCCCAACACGGGACAGCGGCTCCGTGTCGGCGACGGGCTCGAGGAGGTTGCCATCGACCCGAGCAACGGCAAGCTGTACGTGGTCTACGAAAGCTCCACGAATTTCAACAAAAACCTCAATCAGAGCAGCGGAGCGTGGGACAACGAGATTCTGTTGACGACGTCCAGCAACGGAGGGACGACCTGGACCGGACCCTCGGTTGTCCATGCGCTGGCATCCGGCTTGCCCACCTACACCCCCACGGTGGCGGTCAACGGCGGGACGGTCGCGGTCACCTACTACGACAACCGAAATCTGACTGCGGGCCAGACTGCCAACCTGCCGACCGACTACTGGGTCAGCTATTCCACCGACGGTGGCGCGACCTTCGGCAACGAGCGCCACATCGCCGGACCCTTCGACCAGCTGACCGCGCCCTTTGCGCGCGGGTTCTTCCTCGGCGACTACGAGGGGCTACAGCCTGGCGGCAGTGGCTTCGAGGCGGTCTTCGTCATGACCAACTGCAACGCGCTCGATGCGACCGGCCAGACCTTCCCGAGCGGCGGTGCCTGCGCGCCGGCGAGCAGCAGCGCAACCGCCACGTCGAACACCAATCCGACCGATGTCTTCGCCCAGACGCTGACCCCCTAACGACGATGCCGGAGGGCGGGTGCTGAGCCCGCCCTCCGCTGTTCCTCGGCAGAGTCAGCGAAACTTGTCCCATGCCAGACGACGACGGGCGGGCCGACCCGCTCGAGTTCACGCTTCGCTGGCCGGTGCGCGGCTACGAGCTGGACAGCAACGGGCACGTCAACAACGCGGTCTATCTCAGCTGGGCGGAGGAGCTTGCCACCGCGCACGCGGAAGCCGCCGGCTACGGTCGAGACTGGTCCGGAAGTCGTGGCGGCGGCTGGGTCGTCCGGCGGACGGAGATCACCTATCACCGGCCGGCCGTCTACGGCGATGAGGTCGAGCTGACGGTCCGCGTGGAGCTGGTCCGGGGCGCCCGCGGGGTTCGACGCACCACGATCACCCGCGTGGCCGACCGCGAGCTGCTGGCGGAGGTCCTGACCGAGTGGGTCTGGGTCCGCTTGAGCGACGGACGTCCGGCGCCGGCGCCGCGGGAATTGGTCGAGCTCGCGGCGTCGGTTACCGCGAGGACGCTGGCGCAGCGACGGCGCTGACCTGCGCCGCGAGCTGGTCCGCCGGAGCGAAGCCGTGATTGAAGCTCCCGACCCGGCCGTCGCCACTGAGGACGACGGTGGTCGGTGCGGTCAGGACCTTGAAGGCGTGTCCGACCCCCGGTCGCCGCGAGAGATCGACCTTCAGGACCCGGAGCGCATCGCCGAAGCGTGCCTCGACGGCTTCGACCGCCGGGTGCTGCGCGGTGCGACATGCGGT
>WNFB01006379.1_pt1 | contig 10585 bp, 7 predicted proteins | sample 5400501 | NCBI WGS metagenome assembly WNFB01 (sample SAMN13153341, study PRJNA577476) | soil metagenome | isolation source: 200 cm saprolite under Douglas fir tree site 2 hole 1 | place: USA:California | collected 2015-04-18 | reverse complement strand
TTCTTCCCTATTTCTCCCACATGCGGAAGCCGCCGAGGAAGGCATTTTCATTGCCGCCCAGCCGGGTGCCGGCAGGCAGCTTCTTCAATTTCTTGCTGTTTCCCCCGCCCAGGACGACGTAATCGGCTTCCAGAGCAGCACTCAGCTTCTTCGCAATTTTCGCAACCTGCAGACGCCATTTTTTCTTCCCCAATCGTTCGAGGCCGCGCAGGCCGAGATAGTCTTCGTACGTTTTCCCTTTTTTGTACGTGAGGTGTGCCAGCTCCATCGGCTCCAGGATCCCATCCACGATCATCGACGACCCGAGGCCCGTGCCAAGTCCCAGAAACAGCATGCGGCCGCCCTTATAACTGCCGAGCGCCTGCATGGAAGCGTCGTTCAGTATCTTCACGGGACAGCCAAAGGCTTTGCTGAAGTTGAATTTCATCCAGCCGCCCCCCAGGTTATGGGGCTCGCGAAGCGGGTGTCCGTTAATGATAGGACCGGGATATCCCAATGTCACCCGGTCGAACTTCCAATCCTTGACGCACTCTTTGACTTCGCGGACCATTTTGCCCGCCGTCATGGTGGGACCGGAGGGAAATTTGCGCGGCTCCTTTTGTCCGCTCGCCAGCAGCTTGATGTTCGTGCCGCCGACGTCGATCACGAGAACTTTGGGAGTTTTCGCCGCTCGTACACTTTGCATATCCGTCGCTCCAATGGTCCCATGAGGGTATGGTTTTTTCTCCTCCATCGGCAAGCGAATTCTGGAGTTGGCAATCGATCCGATTTGAAAATCTTCCACTATAGTGGCGGATCCTCAGACCTGAGATTTTGTCTGAAGTGACGGGGCGGAGGCGGCGATGGGCGAGGCGAGTCATGAGCGGAGATCTGCATAGGAGGGGTTTTCGGGCCTGGGGTCGTCGCGGTTGGGGCGAGGCATATCAAAGATGATTTGCTGGGGCTCTTCGCCGACAGGATTGGTTTCGTGTTCGATGGCGGGGAGGGTGCGGAGGAGCAGGTTACAGGTGTAGGCCATGACAGCGGCGCGGCGCGGGGTGATCTTGTTGCGGGCCTGGAGCTTATAGAGTTCGCCGAGGGAATGGTTGATGTCGGCGGCGGAGCGAAATTCCTGGATGTCACCGATGAGGGAGGCGGCGAGGTCTGCCTGGTCGAGGTCCTTTTGGAGTAAAGCGGCGTGCCTGGAGCAGAGGGCGGAGTCTGGGTCAGAGACGGCCATACGGCAACGACGGCCGCTAGCCGTGCGCTGTTGACAGTGCGGCAGAACGGAGGTGGCGGTAATGGTGGAACAAGAGATTTCGGGATTCATGAGAGTTCCTTTCGGTCGTGAGCCGGAATGTTCCATGCCCCGCAAGGCTGGGACGTACCGTTTTGGGAATTGTTGGTACACACCCGGCAGTTTTCGTAAGAGTGGCAAACAAAGGAGTTGCGGGATACGGAACTTGGAAGAAGGTACGGAAAAGAGGATGCAAGGAGGTAATGATGTAAGGAGGTAAGGAAAAAGAAGGAAAGGCGTTAATGGGAGCGGAGCGGAAAAGACGGATAGCGTGGGACTTACGAGACTGACGGGCTGGATAATGCTGATTCACACGGAATAGTAATACAAAACGCTAACTTTGTCAAGGATTACTTAGTGATACTGGAACTAGGGGTGGACAAGGCAACGTTTGAAGGTTGCAGGTTGTAAGCTTTGCAGGTTGGGAACCGGATATGAACGTCGACACGCCGAAAGGTTGAATAGAAAGAGGGGGATAGGGATTAGGGGATATAGGTTTGAAGCGGGAAAGATATTGAAGGTGAAGGGGTTAGTGCGGATCACCTGAGGGATAGTGGCTAGCTAAGGGCAAATTCAAAACCCGCACGCCCCGACCGGGTCGAAGCATGCGGCACCTGCGCCAAAGCTTATCGACGGTCGGCCATCCGCCTTTTATGTCTCTATTCAAAAAGTTTCATAGCCAGATATGTGAAGGCCAGGAAGAAAAGTATTAGGCCAGTTCCCGCAAGAGACAGGATGACCGCAAACCTGCTCCCTGTGTAAGTCTCCCTGGAGTTCTTAGGATAGGTTGTGTACTTGCTGTGTACATAATTCTCATAAAATAGGTTCTCTAGGAATAGAAAAAATATTCCACAGGCACCGCTGAGGCAAAGGAAAGTTATGGTGCGGCGTGATGCTGACTCCAATTTTAGGCTGTAGACGCTCCGATTCTTGACATCGGGCGAGAGATTCACCAGAAAATTTATGAGAAAGGCCACAGATGCAGTGCAGAGCGTGAGGATTAACCCCGCGAACCTTTGGTATCTTTCAGCATGCTTCTCAAAATCACCCCGTATGCCGCTAGCGTCGAAAGCAAAAGTCTGCCCGCGACGGGGCAGATAAAGTCTCAGGTAGAGCACCGCAAACAAACACACTGATGGGATTACGGTCGAGAGGATGGGACGCCCGAAGAACCATCGATAGACGTGCGCCACGTACTCCACCTTAAACCCTCCCGGCCATTAAACGGACGGTTTTTTCTTTCGGCCTTATTTGCCGCCTTCACTGGGAGTCTTCCGCTCACTGTCGCAAAGCGAAACGGGCGTATGAACCCGTTCAGGGCGGGCGCTCGGCAGTCCAGATTAATCAAGCGCCTTCAGAATTTCCTGGACTACGGTGTCGAGTCCTTTTGAGGAAGAAACGGCAAGCTTCCCTGCAAGCGTGGGCGAGTAGTATGAGACCTCTTCCCTCGTGAGATTGTGCCAAATCGGTAGTATCACCTTCTTACCGTTGATTTCCCGCGCTGTAAGTCCGTCGAGTTCTCTCTGGGGCCAGGGCTTTGAGAAAAACGAGTGGCTTAGCACCACGATTCCAAATGTTGAGTCGCGTAGCCCCCGATCGATGGATTGCCGTAGGCTGTCTCCCAATTTCAGTTCGAACTCGTCGTACCACACGCGAACGTTCTGCCTGCGGAGCGCTCCCGCCAAGGGCTTAACAAATTCTTCCTTGTCCTCACTAGCGTGACAAATAAAAACGTCCCACAAAGGTCTTGGATTCCAATCGGGCTGCTCGCCGGTTGCGGCTGATCCGGCAGGAGGAGTAGCACGTCTTGAGGTTCTCGCGCGAACGAGCAACCCATCACCCGCTGAGGCAAATCGCTGGCTTGCGTCCAGGGAAATCATTTTCCCGGCTTCGAGGACTTGCGCCGTTTGAATTAACGTTGTGACAGTTGTACCCAGATACCGGGCATCCCAGGGGTCCGCGATCCAAACTGGCGTCCGTCGCGCACTTCTCTTAAAGCCGAGCCAGTAGATTTTTCCGAGGAGAAACTCCTCGATTTCCTCTTCGTTCTCGGTGTTGGCACCACCCACTTCAAGGTCCAAATAGGGCAACTGAATGGGATGCTCAGCTCGCGGAAAGTAGCGTAACTGATTCCGATCGGCCGCTCTTCTAATTGAATTCACGACCGCTTGCTCCCGAATAAAGGGATCCTTTTTAAGGTCAAATATTTGTTGCTGGTGGGTCATCTTTACTGCGCCGATGGCCACCTTGTTTTGAGCCCTCAAATCTTGGATGTGGACTTGAACCGCGGAAGCTGTATAACCGGGAATCGGCTCCGCGGGCCATTCGATCTCGATGTGGAGAGGAATGCCTGACGTACAGTAGAAGTCAGATACGGATACGTTGAGCATTCTGTTTTCCAGTGCTTCCACGTAGGCCTTCGTCGATTCTTGGAATTCGCGAGACCCTGACAAATCCGACAAGAATTCGTCCGATAGAACTATCATGTGGCGCTCTGAATTTCGCGTGAACTGGAAAGCGTACGCGAACCTGCCTTGCAATGAACTAATTTCGCCAATGCTGACTCGGGTGTGCCGAATTAGCTCCTTTAGGAGAGTAAGACCTGCAAGCACTTCTCCGTGCATCTCTCGCATCGGCGCCCCTCCCGCTAAGCCTATCCTAGGCCAAGGGTTCCAAGGAAGCAGGAGCGGTGTAGTGTCGGCGTGAGACGGACCGCAGGCCCGAACGGAAGATTGGAGGTGAGCCATGCCGAAGAGCGTGCGTGGGGAGAAAAGCGGTGGCGAGTGGTGAGTGACGAGTGGCGAGTGAAAAAGCAGAAACTGGAAACTAGAAATAAGAAATACAAACCGGGAACAGGTGCGTGCGATCAACCCGGGCGACGTGCAGGGTGCTGAAGAAGGAAGAGAGATTTCTCACGTCCGCAGGGCGACGCTTCGCAGGAGCGAAAGCGGAAGAAAAGGTCGCCCTGCTGCGTTCGAAATGACGGTGTGGCGAGTGCGGCGGGAGAGGGCGGGGCAAGGCCCGCACCTACAACAAAGAAACATGCCGGGCTCTCCCGGCAAAGAGCGCGGGGAGTCCCCACAAATCGGGGCAAAGCCCGGCGCTACGCAGGCAAGAAAGACAGCCCATCCCAAGTCTCTGTGCTATTCTCGGCTCTCTGCGCTCGGGGGATCGCCCACTCCTCTCGCCCTGGAGGCCGTCATGAATAAGACATTGCGGATTGTGGTCATCGTCGTGGTTGTGTTGGTGGTGCTTCTTCTCGTGGCGCCGTTTGTGATTCCCGTCAATCAGTTCCGCCCCACCATTGAGGAAAAAGCATCCGCCGCGCTGGGCCGCAAAGTGCAATTGGGGAATATCAGCCTCTCGCTGATCAGCGGCTCGCTCGCTGCGGAAAACCTCTCCATCGGCGACGATCCCAAATTCAGCGCTGCTCCTTTCCTCACCGCCAAGTCGCTGAACGTGGGAGTCGAGATCATGCCGCTGATTTTCTCGAAGACCCTTAATGTTACCGGCGTCACGATCGCCAGTCCTCAGGTGACCCTGCTTCACAACGCCGCCGGGCAGTGGAACTATTCTTCGCTCGGAGCTTCCGCCGCCAAGTCTCAGGCCAAAGAGAGGCCCGCCGAAAAACCTACGGGCACGCCGAACGCCGCCGAAGAAGTTTCCGTCAAGAAACTCACGCTGAGTGACGGCAGCATCATCGTGGGCTCCACGACTTCGCAGAAGCGCAGCACCTACGAGCACGTCAACGTCACCGCTTCCGACGTTTCCCTGACCACCAAGTTCCCGGTGACGGTCACCGCCGATCTGCCCGGCGGCGGCAAGTTCAAGCTGGACGGCACGGTCGGCCCGGTGGATGAAGCGGACACCGCGCTCACTCCGCTCAATGCCAAGCTCAACGTCACAGGCTTGAATCTTGCCTCCACCGGTTTCCTCGATTCTTCCGCGGGTCTCGGCGGCATTCTCGATCTCGACGGCAATCTCTCTTCACAGGGCGGCGAGGCGCAAACCAAAGGCAGCGTCAAATTGTCTAAAGCCTTGCTGGTCGCCGGTGGTTCGCCCGCCGGTGTTCCCGTGACCGTCAATTTTGCTACGAAATACAATCTCCGCAAAAACTCCGGCGTCCTTGAACCTTCGACCCTCAATATCGGCAGCGCCGCCGCGCGTCTGGCCGGCACGTTTCAGTCGCCCGAGGATGAAATCATCGTCAACGCGAAGGTCGAGGGCGAAAACATGCCCGCACGCGATCTCGAGGCCTTTCTCCCGGCGCTCGGCATCCATCTTCCGAAGGGCGCTTCCCTGGCTGCAGGCACACTCAACACAAATCTCAATATAACCGGGCCAACCAACAAACTAATCACCACCGGCACCGTCGGCCTCTATAGGGCGAAACTCGCCGGATTCGACCTGGGATCCAGGATGTCCACAATTTCAGCGCTGACAGGCTTGAAAACCGGCCAGGATCTGGACATCGAAAAAATCACTACCAATTTGCACATGGCCCCTACCGGCCTTGAAGCCGAGAATTTCCTGGCGGCGATTCCGGCGCTGGGCACGCTTGTTGGCGCAGGCACCGTCGATTCCAGGAACAATCTGGACTTCAAAATGGCTGCCACGCTTGCGAACTCCGCAACTTATTCTTCCTCGAGCGGCGCGCCGGCGTCGGGAATCGGGGGCATCCTGGGCGCGATCGGCGGAGGCAAGGGCGGCTGCAAAGGAGCTACCATTCCTTTTCAGATCCACGGCACAACCGCCGAACCGAAATTCGTCCCCGACATCGGCGGTACTGCGGCCAGCCTGCTTTCGTCGCAGCTCGGCTGCGCCGGCGGGACCACTTCAGGAGCTAATCAGCAGCAACAAACGCAAACTCCCGCCGACGCCATAAACGCCCTCGGGGGCCTCTTCAAGAAGAAAAAGCCCTGATGCTTTTCTCCCCGAAAACTCGATTGGCACTTGAATTGTCCGGCGATTATTTGTAGCGGGGCGCGCTGGTTTGCGGCGATCTTTTTCAGCTGTTTTGGTTCGAGCGCTTGCATTTCATTGCGGCGTCCATTGCGGATGCGCCGTAAACAGGCCGTCGACGAAGGCGATGTGGTAGGAAAGAAACAGGCCGAAGCCAAGACTTAGCAGGCCGGAAGCCACGCCCAACCTGCGGTTCCACGCGGCGAATTTTGCGGCGGTGAAAGTGAAGGGCATCGCGAGGACACAGGTGATGATCATCATTCCCGCAATCGTGCCCACGCCAAACAGAAGAAGATAAACGATGGCCCACCAAGGATCACGGATGGTAGTCATGACCAAAAGGGCCACCGCAGCCGAACCGGCGAGACCATGAACGATGCCAATGACCAGCGGCCGCAAAATATTGTAAAGCCCCACGGTTCGAAACATGCGGTCTAGGGAAACGCGTGACGCAACCCCGGCCGCTTGTGGAGTGACTGACGATTCGAAAACCTGCCTGCCGGCCGGGCCGCCGTTGACGCGGATGCCGATGGCCTCGGGAACTCGCGCGCCTGGCGTGAATCTTTCCTGGAGCCAGCGGAGAGTTCCCGTCAGATTCAAAACGCCCAGAAGGATCAGCATCGCGGCCACGGCGAACTCCATGGAAAGACCGACGCGCGGGGAGATGGTGACCTGGAAGAGAATGATAATGGTACCGACGACAAAGATGGTGAACGTATGGCCCAGACCCCAGAGCGCGCCAATCAGTCCCGCTCTGGCGATCCCTGGCTGCTTCGCGACGATGGTGGTGATCGCGACAACATGATCCGGGTCGGTGGCATGACGCATGCCCAGTAGGAAACCTAGAACGAGAATGGCAGCAAATGAGAACACTTCCCCTCCTCAAAAAGCGTGGCCAGCCGCGAGCTTTCAGAGACCCGCCAATAAGAAACTAAGACCACGTCCGAATCGGCACGATGCCCGCAGCCATCAAGCCTCGTACAGCGATGCCAAAACCCAGAAGAGTAATCAGCGCGGCCGAACCCATGGGCAGCCATCTCTGAATCAGAGGGCCTTCCAACGCCAGGCGGGACATCATGCGCCCCGCATAAACGCGACTTCAAGCTCTAACTCTCTACTTCCGGCCGTTGAATATTATTCGTAGCGCAGCGCCACTCTCAGAATAATCGTGACGAGGCACAGAAGGGGCAGTAAGGGTACCAGTAAGATAGGCCCAAGCCGGCCCCACCACGCGATCGCAGGCGGCAGCTTCGGCTCGAGGCGCACGGCTTGCTCCGGTGCCGGTTGGATATCCGCAAGCTCTCCAGAGCTGATTACGATTTTATCCACTGAGTCCAGCTCGCCTTTCGCTTACCGGTCACACCAAATTCCTTGGACTTATGTTCGCGGAGAGAGTTATATACAGCGTTATACCTCAAAGCGCAAGTTGCGGCACTTTTGTCCATAATCCTCGTGTCGCATATCACATTTTGATCTTCTCCACCTTACTTTACTCCTGCTTTCAAGAGGTAAGTGCTTGACTGGCCCGAAACTTCCCACTAGCCTCATCCGTCTACCTTTACGGTTGCCGGGGAATGGTTTTTCCTTCAACGCCTTCGCGAGGAGTCATGCATGCGTCTCAAGCTGATTCTCAGGTGTGTGTCAGCGGTCTGCCTCACTGCTCTTTTGGCTCTCTTCTGGTCTGCGCCGCCTCTTCAGGCGCAAGGCGGCGAGCCGCTATATTTCGCCATTCGCGGGGCCAAAGTGGTCCCCGTTTCCGGGCCGCCCGTCGAGAACGCCACCATCGTAATCTCTCGCGGCCTCATCACGGCGGTTGGAAAAGACATCGCCATCCCGCCTGAGGCGTGGGTCATTGACGGGAAGGGACTAATTGTTTACCCGGGGCTAATCGATTCCTTTACCGATGTGGGCATTCCCGTTGTTCCTCCTGCGGGTGGCGAAGGTGGCCCGCGTCGCCCACAAGAGGGCGCGCGCGGTCCGGAGGACCGGCCCGCCTCCACGCCGTGGCGCAGCGCGGCGGACGAAGTCAGCCTGAGCGACAAGCGCATTGAAACCTGGCGCAGCTCGGGATTCACCACCGTTGTTTCCGCGCCGAAAGGCGGAATTTTCCCGGGACAGGCGGCGGTGCTGGATCTGGCGGGCGAACGCTCGGGAGATCTTGTGGTGAAATCGCCTGTGGCGATTCCGCTGGCATTTCAGACCTCGGGAGGATCCGGCGGCGGGTTTCCCAGCTCGATCATGGGCGTGCTCGCCTACGTTCACCAAGTCTGGCTGGACACGGAGTGGAGCGCCAAAGCGCAGGCCACGTACGAAAAGAATCCCCGCAGCGTGGCGCGGCCCCGCTATGACCGAACGGAAGCGGCGCTCGCCGAGGCGCTGGAAGATCACGCGCTCGTTTTGATTCCCGCGAACAATTCCGTTCAGCTCCGGCGCGCCCTGGAACTGGCCGAGCGCTGGCATGTTAACGGCGTCATTTACGGCGGCCAAATGGCATACGAAGTTGCTCCGGAAATCGCCGCGAAGAAACTTCCCGTGCTCGTGAATCTCAAATGGCCCGAAGCCGAGAAAGATGCCGATCCCGAGTACAGGCCTTCGCTCCGAACGCTGCAGTTCCGCGACCGCGCGCCGTCTTCACCGGCGGCGCTGGCCAAAGCCGGCGTCAAATTTGCATTTTATTCCGACGGCATCACGCTGCCTAAGGACACCCTGAAGGCCGCGAAGAAATCAATCGACGCGGGCCTCGCGCTGGACGCCGCGCTTCGCGCGCTGACGCTGTCGGCGGCGGAAATCTTCGGCGTTGCGGACCGCTTGGGCTCGATCGAAAACGGGAAAATCGCCAATCTCGTCGTCACCGATGGCGGCCTCTTCGAAGAAAAAACGAAGATCAAACTGGTTTTTGTCGACGGCCGCAAATTTGAGGTTCGCGAGCCGGAGAGGCCCAAGGATCCGCCGAAGGGCGACCTCACCGGAAAATGGGAGCTTTCTTACACCACGCCCGAGGGTCCCGAGGAATCTACCGCGGACCTCACGATGGATAAGGACGGCACGGTCTCCGGCACCGTCACCAGCAAGCGCGGCGCCGCCTCGATCATCAGCGGCTACCTGAGCGTGGACAAATTCAGCTTCACCATCAACATTCCGCTTGAGGGATCGCCGTCCGATGTCACCTTCTCGGGCACATTTGATGGGACTTCCTTGAAGGGCAGTATCAGCGTGCGGGGTTTCTCGCTGGACTTTAGCGGCGTCAAGCCCACTAACAATTCATCCACTTCAGCCGCCGTGCTGGGAGGTGCGCAGTGAAAGGCGTATCTGGATCCTTCTTCAACGCAAAGAACCTCCGATTTCTTAACGTCCTTTGCCTCCTTTATTTCTTTTGTCTCCCACTTGCGGGAGCTGCCGCGCCGCCGGACGCGCCCGCCGTCATTGTGATTCGAAACGCCACCATCCTCACCGTCTCGCATGGAACCATCGAGCATGGCTCCATCCTGATTAAGGACGGCAAGATCGCCGAAGTCGGCCAGTCCGTGAATGCGCCGAAAGACGCTCAGGTCATCGACGCCCCGGGGCAGTTCGTCATGCCCGGTATTATCGACTGCCATTCGCACATCGCCGTGGAAAGCGTCAACGAGGGCAGCGTTTCCGTCTCCTCGATGGTGAACATGGGGGAGATCCTGAATCCGGAGGACATCGATATTTATCGCGATCTTGCGGGCGGAGTCACCTCGGCCAATATTCTTCACGGCTCCGCCAATTCCATCGGCGGACAGACGTTGGTCATCAAGCTTCGCTGGGGACAGCCCGCGGCGAAGCTTCCGTTCGAAGGCGCGCTTCCCGGCATCAAGTTCGCGCTCGGCGAAAATCCCAAGCGGTCGAACCTCAGCATCCCGGGTCAGCCTAAGCGTTACCCCGCGACGCGGATGGGCGTCGAAGAGACCATTCGCGGCGCGTTTAGTGAAGCCCGCGACTACAAGAAAGCGTGGGAGAACTACAGCAAGCGCCTCGCCGCCGGTGAAAAAAATCTCATCCCGCCGCGCCGCGATCTGCGCCTCGAACCGCTCGTCGAAGTGCTGGAAGGCAAGCGCTACGTGCACTCACACTGCTACCGGGAGGATGAAATCCTGATGCTCCTGCGCGTCGCGAAAGAGTTCGGCTTCAAAGTCCGCACCTTTCAGCACGTTCTCGAAGGCTATAAAGTCGCCGACGAATTGGCCGCCGCCGGGGTTGGCGCTTCCACTTTTTCCGATTGGTGGGCGTACAAAGTGGAAGCCTATGACGCGATACCGTACAACGCGGCGCTGATGACCCGCCGCGGCGTGGTCGTCTCCATCAATTCCGACGACGCCGAAG
>WNFB01006378.1_pt1 | contig 10586 bp, 11 predicted proteins | sample 5400501 | NCBI WGS metagenome assembly WNFB01 (sample SAMN13153341, study PRJNA577476) | soil metagenome | isolation source: 200 cm saprolite under Douglas fir tree site 2 hole 1 | place: USA:California | collected 2015-04-18 | reverse complement strand
AGCGGTATCAGCCGGGGACGCTCGAAAAAGCCGGGAAAATCCTGAACGATCTGATGACGGGCGACAAGTTCCAGGAATTTCTCACCTTGGTCGCGTACGAACAGCTCGACTGACGCGACGGTGCCCAGAGTAGTGGATCATTTTGAAAAGAAGAGTGCCCGCTCCGTCCGGAAAAAGAAAGAACGGAGCGGCCTCTACAGAACCGCCACGTATGGCAGGGAGTTGCTGTTGTAGCGGCCGTTCACGGAGAACGTTCTCGGTGAACCGCCCGGTTTGTGAGCGGGCAGATTCTCGATTTGTCTCCTACCAAAATGACCCACACACGTGTCCGGCCACGGTTTGACTGATTCGCGTTTCCTGAATAGAAGCAAGAAGCCGGGTCATGAGGTCTCGAAGATCGGGCTGGCTCACGGCCCGCTTGTTTCGCCTCCCTCGGCTGCGTAGGAGGGTGTGCGGTCGGACTGTGCTCTCCCGCTTTGAATCCGCGTGCGAAGGCTCTTTGAGAATAAGTTGGTCGACTTCTTTAATGACAAGCCTCATTCGTCTTAACAATTCTCTTCGTTCTTTCGGGTGTGTGCACTGCTTCAGATTCCGCGTCACCCCGTCGAACTGTTGCCGGAGCGCCTCGAACTGTCGGTTGTCCGCCATGAGGTCGGCTCAAATCCCATGAACCTAGCGACCTGTCTATACAGGGATTCCTTTAGTCCGCCCAATGGGAACTGATTAAGACTCTGATGCTGGTGGTCCGGCAGGCGGTGCGCCTGGACCAATTGGGAATAACCAGGTGATACAATCCAGCCGCACCACGCCCGCGCCAAGGAGAGGGGCTTTGTCTGAACTGGTTAACCAAGCTCGTGGGTTAATCCATACGGCAGGCGAAGCGATTGCGGCTTCAACGAAAGAGCCCCCGTCAGCCGCTACGGCTATGTTGGCTCGCATAATTGTGAGCGAGGCTAAGAAACAACGCCCCGATAATCTCCTACTTCAAAGCATCGACCTGGACAGGAACAATCTCGATTGGAACGACATAAGAGCAGCCATGAAAGTCGTCGTGAGGGCTTTGGGCTAGTTCGCCCGCGTTCCTACCCCCTATTCACAACTCGACAGCCGAGATTCCGCAACGTTGAATTTGTTAATTCTTAGGAGCAGTGGCGCCCCGCTTCTTCATCGTGGTGCGAATCAGTGACCGAGCGGTGACGACGTGGGCGGCTGAAAAACGGCAGCCTGATAGAGCAGCCAGACAATTATGCCAACGCAAACTGGTACTACCACGGTGAAGAAGAATCTTCGGCCCAACTGCTTACGGTGTGTGTCAACAAGCTGCACGGTCATTCCCAGGAATCTAGCTAACGAACGCTTGGTTTTCAACCGATTTCGGAGTTAATCCATCTCCAGCAGACTCTCCAAATGGTCGTTAACAAATGATTCGGTGTCGCCCAAAGGCTGGCGCTTTTCATCAACGAAAAGAACGTCTGAAGTGCCATCCATTCCCTGAATTTCTAGCTTGAATTGTGAGGGAGAACACTTCGAACTGCTGAACTCGACGCAATGGTTCTTAGGGTTGAATGTACCCGTGAAAGTCTTTTGGGAATCGTTTCGGGTGACTAAGAAAGTCTCCGTGCCACTACTGTTGAATGAAAGCGCATTCTTCAAACCAGGTTCAGCTTTGATCTCGGCGCATCTCCCCGCCACGAGGCCGCGCAACTGTTGCCACATTTCTGGTCCACGCCGTTTTAGAGTCTCTTCGGCTTGCAAGAGCTTTTTATCACGAACCAACTGGGTTTCTCTTTTGTCGCGAAACCGTCGTGCGATGTCTTTGGACCAAGTAGACAGTGTTGCTCCTCCCGACTTGCACAAGCCGTTCCTTCAAATGTTAAGCTCAATTCGATTCTCACATCTTTACCCTTGGTGAATGCAAGGATTGAAACGAAATGAATTGAGTTGAGCCAAAGAGTAACGAGCAAGTCTCCGCGGCGTCCGACGGTATGAGAAAATCAACGCCGCGCATTCCGACACCGCCCTGAAATGGTACCGGGGTCTCAGAGCGGCTATCCTCAGCCTGGAAGCGCAACCGAACCGGTTCCCCGTGACGCGAAAGAAGAACGAGTTCAGATACCTGCTGTACGGCCACAAGCCTAACATCTATCGTGTGATCGATCGCGTCCTGGAAAGACAGAAGTGTGTGGAAGTGCTCCCCATCCGACACGGTGCAAGGCGAAAGCTCAAGGCGTCTGATCTGGCATGAACTCGGGCGCGGTTGACGGATTCGTGATTCCTTACTAAAGTAAAGAAGCTGGGTCGTGAGGCCTCGAATGCATCCGGGTGGCTCACGGCCCATTTATTTCGCCCCCCTCGGCTGGGAGGTCGTACAATTGGCAGTACATCAGACTCTGGATCTGATTATCCTGGTTCGAGTCCAGGCCTCCCAGCCAAAATTCTTTCTCCTCTAGAACCATAGGATTATGCGGCGTCCGCTCATGCGGCGCTTATATTTTTCGCGATTTTGCCGCCTTGTCCGTTCGACTCGGTATTTCAATAACGAGGGCAGCGCAATGGCGAACGTGAATTGTACGGTGTATTTCAGGGAAAACGGCACCAGGAGGATGTATTCGATTGCGCAGGCGAAAGGTCGCGAGGGTTCTAACGGAATCCGATGGTATGAAGGGAAGCGGCAGCGTCCGAAGATTATCGGGCACTACTCGGCTGCGACCGCTGCCAAGCTCAGGAAAGAACTCGAACTCAGGAAGGCCGCCTCTCCCAAGGCAAACTCAACTGTGCTGGCAGAAATCTCCACGACGCCGGACGACGCTATTCAGACCTTCGTGCGTGAACGCGAGCACCTGAATCCCGCTTCCGCCCGGAGATTGAACCTTGAGCTTGACCTGTTCAAGCAAAGGTTGGTAAGACATTCCTGTCGCAACAGACACGCGAAGACGTCTTCACATACCGCAAGTGGTACAAGGAACATGGTCGTTCGGACAATACGATTGCCCTGCGTACTTCTAGCTTATTCGCCTTCGGGCTGAGGTTCAACGTCCTCTTCAACCTCTTCACCAAGAACGAGCGCAAGCGCCTTACCCTCCGTACCGACGGTCCCGTGGACTACTACACCGAGAACGACCCATACGAACTCAAGAAGTTCTTTGCCGCCTGCGACAACGAGGAACGGCTCCGCTCCATGTTCTTCCTTCACACGAGAGAGCGGGAAAGGGAAGTTAGCTACGCCATGCGGGCCATCACAACGCACCCACACTCCGTCGCGTTTCGACTCTCATGGAAGCTGCAGGTCGCCGAACAAGATGATTCAGCGACCTGCGATGCGACTCTAAGCTTTGGATTGCCTACGGGACCATCCAGGTGATGTTCCGTGCCGGCCCGAACCCGACCGGGATACGAGCGATTTCCTTCAGAGATTTGATATCGACAACGGAGACGTCATTCGTCTGTTCATTAGCCACGTAGGCCGTCTTGTCGTCAGGGGTGATCGTTAGCCAGGCCGCACCCTTCCCGCTCAGCGCGGCACCTCCCAGCAGCTTCATGTCCGGTAGCGAGTACGCGTAGAGGGTACTGTTTAACCTGCTGTTGACCAACAGTGTCTTTTGATCCGAGGTGACGGTAATGCCGTGAGATGCAGAGGGCGGTCCGAAGTGGTTCTGTTGTCCGGGGGCGATGTCCGGATTCTTAATGCGCTTGATTTCCTCGTGGGTGGCAAAATCCACGATCGCGAATCCATTGAACTCACCGCCCACTTGAGCGAATACCCACTTGGTAGAGCCGTCGGGATTCGCCGAGATCGCCATCGGAGAGGGGGATGGACTCATCGAGAGCGTCCAAGCGACCTCGTTGGTCCGTGTGTCAACCACGCTCATCATGTTCCCCACCGGTACGGCCGATCTGCTGACCCCACCAACCGCGTACTTGCCATCCGGGGTAACGTACAGGTCGTGTATTCCGCCCCGGATCGGGATGGCCTTGACGTCCTGAAGCGAGCTCGTGTCAATCACGTCGACGCCGCCGCTCGATCGGGCCCTAATCTGCGGAAAATGGGATAAGTCGTCCCAGGGAGGTAGAATCGCAACATAGATGTGTCGCCCATCCGGAGACATTGCAATCAGGTTGGGGACCCCGCTCAGAGGAATTCGTTTGGTCACCTGTAGAGTCTTTCCGTCGACAACGTCGAGCGTTTTCTGCGCTTCTTCACTGATGTAGATTCGCGATCCGTCTCGGGCTACCGCGATCCCATGGCTGGCTTCGATCCCCTTGATCTCTCCTACCACCTTATTCGTGACGGGATCGATGATGTTGATGTTATCCCCAGCGGAGTTCGTTTGGATGATCCGTAGCTTCGAGTCCGGCGCGGCCAGCAAGGAAACGGACACCGTGCACAGAACGATTCCAGCTAAAACCGTGAGACACCCACGAAACACCTGTTTGTTCGTCATCTTCGTCATCTCCTCTTCTGAACGACAAGTTATCCTCAACGGGCCGTTGCCAGGAGACAAATCCGTTACCCCCGGCTACTTCAGCGTCGCTCCAAACACAAATGCTTTCAATGTTAACCACTCCGGATCGTCCTGCGAGTTAAAGTGCTTGCCTCCACCGTGAGCGGGATCACCACCCGCCTGTTGGGCGAGCGGATGTCTGAGCAGGGGGCTCTCCATGCTGCCGGGCACAACTACCCGCTGGACCAACTCGAAGTTCTGGCGCGACTGCTCTTCGTTCCAGGTCGTGCTCCCTGGTGAGAGCGGCGCCAAGTGCAACGGCACGTGGTTAATCGTATGGCAAACAACGCATCGAGCGTGGCCAGGACGCTTGAAAAGGAAGATGGGCTCTACCTTGGCCTTGAAAAACTCGTAACTTAGCGGCGCCGGCTCGGTGGAGGAGGAAGCTTTCTGGCTCCCCTTCGCCTGCCGCTTGGCCCATAACGACCCGGCCGCCGCCAAGAACAGACACGCCACGACGAGTATATGAAAAAACGCTTTCTTCATTTGGTGCACAGGAACCTCCGACGAAACAATCTGGTTGGGAAAATAACGAAGTTATTCTCTGCCTGGGGCAAGCGCCCCTCAATTAAAAGAAACGAAATGCGGAGAGGCGACCTCATGTGTAGCGGCAAGGTGTAAGTTAAACACCTTCGCATGTACGATCCTCTTGGAGAGAGCGAGTACCACGAATCGTTGAATATTGTCAAGAATGAAATTACCGGTGCGGGGCGCTGTCGGCGAAGGCTTTGGGAAAATCGCTCTTGAACTTGTCGCTCTTATCGTTTCCCAGACCAGGTCGCGCAGCGAGGCGCCATAGCGACCAGATGCTGCTGAATGCGGGCCACGAACACGGCGCTGGCGATTACTTACTTTGTGACGGTCACTTCTCCTAACATTCCCTCGTTCTCATGCGGCGGGCAAGCATATCTATAAAGTCCGGGGACGGTAAACTGGTGCCGGAATGATTTCCCAAACGTAATCAAACGTGAGTCGAAAGGCTCAGCCTTTTCCGGGATGGAAACATGACTCGGATCAACTGCAATATCCGGATCGGTGGTAACTTCGTGTATCATTTCCTTATCTTCGTTGACCCATTGCACGGTTTGCCCGACTTTAATCGTTAGCTTCTCGGGTAGGAACTTGCGTTCGAGTGTCATCTTGACGACGACCGCATCTGATTTTTGGGGTGCTGCTGGGATTGTTGACTCGACGTACAGCGCGCTGCAAAAGATCAGCGTCGCACAGATCCAAATCGCGGGCCTAAGTGTCGAAAACATAGGTGAGTCCTCTGGTCAAAAGGTTTTTGTCGCGAGGCCGACTGCTGATAGCAAGGCTGAACTTGTGAAATAAAAGCCGGAATCTCCGATTTAGACCGAACGGCTTGCGCATTCTACGCTTCTCCTGCCCTCGACACAACAAATTTGCGGAATCGCTGCCGTAGAACGCCTACGGTGGCGCGTGACGATAATCAGTGTTACTATCGCCCTCCGATACGCATAGGAGCGCCTCAGATGAGAATCAGAACTCGTTCCCTTGTGTTTCTGGTCGCACTGACGGCCGCGACAGTCCTTGCCGTGGGCTGGGCTGAAACGACAGTTATTGGCCAGACCCGTTCGAGTGGTTCGACGGCTCAATCGACGCCCAAGACTCCGTGGGGCGCCCCAGATCTCCAAGGTACGTGGAGTAACACGACCGTTGTCCCGTTCGAGCGCGCCAAGGAGTTTGGCAACCGGGAACTCATGAACGACGCTGAGTACAAGAAGGCTTTGGGCCAGTTGCTCGAGCGCAATGAACGCATGGGGCGGGACAGTCGAGAAATCGAGGGGCAGGACATCCGCGGCACGGAGAAGGACGTCGCCCGAGCGTACAACGAGCACTGGTTCGGCGATAAGCCGACTGAAGTAAGCCGCCGCACGTCGATGATCATCGACCCGCCCGATGGCAGGATGCCGGCCTTGACACCGGACGCGCATAAGAGAATCAGCGAGAAACGGGAGTACCTCCAGGCGCTCCTGCAGGGCACCTCCGGCGGCCGGCCCGGACCCATTTCGCCGCGCCGAAACCAGCCGCCGCCCGACTACAACCTCGATCGCATGAATCGCTCCGACGGTCCCGAGGACCGCAGCGGTGTCGAGCGTTGCCTGCTGAATGACCTTCCGGTGATCCTCCAGGCAGGACCGTTGACGCCGGACGGAAGGCCCCTCGGCAATTTCGGCGGCGTGATGCGGATCGTCGAGAGCCCTGATTCGGTCGACATCTACTATGACGTCGGCCAGGGCACCGGGTTCAATCGCACGATTCCGATCACGAACCGACCGCACCTGCCGAAGGACGTTCGCCAATACTGGGGCGATTCGATCGCCCGGTGGGAAGGCGACACGTTGGTCGTCGACGTCACGAATTTCAGCCAGGAGACCGATTTCCGCGGTTCGCGCGAGAACCTGCACTTGATCGAGCGCTACGAGCGCATCGATCCGGCGACGCTGCGGATCACGATTACGGCCGAGGATCCGACGACTTGGGTCAAACCGTTCACCTTCGTGCAGGAACTGCTGAGAAACGCCGACAAGCCAAACATGGTGTACGAAGGCGGGTGCCACGAAGGCAACTACGGATTGCTCGGCATGCTGGCGAATACGCGCTCCGCCGAGAAGGCGTTTGCCGAGGGACGCGGTCCCGATCCGGCGCTGCAGGACAACGCGACCGGCGGCGCCGAATAATCTTTTCTTCCGATCTTCCGGCCTTTCGATTGGCAACGGGCGGGGACGTTGCCCACCTGTTGCCTCTTCCGTTTACTGCGGCCCGGCCGTTTTCACTGGCTCGTCATCGCTCGTAGACTTTTTCTCCGGGCGGCACCTTGCGCGTGATGTCGATCACGATCGTGTCACCCTCCCAGTGCTTCACCAGTTGTTTCTTGCGCAGATGGCCCAGGAACGTTTCCTCCACCAGTTCGACACACTTGTATTCCATCAGCTGCGCGTTGACTTCGAGCTGGCGGTACAGAACCATGTCCATCTTCCAGGGACGCGTGAACACGTTCGAGTCATCGATCGTCACCTCGTACCGCAACGCGTCAGGATTTATCGGCGTAAAACGCTCGACGACGTGCAGCGCGTCGCTGTGGAAATCGCCGGATCGTGAGAACCATGTCCGGTCATTGAAATGGCTCACGTCGACGACCAGTGTGTTGCCTTCCCAGTGACCGACCGAATGGCCCATCCAGGTGTCGGCCGGCGGCGGGTCCACCGGGTCGAGGTGAATGGTGCGGCTGGCGCCGGCAAATTCAAATGACATCTCGATCTTGTTCGTGCCCTGCGTGATCTGAAACGGATATGGCATGTACATGGCCCGCGGAATCCCCGGCATGTAGCAGCGGACTTCGGGGTCGCGATCCACCCAGTGTTCGGCATTGTCTTTCTTTTTCGCGGCGGCCTCGGGCTTGTACGGAATCGCATTGCCTTCGACGACGCCAGGTCCGGGCGGCACGCCGCCGACCGAGCCCAGCGCCAGGACTGGGGCGGCCAGCACGGGGACGTCCGGGTACACGCCGGGCTGCGCGACAGCCGGACGCATCGCGTGGGCCAGGAGGTCCCAATTCGCAGTCGTCGTCGCCTGCCAGATGCCATTCAAGTTGGGGTGTCCGTCTGGGGTACGCGGTGTCCGAGTCGTCTGGCCGGTCGTCCGGATTGCGGCCAAATAAAACACGGCGCCCATCGTGGCGCTCACAATCAAAGCAGTCGGGCGGTTGAATCGGCTTCGCATATTCGGGGTCTCCTTGCCGTGCGTAATCGCTGCATAGGTTAGCCAGGTAAAAGCGTCGCGTCAATTGAGCGCGTCTCAATCTGCTGGACAGTAACCTACTCCTTGATGATAATGATGCTATCTGGCGGTTTTGGAACCGCGCTAGCTGTCGGGACATATACTCCATCTGGTTGTTGAGGCAGCAGCAGGAGGTGTCAGATGCGCACTCGACTTCTGAAGTCGATCGGAGTGGCGGCGGTGATCATGACGGTGCTGGTGTTTTTGAAACCGGCGGAGGTGGCGGTCGCGGATCAAGCTCCGGCGGCTTCCGTGACGGCGCCGGCGGCGGCCCCCGTGCTGAAAACGCCGTGGGGCGAACCCGACCTACAGGGCATTTGGACCGACGAATCGGACACGCCTTTGCAGCGCTCCGCTAAGTATGCCAACCAAGAATTTTTCACCGAGGCACAGCGGGACGAATTGGACAAGGAGCGATCGGCGCAGCTCGGCCGGGACCGGCGTGTGGAGCGCGGGACCGAACTCGACGTCGCCGGAGCGTACAACGCGGTGTTCATGTCCTTCAAGCACACCGGCGCTCGCACGTCGTTGATTGTGGATCCGCCCAATGGCCGGATTCCGGCGCAGACGCCAGAGGCTCACAAGATTGCCGCCGCCGACCGGGAATTTCGTCTGGCCTTATTGCAGGCAACCGAGACGTGCAAGAACAAGTCGGTGGCCTGTGAGGGTGGGAAGTATGTTCCGGCGCGCTCGCCGCTGCGCGAAGAGCTTCCTCCTCGCTACAACACGGCGCGCATGAATCGTCATGATGGTCCGGAGGACGACGCCTTGCCGGACCGCTGCCTGACCGGCGGGCTGCCCGAATTTGGAACCGCCTACGGCGGGAGCTTCCGCCGAATTGTGCAGACACCCGGCGGCATCTCGATGTTCTACGACGTGGGTCAGGGGCAAGGGTGGCAGCGGAACATCGTCATGAACGGAAGCCCGCACTTGCCGGCCAACATCCGTCAGTGGTTTGGCGACTCGCGTGGCCATTGGGAGGGCAATACGCTCGTGATCGACGTCACGAACTTCAGTCCGAAAACCGATTTTCAGGGCTCGCGTGAGCACTTGCACCTAGTCGAGCGCTGGACGCGGACCGGGCCAACCTCGCTCGAGTACACCGTCACGATTGAAGATCCGACCGTGTGGACGCGGCCATGGACCGTCAAACAAGAGTTCACCAAACAGAGCGACCAGGAGAACAAAACGTATTACGAGCCTCGCTGCGTCGAAGGAAACTATGCCCTCCCGTCGCTGCTGCTGGGAGCGCGCATGGACGAACTCGCCTTCGCGGAGGGACGAGGTCCCGACCCGGCAACAAAAGACACCGCCACAGATTTTGTGGGCGTGGAAGAGAATCCGTTGCAGTAATGCCAATGAGAATTAAAAGGAGAGGATCATGCGCGCCCGGTTCTCACGCTCAATGATCACGGTCGCGATTGCCGCCGCCGCTTTCGGCGCTGTCATTTCGGTGTCGATCACACAGACGTCGGGTCAGGCCGCGCGGCCAGCCCGCATCGGCGGCAAGCCCAACTTCAGCGGTATCTGGCAGGCCAATAACGAAGCCAACTGGGATTTGCAGGCGCACGCGGCGCTCCCCGCCGCCGTCACGCAGCCGGGCATCTATCCTTTTGATTACGCGCGAGTGCCGGCGGCGCCGGTTCTCGCACTCGGCGCCGCGGGCGCCGTACCCGGATCGCTCGGCGTTGTGCAGGGCGACGGACAGATCCCCTACAAGCCAGAAGCCTTGGTGATCAAGAAGGAGAACGCGGAACACTGGATTGACCGCGACCCGGAACTGAAGTGTTACTTGCCGGGCATTCCGCGCGCGATGTACATGCCCTATCCCTTCGAGATCACGCAAAGTACGAACAAGATTCACATGGCCTATGAATTCTCGAATACGGCGCGCACGATCCATTTGGACAAGGTCGAAGGGCCGCCGGACGATACGTGGATGGGCTTCTCCCTCGGACGGTGGGATGGAGACACGCTCGTCGTCGACGTGACGAATTTCAACGACCGGAGCTGGTTCGACCGCGCCGGGAATTTCCATAGCGACGCGCTGCACCTGGTCGAGCGCTTCACGCCGATGTCGCCGGACATCATTCGGTACGAAGTGACGATCGAAGATCCGAAGGTCTTTACTCGTCCGTGGCGTATCGCCATGCCACTCTATCGTCGGGTGGAGCCGAACATGCAGCTTCTCGACTTTCGCTGCAACGAATTCGTCGAAGAGTTCATGTACGGAAGTCTTCGTAAACAGCAGTTGGTTAAGCACTGGGAAGGCGAGACCATGGC
>WNFB01006377.1_pt1 | contig 10586 bp, 7 predicted proteins | sample 5400501 | NCBI WGS metagenome assembly WNFB01 (sample SAMN13153341, study PRJNA577476) | soil metagenome | isolation source: 200 cm saprolite under Douglas fir tree site 2 hole 1 | place: USA:California | collected 2015-04-18 | reverse complement strand
CACGGAGGTGGGCGGGCACCTGACCCCGGTGCTGCTCGCACACCGGCTGGCGACGGACACCAGCGCCGCGACGCGCGCGATCCTCGACAACGTCATTCTGTGGCTCGTGCCGTCCCTCAACCCCGACGGCGTGACGATTGTCAGCCGCTGGTACAACCACACCCTCGGCACACCCGCGGAGGGCACCGACCCACCGGAGCTCTACCACCACTATATCGGGCACGACAACAACCGCGATTGGTACGCCTTCTCGCAGGTCGAGACCCAGCTGACGGTGGATTCGCTGTACAACATCTGGCACCCCCAGATCGTGCACGATATTCACCAGCAGGGCAGCACCGGCTCCCGGCTTTTCCTACCGCCCTACCTCGACCCGATCGAGCCGAACGTCGACCCCTTGATCGTCGACGGCGACAACGCGCTCGGCACGGCCATCGCGTGGGCGTTGGCCGGGCAGGGACGCACGGGGATCTCCATCAGTGCGATCTACGACGCGTGGACGCCCGCGCGCGCCTACCAGCATTACCACGGCGGCGTGCGCATCCTCTCGGAAACGGCGAGCGGCAACCTCGCCTCCCCCGTCACAGTTCCCTTCGACCAGCTTCAGGCCCGGGCGCGGGGCTTCAATCCCCGCGAGCGCTCGTGGAACTTCACCAGCCCCTGGCCCGGGGGACGCTGGTCGTTGCGCGACATCGTCACCTACCAGGGCGACGCAGCGTATGCGCTGCTCCAGCACGCGGCCCGCGAGCGCGACCACTGGCTGGCGAATTTCCTGACCGTCGGCGCTCGCGCGGTCCGCGGCTGGCGCGACTGGCCCTACGCCTACGCGCTCCCCAAGAGCCAGGACACGCTCGCTCTCGCAACGCTCCTGGGTATCCTGCATCGCGGCCAGGTGGAGATCCGCACCGCCACGCAGGCGTTCGGCGCCGCGCCGCGTGTCGCGGCTGGCAGCTACGTCGTCGTGCTGCGCCAGCCCTACGCCGCGTTCGCCAAGGCCCTGCTCGAGCCGCAGCATTATCCCGACCGCCGGCAGTACCCCGGCGGCCCGCCTGAGCGCCCGTACGACGTGACCGCGCATACGCTCCCGCTGTTGCTCGGGCTCACGGCGTTCCCGGTGATGGATTCGATCCGCGTGCCGCTGTCGCCGCCGGTCACCCCTCCGCGCGCGGCCCCCCCCCCCAATCACCTAGGCTTTGAGCCCGGCACCGCGCCGCGGATCGGCCTGTACCGCTCCTACGTCGCTGCGATCGACGAAGGCTGGACACGGTGGGTCTTCGACACGTGGAGGGTCCCCTATGTGTCGCTCGTGGACTCCGTGATCCGCGCCGGCGCGCTGAAGGAGAAGCTCGACGTCATCGTCCTGCCGAGCCAGGACCCGCACGCACTGCTCGAGGGGCATCCGACGCACCGCTACCCGGCACCATACGCCGGTGGGATCGGACAGGAGGGCGCGCAGGCGCTGCGGCAGTTCGTAGCGGACGGCGGCACGCTCATCGCGCTCAATGAAGCGAGTCGATTCGCGATTCAATCCCTGCTGCTCCCCGTCCGCAACGTGCTCGAGGACGTCCCCGAGGAGGACTTTTACGCGCCCGGGTCGATCTTCCGGATCGAGCTCGACGCAGCGGACCCGGTAACGCGGGGAATGCCCGAGCGTAGCATCGCTTGGTTCGAGAGCGGCCCCGCCTTCGACGTCCTCGACTCGAGTCAAGTGCGGGTGATCGCCCGCTACCCCGATGACCCGAACGCCATTCTGCTGTCGGGCTGGGTGCTGCACCCCGAGCGGATCGCCGGCAAGGGGGCCCTCGTGGAGGTGAGAATCGGGACGGGCCGTGTGATCCTGTTCGGGTTCCGTCCGCAATATCGTGGCCAGAGCCTCGCGACTTACCCCTTGCTGTTCAACAGCTTGCGACTCAAGCCGTAGCCTTGCCGTTCGCACCGTGACATGGGACCTTGCCCCGCCGGGGGTCGTTTCTTATGGTGTTCACCCCCATGCGGTTAGCTAGGACGTGTCTGCTGCTGTTCGGGGCCGCGCTCGTAACGAGTCGCGGCCTCTTTGCGCAGCAGGTGCTTGGCGACTCGGTACTGCGCCCGGCGCCGATCGCGGCCGACCAGCTGCTCGTCCGGCTGCAGATCGACCCGCGCTATGCGCAGCCAGAGGCCCGGCTGTTCACGACGCCGCGCAGCGTTAAGGCGCTGTACGTGAACGCGTGGGCGTTCGGCTCGAGCAAGCTGTGGCACCTGATGCGCCTCGCCGACTCGACCGAGATCAACGCCTTCGTAATCGATGTCAAGGACGACACCGGGTGCCTGCTCTATCCCTCGGCGGTTCCCACAGCGCAGGAGATCGGAGCCAACGACTGCGTCCGCACCCGCAGCATCCGGGCGCGGCTCGACTCGGTGCTGGCCCACGGCATCTATCCGATCGCGCGCATCGTGGTGGCCAAGGACCCCCGGCTGGCCTCGCACAAACCGCAGTGGTCCGTCCAGGCGCGCGCCGGCGGACAGTGGCGGGACCGGATCAACATCGCATGGGTCGACGCCTACAACGACTCGGTGTGGATTTACGCTTCTCAGATCGCAGCGGAGGCCGTGCGTCTCGGCTTTGCCGAGGTGCAGTTCGACTATGTGCGTTTCCCCGACGAGCCGCGCGAGCGCCTCGCGACCGCTATCTTCCCGGCGCGCCGGCGGGGGGAGAGTCAGCGCGAGGCGGTGCGCGAGCACCTCGCCCTCCTCAAGAGCCGGCTGCGACCCCTCGGCGTCCCGCTCACGTTCGATATCTTCGGGCTCACCGCCTCCGCCACGGACGATCTGGGGATCGGGCAGGTGTGGGAGGACTTCACGCGCGTCGCCGACGTCGTCCTCCCGATGGTGTATCCCAGTCATTACTACCGTGGGGCGTTCGGCTTCCAACACCCGAACGCCGAGCCCTACCGCGTCGTCTACCACGCCCTCCGGGAAGCCCTGACCCGCAGCCACGCGTCAGCCGGCGCGGCCGAGATCCGTCCCTACCTGCAAGCGTTCACGCTGGGCCGCCGTCTCCCCCGCTACACGCCGTTCGAGATCCGCGAAGAGATCCGCGCAGCCGAAACGCTGGGGATCCAATCCTGGGTGCTGTGGAATCCCCGCAGCGTCTACCCGCGCGACGCGCTTCGCCCCTATCGGACGACCTATCACGCCGCCGGGGCGCTATCGGGAGGCGGCGAGTAGGGCGATATTCGCTGGACCAGTGGAGCCCAACCCATGAAGCGCTTGACCTACCTGCTCGCGGCCGCCGGCGTGGCGTTCGCGTGCTCCAAGGACAGCACGAGCGTCGATCCCGACGCCATTGACGGCCGGGAGCTCGCCGCGGTGCGCAGCGTCCTGGACACCGCGCTCAAGAACGACAGCTCCTATCAGATCCTGCGGGTGTTCGTGTTCGCATACGTCGACCGGGCCTCGCGCATCCCGACCGGGGCCGGCGATACCTTGCGTCTGGTCGGCGTGCAGCTCGACGTCAACGCGACGAAGGCCGACACCCCCGTCGTGGCCCAGCTGTCCGCCGTGCTGGGCTGGCGCCGCTACTCGGCTACGACGCACACCGTGGACTCGGTGATGTTCGTCGCGGGCACCGGGTTGACCCCGCCACTCAGCGATACCCTGCGCCAGCGATTCTCTCCCGACACGGCCGGCACGGGGTCCGGCTTCGTCATTCACCAGGCGCCCGACTCCAGCGTGCACGTTTGGCTCGCCCGTACCGGAGCGTTGCATGTCACGGGCAACAACTATGGAAGCGGGACCTCTACGAGCGGCTCCGGACTCACGATCACGACGAGCCGAGGCACGGTGTCGGGGGACTACCACCTCATGGGCAAGCTTGTGCCCGATTCCTCGACCACCGTCACTTCGGCCGTGGCGTTCGGTGGCGGGATTCGGGGTCTGCTGATCCGGATTACGGGGAAGCTGTAGCGAGCGCCATGCCCGGCTGCCACTCCGTGATGTAGCCCGAGATGGCCGACGCGGCGACCGTGTAGGGGTTGGCAAGATAGAGCTGGCCTGGTCCTGAGCGCCCGGGGAAATTCCGGTTGATCGCGCTGATCGTGACTTCGTCCTTCGTGCGGGACACTCCGGGGCCGGCATTGATACATGCTCCGCAGGACGGCTCCAGAAACGTCGCGCCGACCTGCCGGAAGATGTCGAGGTACCCCATCTCCTCGCAGTAGCGCTTTACCTCCTGTGACCCGCACTGGATGTAGAACCGCACCCACGGGGCCACGCGCTCGCCGCGCTCGACCGCCTCCTTCAGCACCCGCGCGTACATGTCCATGTCTTCCTTCTTGCCCGCCGTGCAGGAGCCGGCGTAGGCGATCTCCACCTTCACCCGGTTCGTGAGATCTCCGATATGCCGTCCGTTCCCCGGGTCGCCCGGCAGGGCGATCATCGGCTTGAGCTGCGCCGCGTCAATCTCGATCACCTCGCAGTACTCGGCGTCCAGATCGCTCGCGAGCCCGGCGCACAGGCGAGCTGCCTCAGCCCGGGACATCTTCCGATACGCCATCAGGTACGCGACGGTCTTCTCGTCTGGCGCCACGTACCCCGTGAAGCCGCCCACTTCGGCCGTCATGTTCGTCATGGTGGCGCGCTCATCCACCGAGAGCGCCGCCACGGCCTCGCCGCAGTACTCGACCAGCTTGCCGATCGCCTGTCCGCTCTTGATGTAGGGATGACGCAGGATCTCCAGCATGAAATCCTTCGCCGTCACACTCTCGGGCTTCCGGCCGCGCACCACCACCTTCACCGTCTCGGGGACCGTGAGCCGCACGTCCTTCGTGATCCAGGAATTGAAGATCGCCGTCGTGCCCACCCCGAACGCCACGCACCCGACCGCCCCCGCGTGCGGCGTGTGCGAGTCGCTGCCGATGATCACCTGCCCCGGGAGGGCGTGCGCCTCGAGGATCTTCGAGTGACAGATCGCCTCCGAGCCGTGGTGGCCGAGCCGTAGCTCGCCATACAGCTTGATCCCCTGCTTCGCGGCGAACTCCCGTTGCTTGCGCTCGAGTTGGTTGGCGACATCGAGCAGACCTTCTTTGACTCGCTCGGGCGTCATGGCCTCGGCTAGGAACGTCAGGTGGTCCCTGAACAGCAGCACCGACCCCGGATCGTTCACCTGCTCCTCCGGGCCCACCAGCTGCTCGAAGAAGATCGCCGCCATCGGCGTCACATACTCGTGGCTAAAGCGGATGTCAGTGACCACGAAGCCTTCGTCCCCAGGCCGCACGGCCGGCACCCCCACCTGCCCCGTCGCCGGATCCGCGACCCAGTGCCGCGCCAGGATTTTCTCGCCGAGCGTCATCGACCGCGGCGAGGCTGCCGGCAGCGGCGGCGACACCTTCCCCTGGAGCCGCGCGAGGTTGTAGTTGAACAGTCCCCCGTACTCGATGATGCCGCGGGTGATGGCTCCTTCTCCCGCCGTAAACGTCGACAACGGGATCTCTTCCCCGCGGCGCACCCGGTCGATGATGGAGAAGTCAGTCGTCGTGAGGATCCCCAGATTCTGGCAGTTCTCCCGGTAAATGCGCTCGATGTTCTCGGCGATCACGAGCTTGATGCCGGCACACATCTCGGCATAGGGCGATTGCTCGCGGGACGACCCCTTGCCGCGACGCTTGCCGCTGACGGAGGCGACGAACCCGCCGCCGCGCACCGCGCCGCGACTGATGGGGAACTCATTCCCACACTTGAGGCCAAGGTAGGGAAAGTCACCGAGGGTCGCATCGTAGTAATAGCAGATGTAGGCGGGCGTAATCTCGTCGGTGGAGATATCATCCCGGAGCTTGATGCGAGCCCCCTTCCCACCCCCTCCCCCCCCCTCGTCCGGCCACTCCAAGTCCTGCCCCGCGAGTTGTCGCCGCACGAGCGCGGCGTCCTCGGCCAGAAACAGGATCCGCCCCTGCAGCCGCACGCGGTCGGGTAGTTTGCGGACGGGTCGCGATTGTAACGCGCCAGGCATGTGCCAAATCTCACCCCTCACCGGACGCCACGAAAGCCGCTCGCGCAGGGGACACACCGACCATGCGCCCAGAAACACGCGCAACCCGCTCGCTGCAATGAATTGCAGCCACAAACACCGTTGAGTCGTGGCAGCTAAGATGTTGTCCTGATTGAAGGTGACAGTGAAGTGTTTGGGGGGGCTGGCCTCCCATCGGGGCTGCGGGTAAGTTTGCGCCCGTTTTTGAGCGTGCTGGCGCGCCTCTCTCCTATCACACCTGGAGCGACCTTTGGAGCTACCCTCCTCTCATAGGTTGCCCCTCTCGTGGTTGTATGAAGCCGCTAGCCCGCCGATTCAGTACCGCGCGCTCGCCGAGGCGGCCCCGGAATCGGCTCGAGACCCCGAGCGCCTCGCCACGCTGCGGCAGGCGGTCCTCGAGTACAAGCCTGCAACCGCCATCGCTCGCAAACAGAAGGCCGATGGACTCTGGGGCGGGAGCCTGTTCGCCCCCGGCCCCGTGAGAGCCTTCGGGTGGACAGAGCCCGGCACCGTCACCCAGTACCGCCGACTGTTGGAGCTCGGCTGGCCGCCGGACATGCGCCACTTCAAGCAGGCCGACCGGTTCCTGTTCCGGCTGCTGTCGCGGGACGAATCGCCGGAGCTGCTCGCGGAGTTCCACCGCGCGCCCAAGACGGACCTCGGGCTCGCCACATGGGTCCGCAACATGGGCCGCGAGGCCGCTGCCGCGGCGCTAGCGCGCGGCGGCCATGTGGACGACCCGCGTCTGCGGGGTACCGCCCACAAGATCGCCAGCGACATTTCGCTATACCTGCGCAGCGATCTCGCCCAGAAGCCCTTCCGCAAGGTCCGTGGCAAGGTCGTGCTCGATCCCGCCGCCTACCCGCCGACGATCTTCGCCGTGGAGGTGCTGGCCTTTCTCCCGGCCGTGCAGCGCGAGCGCTCGGGGTTCATCGACCGCCTCGGTCACTATTTCTCAATTCCCGCGCCCCGTCGCGCCTTCCACATCCTGGCTGGGAAGAAGTTCTTTCCACCGCTGTTCGAGCTGCTGGGCGACCCGCTCCGCGCGGACGCACAAGGGCACGTGCGCGATGTGCCGTTCGCGGTGTACTGGCTGGAACTGCTCGCCCGCCTGGGCCTCGTTCGACAAGTGCCGAGCGCGGTCAAGGTCCTGGCGCGGCTGTTCAACGAGTGCGATGCCGCGGGAATCTGGAGCCCCAAGGCGCTGCGCCGGAGCCCGAAGTCGGCGAACCCGGTTCTCAGCCACTATTTCCCGCTGGAGGGTCCGGGCAAGAGTCCGGCGCAACGGCAGACTGACGTGACGTTCCGCTTGGCCCTGATCGCGCGGCTGATGGCCGTGCCGGTGGAGGTTGCTCCGGAGGGTACGCAGTAGTAGCATTGGCTACTACGCAATGACGACCATCGACCTCACGCCGTTCGGCTTTACCCCAACCGAGTCCCTGGTCTACGCGGCGCTGCTGCGGCTGGGCCCCTCCACCGGATACGGGGTGGCCCGCGCCACCCGGCTTGCCCGCGCCAACGCCTACGGAGCACTCGAGGGGTTGGTGAGCGGCGGGGCGGCGTTCCGCTCCCCCCCTCCCGGCCGGCCGCTCCGCTACCGCCCGAGCGATCCCCAGACCCTGCTCGCTCAACTCGCCGCCCGACAAGGAGCAGCGCTCGATCGCCTCGGCCGAGCGCTGCGGGACGCGAGTCTTGCACTCGAGCCCGAAACGCGGGTAATCACCGGCGAGCGCGCCGTGGGAAACCTGATCCAGCAGCTCGTGGCCCGCGCCGAGCAACGCGTTGCCGGGATGTTGGCCGCGGCGTTGTGGCGTCCCACCCTCCCCGCCTGGCGCCGCGCGGCCGCTAGGGCGGTAGTGGACGTGAAGCTCGCCGGCGATGCGGAAGGGGCGGGAGCGGGGGGAGCGGGGGGAGGGGGGGGAGGGGGGCGAGAAACCGAGGGAATCCTCACGGGCGCGGTATCGGGGGATGAGCCCACGATTCTGCTGATCGACGACGCCCAGGTGATCGTGGCGACGGGAGCCGGCGAGGCAACCCTCGCCTTGTGGAGTGCACATCCCCACGTCGTCGAGCTCGCCCGACGGGCCCTCCGAGCCCCCCCCCCGCAATGAGAGGGCAAGCCTCGCTGCTGCTACTTGTCTTGGCTGCCTGTCGCGCCGCCCCGATACCGCCCGAGTCCCGCTATCCCGCTGGCACCGGTCTGACGGCGAAATACGTGGCGCTCGACGGCTCTCGGATTCGCTACATCGAGGCCGGGACCGGTCCGGCCGTGCTCTTCATTCACGGCTTCGGCGCCTCCCTCTACGCCTGGCGGCATACGCTGCCGCCGGTCGCCGCCGCCGGATTCCGAGCGATCGCCTACGACAACCGCGGGTTCGGGTTCTCAGACAAGCCGCAGGGGGCGGGGGGGTACGACAACGCCGCTTATACGCGGCTCGCTCTAGCGCTGCTGGATTCGCTGCACGTCTCCGACGCAGTCCTCGTCGGACACTCCATGGGGGGCGCGATCGCCGCCACGGTCGCCCTGGCTGCGCCGGACCGGGTGCGCGGACTCGTTTTGATTGACGCTGCCGGATTCGGCACCCGCTGGCCGCTCACGCTCCGGATCGCGCGCTGGCCGCTGCTCGGCGCCCTCGCCACAGCGCTGCGCTCCCGGTCGTCCACCGCTGGAGTGCTGTGGTCCACCTACGCGGACCCCACCAAACTCACCACTCAGGATCTCGATCAGTATTACGCTCCGGTGCCAGACCCCGACTACGGCCGTGCGCTGCGCCATACGCTCAAGCAGTTCCACTTCGATGATCTTGTGGGCCGGCTCGGGGGCGTGAGCCAGCCCACGCTCGTGATCTGGGGAGGTGCTGACCGTTGGATCCCGCCGGCGATCGGCCGCCGGATGGCCGCCGAGCTCCAGCGCGCTGCGTTCGTGCTGGTGCCGCGGGCCGGCCATGCGGCGCCTGAGGAGGCACCCGAGGTCGTTAATCCCGCGCTCGTCGCCTTTCTGAAGCAGGGGTTGCCCCACGTACCCGAGAACCTCGCCTCGGTGCGACAGGGCTGGTGGCTTTTACCCCAAAGTGTAGATTTCATCAACCGCACGGTTGAGGAATCGAGCCTTGCCACGCAAGATAAGCAATACCAGAGCATTACGAATTATGGCGGCCGCCCGCGACGAGTTCGCGCGGAGCGGATTCGACGGCGCGAGAATCGAACGCATCACGCGAGCCGCCGGCGTCAATAAGCAGCTGCTGTTCTACTACTACCAGTCCAAGCGCGGGCTCTTCCAAGCAGTACTGGGTCAGGCGGCGGCCGAACTCGAGGGGGCCCTAGCGAACTTGCCGACTGCGAGTGGCCGGCCGTTGGAGCGTCTGGAACGAGTGCTCCAGGCGCAGTTCGACTTCCTGGCGCGGCGGCCGGACCTCGTGGCCATCCTCGCCCAAGGCAACCGGACCGATCTCGCCCCGCTCGCCCCGGCGATCAAGCGGCTGGTGGTGTTGTTGGCTGAGGGACAGGGGCTCGGTCAGGTGCGGGACGATGTTGACCCGCACCTGACCGCCGCCCAGGCGCTCATCTTGATGGTAGGCTACCTGCAGCTCGAATCCGTCGTGGCAGCGAGCGCGCCGCCACTCGGGGCCGACGAGCAGTCGCTGCGGCAGCGTTGGAAGGAAGCCGCCGTGCAACTGGTAGTGGCCGGAGTGGCGACGCGCTAGTTCTGCGACACCATGCTGGGCTCGACGGGGGCTTCGCCCTCGAAGACCAAGTGCCCCGCCTGGAACCGCGCCCCGCGCAGCGCCAGGGTGACCACGTCACCCAGCTCCTCAACCAGATGCACGTCGAGCTGCCGGCGGACATCTTCGGGGAGGTCCTCCAGATCGCGCTCGTTCTCCTTAGGCAGGATGATCGTGTTGATCCCCGCCCGTACCGCACCGAGCACTTTTTCCTTGACGCCGCCGATTGGCAGCACCCGGCCGCGCAGCGTGATCTCGCCGGTCATCGCCAGGTCATGCCGGGCGGGCTGGCGGGACAGCGCTGACACGAGGGCGGTTGCCATCGTCACGCCCGCCGAAGGCCCATCCTTGGGGATGGCCCCGGCCGGGACGTGGACGTGCACGTCCGTGTCTTTGAATGCTTCCTCCCCGATGCCGAGCTGCTCCGCATGCGAGCGGGCGTAGGTGAGCGCCGCCCGCGCCGATTCCTTCATCACGTCACCGAGCTGGCCGGTGAGGATGAGGTCGCCCTTGCCGGACATGACGCTCGCTTCCACGAACATGATGTCCCCGCCCGCTGGCGTGTAATACATGCCAGTGGCGACGCCGACTTGGTCGACCCCCGCTTTGCGCTCGGGGTGGACCCGAGGGCGGCCGAGCAGTTCACGCACGTGGGCGGCCGTTACGGCGAGGCGTTCTACCTCACCGGCGGCGATCCGACGGGCGACCTTGCGCCCAAGCTTGCCGATTTCCCGCTCGAGCTGGCGGACGCCCGCCTCTCGTGTGTAGCTGGTGATGATCTCCTTCAAGGCCTCATCGCCCAGTTCGAGCTGCCCCGCGCCGAGGCCGTTCTCCCGCAGCTGCCGCGTCACGAGGTAGCG
>WNFB01007201.1_pt1 | contig 10588 bp, 7 predicted proteins | sample 5400501 | NCBI WGS metagenome assembly WNFB01 (sample SAMN13153341, study PRJNA577476) | soil metagenome | isolation source: 200 cm saprolite under Douglas fir tree site 2 hole 1 | place: USA:California | collected 2015-04-18 | reverse complement strand
ACCTTTCCATTGGATCGCTGCCCCGGTATGCGGGGCTCTCGACCCTCCGCATGGCGCTGGCCTACGTGTTGTCGCTGGTGTTCAGCATCGTGTACGCGCGGATTGCGGCGGCCAACTCTCGCGCCGAGCGAATCATGATCCCGCTGCTCGACATCCTGCAAAGCGTCCCCATCCTGTCCTTTCTCCCCGGCGTGGTGCTGGCCCTGGTCGCGTTGTTCCCGCACAGCATCATCGGCCTCGAGCTGGCCGCGGTGGTCCTGATCTTCACCAGCCAAGCCTGGAACCTGGCCTTCAGCTTCCACCAGTCGCTGACGACCATCCCCAAGGACCTGACCGATGCCGTGACCATCTACCGGCTCAGCGTCTGGCAGCGGTTCACGCGACTCGAGCTGCCCTTCGGCACCATGCCCTTGATCTGGAACTCGATGATGAGCTGGGCCGGTGGGTGGTTCTTCTTGATGGCTGCCGAACAGCTCACCCTGGGGAACCAGAACTTTCAGCTGGCCGGGCTGGGCTCCTACTTGTGGACGGCTGCCAACGCCGGCGACACGGGGGCCCTCCTGCTCGGTCTCGGCACCCTGGTGATTGTGATCCTGCTGCTCGACCAGCTTGTGTGGCGCCCACTGATCGCCTGGTCCGACCGGTTCAAGGTCGAGTTAACCGCGGGCAGCACCACCCCCACCTCGCTAGTGCTACGCGAGTTGCGCCGATCGGCGGTGCTGCTCTGGGTTGGCCGGCGCGTGGCCATGCCGCTGGGCGATTGGTTGGACCGCGTCCTGAGCCGGCGTGATGTTCATGGCACGGAGCCGGTGCCGGCCGCGCCGGCGAGGTCGACCGCGATTGGCCGCCTCGCCGGCTGGCTGATCCTGGCGCTGGTCGCCGCCGGGCTGGCACTGGCCCTGCTGAGCGCGTTCCGGCTGTTAGCCCAGGTCTCGCCAGGCCAGTGGCTGGACATTGGCAAAGCGGGCGGGGCGACGCTGCTGCGGACCTCGGCCGCCCTGGTCATCGCGGTGCTCTGGACCGTCCCGGTGGGCGTGGCCATCGGCCGCAGCCCCCGCTGGTCCCAGCGCCTGCAACCGGTGGTGCAGATCTTCGCCTCGATCCCGGCGCTGGCCATCTTCCCCGCACTCCTGATGATCTTCCTGAGGGTCCCAGGCGGCTTGAACCTCGCCGCGGTGGCCCTGATGCTGCTGGGCACCCAGTGGTACGTCCTTTTCAACGTGATCGCGGGCGCCATGGCCATCCCCGAGGACCTCCGCGAAGCCGCGGACGTGTACAAGCTCCGCGGCTGGCGCCGGTGGCGATTCCTGGTTCTCCCGGCCATCTTCCCGTTCCTGGTCACCGGGATGATCACGGCGACCGGGGGCGCCTGGAACGCCAGTATCGTGTCCGAGTACGTGACCTTCGGCGGTCACACCTACACCACTGTGGGGCTGGGGGCGACCATCGCCGTCAGCGCGGGCGCGGGGAAGTACGCGGTGCTACTGGCTGCCACCGTGACCATGGCGGCCATCGTGGTGGCAGTCAATCGGCTCCTCTGGCGCCGCCTCTATCGAATGGCCGAGCAGCGCTACCATCTCGACTGAGGACTGGATGGCTGTCACCGCCCAACCGGTAACGAGCCCGAACGGCCAGCCGCTGGTGGCCGCCCAGCACATCTCGAAGACGTACGGCGAAGAAAAAAGCCAGGTCCTCGTGCTAAAGGACGTCAACCTCGAGATCCGGCCGGGTGAATTCATTGCCCTGCTGGGTCCGTCGGGCTCGGGCAAGTCAACGCTGCTGCGCATCCTGGCGGGGTTGCTGCCGCCGTCCAGCGGGCAGGTGATGGTTCATGGACAACCGCTCCGCGGCACCAATCCCTCCGTGGCCATGGTCTTTCAGAGCTTTGCGCTGCTGCCCTGGCTCACCGTGCTCGACAACGTGGAGCTCGGATTGCTCCCCCAGGCTTTCAGCCCCGACGACCGGCGCCGGCGGGCGAAAGCCGCTATCGAGCTGATCGGGCTCCACGGGTTCGAGAACGCGTACCCGCGGGAGATCTCGGGCGGCATGAAACAGCGCGTCGGCTTCGCCCGGGCGCTCGTGGTCGAACCCGAGCTGCTCATGCTGGACGAACCCTTCTCGGCGCTCGACGTGCTGGTGGCGGACACGCTTCGCCGCGAGCTAGCCGATCTCTGGCAGGGGCACAAGATCCCCACCCGTGCCATCCTGATGGTCACCCACAACATCGACGAGGCGGTCCGGCTGGCCGACCGCCTGGTCGTGTTTCACACCGATCCCGGCGGCATTCGAGTCGAGTGCGCCGGTCTCCCGGTGGACCAACGCGAGGAGAAGGACCCCGCTCACATCCAGCTGGTGGACAGCATCTACCAGATCATGACGAACCCCAAGGAAGACGCCGAGCAGCTGCTGGCCGGGGCGCGGCCCGCGGAGGGGGTCGTCAGTCCTCGGGAAGGTCACCTTCCGGCGGCCACGATCAGTGGACTCACTGGATTCCTGCACCGGCTGCTGGCGCTAGGGGGGCGCGAAGATCTCCACGACCTCGCCCGTGATCTCCGAATGGGGGCCGATCACCTCCTGCCGCTGGTCGACGCCGCCAACCTCCTCGACCTGGTGGACCTGGCGCAGGGCGACGTGGTCCTGACCGCCGAGGGCCGGCGCTTCGCCGAGGCAAGTCCGGCGGCACGGAGAAAGCTCTTTAGGCAGCAGGCGCTCGCCAATGTCGAGCTGCTCGGCCAGATCGTGAAGCAGCTGGAAGCGGCGCCCGATCACCGGCTGAAGGATGACCGCCTCCTCGACCTCCTAGAGCAATCGTTCAGCCCAGTGGAGGCGCGGCGGAAGCTGCTGACGGCGATCAACTGGGGACGCTACGCGGGCCTCTTTACCTATACCAACGGCACTTTCCGGCTGGCGGCGGCCCCGCACTAGCGCCTCAGCCGCCGGCCATCGCCCCTACGACCAGGAGCGGCTCGGCGCCCCTGGCGACGGCATCAGGCAGTTGGGCGTCGGGCAGCTCGTTGGAGAGATCCTGCTCGCTGGCGAAGAACCGGATGAACGGTCGGCGCTGCTGGGTGACCTGATCGCGGATCGTCCCGCGCAGCATCGGATAGGCGGCCTCGAGCGTGTCCAGGACCGAGCGCTGGGTCGCCTGACCCGGCACTGCCAGCTGCACCTCGCCACTGACCTGCGCCAGCTTTCGCAGATGCGTCGGGAGCACGACGCGAATCACTTCAGCGTCTGCACCTCGACCGATAGCACGGCGGGCAGATTTCGGACGATCGGCGCCCAGCTGTCGCCAGCATCGGCCGATGCGTACACCTGGCCGCCGCTGGTTCCGAAGTAGATGCCACACGGATCCAGCGAATCGACGGCCATGGCGTCCCGCAGCACGTTCAGGTAGACGTCGCTCTGCGGCAGACCCTTGGTGAGGGGCTCCCACTCGTCCCCGCCCGTTCGGCTGCGATACACACGCAGCTTTCCGTCCGGTGGATAGTGCTCCGAGTCGCTCTTAATGGGGACGACGTAGATGGTCTCGGGCTCGTGCGCGTGCACGTCGATCGGGAACCCAAAATCCGACGGCAGGTTGCCACTGACCTCGCGCCACGACTCGCCCCCGTCGTCGGTGCGCATGACGTCCCAGTGTTTTTGCATGAAGAGGGTCTTCGGACGCGTGGGATGCATGGCGAGGCGATGAACGCAGTGACCGACCTCGGCCGTCGGATTGGGGATTTGCTCCGAACGCAGGCCGCGGTTCACGGGCCGCCAGGTTTTGCCCGCATCATCGGTCCGGAAAGCTCCGGCGGCCGAAATGGCGACGAACATCCGATCGGCGTCGACCGGATCCTGAATGATCGTGTGCAGACACATCCCGCCGGCGCCGGGGGCCCAGTTTGGCCCGGTCTCGTGGCACCGCAGCCCGGAGAGCTCCTCCCAGGTCTGCCCGGCATCCGTGGAACGGAAAAGGGCCGCGTCTTCAACCCCGGCGTAGATCGTGTCGGGATCAGTCAGCGACGGTTCGAGATGCCAGACGCGCTTGAACTCCCAGGGGCGCGGGGTGCCGTCGTACCAGAGGTGCGTGCCGGGCTCGCCCTCGTAGACGAACTTGTTCCCCACCGGCTCCCAGGTCTTGCCCCCGTCGTTGGAGCGCTGGATCAGCTGCCCGAACCACCCGGTGGACTGCGCCGCATAGAGCCGATTCGGATCGGCAGGCGATCCTTTAAGGTGGTAGATCTCCCAGCCCCCAAAGTGAGGGCCGGCGACCTCCCAGCCGCCCCGCTTTCCGTCCGACGTCAGCACGAACGCGCCCTTGCGCGTCCCAACCAGTACCCGAACCCCGCTCATCCCGTCCTCCTTCGTGAGCCTCGACACATCTTCGCGGACAGCCCTTGCCGCCAGATCATCGTAAACCACCGTCGGCGATGGCGATGTTGCTACGGCAGCCTTGACACTCCGCCAGCGACCTCCCAACATTCGGACGAAGGGGTTTGCCGGCGGCTGGCAGGCCGCTGTGCATCATGTTCAACCGGCTCGCGTCGCTGATCAACCGTTGGCCGGCGGCCATCCTGGTCGCGGCGGTGATCTTCGTGGTCATCGCCGGCCTGATTGGCACGCGAGTCTTCGGGGCCTTAAGTGGCGGAGGCTTCCAGGACCCCAAATCCGAGAGCGTAAGTGCGGATGGCCGTCTCGAGGTGGCCTCCCATCAGCGGGCCGATGGTGGCCTGATCGCCCTGGTGCGGATGGGCCAGGACGTGAACGCACCGGCGGCCCGCGAGGAGGTCGACCGGGTGGCACAGATCATGGCCCGGGATCCCGCGGTCGACCAGGTGCTGACCTACTACACCACCCACAGCCCGGCGTTGGTTTCGCGGGACGGCCGGAGCACGTTCGTGCTGGCCTACGTCAGCTGGACCGGGGATAGCGACGCGGCGGCGACCCGGCTCCAGCGCGCGTTCGCCTCGGATCCGGCGGTGACGCTCGGCGGCACCGGCCCGGTGGACAACGAGTTAAATTCCACCATCACCGGCGACCTGGCCCGGGCCGAAATGATCGCCTTCCCCATCCTGTTCCTCCTCTCGCTCTGGGTGTTTCGCGGGGTGGTCGCCGCCCTGATGCCGCTGCTCATCGGCGCGATCACCATCCTTGGGACCTTCCTCGGCCTGTGGTTGATTACCCGATTCACGCCACTGTCCATCTATGCGCTCAATCTCAGCACGGGCATGGGGCTGGGCCTGAGTATCGATTACAGCCTGTTTATGGTCTCCCGATACCGGGAGGAGCTCGGGCATGGCCTAGCACCGGCCGATGCCATCCGCCGGACTCTCGGCACCGCGGGCCGAACGGTCTTCTTCAGCGCCCTGACGATCGCCGCGGCCATGGCATCCTTGCTCGTGTTCCCGCTGAAGTTTCTCTATTCGATGGGTGCGGCCGGCCTGCTGGTGGCGGTCCTGGCATCGACGGTGTCGTTGCTGGTGCTCCCGTCCGTCTTGCGGCTGCTCGGGCCGCGCATTAACGCGCTGGCGCCTCGCCGCTGGCAGCAGGTCCAGCCGGGCGTGTCCAGCACCGGGTTCTGGTATCGGTTCTCCCACTTCATGATGCGGCGGCCGTTGCCGATCGCGGTGGCCAGCGCGGCCCTGCTCATCGCCCTCGGCTTGCCCTTCCTCAGCATCAAGTTCTCCTCGGTCGATGTGACCGCCCTCCCCGCCAGCTACGGCGCTCGCCAAGTCTCCGACTACCTGGCGGCCAATTTCCCGTCTGGCGCTGGCAGCAGCATCTACGTGGTGGCTGAGGCAGGCCGAGACCGGATGGCTGAGGTCAGCCGGTATGCGGACACGCTGGCCAGCGTGCCGCACGTCCAGGCGGTCGAACCACCGGTGCCGGTGGGCGCCGACACCATGCGGATCAACCTCCACTCTGACGCCGGCACCTTCAGTGCGGAGAACCTCACCATCGTCAGACAGGTGCGGGCGACGAATCCTCCGTTCCGGGTGCTGGTGGGAGGCACCAGCGCATATTTCTACGACCTCCAGGCGAGTCTCCGCAGCCGTTTGCCGCTGGCGGTCGCGATCATCGTCATCTGCACGCTGGTCGTGCTCTTCCTGGCCACGGGCTCAGTCATCCTGCCATTCAAGGCGATCCTGATGAACCTCCTCACGCTGAGCGTCGCGTTTGGCGTGCTCGTCATCGTATTCCAGTGGGGGTTCGGCCATTCGCTGCTGGACTTCGCGACGCCTGGTTCGCTCGAACAGACCCAACCGATCCTCCTCTTTGCCATCGTCTTTGGGCTGTCGACCGACTACGGCGTCTTCCTCCTGACCCGGATCAAGGAAATGCACGACGCCGGCGTCTCGAACCGTGAGGCCGTGGCCGGCGGCTTGGAGCGCACCGGACGGATTGTGACCGCGGCCGCCCTCTTGTTATCCGTGGCCATCGGGGCGTTCGCCACGTCCCAGATCGTCTTCATCAAGGAGCTCGGCGTCGGGATTGTGGCCGGCGTCCTGATCGACGCCACGATCGTTCGTGGCTTCCTGGTCCCGTCCCTGATGGCCTTGCTCGGCGAATGGAACTGGTGGGCGCCGACACCACTCCGGCGCTTCTACAGCCGGGTCGGTATCCACGAAGTCGAGAGCCCCTCGCGATCCTCTTGATGGGGCGACTCGCCGACCGGCGAGCCAGACTCGTTGGTCGTTTGAACCGCGTCGGCATCGCTGCTCGTGCCATACGGTCACGCTGCGCGACCTATCGAACGTTCGGCGGAGTGGTGATGGTTACCGGGCTGTTGAACTCGTGGAGGTTGAGGACGATCTGGTCGCCGATGTCGATGATGCCCTCTGAGGCCCCAGCTGGCAGGGCACTGTTGGTCACCGCCCCCAGCAGGGCCATGGTTTCTTTTCGCGCCTCAGCGGTGCTGATCCGGCGTATCAGATGGTCGTCGACACCGATCCACACCTCGACGTGAAAGGTTCCCTTCCGGATTGCGTCCTGAAGCGCCGATCGCAGGCTCGGATCCGCCAGGGCTGAGGTCTCCTCGGCGATCAGCTTGGCCTGATCCATTTCCATGGCGTAATGATGGACTCGGACCCCGGCGATGGTCGTGTCCCCAAGGTCCTGGGGCGAAAGCGTGCCCCTGAGGCTCCGCAGGGTCTTGAATGGGTCAACGGGAAGCAGGTTCTGCGGATTTTTCGGTTTGCTCCAAGTCGGCGTCGTGTTTCCGCTGCCGAGATCGACGTGGACGCCGTCCTGTTCATAGGTGATTCCCTGTACTGAGATGAGTTCCATCTCCGTGTGGAAGTTCGGACCCAGGCGGACCGTGATCATGTAGTGAAAGCGGTCCGGAAACGCCATCTCGCCTTTCCCCGAGGCGTCCAGTTTGTACGTGTGCGGCGGCATGCCTAAAGTCGCCGGCGGCCATGGATAGTCGACCGGCAGGTGATAGGTCAGAGCCCGCGCGTAGTCGGCGTGGGCGGTCTTGAGGGCCAACATCGCCTGGAGCGCCACCGACAGGACCTGGCCTGGGGAGTCCGCCGCACGGAGCGGGGAGGCGCAAGCGCCCAGGCAGAGGGCCATGAGCAGCCCCATCGCGGCTCGTTTCATTCGGCCTAGGTTAGACGCGGAGCGGGCCCGATATCTTTCTCGAAACCGTCGCCTATTGGGGCCGAGGCGGAGCTCGCCCAGGCCCGAGCTATCCCGGCCGTCCCGACGATGCGTCAGGTGTCAGGGTCGTATCACCGACCTGGTCCGAGCGTGGAACTGGCGACAGACGACCAACGGGCGCGCCTGGTCGCGTCCCCGCTGACCGAAATCCACGTCGACCAGCGCCTTATCGCGGCGATCCGTCCACGCCTGGCGCTGCGAGCCTACTTCCGGGAGCTGATCGAGGCGGATGCGCGGAGAGAGCGGGAGACGGGGGTTTCCCGCGCAAGTACCACGCCTACGAACCATACTCAGATAACCTACCGGCTGGCGGCGACGGCTTGAGCGCTGTGACGGATTCAGGGCTTAACCGGGAGCCAGTAGCTTGACATGCCTCGATCTGAACCTTCATCCAAAGTCTTGATCTCGCTTAAACCTATTCGGGCAGGCTGATCGGGGGCTTAACAGCGGCGCCAGCTTAAAGCGGCACTGTGAACGTGCGGGCGTAGGCGACGAATGCGGCTAGGAGCCCGAGCACGAGCACCACGGGGACCATAGAGATCTCGCGCCGCCGGAGATGGAAGACTGCCGCACTGAATCCGACAACCGCCAGACCCAGAGCCGCCAAAGGAGTGAGCCAGGTAAGGACGTGGAAGGCGGCCGGGATGGTGATACCGACGGCCCCGGCAATCTCGGCAACGCCGATGAAGCGCTGAAAAGCAAGCGGAATGTGACGTGGAAGCCCTCTGGCTTCTCTCTGCCGATCCATACTGCGGCTGAGAGCGGGAACCACGTAGAGCAACCCGTGGAGCAGGAAGAGGATGCCGAGAATTGTTTGCACTACCCAGGCTGGTGTGTTCATGTCCGCTTCCTAACCACAACTTCGCCTCATCCGGCACGAAGCTCTTGATCCGATGCGCTGGTTTCCGGCTGGTTCGCCTGAAGGCGGGACGGCCACCAGTTCCAACGACCCAGCAGGACCACGGTCGATGGAATGAGCAGGGTGCGCACTAGGAACGTGTCCATCAGAATGCCGGCCGCGATGCCGAATCCGATTTGTTGGACCTGGCCTCCACCGGCGATGGTCAGGACCAAGAACGTCCCGGCGAGCACCATCCCCGCGGACGTAACGGTGGTTCCGGTTGCGTTGAGCGCCCGCTTTACCGCTGGCCCCAACGCGGAGGAATGTGCCTCTTCTCGAATCCGCGTCATGACCAGGATGTTGTAGTCCTCTCCGAGCGCTAACAGGAAGACGAACATCAGGAATGGAAGCAGGAAATTCAGTCCAGCCTGCCCTCCAATCGTCACAAACACCAGGACGGCTAGACCGAGGGACGCCAGGTATGAGATTCCGACACTCGCCAGTAGGTACAGGGGCGCGACGAGACTCCGCAGAACGATAGCCAGGAGAGCCCCGATAACGAGCAAGACAATCGGCACGATGTGGACGAGGTCAGAGTCCGAAGCGCTGCTAATGTCATATGAGGCGGCGGCCTCGCCCGCCACACCGGAGTCCGTGGCCCCTGACGCTGAGGCTGCTGCGGTCAGCGCCGATCGTACGGCTGGCGTGGCGCGCATGGCAGCGGTGCTTGTCGGATCGCCAGCGTTGAGCGTCCCGTAAAACTGCACCGTCTTGCCGTCGGGACTGATGAACTGTGCCGTCGAGCGATACGCGTTGTACAGACCGGACGACACCGCCGAATTCGGCGGCGGAGTGATCGGAAGGGTCTGCGGTGGACCCAGCGCTACGTACAAATCGGAGAGTTGTTTTTCCGTGAACTGCGTTCCATTGGGATCGAGCGGGCCATCGACACTGGCAAACACCGGGCTGCCGCCCAGGCGGTCGCCCGCCGCTCGTAGGACTGAAGGCTTTTCCCAGACCGACGTTGGGTACCGCAGGATGAGGTTGGTGGGATTGGATTGGGCCACCGGAAAGTGCGCGCTCAATGCGGCGGCACCTTGCGCCGACTGGCTGCTGGTCGAGGCTGAACCGCCGTTGGCAAACCCGGTCGGCGAGTAAGCCAGGACTCCGAGGGCGAGCCCTCCGAAGAGCATCAATCCGACCGCCAGAACTGGCAGGGGCTGCTGGACGATAGAAGCATGAGGCCGATGCCAATCGCGAGCGCCGGTCCGAGGCCCTGGTAGAAGCCAAAGGTTGCGAAGAGCAGACACAGCAACGCACCGATGACCGTGCCGGCTGAGAATGTGATCGTCTCACCGACCCGAGCGACGCTCTTGACGATGGCGTCGCGTGAACTGAGACCGCCGCGCAGCTCTTCCCTGACTCGGAAAACGAGAAACAGACCGTAGTCGGTGCCCGCGCCGAGCAAGAGGACGGTGAGTAGAATGGTCGTGATCGGTGAAATCTGAACGCCGAATACGCTGTGTGACTCCGCAATCACGGGCTGGCTCAGCGTGAGGACGAGGCCCGCCGGAAGGAGTGTCAAGACTGGTGCGAGCAGCGATCGGTAGATGACAGCCAGCAGCACGATGATGAAGAGGACCGACAACAATTCGGTGAGTCGTTGCGTGCTCTGATTGCTTTGCGACTGGTCATAGAGCGTGGCAACCTCTCCCGTCAGGGCCAGCTGTAGCCCCACAGGCGCGTTGACCCGGTCAAACGTCGCACGAATATTCTGGACATACGGCCTCAGCGCAGGGCCACCTCCCAGCGCATCACCTTTCAAAATGAGGAGAGCCTTGCGGGCCTGTCCGTCGTTTGAGACGCCCTGATCCACAACCCGGAGAACCCCATCGACGTTGCTCACGGCTGCCTCGACTCGCGTGATAGCGGCTTGGTCGGCTGCTGAGAACCGGCCTCCGGATCGACTCGCCACAATGACCGCGGTCGGGAGCGTCCCCTGTTGGAAGGAGCCCGCGAGCTGCGCGGCGCGAAGACTGGGGGAGTTCGCTGGAAGGAAGGACAGGTTATTGGTGTCCGTCACGCTCGACAGCGACGGGA
>WNFB01006373.1_pt1 | contig 10588 bp, 11 predicted proteins | sample 5400501 | NCBI WGS metagenome assembly WNFB01 (sample SAMN13153341, study PRJNA577476) | soil metagenome | isolation source: 200 cm saprolite under Douglas fir tree site 2 hole 1 | place: USA:California | collected 2015-04-18 | reverse complement strand
CGGCGCGGCGCAACCTCGGCGACGACGGATCACGAAGGGTGACCGACCGCGCGCCGGCCGCGCGGGCGACCTGGGCTGCCATCAAGCCGATCGTGCCCGCCCCGAAAACATGCACAGCGACGCCGGCGACGCTGCCCGCGCGGCGCACCGCCCGCACCGCGACGGCGAGCGACTCGGCCAGAGCGCCCGCTTCATCAGCGAGACCTGCCGGCAGCGCCGCACACATCGACGCCGGGACGTTCAGCGCCTCTGCAAGGGCGCCATCCAACATCAACCCCATCACCGCCAGCTGCGGGCAGAGCTGCCTGTTCCCGGACAGACAGGCGGCGCAGCGTCCGCAGCCGACGCTGTTCTCCAGGCCGACGCGGGTGCCGGGATCGATGTCAGAACCAGCTCCTGCCGCGAAGACGACCCCCGCACCCTCATGGCCGAGTACCAGCGGAGCTCGCGCGCCGGTCAGAGGGTGAGGCTCGGTCGGGATGACGACCGGCCCGTGGGTGTACTCCTCGATATCGGTGCCGCAGATGCCGCAGTACGTGATCGCCACCGTGACCCAGCCCCGCGGAGGGCTGGGCGGCGCGGGCCACTCCTGCACGCGGATGTCGTGCCTTCCGTGATAAACGGCCGCGAGCACGCCCCTAGTTTGAGTCCTTGATTGCGTGTTCCTCGGTGCGCAGGTGAATGCGTTTTTCGGCGTGCGCCATGGCGTCCTCGCGCAGCCACACCGGCGGGGAGTCGAGGGCGCTCTGGAGCCCGGTGTGCAGGACCACGTCAACCGACGACGCTCGCCAGTAGCCGGGGCCGAGGTAGTGGGGCGTCAGGGTCAGCTGCCTATTGACCGACGGCGGGCTCAGAGTGCCAGGCCCGATGGTCACGGTCAGGTCGATGATTTTCATCGGCTCGCCCTAATCCCGCTTCATTATGGCGACGGTGGGAACGCGAATCGCTTCCGCGGCTATCGCCACAACTACCCTGCTCTCGTCCTCTTCATGTTCCAGGTGGTGACCATCCCGATTACGGCTGTCCTCGGACCGCTGTTCGGCGGCGTCCTGCTCGACCACACGCGCGTAATCACGTCGCCGTTCTGGGTCATCACGGCTTCCGCGGGGATGTCGGCCATATTGAGCACAACTCTTCCCAACGTCGCATCCCGCGGCGCTGCGGCTGTTCGGCGGCCGCCCAATCCAGGATGACCAGGAAGCTCAAGGCGGAGCCGGTCCTCGAAGCCGCGGCCAGACACGGCGAGGGGCCGGTATGGCATCCGACCGAGCAAACGCTGGACTGGGTGGACATCATGGCGGGCCAGCTGCACCGCTACGACCCGCAGGCTGACCGCGAAGTGGTCATCGACATCGGCCAGCCCTTGGGAGCCATCGCTCCTCGACGAGCTGGAGGCTACGTGCTCGCGGTGGAGCAGGGTTTCGGCATTCTGGAGCCCTCAGGGACGAGCCGGGTGGTGGCCCACCTCGACCTCGGCGAACCGGCGCAGCGTATGAACGACGGGGGATGTGATAGTGCGGGCCGCTTCTGGGCAGGCACGATGGCTTATGACTACTCGCCCCGCGCGGGGGCTCTGTATCGGCTCGACCCCGATTTCACAGTGACCCAGATGCTTGCCGGCGTGACCGTCTCCAACGGGCTTGACTGGGCGGACGATGACCGCACGATGTACTACATCGACAGCCTGGCGCACGGAGTCGATGCCTTCGACTTCGACATCAGCTCCGGCACCATCGGCAACCGGCGGCGTGTGATTGACGTCGCCTCTGACACCAGCTCGCCGATCGGGTTGACAGTACCTGACGGCATGACGCTGGATGCCGAGGGTTTTCTGTGGGTGGCCGTTTACGGTGGCTCCGAAGTGCGCCGCTACTCCCCTGAAGGCGAGATCGACAGCATCGTCAGCGTGCCCGCTTGCGCTGTCACCAGCTGCGCGTTCGGAGGCGAAGACCTCTCGACTCTCTACATCACGTCGAGCGTCGTCTTCGACGACGGGCGAGAACCGCTCGCCGGATCGCTGTTCCGGTGCGATCCTGGTATCAGAGGGCGGCCTGCGCGGCTGTTCGCCGGATGAACCTCAACTCCCGCTGACGCCGCCAAGGGACATCACAAGACGCATCCGGTCTGCGGCGAGATCCGCGTCTCGCAGCAGCCCGGCCTTGTCGGCCAGCACGAACACCTCGGTCAGGTGAACTGCAGAACGGCCGCTCTCGAGGCCGCCGACCATGCGTCATGCCACGATCCACGCGTTCCGGATCCATACATAAGTGCCTATCTGTGATATGAAAGGGAGCGTCCCGGAGACGGTTGTTCCAAACGAACGGGGAGGGAACGTGAAGAGATTCATCGCTGTAGCCGTCGCTGCGCTGGCCGCGTTCGCCCCCGCGGCAAACGCCTCTGCCAGTACCTGGACCTTCGTCGGCACGAACCAGGTCGCGAGCTCGCCGACGAGTGGCGGCGGCTATCCGATTCCGTCCGGGTCGAGGGTCCCCGACGCGGGCACCTGCAGGCCCGGCCCGTTTAACGCGAACCACTCCGAGTCGTGGCTCGCGCTCAAGCCCGGTACCGAGAACCTCGTCGGCTCGTCGAAGTTCTTCTTCGACAGGTTCTCGACGTTCTATATGTTCTACCTCGGCGCGTACCGCATCCTGAACGGAACGCCCATCGGCAACAACCAGATCCAGGGCTACGACTGCGTCTCGACCGGGACCCAGGACATGCCACCGAGCTGGACCGATACCACCGACCCGAACGTCGACTTCGACACCAAGGGCCGCGTCTACCAGACGATGCTGCCGTTCAACGCCTTCTGGGACGCATCCCGGCTGCACCCCGACGGCGAGATAGACGTGTCCTTCAGCGACGACCTGGGCAAGACCTGGCTCAAGGGCAACGGCGGCCAGCCGCTCGAGCCAGCGAACAACGCCTCGGCCCGGCAGGCCGGCCACGTCGAGGACAAGCAGTGGATCGCGGTCAACCACATCCTCGGCAACGTCAACCAGGACCACGTCTACGCGGCGTGGGCGGTCTTCAACGGCTCCTCGAACGGCGCCGGGACCAAGGTGCGGCTCGCGGTCTCCCGCGACCGCGGCGTCACCTTCGCGAAGGCGGTGACGATCAGCCCGCCGTCGCAGGTCGGAGCCGCGGTGACGTTCGTCTATCCCGAGATCGACGCGGCCGGTGACCTCTACGTCGCGGTCGTCTCCTTCCCGCCCAACGGAGGCCCCTCGACCATCTTCGTGACGCGCTCCAGCGACGACGCCCAGACCTTCACGCCCTTCGTGGCCGTCGCGACTCCAAGCCTGATCCCGACCCGCGGCCTTCCCAACACGAGGTTCCGCGACGGGATCGCCGAGAGCTTCGCGGCCAGCCCGACCTTGCCCGGCCACCTCTACCTCACCTATGAGGACTGGGACACGACGCTGGGGCAGATGGACGTTAAGTTCACGCAGTCGACCGACGGCGGCCTCACGTGGTCGACGCCGGCCAAGGTGAACGACAACGTCGACACGCCAGGCGTTCCCACCGACCAGTTCCAGCCCTCCGTGGCCACCGGTCCGGGCGGGGCGGTCGCGGTCGCGTTCTACGACCGCCGGCAGGCCTGCCCGAACGACCCCAGCGTCCTCGCGGCGGACGTGGGGCGGACGAACTTCTGCATCGACGTCTCGCTGCAGGCCTATAAGGACAGCGGCAGTGGCGCGGTCGCCGTCCCGTCCAACCGGCGAATCACTCAGTTCACGTGGGATCCGGAGCAGCCGGGCCAGCACCTCGGCGGGCTCTCGCAGTACCCGTGCGCCGGGGCGCGGGATCCGTGCCCGAGCGGGCGCGGCTTCATCGGCGACTATTTCGGTCTCGCCGTCTCGGCTACGAACATCTATGGCCTGTTCGTCTCGACGCACTATCCGTCGAACGTGACCGCCGACGAGGGCGGGCCCATCTACTACCAGCAGCAAGTGCTGGCCACGGTGTCCCGCTCCGCGGTCGGGCCGGGCTTCTAACTCGATCGGAAGTTTGGGCCGAGGTCAGCCAAATACCCGGGCATCAATTACTAGCTGAACGAGCTGTCGTCCGCCATCACGCCCAGGCCGGGCGCTGACCGCAAGCGCCACTCCGGCTCGTGCTCAGCGCACTGCGCAGCCCCAGCGGCCGGGGGGCAGGTGCTCGCCCGGTTTCTGACAGCCTGATTTCCGCTTACATACCACTCAATGACTCCGCTAGTGATCGTCTGTGGTCCTCCTGCCGTCGGCAAGACGACGCTGGCCAAGATGTTGAGCGCGCAGCTCGGCCTTCCAGTCCTCTCGAAGGATTCCTTGAAGGAAGCGCTGATGGATCACCTCGGCGGAGGTGTTGCCGTCGGCGCGGCGGCGTTTGCCGTCCAGTTCGCAACGGCGCGCGAGTTGCTTGCGTCAGGGGTTGGGATCATCCTCGAGGGCGCCTTCTTCGTAGATCAAGCAGAGCTCGCCGACCTTGCTGCACTAGGCGATGCGGTCGTCCTCCGACTTGACTGCCCGTTGGAGGTATTGGAAAGGCGCTACACCGACCGCCAAGGCAGCCGACACCCGTTTCATCGCGGCTTGGAGGCGCTCCCCGATCTCCGCCAAAGAGTTCGGAACGGCGCATACGATCCACCAGAACTAGATCGGCCGGTGCTCCGGATCGACACCTCCGATGGCTTCAAACCCTCTGAGGGAGAGATTCTGCGCTGGCTTGACCGGCAACTCAGGGGCGGCGGTTGGGCGGCCGCAAGCACGCATGCCTCCGATCCAATTCGAACTGAGCCGGGCGAGCGGATCGACCTGCGGGCGGCGTGGGAGCAGCAGTCCGAGGCTTGGATCCGATGGGCGCGCGCACCGGCGCATGACTCTTACTGGCGGTTCGGCAGAGCCGCCTTCTTCGAGCTCCTGCCGGCGCCCGGTCGGCTGACTCTTGATATCGGCTGCGGTGAGGGTAGGGTGTCGCGCGACCTCGCGACTCTTGGACACCGGGTCATTTCGGTCGATGCGTCAAGGACGATGGTGAGGGAAGCGGTGAGAGCGGCTCCCCAAATACCTGCGCTTGTGGCCGACGCTGCTGCTCTCCCGCTCATCGGTGGGTGCTGCGATCTGATCGTTGCGTACATGTCTCTGCAAGACTTCGACGACATGCAGGCGGCAGTCCGAGAAATGGCGCGAGTGGTGGAGCCGGGCGGGCACTTGTGCATGGCGGTTGTGCATCCCATCAACTCAGCCGGCCGTTTCGAGAGCCTTGATTCGAACGCGGCCTTCGTGATCGAAGGCTCTTACTTGGCCACTCACCAATACGTTGACCGGATTGAGCGCGATGGTCTGCAGATGACGTTCTCCAGCCTCCATCAGCCGTTGGCGGCGTACTTCAGCGCGCTTGAGGCGGCTGGATTTTTGGTCGAGTCGGTCGGCGAGGTTCCAGTGGATGAGTCATCAGCTGCAGAGGAGCCACGTCGCCAACGGTGGCGCCGTCTACCGTTGTTTCTCAACCTGCGAGCTGTCAGAGCCAGAGCGGCGAAGCAGTAGACCGAGGATCATGACGTGCGTCACCAGCGCCGCGGGCACGATGACAATGGGGACGTAATACGCGGCGCCCAAGTGGTCCGGGACACCGTGGCCGGACCCTTGATAGAAGGCGTTGGCGAAGTCCGCGAGACCTTCGACGCTGAAGATCCAGGTCAAGGGGATCGCGACTCGGGAGCGCGCGCGCAGTGCCGCGATCGCCCCGAGCGCGAGGAGACTCGCGATGGCAGTTCCGTACCCTGCAGGTATCGCGAAGCTCTGCGAGAGCGACGGCCCGGCTACGCCCGGAGCGAGGAAGACCAACCCGATATAGCGCAGCGTGTGAACCGCAAGGAGCGGTTGAAGGGCAGACTCCCGCGGAAGTCCGGCCAACCGCGGGGCGAGGAACCACCGAGCGAGGAGGCCAAACGTCAGGAGGCCCAGAACCACCTGGACTTCGAAGATCGGCAGGTTCATGATGCCTCCTCCTTGTCGTCGAGTTGCTGGGTAACTGTGTCGTTTTGAGAGAGTACGGCGCGACTGACCTCGCTTTGTCAGCCCCTCGGCCTGATGCCCGGCATCTGACGCGGCGCCATCCGAGCCCGGCCGCACCCCGGCGCCGGGACGTTGGATTGACCTGAGCCGCCAGGCTCGATCTGGCCCGTCAGCGGCCCAATCGGGCAGGAATACAATTCGGCTAGTCGTCCAACGCTGCGAAAGGAGAAGCTAACGATGAACGCGCGGAAATCCCTACTGGCGCTCGCGGCAGCCATCGTAGTGACCGCTTGCGGTGGGCCCACGACCCCAACGACAACCACCTCCGGCGGGCCCAGCAAGGTTGACAGCATCGCCAGCGAGGTGCCGGATTCGATCAAAGCCCTCGCCCCGCTGCAGGTTGCCACCGATGCCACCTATGCGCCCAACGAGTTCGTCAATCCGGACACCGGTGCCATCGAGGGTTGGGACATCGACTTCGGCAACGCCGTATGTAAGGTGATGGGCCTTGTCTGCACCTTCAACAACGTTACCTTCGACGACATCATCGCCCAGCTCAAGGCCAGTACGCCAAGCGAGGTCGCGGGTGGCGACAAGCCCCGATACGTGTTCAGCATCTCCAGCTGGACTCCCACCCAGTCGCGGGAGGACGGCGGCATCGACTTCGTCACCTACTACAAGGCAGGCGAAGCCTGGCTGGTGAGGGTCGGCGGGCCGACGATCAACGCGGCCGTGGACATGTGCGGCCACGGCGTTGCGGTAGAGTCAGGAACAACCGAAGAAAGCGATGCCTGGGGTTTCATGGGCAAGCAGGTCGGTGGCGCCCCGATCGCCGGTGACAAGAACCACTGTAAGGACGCGGGCAAGCCGGACATCACCGTGCTCAGCTTTGCGACGCAGACCGAAGCCAACAGTGCACTGCTTTCCAGCCGGGCCGACTTCGGATGGCTCGACCAGCCGGTCGCTGACTATCAGGTCAAGCAGCTGAATGGGAAGGTGAAGATCGGTGGCCAGGCCTGCAGCGTCTCGCCCTACGGCGTCGCCATCGTCAAGGGCAGTCCCTTAGAGAAGGCCTTAACGGACGCGGTGAAGTACTTGATTGACCACGGGTACTACACCACCATCGTTAGGAATTGGGGCGTACAGGACGGTGCCATCGTGAGCGCGGACGTAGCGCTCAACAACAACAACTCCATCGGTGCCAGTTGCGTGCCTTCGTACTGAGGTTAATCCCCACGAACTCTGAGGCTTCGCCGTGAGTTCGCCGGGACCCCTTGTTTGAGCGCGGACGAGCTGAGTCACTTGAGCCCGTGACCGAGATCGCCGCCGGCCCGCCGCTGCCTGGCTCACAAGCTGGACAGCGGCCGGAGGCGATCCGGTCGGTCCCGGTCCGGCATCCCGGTCGGTGGGTCGCGGCGGTGCTGGTCCTGGCATTGGCCGCCCAGATCGTCTACACCGTCATCACCGCTCCCTATCTGAAATGGCAAATCGTCGGGACCTACCTCTTTGGGCGGCTGATCCGTGAGGGAATTCTCGTCACGCTTGAGCTGACGGTCATCGCCATGCTGATCGGCATCGTGCTGGGAGTCGTCCTGGCCGTGATGAGAGTGTCACCCAACCCCGTGGTCTCATCAGTGAGCTGGGTCTACATCTGGTTCTTTCGGGGCACTCCGGTCCTGGTCCAGATCTTCTTCTGGTACAACCTCAACCTCGTACTCCCCCACATCGGGTTGGGGATCCCAGGCACGCTGATCGTCTGGCAGGCCAGCACCAACACGCTGATCAGCCCGTTCATGGCTGCGGCCTTCGGTCTTGGACTTAACGAAGGTGCCTACATGGCCGAGATCGTCCGCGCGGGCATCATCTCGGTCGAGCACGGTCAGACCGAGGCCGCCCAGGCCCTGGGCATGACCCGGCTGCAGGTGATGCGCCGCATCGTGTTGCCTCAGGCGATGCGGGTGATCATCCCTCCCACCGGGAACGAAACGATCTCGATGCTCAAGACCACCTCATTGGCATTTGTCGCAGCCGTCCCCGAGCTCTTCACGCGATCGAAGGACATCTCCAACGCCAATTTCGCCGTCATCGAACTTCTAATCGTGGCCAGCATCTGGTACCTCGCCATGACGACGATCCTGACCGTCGGGCAGTACTACGTGGAGAGGTACTTCGCGCGGGGCTCACAGCGCGAGCTGCCCCCAACCCCATTCCAGAGGTTCCGGCGAATGCTCGCCATGAATCGATGACATGAGCGGCACACCGATGGTCAAAGCGGAGGCTGTCCACAAAAGCTTCGGCCGTCTCGAGGTTCTGCGCGGCATCGACCTCGAGGTCCATCCGAAAGAGGTGATGTGCGTGATCGGGCCGTCGGGCTCCGGCAAGAGCACGTTCCTCCGCTGCATCAATCACCTGGAAAAGATCGACGCTGGCCGGCTGTCGGTCGACGGCGAGCTCGTCGGTTACCGGCAGCGCGGCAACAAGCTCTACGAGCTTCCTGACTCGGAGGTCTGCCAGAAGCGCTCAGAGATCGGCATGGTCTTCCAGCGCTTCAACCTCTTCCCGCACATGACGGCGCTCGAGAACATCATCGAGGCGCCAATCCATGTCAAGAAGGAGAGCCGCGCAACCGCAGTCGTTCGGGCGCGCGGCCTGCTGGATCGTGTTGGCCTCGCCGACAAGGTCGACTGCTATCCCAACCAGCTGTCTGGAGGCCAACAGCAGCGCGTGGCGATCGCGAGGGCGCTGGCGATGCAGCCGAAGCTGATGCTGTTCGACGAGCCCACGTCAGCATTGGATCCGGAGCTAGTCGGCGACGTGCTCGACGCCATGCGCGGGCTTGCGAAGGACGGCATGACGATGGTCGTGGTGACCCATGAGATGGGCTTCGCCCGGGAGGTCGGCGACACACTGGTCTTCATGGACAGCGGGGTGATCGTCGAGGCCGGCAGGCCCCGTGAGGTGCTGTCCAGCCCTCAGCATGAGCGCACGAAAGCCTTCCTCTCGAAAGTCCTCTGAGAGCGGTTTCTTCATCATGGCCCGGCTGCGGGATCATCGCCGCGCCCACAGCCATGAAGGCCCCCGAGCCCGATGAGCGCAAGCAGCGCGGCTGCCGACGCCAGCTCAATCAACCGTCGGACTTGAGGGAGCATAGCCCGCGCATGGAAAGAGGGCCGGGCAGAGGCCCGACCCTCCAGTGCCCTAACGGTTATGACGTGTGGCCTGTGGGCGGAACGTTGCTGGGCTTCCCGCCGGGGTGATCGGTCGGTTTGCCAGTCTGATGGTCGGTGCGTGCATCCGACGCGTGTTCGCGGGCGGAGCTGGCCCGATGATCCGAGCTCACCTGCTTACCGTGCGTCGATGCGAACGTGCTGACGCATTCGCCGATACCGTGCGAGCCGGGCGTGAGTGCATCCTTGCATTTATCGACCTGTAGAACGACCTGCTGCCCCCAGTTGCTGGGGTCGGCGCTGCCGGTGATGGCCGCCTCGGACGCGACGCCTGCCGCACCGACGGCGAGCGCGGCGACCACGAGACCGACGGCGTTGGCCGAGACCACAGACGCCGCTTTAGCGAGAACTGACATGTGGGGACCTCCCTGGAGATATGCGGCGTGGTATTGGGCTTGCGCTGGCATCGGGCTGGGTCCGCTCTGCTTGACACCCTCGTTTTGGAGCTGCTTCTCCAGCCATCGATCGAAACCGTTGCCGCTTTCCACGCTCATTCCTCCAAAGGGACTGTTGGGGGCCCCGAAGTACCCAATTCGACGCTGATTTGATCTCCCAGGCGGGTTCGCAGGCGGGTTTTGGCGGCCGCCAGGCGAGAGGCTACCGTCCTCTCCGGGATCCCAAGCGCGGCCGCGATCTCGCGATTGGTGAACCCGTGCATATGGCGCAGCACGAGCGCCGCGGCCTGCTTCGGAGGCAGCGCCCGCAGCTCCCGAACGAGGTCGGTCTGCGCGGCCTCGATGGGATCGGGCGCTTTCGGGCGGCCAAGCCGCCGGATCACTTCGCCAACCTCATGCAGCCGCTCGCGTCTCCGATGCGTGAAGGCGACGTTGAGGGCAATCCGGTAGATCCAGGCTTCGGCGGGAGCGTCCTGCTTCCAATGCTTCCAGGAGCCGAACGCACGCAGGTAGGCCTCCTGGGTGGCGTCTTCAGCCGCAGCAGGGTTCCTCAGGATCATCATGAGAGTCGCGAAAACGCGCTGATAGGTGGCCCGGTAGAGGCGGTCGAAGTCCTCCTTGATTCCAGGGCGGTAGCCAGCGTCGGATGCGCCTTTCACGTAACAACACCCCGACCGGCGCCAGTGACGTAGGCGTGCGGCCAGTAAGGCTTGAGGCGAGAGAGCACCAGCGGGAATGTTAGCGGGGGCGGCGTGATGCCGGCCCCCGCGTCCGCACCCCTGCCCCTCCCCCCAAAAGGGGGAGGGCCCTAGCTGCTTGCGCCTATACCGATGCGACTAGAGCGTGCCGCGCTCGTTGATGAGGCTGCCCTGGAGATGCCAGGCGGCGTTCGAGTACTGGATCACCTGCTCTTGCAGGATCGGGAAATGGTCAGTCGAGGTGGTGTGCACGATGACTCCGGGGAGCG
>WNFB01006370.1_pt1 | contig 10590 bp, 10 predicted proteins | sample 5400501 | NCBI WGS metagenome assembly WNFB01 (sample SAMN13153341, study PRJNA577476) | soil metagenome | isolation source: 200 cm saprolite under Douglas fir tree site 2 hole 1 | place: USA:California | collected 2015-04-18 | reverse complement strand
CCGCCCAGAGAATGACGGGGACGATGATGCACAGGTTGATCAGCACGCCTCCCATCGTCGGCGTTCCGGCCTTCGACTGGTGTGAGCTCGGCCCCTCTTCTCTGACGTATTGACCAATCTGGAATTCTTTGAGTTTCCGGACCACCCAGGGGCCCAGGACCAGCGACAGGAACAGCGCGGTGATGCTGGCATAGGCGGTGCGAAAAGTGATGTAACGGAAAAGATTGAAGAGGTGGACCTGCGTGTGGAACTTGAGGTAGAGATAGAAAAACATCGAGTCCAACTTATTCCGGCCCGCTGGCCTTGTGGGGCGGGTTCGTGGAATTAACCGACCCACCTTGGAGCAATTCAATCACCGTTTCGAGGTGTACCCCCCTCGAACCCTTCACCAGGACGACGTCTCCCGGCTCGAGCAATTTCCGGCAGAATTTCCCCGCCTCTTCGACCCTGGGAAAAAAGCGACACCGGTCGCCGGAAAGCCCTGCTTCCGCGGCACCCTCCAGGAAAAAGCGAGCATCGCCTTTGACTGCTAAGAGCCAGCTAACACCGCACTCTGCGGCCTTGCGCCCGATCCTCCTGTGCCAATCCGGAGAGGAAGGACCCAGCTCCAGCATCTCTCCGGCGACGACAATGCGCCGGCGCGCACCGGGCCAGGCCGCAAGCGTTTCCAACATGCGTTCCATGGCCAGAGGGTTGGAGTTGTAGCTGTCGTTGATGACCGTAACATCGCCGGGCAGTGTAAGAATTTCATTACGCTGATGTAAATTTTGAAAAGACGCGAGGGCCTCCCGAAGCTCGGCCGCGGGGATATCGAAAAGGCTGGCGGCGGCAAGTGCCGCGAGGGCGTTCTCGACGTTGTGCCGGCCGGGCAGCGGAAGCAAAAAATCTCCGCCCATTTCGTGCCCGGCAACCCGGAAGACGCTTCCGCCATTCTGCCCGGAGCGGAAGCTTGAGGCGCGGAATTCAGCCCCTTCCCCAAAACCGAAACTGACGACCCGTCCCGCAAACCCCTGACCGAATTTCCGCACCCGCGCGTCGTCGTAGTTGAGGACGGCGACCGCAGGCGGCTCGAGGTTCTCAATCAGTTCGCGCTTGGCCTTCGCGATGGCGTCCACGGAATCGAAAAACTCGAGGTGAACCGGCGCGACGTTGGTCACAACGCCCACCTGGGGCTGCGCGATCCGCGCCAGGCGGGCGATCTCTCCCGGAGCCGACATGGCGAGTTCCACCACCGCCACTTCGTGATGCGGTCCGAGCTCGAGCAGCGTCAGGGGCAGGCCATACTGATTGTTCAAGTTACCCTGAGACTTGAGGACAGAAAATCGTTTGGCCACGAGCGCGGCGACGAGTTCTTTCGTCGTGGTTTTTCCCGTGCTGCCGGTCACCGCGATCACCCGCCGGCCCCACTTCCTTCGCACCGCCCGCCCGAGGAGCTGAAGCGCCTCCGTGGTATCGCGCACAAGTAACATCGCGCCACGGTTCACACCCCCGGCCTGCTGCGAGAAGCCGCGTTCGACGACTGCGCCCACGGCGCCGCGCCCGATGGCTTGCTCGACAAACTCGTGCGCGTCGAAACGGGGGCCGCGGATGGCGAAAAAAAGCTGACCCGGCAGAATCGTCCGGGAGTCGATGGAATAACCTTCGGCAACCCGTTCCGGGACTTCGCACGAAGCGCCCAGGATGGCCGCTATCTCGCCCAGCGACAGTTTCATAACGCTCCGGACTCACTCGCGGCCGATGGCCTCTGGCGAAGACGACTCCTCCTGCCCGAGAAGCTACGATCGCCGGTTGCTCGGTCCATTCCGGCGAAACCCCATTTCGCGCAGCACGCGCCGCGCCACTTCGCGGTCGTCAAACGGGACCGGGCCATCCTTGAGCACCTGGTAGGTCTCGTGGCCCTTGCCTGCGAGGACGACGGCGTCCCCTTCGCGGGCGTGCTCGAGGGCTTTGCGGATCGCCACTTCCCGATCGACTTCCGCCAGGTACTTCTTGCCGGTCTTCTGAAGCCCCACAATCACGTCGCTCATGATGCGCAGCGGGTCTTCGCCGCGCGGGTTGTCAGAAGTCAGAATGGGGAGATCGCTCAAGGTGCCCGCCGCTTCTCCCATGAGCGGGCGCTTGGTGCGGTCTCGTTCCCCTCCGCATCCGAAAACGACGATCAGCCGGTTCCTGGTCAACTCGCGTGCGGTCTTCAGGACGTTCCTCAAGGCGTCATCCGTGTGGGCGTAGTCCACCGCAACCAGGAAGGGCTGGCCCTGCTCCACGCGCTCAAACCGCCCGGGCACAGCGCGCAGGGCCGTGATGCCCTCGGCGATTTTTTCACCCGGTATCCCCAGGCCCACCGCCGTCGCGCTGGCCGCGAGAATGTTGGAGAGGTTCGCCCGCCCGAGCAGTGGCGAGGCCACTTCGACCGGGCCGGCGGGCGTGACGAGCTGAGCTTCGAGCCCTTTTGAATTTTGATGAAATTGCTTGGGCTTCACTTGCGCATCCGAATTAATCCCGTAAGTGATCCGGCGGGGCAGCGGCAGTTCCAGAATTCGCTTCCCCCATTGGTCGTCCACGTTGATCACTGAAAGGTCCGGCGGCGGAGTCCCCAAACCCTCGAACAGGCGGCGCTTGGCGGCGAAATAGTTCTCGAAGTCTTTGTGATAGTCGAGGTGGTCGCGCGTCAAATTCGTGAACACTGCGGCGGTAAAGCGGAACCCCCACACGCGCTCCTGAGCCAGCGCATGGGAGGAGACTTCCATGACGGCAGCCGTTGCGCCTGCCTCTGCAAGTTCCGCAAAGTAGGCAAGCAGGTCGAGCGACTCGGGGGTGGTGTTGACGGCAGGGACCACGCGGCCGCCCACGCGGTATTCGATCGTGCCTAGAAGGCCGGCCCGAGTGCCGTGAGCCCGAAAGATGCTTTCGATAAGGTAGGCCGTGGTGGTCTTCCCGTTCGTGCCCGTGATGCCGACGAGCGTCAGACGCGAGTCCGGCCGGCCGTAGAAGACCCGCCCAGCTTCTGAAAGCGCGCGGCGGACTTTGGAGACACGGACCCATCGTCCCGCGAGCTCGGATGGCGCCTCAAGCTCGCTGACGATGGCAACGGCCCCTTGTTCGAGGGCCTGGGGGATGAACGAATGTCCGTCGGCCTTTTCGCCTCGAATGGCAAAGAACAGGGTTCCCGGCTTTACTCGACGGGAGTCATAGGCAAGGGACTTTACTGTGGGGTCGAGGTCTCGACCAACTTGGAGGGTCGGCACTCCGCGAAGGAGTTCGCCTAATTTCATTCCTCACTCGCATTATAACACCGGGCACAGGAAAGGCCGGACCGAGCCGCACCGGGCCGTTCGGGCGTCGCCGCCGCACGTCCGCTTACCGCGCGAAGCGCACCCAAACTTTCCCACCCTCTCGCACCCGGGCGCCCGGCGGCGGCTTCTGCTCGACGGCGAGCCCCGTGCCGTTGACGTGAAGCTCCAGGCCCAGTCGCTGGCACTCCTCCGCGACGCGCCGCAGGGACCATTGGGAAAACTGGGGGACTTTGAACAACGGCCCCTCATCCAGGACCACCGTGCCCTGCGATGGCGCGGCGACCGAACGCGAAAAGGACACGGGAACGAAAGGCGAGGTGGCAGCTCCAGTAGGTTCAGAGGTCGTCGGATAGGAACCCGCTCGATTGCCTCGAGTCTGGCGAAGTAATCCAGCAGGCGCGCGGGACGCAACCTGAAGCCATCTGGAGGGATTGTCTTGCGGAATGCTCAGATAACCCAGAGTCTGCTCTGCGATGGACCTGAACACCGGAGCTGCCACCTCAGCCCCATAGATCGCCCCCACCGGTGAATCAATAACCACCAGAATGGTTACCGCCGGTCGTGAGACTGGGGCAAAACCTACGAACGAGGAGACGTAACTTGTTTTGGAATAGCGGCCGGAGGCGTCGATTTTCTGCGCCGTCCCCGTCTTCCCGGCCGCCGAGTAAGCGTCGAGCCGGGCCGCCGCGCCCGTACCGCTCTCGACTACCGCCTGGAAAATCTGCTTCATGAGGGCGGTGGTTCGCTCGCTGATGAGCCGCCGACCGGCGACGGGCGGAAGCGGAGACTGGTCGCTTTCGCGAAAAACCCGCTGGACCGCCCTTGGCTGGTAAAGGACTCCGCCGTTGGCGACAGCCGAGTAGGCCGTAACCAGTTGGAGCGGCGTCACCCCCACTTCCTGCCCCATCGAAATTTCGCCGATGGAAATCCCCGACCAGTGCGCGGGGGATTTGAGCAAACCCCGCTCTTCGCCCGGCAGTTCGATTTCGGTCTTTGATCCGAAACCGAAATCGCGCATGTAACGATGGAGCCGTTCTTCGCCGAGGCGAAGGCCTAACTTGATCGCGCCCACATCGCTCGACTGGGCCAATACCTGCTCGACCGTCAAAAACCCGAAGGGCTTGTGGTCGTGGATGACGTGGCCGGCGAGCGCGATGCTGCCTTGCTGGCAGTCGATCACTTCCCGCGGATTGGTGAGTCTTTCCTCGAGAGCGGCAGCCAGGGGCACGAGCTTCAGAGTCGAACCCGGCTCGAACACCCCGCCCGCGGCCCGGTTGATCCGGGCGTGCGGGTCGCTGCGGGAGTACTCGTTGGGGTCGAACGCCGGCACGCTGGCCATGGCGAGGATCGCGCCGGTGCTCGGGTCCTGCACGATCGCCGTGCCCCACGCGGCCCTCCATTGGCGGACGGCGCTCGCCAGAGCTTTTTCCGCGATGTATTGAATGTTTTCGTCCAGAGTCAGGACGACGTTCTTGCCCGGCTCGCCATCCAGCTCGGTGGAACGGAAGGACTGGCCGCGGGCGTCGTAAGCCACCACCACCCGCGCGGCGTGGCCCTTGATCGCGTCGTTCATCGAGTACTCGAGACCGGCCAGGCCGTTGTCATCCAGGCCCACCGCGCCCAGGACGTGCGCCGCCAGCTTTCCTTTGGGGTAGAACCGCTTCATCTCCTTTTGGAAGTAAATCCCCTTCAGGTTCAGGTCCCGCACGCGAGCGGTTTCCCGGCTGGAGACTTTCCTCTTCACCCAGCAGAACGACCGGAAGGCCTTGAAGCGGCCTGCCAGGTCGCTTCGGGACAGTCCCATCACGGGCGCGAGCAGGCCCGCCACCATCTCGGGATTTGAAATCTCGGCAGGTACGGCGAAGACCGAGTCCACGGCCAGGCTCATGGCGAGCGGCTGCATCTCGCGGTCGAAGATCGTCCCGCGCTTGGGCGCAATCTCCACCGTGCGCTGTTGCTGCCGCTGGGCGCGGGCGAGCGAGTCCGTGTATTCGACCACCTGGAGGAAATAAAGCCTCGCCAGCAGGCCCGCTATCCACAAGGCGAGCACGCCGCCGAGCAGCAGATTGCGGCGGAGCTTCTGAGATTCCCCGTTCTTCCTCGCTCCTTGGTGCGGTTTAAGGAATGTCATTTGCTGTTATTGATTACTGGAAGGGTCCTCGCTTGCGCCCGGGAAGACGCGTGCGAACTCCGGACTCTCGGCGAGGACCTTGGTCTCGCCGCCCATCGGGACCACTTGCTCCGGCTTGGGCGGAGTGAGCCCCAGGTTTCTTCGGGCCAGCATGTCAATCCGTTGCGGGTCGGCCAGCGAAGCCTGCTCGAGGCGGAGTTGGCGGTTCCATTCTTCGAGCGTCGTTCGTTCCGCCTTGAGCTGCTCAATCTGATAGCCGTATCGCACGCCCTGGAAGTGTTGCGAGGCGAGGAGCAAGCCGAAGATAAAAAGGACGATGCCCAGGCCCAGCAGGCTCAGGCATTCCCGCCGCCTCACGCGGTCAACTTCGCGGCGCAAGCGGGAGTTGTCGATGTGCTTGACGAAATGGATCTCCGGGAACGATGCCCTTCCCGATACCGGCTGGTTTCGCGGGCGTCTGGCCCGCCTTCTCGGGATGGCCGTGGCGAGGGTCGGCATATCTAAAAGGAGCGGGAGCAGGCGGCGAGGGCAGCGGGCCCTGGCCGCCCTTTCTTACGTTCCTGCCTCTCGAGTTTCACTTTTCTCGGCGGCGCGCAGCCGGGCGCTTCGGGCCCGCGGGTTTGCCCGCACTTCCTCCTCGCTCGGGCGGACTACTTTGCGGGTCAAAACGACGGCTTCGCCGGAACGCTTCCAGGCTTGAAACGCGCGCTTCACCACCCGGTCTTCGAGCGAATGGAACGCCAGGAGGACAACCCGCCCTCCGGGAGCAAGGACGCTCAAGGCCTTGCCCAGGAACGCCTCCAGGCTTTCGAGTTCCCGGTTGACGGCCAGGCGAAGCGCCATAAAGGTGCGCGTCGCGGGATGAATCTGGTAAAGGCCCGCCCGGGAGGGGATCGCTCGCGTCACCACCTGCGCCAGTTCGGTGGTTTTACGAATCGGGCGGGCCTTCACAATGGCTCGCGCTATGCGGCGCGAGTGGCGCTCTTCTCCAAACTTGAAAATCAGATCGGCCAGCTTATGCTCGCTCGACCGGTTCACAAGCTCTTCTGCGGTGACGCTTGTGTCCGGGTCCATCCGCATGTCGAGCGGGCCGGACAGTCTGAAACTGAATCCGCGCGCGGCGTCTTCAAGTTGCAGCGAACTCAGGCCGAGGTCGGCGAGCAGCCCGTCGGCCGGAGGCAGCCCGGCCGCGGCGTGAAGCGAGTCAATCTCGTCGAAGTTCCCGTGTTGCACGGTCAGTTGCTCCCCGAACTCCCGAAGGCGGTCCCGCGCGTGTGCCAGCGCCGCGGGGTCACGGTCAATGCCCAGGAGCTTTCCCTTCCCCCGCCGCAAGACCTTGAGGATTTCTTCACCGTGTCCTCCGGTTCCGAGCGTCGCGTCAATGTAGGTGCCATCGGGTCGGACCTTCAAAAATTCGAGTGCCTCTCGAAGCAAGACCGGCCGATGCAAGATGGGAGACCCCATCTAGATGCCCAAATTGCTCAAGGTCTGCTCGTCTTCGTCGGTCAATTGATTGCGCTCCAGGTGCTCGCGGAAGCGCTCCATGTTCCAGACATCGACGTAGACCAGATATCCGATCACCGCCACTTCCCCGCGCATAGCGGCCGACTCCCGCAGGAGCGAAGGGATCAGAATCCTTCCCTGAGTGTCCATGCGCGCGTTCTGCCCCCAGTAGTTCGTCCGGTCCAGGAATTTCTTCTTGGACTTGTTCATCGAAGGCAGGGCCGCGAGCTTTTCTTCGATCTCCCGCCAGACGGAAAACGGGTAAATCCGGACCGACTGACCATCCAGGCTCGTGACGTAAAGGTCCGGGCCGTAGTTTTCGTCGAGGTAGGCCTTGAACGTGGTCGGAATTTTCAGCCGCCCCTTGCCGTCCACAGTCGCAGGATAGTTTCCGCGCAACATTTAAAGGGCTCGAAGGGTCTAAGATTTTCCCCAAGTCCTACTCTTTTTTCTACTTTTCTCTACTTTCAACCACTATTGTCCACCGACTATAGGCACACAACCCAGGCTTGTCAAGGAAAAACATGAGACTTTGGGAAAAAATGATGACGGCAATCGGTGTCCAGCCTTTTGTGGCTGGCTTTCGAGAAAAGCACTAGCTGTGGTAGTTTTCGGCGTTTTGGACTGGATCAATTGGAAGGCGGCGGGATAGACCGGGCGGGCACGCTCTCGCTTTTTAGAGCGTGTTCGAAGCGCCAGCGTGCGAGTTAAAAAAACCACGTCGCGGCGAAGGCCGCGACGAGTGGGGCCGGGGTAAGCTTGCGGTCCGTCGGTTTCGTGAGAGCGTCGGGCTCTTCACGAGTTTGGCGTGGGTGGGTCGGTTAGGCGGGTGATTAGCAGTTGAAGCAACCTGCGGTCATGTGGGGACATTTGGTGGAAGTGGAATGCGATGCCTACCCCGGGCACCCGTCGTCTAGCTACTACAAGAAACCTGGCAACTTCTCCCGCTACGGCGAAGCCGAATCGCCCGATGGTACCCGGCTCGAGGTCTTGCGAACATCGGATCAGGGCGCCGGTCTTGCTCAGATTAACTAGGTCTCCCATAAAGTGCATACCAGCGCCGAGGAACCCCACCGGGATGTCGAACGTCGCCTTAACGCGTTGTGCTGCCTGGCTAGTCATGTTCTGTCGCAACTGAATTCCAGAGAGCACGTTGAATTTCCACCCGCGAACTAAAACGCTGGCCGGGGGGAAACTCGACCCTCTCTCCAGAAAAACGAAAAAAGGGACATGCCCGCCTAGCATTTGACAGCCAGACTATGCATGCCACGCGGAGGATACAATTGGTCTGAAGGCCGATTTCGGGACAGTGGCTAGACCTGTCCGGCAGGACAGTCGGAACTGGCTGGGCAAAGCGGTCCTCGAATGGCTGGCCACGTCCGCCCTGGAACTGGCTCTCCGCTGCGGAAAGGACGCTGAGGTGGCCAGGACCGGCTTTCGCGCTTCGCGGCTGAATCCGATTCAGTCGAGAGATCGCCGAAGAGGACGAGAAGATGCAGTCTTAACGGGGCGGACTATTCGTCGGGCTCATCTGAGGGCTCGCTTCGCGACTCCGGCAGCAACCGGTTCATCCGCCCAAGCAAGCCGCGTTCTTCGGGCGTGAAGTGTCCCTGGATTTCGGGGCTGGTAAGGAACGGCTCGCGTTCGCCGGGAGGGAGCGAGCGCAGGCGGCGAAACGCGCCCATCAGTTCTTTCCGGCGTTCGGGCTCCAGGCTTTGCCACTTCGGAAAGAGGGCGCGCGCTTCCTGGCGCTGCTGCGGCGAGAGGCTCTCAAAGATTTCCTGTCGCTCGCGCATGCGTTCTTTCTCCTCAGGGCGGAGGGCATTCCACCTGCGCAGGCGCTCCCGAATCATCTGCTGGCGCTCCGGCGGCAGCCTCTGGAAGCGCTCGTCGTTCGCCAGGACGCGTTCCTGTTCTTGCGGCGGCAGATCACGCATTCGCTTGAAGAAGCCAGGGGAATGCTGATGCTGGTCCTTCTTGGGGATCTGGCCACGGCGTCGCATTTGCCTGGGCCTGGGTTCCATGCGCCCAAGACCTCGGCGGCCCTGAGGCGCCCCGGCCAAGCTGACTCCAGCGGCAGCAACGACCGCAGCCAGAAGGACTGATGTCCAGAGCCCTAGCCTTCGATGGCGGGTTATTCGGGCTGGCTCAATTTTCAACTTTCGTTTCACCTTTCGGCAGTTCCGAGAGCAGATCGAATTCCGCGAGCAAATCGTAGTCCTCGAGCACAGACAAATTCTGATAGAGCTTCAGTTCTTCCTCTCCGCCCATTGGTTCGGTCGGAGGCACTGAAGGGGCGTCCGGGGCAGCGGGCATCGACGATGCCTGCGCGGGCGCGTGTGCAGCCCGACGACCGTGTCGCACGTGGAGGACCGCGACGGAGGCCACAACGACCAGAACGGTCACGAGCGCCGGCGCCATCCACCGCAGTCCGGGGAGGCCGAACAGGCCAAAAACGGACCGGGAAGCTCCGGACCGTTCGACCGCCTCGCGGACTCGCGCGTCAAAGGACGGGGAAGGCTCGAGTGGCGTCCACGCCTCGAGCAAGGTATCGAGCTTTCGGTACTCCTCCGCGGCGGCCCGGCACGTCGGACAACTCTCGAGGTGCGCCCGGACTTCGTGTTCCTCGCGCAGGTCGAGCAGCCGGTGGGCGTAACCGAATAATTTTTCTCTCTCCGTGCAACTCATATCAGGCCTCCTTTGAGCAGCGGCTCAAGGCGCACGCGCAGGCTTTCGTAAGCGCGGAAGAAAAGCGATTTCACGGCACTCACCGAAACGCCGAGGATTTTTGCGATCTGGCCATAATCAAGTTCCTGGTACTTGTGGAGTATCACCACGGCGCGTTGATTTTCGGGCAGAGCCTGGATGGCGTCGCGGATGAGCCTTACCCGGTGCGACTCAATGAGCAATTGTTCGACCGTCGGCTTCGAGTCCACGACGGGGAGGAGCTCGGCTTCCCCATCGGAACTTTCGCCGCCGCCCGCCGGGCTGATCTCCTTGCGGTCGCGGATGGCGTTCAGCGCCAGGTTCGTGGCGATCCGATAAAGCCAGGTGGTGAACCGCGCGTCCGGCCGGTACCGGGCGCGCGCCTTGTACACGCGGAGGAACGCCTCCTGCGCCAAGTCTTCTGCCAGGGCGGGATCCCTGAGCATTCGACGGAAATAGCTCACCAGCGGCACGCGGTAGCGACGCAGCAGCTCTTCAAAGGAGGCGCTGTCGCCGGCTCGGACCCGCAGCATGAGGTCCAGGTCTTGGTCCATGGCTATCGACGCCACATTCTTTATAACACTAGACAGGTGAAATAGTTGCGGTTAAGCAGGTGCGGGGCGGTGGGCACTTCACCATCGCCCTTCGACCTTGAAGGCGGCCTCTCGAGACTTACCTTCGGTCCGGGCGCGCGATGAAAAACGAAATAAACTGAGTCGCGGGCCGGACCTTCCGGGCCGGCCCCCGGTAAAGTCAGTCAAACTACAATTTTCAACGTTGTTAAGCAAGTAATACACTACAATCCGAGGCGCACCGGACATCGCATGGCTCGAGGAAACCCGCAAAGGAATGTCTCAGTCGCTCCACGCGCGACCCCAACCATCTGCGCGCCCGGTGCCGCTGAAAGCTTACGCGGCCTCGTTCGAGAACCGGCGAGGTGTGGCGCAATGAAGGGAA
>WNFB01006366.1_pt1 | contig 10592 bp, 11 predicted proteins | sample 5400501 | NCBI WGS metagenome assembly WNFB01 (sample SAMN13153341, study PRJNA577476) | soil metagenome | isolation source: 200 cm saprolite under Douglas fir tree site 2 hole 1 | place: USA:California | collected 2015-04-18 | reverse complement strand
CTTATACCAGCTTTTCAGATTACCAATTCGCGCCTACGGATTCGAGTTCGCGATATCGAAGGGCGTCAGATAGACGCTTAAATGGGGCCAGGAGGAGCGTGTTCAAGCATTCTTCATGCTGTCCGAGGTCTGACGCCCGACGGCCGAGGTCCGGCCGCTACGCGGCCATAAACTCCAGCGCCCGCGCGATGTAAGGCTTGAGTTGCTTCCGAGGCACGACTGCGTCCAGCATGCCGTGGTCCAGCAGGAATTCGCTGCGCTGGAAACCCTGTGGCAGCTTTTGCCGGATGGTCTGCTCGATCACGCGAGGGCCTGCGAACCCAATCAGTGCGCCGGGTTCTGCGATATTCAGATCGCCCAGCATGGCGAAGGACGCAGTCACGCCCCCTGTGGTCGGATCGGTGAGCACGGAAATGTAGGGCACGCGGGCCTCGTCCAACCGCGCCAGAGCGGCCGATATTTTGGCCAACTGCATCAGGCTGATTACGCCTTCCATCATGCGCGCTCCGCCGGAAGCGGAAACGATGATGATCGGTGCTTTGGCCTCAGTCGCCAGCTCGATGGCTCGCGTGATGGCCTCACCCACCACCGCGCCCATGCTCCCGCCGATGAACGCGTACTCCATGGCGCTCACGATGACGGGGCGCCGGTTCAGTCTGCCGCGGACGTTGATCACCGCATCCTTCAGTCCGGTATCGGCCTGCGCCTGCTTCAGGCGCGACGAGTACGCCTTCAGATCCACGAACTTCAGCGGGTCGGTGGAGACCAGGTTGGCATCGAATACCTCGTACTGATCGTCATCCAGGAGTTGCGCCAGTCGCGTGCGCGCGTCAATGCGAAAATGTTTCTCGCACTTGGGGCAGACGTTCAGATTTTCTTCCAGATCCTTCTTCCAGATGATCTGGCGGCAGTGGTCACACTTCACCCACAACCCTTCGGTGCGGACTTTCTTTTCGCCCGAGGTATCCAGCTCGCCGGATTGCCGCTTGAACCAGGCCATTCTTGTCGTTGGTCGTTGGTCCTTGGTCGTTGGCCAACGACGAACGACCAAAGACCAACGATGGATCAGTATTCGATTCCCCGCTGCGCCATCACACCCTTTTCATAGGCGTGCTTCACCTGGCGCATTTCAGTGACGGTGTCGGCCAGTTCCACAATTGTCGGATGAGCGTTCCGCCCCGTCAAGATGACATGCACCATTTCCGGCTTTTTCTTGAGACTCTCGACCACTTTCGCAGGATCCAGCATGCCGTAGCTGATGGCGTAATTGATCTCGTCCAGGACGACCAGGTCCCACTCGCCGGAGTGGATAGCCTTTTCACCCTCAGCCCAGGCCTCTTCGACCATACGCACATCTTCGGGATCAGGCTTCTCGGTTCCGACCTTTACGAAGCCGCGTCCCATCTGCTTCATGACAAACTTGTCGCCGAAGGCTTTCGCCGCGTCCAACTCGCCGTAGTGCCACGAGCCTTTTATAAACTGCAGCATGAGCACGCGCATACCCTGGCCTACCGCGCGTACGGCTGTGCCCATGGCGGCGGTGGTTTTGCCCTTGCCCGGGCCAGTATTCACAATAATGAGGCCACGGCGGATGTCCTGCATACTCGGTAAGCTGTTGATTGTACCCGTTTGGACGGCTCGGCGGGGCTTGCGATGTTCTGGCCGGGAAAGGACACGAAGGCACACAAAGGAAATCTCTTAGTTGGGGAGTTGGAAAGCAGACGGCTGGAGCCAGGTTTGCTTCGTGTGCCTTTCGTGGCCTTCGTGGTTATTGCCTTTGGTCTCGTCAGCAGCGGTGCAACTTACGGCATCTCGATCATTTGCCGCAGATCCACTTTCTGATGGGGAGCAGGCGAGCTTTCTTCGCCGAGCAGCCGTACAGTGATCCTCAGCGCGTCGATCTCTTTTTTGACCTTCAGCAGTTCCTGCTCTTTCGTCCGAAGCACTTCCAGGGGGTTTTTCATGGCACAAGTCCTTGCAGGGGGATGAATGCCCGCGATCTTCTGCTGGGTCGAACCGACTCTAAACCTCCGAGCACCGGGGCGACACATCACGAAGGTACACGCCTGGTTTCCTGGACTGCCTCAATGCCCGAGATGGTAGGGATGACCTTTGAGAATGGTGAACGACCGGTAGAGTTGTTCCAGGAGCACTACGCGGGCTAACTCGTGTGCCAGCGTCATCTTGCCCAGCGAGAGCACAAGCGCCGCGGCTTGACGGGCTTCCTCGGTGAACCCGTCCGCCGGACCCACGGCGAACAGCAGCGGCAAAGAATTACGCTCCTGATAATCGACTATGAACTTCGCCAGCTCTTCTGAGGAAAACGTCTTCCCGCTGCCGTCCAACAGCACCAGCGTATGCCTTGCAGGGCGGGCGTCCTTCCTGCACAACTTCAGCACCGCCGGCTCATCTTTGAGCGCGACGCCCTCAACCTCAGCGTAGCGTGCCAGCCGCTTCAGGTATTCATCCGTCAGCGCCTGGATCGCCGGCTCTGCGGTTTTGCCAATCCAGGCAATCGTGAGCTTCACGGCAGGATTTAACCACAGAGGACACCGAGGAACACAGGAATCACAGGTTTAACTAAGATTTCGTTCCCGTGGCTAGCACCACCACTGCGCCGAACTTCACGCTGTCACCGTCCACATATGGGCGGACCGCGGCATGCACGGCGCGATTGATCTCATCCCACTTCTCCGGCGGAACCCGATCCAGCAGCGGTCGAAATGGTGCTGACACCGCCCGCATCTGCTCCCAAACTTCCTCTGCCGATCCTGGCCAGGTCCACGGCACCGTCCTGGTCTCTTCCTTAACCGCGCTGAAGCCGGCGTTCCGCAGTTCGGCGGAGAGGCTTCCCGGCTTGGCAAACTTGAACGGATCAGGCCCGCCCGGCCCAAGCGCTGGCCCTCCCATATGCTTCACGACCACACCCATCATGCTCGACCAATATGGCTGCTCGAATGGTCCCCAGGTCACAAAACAGGCCCGAGCGCCGGGCTTCAGCACGCGGTGCAGCTCGCGCAAAGCTTTTCCGCAATCAGCGAAGAACATTACCCCGAAGCGGCTGGTGGCCAGATCGAAGCTCCGATCAGGAAACGGCAGATTGTGGGCATCTGCCTGACGCGTGGAAAAATTTGTGAGCCCGCGCTCGCGAGCGCGCTGGTCGGCGATTTCTAGAAGCTCGGGGCTGAGATCAAGCGCCGTGACATGGCCCCCAGGTCCGACTTCCGCTGCCAGGGTGATCGCCGGTTCACCCGTGCCGGTAGCCAGGTCGAGAACTTTCATTCCCGGCTTCGGCGCCGCGCATTCGACCAGAGCTTGGGTGACGGCACGTCCCATGGCCGCCGACTTCGCCTTCCATTTCTCCGACGCAATCAGCCGGTAGGAAGATCCCCACTGCGGGCTTCGATTGTTGTCGAGCTTCATTCGGATCACTCCTTCCGCCACGAACTAAGGTTTGGTTGCAATTTCTAGGCCAACAATATTTAATCTCCAGCTTATGAAATAGCTCGCTCGCCAGTACAAGTCCTTAGCTACGGCGTCCTTGTACACGAGGTAAAGATTAAGGAGAACTTGTATGAAAAGCTACTGGGCCGTGCGGATCATTATTCGGGTCAACTACGTTATCGGCACCTTGTGCTTTCTCTTCGCCGGGTTGTTGCTGTGGTCGCTATTCTCATCCCAGGTGGTGGGCCGCCTCGATCTAGGGAGTGTAACAGTGTGGATGATACAGCTTGGCTCTGCCGTGGGGCTGGGTTTCATGGGGCTGGTATCGGTGGCGAGCGGGCAACTCCTGCAGATCGGGATTGATATTGCTCAAAATACCGCGGCGATGAGGACTATGAGTACATCCGCATAGAACTCAAAAGGAGAGGGTCAGTGGATACGACTTCAACCGACCATTTTGCCTCGCTGATCAGACCCGCGATTCTGCAGCTCTTGGGCGAGCAAGAGCGGGAATCTTACCGGTGCGAGCGAGACTTGCACCATCACTTGACGTTGTGCCTCAACGCTGTCAGGCCGTTGCGGCTTGGCCGCAGCGACAAACTTCTTGAGATGGAGCACCCGACCCGAGCTAAGTACCGCTGGGGGAGTAGCGCAGGATTCAAAGCTGGCAACATCGATTTCTATTTCCTGCCAGCTACTGCGCTGGAGCTGAATTGTAATTACGACGACCGGGCGAAGATTTCACAGGATTTGATCAAGCTGGTGGATCCCCGAAATTCCCACCACGAGGCGGTGTACTTTGCGTACGCATACAAGAAGAGGGGCTTCAGGAGCTGTGTTGAAAAGGGCTTCGACTCAGCGCTTTGGTTCTTCACGGAGGACTGCGCAGCATTTCAACTTGCATCGCCTCTGTATATCCTGGTTGCCGAAAGAACAGTTGGAGATATAGAAACCACGCTTTGGGAGGCCAAAGTAGACAGGCCGTGTCGAGGAGACCAGTTCAACTGGACAAAACTTAGGATCCACCAATTTCAGGTAGCCAACGGTCACGCATGTGTGACAAATCCGGCGTTGCAGCGGCCAGAGCCGAGTGCTGAATTGTCTGAGTCACTCTATATCTCCCGATCAGCGGCCGAAGCACTCCTCCGACACAGACTTGGAGAGGCAGGTATTCCTTTGGGTTCCGCAACGGCTCGGTGCATGTTCGAGCCGATTATTCGAGGCGGTAGGAAGATCTGTAAGTTTGGGATGACTCCTCTCTGGGACAATGTCCTTCGGATCATCGATGGCAAAGTCTTGCGATCAGAATTCACGGAATGGGTCGAGAAGCTCTGTGAGTCCGGGCGCTCGCATCAGAGGGCGGCTCACGCGGCTTGGTGGAACGGGCGAAGTCTTGCTGGGCAGTAAACTTTGTACTAGGCCCGCTTTCTTCTCACACCGCGCACCGGGACGCGTTTCTGACTGCGGATCCCGGTCACAAGCTCAGCCGGCTCCAGCCGTTTGGCCGACTTCCACAGCCGCTCGAGGTCGTAATACTTGCGCGCCTTTTCCGAGAAGACGTGGACCACAAAGTCCACGTAGTCCAGCAGCACCCACTCCGCCTGTTTGTAACCCTCCACATGGGCCGGCCGGAGCCCATCTTTTTTTAAGCGCTCTTCCACCTCATCGGAGATGGCCTGAATCTGCCGCGGGTTCGTCCCGCTGCACACCACGAAATAATCGGTAAACGGCCCCGATCCTTTCTCGAGCTGCAATATGCTGATTTGTTCCGCCTTCTTTTCCAGGCAGGCGTTGATGGCTTCTGCTACCTGTCGCTTCAAATCGTTCTTCTTCATGCAGTGGTTGGTCGTTGGTCCTTGGTCGTTGGTCGTTAGGCGTTGGTCTTTGGCTCTGGCCTTTAGTCCTCAGTCGTCTGTCGTCGGCCAACTGTCATTGTAACTGGCTCTGCTTCCCGCCGCTCTGAAGTTCTGGGTCCATCAGGCTTAAGTTTCTTGCCAACGACCTAAGTGGCGTCCCGCAATTTCACGACATGAGTTCCACGGCCAATTGTGACGTGCTGCGGTTTCACCTCAGCGGCTAAAGCCGCGGTGTGGATGGACTTTCGGCGGCACCCTTCGACTTCGCTCAGGGCAAGCTTCTGAAGCCGTGCCCTTTCACAACCGGTCGCGGCTTGTGCAATGACTTGCGGTACGCCACAGCAAGGACGAACAACCAAAGACCCCGCGACTAACCACCGCTGTACAGCCCCATCTTCTTGATGTACTCCTCCACCGCGGGATCGACGAACTTCCGCAAAGGTCGCCTGGCGGCGACCGCTTCGCGGATGGCAGTGGCCGAGACCGGCTGATGCACATTGTCGAGCAGGTGCACCGTCACCCCAGTCAATACCAGATCTCCCTTGGCTGGTTGTTTGGCGAAGGGTTTGGTCACGGCCGGTGCAGGACGCAGGCTCTCGGGCAGCGCGTTGGCCACATCGGCCAACGAATGTCCTGGACGGCTGGCCACGATGAACTCGCACTCGCGGAACAGCGCCTCCGCTTCGTGCCACTCTGCGATGTCATCGAAGGCATCGATACCGATCAGAAAGAACACCCGGTCACTCTTCTTCAGCGTCGGCTTGAGCCGGCGCACTGTGTCAATGCTGTAGTTCGCACCCGGCACGGCGTGCGGTGCCGGCTGTCCCTTGCTGCTGGGCGCGGGCACCGTGACCACTCCCGGCGCTTCCAAGAGCGAGGGCAGGAACGCCTTCTCGCCCATGGTGGCCAGCACCACCATGGCATAGCGATGAAAGTACGGCGTGACCGGCTGCCGCTGCTTGTGGGGTGGAGTGTTGGCAGGCACAAAGTGGATGCGGCCGAGTTGAAAGCGGTCTCTTGCAGCCCGCGCCAGTGCAATGTGCCCGTGGTGGATCGGATCGAACGTTCCGCCGAAAAGGCCGATATTCATGCGTCTCTAGTTGGAAACCCTCGCTAGTTTCTTGTTTTCATCCGTTCTGTGCAAGTTTCTGCCTGCCAGCTACCGAAGTTTTGGGTCGATTGGCGAGAATTACACGCTCCATCCCTCTCAGAAGCTGCCGTCAATAAGGTCGCCTGCGCACGCCCATGCTCACGGCCATCGCCCATCGGGCAGGGGCCGAGTGAACTACGGTAACTCGTGCCGGTCCCATTTTGGAACTACGATTCAGCTGTATGCGATTGAAACTCCCCCTTCTTCGCACACGCTACGTCCCCCCGACTCGGGCTCCGATCCTGGGGTACGGAGTAGCTGTCTTCAGCATCATTCTGGCTCTGATTCCCGCGTTCCTGCTCTCTGATGTGGTCGAAAGCCGCCTCCTGGTTTTCGCCGTTGCCATCATGGTCAGCGCCTGGTACGGCGGCTGGAAGCCCGGCCTGGTAGCCACCGCCTTCGCTCTGACGGTGAGCGCTTATTTCTCGCTGGCGGGCTCACATTCCCCAGCTGATTATCGCAAGGCCATCATACATCTCACGCTGTTCGTCTTCGTGGCTGTGCTCATTTGCTCGTTCAATGCTGCGCTGCGATCGGCTCAGGAAGGACTGCGGCGCTCGGAAATCAACAACCGTTCCCTGGTCACCAATGCTCCCTACGGTATTTGCCGCTGCGACTCGGAGGGCACTCTGCTCGACGTTAATCCGGCATTGGCCACGACGCTGGGTTATGCGTCTGGCGCTGAACTGGCAGGCCGCAATATGGGCAATCTCTATGCCGACCCGCAGCAGTGGTTCAGCCTGGCCGACTACTTCCGCTCCCTGCAGAGGTTCAACGGACTGGTTGCCGAGTGGGTGCGCAAGGATGGCAGTTCCATCATCGTGCGCCTTTCCGGGCGCGCCATCCGGGGCGAACGCAATGCTGTCTTCTTCGAACTCTTCACCGAAGATGTGACCGAGCGTCGTGCCCTGGAGCAGCAACTCCGCCAGGCACAAAAAATGGAAGCTGTGGGCCGGCTGGCGGGCGGCATTGCGCACGATTTCAACAACCTGCTCATGGTGATCTCCGGCTACTGCGAGTTCCTGCTGGAGCGCATTGGTTCCGACCCCGCGCTGCGTGGGCCCGCCCAGGAGATCGCCAACGCTGCCGAGCGTGCCACCTCTCTCACGCGCCAGCTCCTCGCCTTCAGCCGCAAGCAGATGCTGGCGCCCAAGGTTCTGGACCTGAACGCCGTGGTCACCGAAAACCTCAAAATGCTCACCCGCATGATCGGCGAGGACATGGATCTGGTTATGGTTCCGGGTGGGGACCTGGGCGCGGTGAAAGCCGATCCCGGACAGGTCGAGCAAGTGATCATGAACCTGGCGGTCAATGCCCGGGACGCCATGCCCTACGGTGGCAAGCTCACCATCGAGACTGGCAACGTAATGCTCGACGAAAACTATGCCCGTTTCCACGCGCCCGTGAAACCCGGTGAGTACGTGATGCTGGCCATCAGCGACACCGGCATGGGCATGGACGCCGAGACCCAGTCTCATATCTTCGAGCCCTTCTTCAGCACCAAGGGCCCCAAGGGCACTGGCCTCGGGCTCTCCACGGTTTACGGCATCGTCAAGCAGAGCGAAGGCTACGTCTGGGTCTATAGCGAACCGGGCAAGGGCACCACGTTTAAGATCTATCTGCCGCGGGTGAGCGCAACGGGAGAAGCAATTGCCGTTCAGCCTGCGGTCGCAGCCGCCAAAGCCGAGCCGGGCCACGAAACCATTCTGCTGGTCGAGGACGAGGCCAATCTCCGCCGCTTGGCCCGCCAGTCTCTTGAGAATCAGGGCTACTCGGTGCTCGAGGCCGCCGACGGCGCCGCTGCCATTCAACTTTCCAATGCTCATCCAGGGCCAATTCATCTGCTGCTGACCGACGTCATCATGCCGGGAATGAACGGGCGGGAACTGGCTCTCCGCATCTCCTCGCTGCGGCCCGAAACCAAGGTGCTTTACATGTCGGGCTACACCGAGAATGCCATCGGCCACAACGGCACGCTGGACGCGGGCGTCAACCTGCTCCAGAAGCCCTTTACCCTCCCCGCCCTCAAGGCAAAGGTGCGGGAGGTGCTCGACACAGCACTCCCCCAGGAGGTCGCAATGACTGCTCGTTTAGCTCGACAAGCTCAGTTCGGCCACACCAGAGAGAAGCTTTCTTCTCCCTTCCGCGCCCAACGCTTCAATCTTCACTTGCCGGTGAAATACCGGCTGCTCGGACAAAACGACTGGCGCGAAGGCACCACCGAAAACATCAGCCGCTCCGGAATGTTGTTCCGGGCGGAAGAATTGATTGCCCCTAACGCGCAACTCGAGATCAATCTCGTGCTGCCCGCGGAAATCGGAGGACTGTCGGCGGCCGAAGTTGTCTGCCGTGGCGAGGTCGTCCGCACCGTGGAACCCGATTCTCCCACCGTGAGTCCGGCCCTGGCTGCCAAAATCCTGCAATACCACTTCCAGCACGGCTCGCAGCCGATTCCGGAGGCGTGACTTAGTCGTCAATTGTCAGTCGTCGGTCGTCAGGAAAGGCGACCAACGCCCTAACCAAGAGGCGGCCATTTTTCGGCCGCCTCACCCTTTCTTGGGCAAGGGGGAACTGACATCTGGGAACCGAAAACTGCGAAACTTGATATTCCCTACTCGGTGCTTCTCCGCGTTCTCGACGAAATCTCCGCGCCCTCCGCGATTAAAGGTTTTCCCGACGACTGAAGATTCGACCTCGCCTCTTCCGCCTTCTCCGCCATCGCGTACTTCAACTCATTAATCCCTTTTCCCGTCACCGCCGAAATGGGGAACAAATCGAGTCTCTGCTTCTTGCAATAGCGCTTGAGCTTCGCCAGCTTGTCTTTATTCACGACATCAATCTTGGACGCCACCATGATCATCGGCTTCTCTTCGAGATGTGCGCCGAAACTCTCCAGTTCCTCCAGGATCACTTCGACATCTTTCACCGGATCGGGCCGCCCGCTGGCATCGGAAACATCCACCAAATGCACCAGCAGCCGCGTGCGCTCGATGTGCCGCAAAAACTGCGTGCCCAGGCCCGCACCGGTGTGCGCACCTTCGATCAGGCCGGGGATGTCGGCAGCCACGAAGCTTTTCTCGTCTGGCGGCTTCCCGACCACCACCACGCCCAGGTTCGGCTGCAGCGTGGTAAAGGGATAATCCGCGATCTTCGGCCGCGCCGCCGAAATGCGCGAGATCAGCGTGGACTTGCCCACGTTCGGATATCCCACCAGTCCCACATCGGCGAGCAGCTTCAGTTCGAGCCGGAAGACGCGTTCCTCTCCCGGACGGCCGTCCTCATGCTCGCGCGGCGCCTGATGTGTGGACGTGGCGAACCGTGCATTGCCTCGCCCGCCGCGCCCACCGCGGGCCACTACGATCCGCTCATCCGGACGGGAAAAATCGCGCACCTTCTCGCCGGTCTCGTCGTCGTACAGAATCGTGCCCACGGGGACTTTCAGCACTACGTCTTCGCCTTCCCGCCCGGTGCGGTTGGATCCTTCGCCGTGGCGCCCGCGCTGGGCTTTGTACTCGGGATTGAACCGGAAATGGACTAGCGTGTTGTGGCGCTCGCTCGACTCCATGACTACGTCGCCGCCCTTGCCGCCATCCCCGCCCGAGGGGCCTCCGCGCGGAACATACTTCTCCCGGCGGAAAGCGACGCAGCCGTTGCCGCCGTCGCCAGCCTTGACCCGGATTCTTGCTTCATCAATAAACATCAGTCGTCAGTCACCGGTCGTCAGTCGCTAGCCCTCATCCCGACCAGCATTAACACGAAACATGTGGGGACGGCCGCCCCTTCGATTTAGCTCGGGGCAGGCTCTCGGTCGTCCAGGCCGAGCGCAGCTCGGCGGAGATCCACCCACAAAAAAGCCCCGGCCCGCGCCGAGGCTCCAGGCCGCTTGAGGAAGTCCTCCGCGACCCCTGCATTGCATCCTAACGGCTACTTCGCTTCTAGCGGCTCGATCATCACGAACTTGCCCATGGAGCCCTTGTCCATGAACTTGATACGGCCGCTGATTTTGGCAAAAAGCGTGTCGTCCTTGCCGCGACCGACGTTGAGCCCCGGCTTCACCCGCGTGCCCCGCTGCCGCACGATGATGGTGCCGCCGGGGACAACTTGTCCACCGAATGCCTTAAAGCCTAACCGCTGCGAATTCG
>WNFB01006362.1_pt1 | contig 10593 bp, 10 predicted proteins | sample 5400501 | NCBI WGS metagenome assembly WNFB01 (sample SAMN13153341, study PRJNA577476) | soil metagenome | isolation source: 200 cm saprolite under Douglas fir tree site 2 hole 1 | place: USA:California | collected 2015-04-18 | reverse complement strand
GAACGACGCCAGCTCGGCCGGCGCCGTCCGCTTCAGCTCCTCGTCGCTCAGGTAATGGGGCATCGCTCTGACCTCCTCGCCACAGCGAGACGACGTTGTCCTTCGAGCGGGGCGGGACACAGGCGACCGACGCCGTCAGGGAGGTCCGCGGATGATGCTCAGGCTCATCGGCTCGTCACCTCGAGGTTGATGGCGCGTAGCCTAGCGCCGGACGGGAGGATCGTCAACCCGACGGCGGTGTCGCTCAGTAGGCGCCACCGAGCTTGCGGTGGTCCCAGGAGACGATGCGGGTCGGCCTGAAGCGGAGGGCGACGCGCTTCTGCGCCTGCTGGAGCACCTGGGCGCGCGCCTCGGGCGGCGGGTCGGCGCCGGCGTAGCGCGCCATCAGGCGGAGGCCGACGTCCGTGACCTTCTGGGGGTCGCGCTCGATCGTCACGTCGCACTCGAGCATGGCGCCGCGGAGCTGCTCGTAGCGGTCGCGCCCGGCCTCGACCTGGACGGTCGCGCGCGGGTCGCGCTCGAGGTTCTTGACCTTCTGCGACTTCCCGAAGGTCCAGGCGGAGAGCACCAGGCCGTCCCGGATGTACCAGAGGGGCATGAGGTGCGGGCGGCCGTTCGGGCCGAGGCTCGCGACCGTGAGCACGCGCTCCTCGTCGAGGAAGCGCTCCAGCTCCTTCTCGGACATCGTGATCTCGCTGCGGCGTGAGGGCACGGTCAGTAGCCTCGCTTTCTGTCCACGACGTGGCGGAGCGGTTTGCCCGCGAGGTAGCGCGCCAGGTTGTCGTTGAAGACGGGCGCGATCTCCTCGGGCGTGCTGGGTCCCGAGATGTGCGGCGTGATGACGACGTTGTCCATCCGCCAGAGCGGGTGGTGCGGGGGCAGCGGCTCGGTGGCGAACACGTCGAGGACGGCGCCCGCGATGCGCCGCTGCTCGAGCGCCTCGGCGAGCGCCGTCTCGTTCACGACCGCGCCGCGCGCGATGTTGACGAGCCAGGCGGTCGACTTCATCGCGGCGAGGGCGTCGGCCCCGACGAGTCCCGTCGTCTCGGGCGTCAGCGGCACGAGGACGACGACGAAGTCGGCGTCGCGGAGGGCGAGCGCGAGCTGCCCGACCCGGAAGACGCGCTCGGCCTCGCGCACGGGCCGGCCCGAGCGGCTCACGCCGACGACGCGCATGCCGAGGGCGCGCGCCGCGCGCGCGACGGCGCGGCCGATGTCGTCAAGCCCCACGATCGCGAGCGTCTTGCCGAGCAGGCGGTCGGGCAGGACGTGGTCGAGCCAGCGGCGCTGGCGCTGGGCCTCGCGGTACGTCTCCATGCGCTGGGTGACCCACGCGCACCAGCCGACGACGTACTCGGCCATCCACGGCCCGAAGATGCCCGGGGCGCGGGTGACGACGACGCGGGGCGGCACCTCCGGGCCGAGCGCCCAGTCCACGCCGGCGCCCATCACCTGGAGCCACCGGAGCTTGGGCGCCCGCGCGTAGAGGTGCTGCGGGAACTTCCAGGCGTACAGGATCTCGGCGTCGCCGGCCAGCTCGGCGGCCTCGGAGGGCGTCGCCGCGGCGCGCACGACCGCCCGGCCCTTCGGGACGCGGACGAGCCCGGCGTACTTCGGGTCGCCGTGGTAGACGAGGATCGTCGGGCGCGTCACCGGAGGAACGCGTCTTCGGCCGCGAAGTCGAGCTCGCGGCGGTCCAGGCCCTCGCGCAGGTACCACTCGAAGGTCTGCGCGATCCCGGCGGCGAGCGCGTAGCGGGGCCGGATCCCGAGCTCCGCGCGGATCCGCGTCGTCGTGTAGACCGCGTGGCAGTCGTAGACGAGGTTCTGACCGAAGGGCACGGGCGTCCCCGCGCGCGGCGTCTCGACGTGGACCAGCGTGAGCGGGCGCTTGATCACGTCGGCGATCAGCTCGACGAAGCCGATCTGGGTGATCGCCTCCTCGCCGCTCACGTTATAGGCGCGGCCGAAGGCCGCCGGCGCGCCGAGCATGCGCGCCATCGCGTCGGCGAGGTCCTCGACGTGGCCGAACTGGCGGAGCCAGCCGCCGGCCCCCGGCACCAGGACGGGCCGGCCGCGCACGAGGCGGTCGAAGAAGAACGTCTCGTTGTTCCGCGTGTTCAGCGGACCGTAGACGTGGGTCGGCCGGACGATCGTGACCGGGAGCCCGCGCTCGCGATGGCGCCGCAGGCAGGCGTCCTCGCCCTCGATCTTGTTCTTCGCGTACTCGCCCCAGTAGAGGCTCCGCGGCGTGTCCTCGTGGTAGGGGATGGGGAGCGCGTGGTCGTGGACGCGGCCCGTCGACACGAAGACGGCGTGGCCGACGCGCCCGTGGAGGGCGTCGAGGAGCGCCTCGACGTCGGCGCCCGTCGTGGGGGCGTAGGCGATGTCCATCAGCCCGTCCACGCGCTCGCCCGCGAGCCGCGCGCGGAGCGCCGCGTGGTCCTTGCGGTCGCAGACGAGCGTCCGGACGCCTGCGGGGAGGCGCGCCGGGTTGCGGCCGCGGTTCAGGACGCACACCTCGTGACCGTCGCGTTGGAGCGCGCGCACCAGGTGCAGGCTGATGAACTCGGTGCCGCCGATCACGAGCACGCGCATGGCGACCCGATCAGGCCAGCGACACCGCCAGGCACGTCGTCGTGCGCGTCACGCCGTCGATCGTCCCGATGGCGTCGGTGACGAGCCGCCCGACCGAGTCGAGCGTGGGGCCCTCGACGACGGCGATGAAGTCGAAGGGACCGGTGACCGCGTCGAGGGCGATCATGGTGGACTGGCCGCCCGTGATCCCCGCCAGCTCCTTCTTGACGGACTTCGTCTTGCCCGGAGCCGTCTCGATCAGCACGTAGGCCTTCATGGACTTCGCCGTCTTCGTCATCGCAGGTCCACCTTTCTCTCCGCCTGCCGTCCGTCAGCGCCCGAGCGTCGCCGCCAGCGTCGAGCGGAACCAGGACGGCCGCTCGACCAACCGCGCGCCTTCCAGGTCCACGCGAGTGCCCCGGTCGTCGGTGTGGTTCGTCGGATCGAACCGCGCCGTGAGCCTCCACGGCGTCCCGCCGAGCGTCAGCGTGAGCCCTTCGCCCGCGCTCTCGTCGCCGAGGCGCGCGACGATGAGGTAGAAGCCCTTCGCGTCCGTCTCGGCGAGGTACGAGAACCCCGTCTTGTCGCGCACCAGCTCGACCTGCCGGCCGGCCACGGGCCGGCCGCGCGCGTCCTTCACGAAGCCGAGCACGAGGTACCGGTAATAGACCTCGTGCTCGGCGCCGGCCGGCGCCGCGCCGAGGAGCCACGCGAGACCCAGAACGAGCGCCAGCGCGCGCGCCACGCGGCTCAGTCTAGCAGATAGTCCCGGAGCAGCGAGCGGTGGCACCGCGCCTCGTCGGGACAGCCGCAGAGCAGCGTCACCCGCCCGCGGCGCGCGAGCGCGCGCGCCTCGGCGAGCGCCTCTCGGGCCTCGGGACGCTCGAGCCCGGCCCGGTAACGGCGGCGGTACTCCGCCCAGCCGATCCGGCCGCCGCGGAACGCGCGGAGCAGGGGCACGACGGGGCCGAGCTCCTTGAGCCAGAGGTCCACGCGCTCCTTGCGGATCCCGCGCGGCCAGAGACGCATGACGAGGACGCGCGCGCCGTCGGCCCGCGCCGGCGGGTCGTACACGCGTTTCGCCACGATCCTCACGGCCGTCCCGGCTCCTGCGTCGACTTCCTGAGCTCCTCCAGCGACTGCTCGAACTTTGCGCACGGGTCCACGTCGTCGATCCGCGGCGTGAACCACACGTAGTCGAAGGGCAGGGCGCCACCGTGCCGCGCGGCGTAGTCCGCCGGCGCCGTCGCGCCCGCCTCGACCTCGAGGAGCGCCACGGCGGCGATCGTCGTGCCGGGCGCGTGCCGCTCGAGGTGAACCGGCACCCCGAGGTCGCGGCGCACGTGGCCCGCGCCCGCGATCAGCACCGCCCCGTCACGCCGGCCGGCGCGCGCGAGCGCTTCGGCGATGCGCGCGTCGCGCGCCCACTGGACGTCCACCAGCCGGTCGAGCGCGGCGTCCGGTGTCTGGCCGCAGTGCGCCTCGCGGATCACCCCCGCCATCGACGCACGGACGGCGGGCGGCGGCGCGTCGAGCTTGAGCTGCCTCAGCATCACGGGACCGAGGCCGCCGAGCCCGTTCCGCCGCAGCGCCTCGGTCGCGGCGCGGGAGAGATTGGTCGCGACGATCGGCAGGCCCGCGTCGAGCGCCGCCTGGGCGATCGGCTCGTAGAGGCGCCAGTCGGGCCAGCCCGACCGCTGCCAGCCGACCGCCGCGCCCAGGCCGGCGGCGTTCTTCGAGCCGACGAGGTAGCGTGCGATCGCCGGCGCGTCGTCGGTCGAGAACATCTCGAAGCCCACGGCGGGGCGGCGGCCCTTGGCCGCCAGCTCGCGCACGAGCCGCGCCTGGAGCGCGTGGTGGTCGGGATTGTCGTGGCGCTCGCCGAGGAGCACCCAGCGGCTCGCCGCGAGCCGCTCGACGAGCGTCCGCGGCTCGACGAAGGCGGCCGCCCCGACGTCCCAGATCCTCCCGGCCAGGGGCTGGGTCCGCCCGATCGGGCTCTCCCACTCGATCTCGGACGTCCGCGCGCACCCCGCCGCCGCGACGAGAAGCAGCGCGAGGAGCGACCCTGGAAGAAGGCGGGCGGTGAGGCGCGCCCTGCGAGACCCGTGTCTCAGGGAGTGACTCCTCACCGGGAGGCGCCGAGCGAGCCCTCGCGCGTCGTGATCGTGATGCCGCCGTCGATGACGAGCGTCTGGCCCGTGACCCAGCGCGCCTCGTCGCTCGTGAGATAGACCGCGCCCCAGGCGACGTCCCACGCGGTGCCCTCGGTGCCGAGGGCGTTCGCGAGGCGGCGGCGCTCGCGCGCCTCGGGACCCAGGCTCTCGACCATCGGCGTCCAGACGGCGCCCGGGGCAATCGCGTTCACGCGGATGCCCTTCGGGCCGAGCTGCACCGCGACCGAGCGGACGAAGCCGATGACGCCGGCCTTCGCCGTGGCGTACGCCGTGCGGCCGTGACCGCGGAAGCCGGCGATCGACGAGACGCAGACGACGGCGCCGCCGCCGCGCTTCACCATCGCCGGCACCGCGGCGCGGGTCGCGAGGAACATGGACTTGAGGTCTACCGCCATCACCTGATCCCACTCGTCCTCGCGGGTCTCGAGGAGGTCCTTGCGCGACTCGATGCCGACGTTGTTGTGGAGGATGTCGAGGCCTCCCCAGCGCTTCTCGGCCTCGGCAACCATCGCCGCGCAGTCGTGGGCGCGCGTCACGTCGGCGGCGAGCGCCACGGCCTCGCGGCCCTCGCCGCGGATCAGCCCGGCCGTCTCTTGCGCCCGTTCGCCGATCTGGTCGACGCAGAGGACGCGCGCGCCCTCACGCGCGAACAGGATGGCCGCCGCCTTGCCGTTGCCGAGGCCCGGGCCGCGCGAGCCCGCGCCCGTGACGATCGCGGTCTTGTCCCGGAGCCGGTCGCCCATGGTAGCTTATGACCATACTATGACCCGGCGCCGCACGCTCGCCGTGCTCGCCACGCTCGTCGCGCTCCTCCCGGCCGGCGGCGCGTGGGCCGGGCCCGCCACCGATCAGCTCCACCAGAGCGTGGATCACGTGCTGAAGGTGCTCGAGGACCCCGAGCTCCGGAAGGACCGCCGGTCGGCCGAGCGCCGCGCCGCCATCCGGGCGATCGCCAACCAGATCTTCGACTTCGCCGCGATCTCGCAGCGCGCGCTCGGCCGTCACTGGCCGGCGCGCACGCCGGCCGAGCGCGACGAGTTCATCCGGCTCTTCGGCGATCTCCTCGAGCGCTCCTACATCGCCAAGATCGAGGGCTACACGGGCGAGCGCATCCTCTACACCGGCGAGATCACGGACGGCGATCTCGTGACGGTGCGCACGCGGATCGTCACGCGGCAGGGCACCGAGGTGCCCGTGGACTACAAGATGTTCGCGCAGGGCGAGCGCTGGCGCGCCTACGACGTGAACATCGAGGGCGTGAGCCTCGTCGCCAACTACCGCACCCAGTTCAACTCGATCATCTCGCGCGCGTCGTTCGAGGAGCTGATCACGAGGCTCAAGGCCAAGCGAGACGAGCGTCCCGAGCCGCCGCGTCAGGCTCCGTAGCCGACGTGACCCCGCGCCCCGGCGCCTACCGGCGAGGACCGGGGTAACCGTCCCAGCTGAGCCGCCCGCCGTCGACCGTGAAGCCCGCGCGGGCGAAGCCGGCGAACGCCTCGGTGTCGCGAACCGGGCGGCCATCCCACGTCGTGACCTCGAGCCTCCGGACCGGGCGGAGCGTCAGCGGCCGCTCGACGAGCGCCTGGAGCGCGCCGACCGCGCCGGGAAGGTCCACGTCCTGCCAGCCGGCGAGCGGCGTGAGCTCGCGCCCCTGGCCCTCGGACAACAAGATCGGGCGCCCCTGGCGGAAGACGAGCCAGTTCGCCGGCACGCGCGGCGCGGTGACGCGCGCGCCGTCGTGCCGCGTGAGAGCGAAGACGCGCCCCCAGAGGTTCGCCGGGTCCACGATGTTGGCGAGCACGTGAGGCTCGGCGCGGCGGGCGGGCGCGTCGAGATCGCGGAGCGCCTCGGCGAGGGCGTACTGCTCGCCCGAGAGACCCTCGACGAAGTAGCCGCGCACGACCTCCCCGCCGTACTCCATCCTGAGCAACGTGTGCCGCAGCGCCGACCAGTCACCCTGGGCGAGCTCGCGCGCGAGCACGCCGTACCGCGCGAGGAGGAGCTGGGCGCGCGCCTCGAGGCGCTCGTCGGGCGACAGGCGCTCGTCCTCCGCCAGGGCGCTCCAGCGGCCGACGATCGGCAGCGGCCCGGGGACGCCGCGCGCCGCGCCGCGCCGGCGGCGGCGGCCGGCCCCGGGCGCGGCCGCGCCCGTGCGGCGCGGGGGCGCCGTGCCCGCGAGGATCGCGCTGAACGTGTCGGGGGTGACGAGCCCGGCCCAGAAGAGCTCCCAGAGCGCCGTGAGCATCTCGGGCGCCGTCAAGCCCGCGGCGCGCGTCAGGTCCTGGGCGAACGAGGCGCCGCGCAGCTGGAGGTGGAGCAGGACGTTCTTCGTGCGCGCGTCGATCTCCGGCGCCGCCGCCGCGCCCTCGCGGAGCCAGCCCGCGTTCTCACGGAGCGCGACACCGACGCGGCCCGGCCTCCGCTCGAACGGCGTCCAGACGATCTCGCCCGCGAGGCCGAGCCTGTCGAGCCACTCGCGCTCGTACGCTTCCACCCGCGCGGGCAGCAGCTCCTCCTCCCAGACGCGCACGGGAAAGTCCTCGCCCTGGAGGAGCTCGAGCGCGGCCAGGACGCCGGGCGGCCCGGTGAGGCGATGGTCGGGGTGGAGGTGGTGGCGCCTGAGGAGGAACGCCGAGAAGCGCTCGGCCGGGACGACGGCGCGCGGGACGCGGCGCGCGTGGACCTGGCGGCGCTGGATCTCGTCGAGCACCGCGATGTGGACGTACTGGGGCGCCGGCGCGCCGTCGAGGAATTCGCCCCGGCGCACGACGCCGCGCGCGGCGAGCCGCTCGAGCGCTTGCTCGACGTCGGGCACCGCCAGGCCGTAACGCTCGGCCACCCACGCCGGGGTCAGGGGGCCACGCGTCCTGAGGAGACGCAGGGCCACGCGCTCGAGCCCCTCGTCGCCCCCGAGCGCCTGGTAGAGCGGCGCGTCCGTCGCGGGGATCCACGCGCGGCGCCCGCTCGCGAACTCGACGGCGACGACCCGGTGCTCGTCCTGGAGCGGCGCGAGCAGTGCCGCCGCGTCGCCGAGGCACCGGTCGGCGATCTCCTCGAGGGTGAGGTCGCCGAGGTCGTCGAGGATCGCCGCCAGCTCGTTCGCGTCGCGCGCGCGGCGCTCGGGCGCGGTCTTCTGGAGCTCCGCCTCGACCGCGGCGGCGAGCTCGGGCCGGAGCGGGCCCGCGCCCACGCTCCACGCCTTCCGCATCGTCACGGTGTCGCTCCGCCGCTCCTCGGCGTGGCCCGCGTCGAGGTAGGCCCAGTCCCACGCGAGGAGCAGGGGGTAGACGAAGGGCGAGGGCAGCGGCGTGTCCACGTGGCGCGTCCACATCTCCCCGTCGTGCAGGCGCTCGAGGAGCCGCGTGAGCCGGGGCACGTCGAAGGCGTCGTGGAAGCACTCGCGCAGCGTCTCGGCGACGATGGGGAACTCGGGCTGCCCGCCGACCGCCTCCATGAGGGCGTCGGCCTTGAGCCGCTGGAGGTACGCGGGCGTCCGCTGGCCTCGCATCATCCGGGGGATGAAGAGCGCGCGCACCGCCGCGTGGCGGAAGCGCGTGGTGAAGAGCGGCGAGCCGATGAGGGCGCGGCCGAGGAGCGCCTGCACCTCCTCGGGGGCGACGAGCCTCACCAGACGCTCGGGCGAGGGCGGGACCTGGCCCGGCGCGAACGACAGGAGGATCCCGTCGTCCACGTGGCTCGCCTCCGCCTGGAGCCCGAGCGTCCGGCGCACCTTCTCGCGGAGCGCCATGCCCCAGGCGCCGTTCACGCGCATCCCGAAGACCGAGTGGATCATCGCGTGGCGGCCGCCCATCTCGTCGGCGAACGACTCGACGACGATGCCCCGGTCGTCCGGCACGCCGTCCAGCACCTCGCCGGCCTTCACGAGCCAGTGGCGCATCGCCGCTGCCGCGCGCGTGTCGAGCCCGCACTCGCGCTCCGCCCACTCGGCGAAGTCGGGGGCATCCAATCGATCGGCGGCGTCGCGGCGCAGCCGGCCCACCGCCAGGCCGAGCTCGAACGAGCGCGACGGGTGCTCGCCGCGCCAGAACGGGATCGTCGGCGACATGCCCTGGGCGTCCTCGACGAGGACCCGGCCGCCCTGGACCTTGGCGATCTTCCAGGCGTGCGAGCCCAGCAGGAACACGTCGCCGGGCAGGCTCTCGGTGACGAACTCCTCGTCGAGCGTGCCGACCTTCAGGTCGGTGTCGGCCACGAACACGTCGAAGAGCCCGGCGTCCGGGATGGTGCCGCCGGAGGTGAGGGCGAGGAAGCGGCTCCCGCGCCGCGCGTGCAGGCGATCGTTCACGCGATCCCAGAGGATCCGCGGCGCCACGCCCTTCACCTCGGCGGGGAGCGGCTCGGCGAGGGCGCGGACGACGGCGACGAAGTCCTCGCGGGAGAGGCTCCGGTAGGGCGTCGCGTTGACGAAGCGCGCGTAGAGGACGTCGAGCGGCAGCGACTCGGTCGCCACCGCGGCGACGACCTGCTGGGCCAGGACGTCGAGCGGCGCCTCGGGCACCTGGACCCGGTCGAGCTGCCGCTCGCGGATCGAGCGGACGACCGCCGCGGCCTCGAGCAGCTCCTCGCCCTTGGTCACGACGATCCGGCCCTTCGAGACCCGCGCGAGCGCGTGGCCCGCGCGGCCGACGCGCTGGAGCGCCGCCGCGATGTTGCGCGGCGACTGGAGCTGGACGACGAGGTCCAGCGCCCCGATGTCGATGCCGAGCTCGAGCGAGGAGGTCGCGACCAGCGCCCGCAGCTCGCCGTCCTTCAGCCGGTTCTCGGCCTCCAGGCGCGCGCGCCGCGAGAGCGAGCCGTGGTGGGCCGCGACGCGCCCGTCGTCGATGCGGTCGTTGAGGTCGCGTGCGATCCGCTCCGCGGAGCGCCGGCTCTGGCAGAAGACGAGCGTCGTGCGGTGCCCGCGGACGAGCTCGACGAGCTGCTGGAGCGTCGCGTCCCAGACCGTCTCGCTCGTCGTCGTCAGGAAGTCGTCCACCGGCGCCAGCACCCGGAGGTCGAGCTCGCGCGTGAAGCCGTCGTCCACGACGCGCGGGTCGCGCGCCGTGGCCCCCGTGAGGAACGCGAGCGCGGTCTCGACCGGGCTGACCGTCGCCGAGCAGCCGATCCGCTGGGGCCGGGCCCCGGGCGTCTCAGCCTCGACGAGGGCCTGGAGGCGCTCGAGCGAGAGCGCCAGGTGCGCGCCGCGCTTGTTCCCCATGAGCGCGTGGACCTCGTCGACGATCACCGTGCGTACGTGCGCCAGCGCGGGCCTGAAGCGCTCGCTCGTCAGCAAGATGAAGAGGGACTCGGGCGTCGTGATCAGGATGTGCGGCGGCCGCCGCGTCATCGCCTGGCGCTGGCCGGCGAGCGTGTCGCCCGTGCGCACGGCGACGCGCACCTCGGGGAGCCGGAGCCCGTCCTCGGCCGCGGCGGCCCGGATCCCCGCGAGCGGCGCGCGGAGGTTCTTCTCGATGTCGTTGTTGAGGGCCCGGAGCGGCGAGACGTAGACGACGTAGACGCGGTCCTCCAGCCGGCCCTCGAGGCCGAGGCGGTGGAGGTGGTCGAGGGCCCAGAGGAACGCCGCGAGCGTCTTGCCCGAGCCCGTCGGGGCGATCACCAGGCTGTCGCGGCCGGAGGCGATCGCCTCCCAGCCGTCGCGCTGGGGGCGTGTCGGCGCGCCGAAGGCGCCATCGAACCAGCGGCGGACGAACGGGAGGAACTCCGGCATCCCCGGCGATTCTATAATGTCTGTCCATGAGCCGCGAGGGGTGGACGATTGCCGCGTCGCTCGCGGGCCTGCCGTTCATCGTGCCCCACGTCGTCGAGGACTTCGGGGAGGG
>WNFB01006361.1_pt1 | contig 10593 bp, 8 predicted proteins | sample 5400501 | NCBI WGS metagenome assembly WNFB01 (sample SAMN13153341, study PRJNA577476) | soil metagenome | isolation source: 200 cm saprolite under Douglas fir tree site 2 hole 1 | place: USA:California | collected 2015-04-18 | reverse complement strand
AGATGCGCTCGACCTCGGACTCGCGTCCTCTCTGGACCACCACGAGCATGCGTTCCTGCGACTCCGACAGCATCACGTCGTAGGGCGTCATGCCGCGCTCACGCCGCGGGACCAGCGAAACGTCGATGCGCGCGCCGGCGCCCGGAACACGACCCGCGCACTCAGCCACCGACGACGTGAGGCCGGCCGCCCCAAGATCCTGCACCGCGACGACCGCATCGGTCTGGGCGAGATCCATGCATGCCTCGAGCAGGCATTTCTCGAGGAACGGGTTGCCGACCTGGACCGCGGGGCGGCGCTCCGAGCTCGACTCGTCGAGCTCGACCGAGGCAAACGAGGCGCCGTGGATACCGTCCCGGCCGGTGTCCGCGCCGACCAGCATGAGGCTGTTGCCCGTGCCCTCTGCCCGCGCCCTCATCAGCCGGTCGACCCGCACCAGGCCGACGCACATCGCGTTGACGATCGGGTTGTTCGCGTAGCACTCGTCGAAGTAGACCTCGCCTCCGACGGTCGGGATGCCGATGCAGTTTCCGTAACCTCCGATGCCCGCCACGACGCCCTCGAAGTGACGCGACGATTCGGGCAGCGGGCCGAAGCGGAGCGAGTCGAGCAGGGCGATCGGCCGCGCGCCCATGGCGATGACGTCGCGGATGATGCCGCCGACCCCGGTGGCCGCGCCCTGGTAGGGCTCGATGGCCGACGGGTGGTTGTGCGACTCGATCTTGAACACAGCGGCCCAGCCATCGCCGATGCTGACCGCGCCCGCGTTCTCGCCCGGGCCCTGCACCACGGCGGGGCCGGTCGACGGCAGCCGCCGGAGCAATGCCTTTGAGCTCTTGTATGAGCAGTGCTCCGACCAGAGCACGCCGAGCATGCCGAGCTCGACCTCGTTGGGCGCCCGCTTCAGCTGCTCGAGGATGACTCGGTACTCGTCCGGGGTGAGCGCAACCTCCCTGAGCTTGCGCTCGAATACGGCCAAAACTAGTTGGCCTCCGGCCGGGGCGACCTAATACTCAAGACACCAACACTTTGAATGCCGATTCCGCCACGGATTTGAACAGTTTCAGTCCGTCGGTGCCGCCCAGCTCGCGTTCGGCGCATCGCTCCGGGTGCGGCATCATGCCGAGGACGTTGCCCCGCGCGTTGATGATGCCGGCGATGTTGTGCATCGAGCCATTGGGGTTCGACGCCGGGACGACACGGCCGTTGGCGTCGCAGTAGCGAAACACGACCTGTCCCCTCTGCTCCAGTCGCGACAGCGTCGCCGGGTCGGCGAAGTAGTTGCCCTCGCCGTGCGAGATCGGGACGCGGATCACCTCGCGCTCCGCGCACTGCGAGGTGAAAGCAAGGTCGGTCCGCTCGACCAGCAAGCTCGTCCACTGGCAGCGATACTCGAGCGACGCGTTGCGGATCAGCGCACCGGGCAGCAAGCCCGCCTCGCACAGGACCTGGAAGCCGTTGCAGATGCCCCACACCAGGCCGCCGCGGTCGGCGAACTCGCCGATCTGCTCCATCACCGGCGCGAAACGCGCGATCGCTCCCGTGCGCAGGTAGTCGCCGTACGCAAATCCGCCCGGAATGATCACGCAGTCGCAGCCTTTGAGGTCGGTGTCCTTGTGCCAGAGGTAGGTGAGCTCCTGGCCGAGCACCTGGTCGATCACCCAGCCGCAGTCGCGATCAGACCACGTTCCTGGAAAGACGACTACTCCAAATTTCATCGTGTAATACGCCCGAAAGAAAGACGCGGGGTCCCCGCGAAATCGAAGATTTCGTGGGGTGCAAATACAACCACTCCGAACTTCAACGATGTCCGTCCCTGACGATGTCGAAGTGGAAGTCCTCGATCACGTGGTTGGCCAGCAGCTGGCGGCACATCTCCTCGACGCGGACCCGCGCCTCGTGCTCGCTCGACACGTCCAGGCTGACCTCGATGTACTTGCCGACGCGCACGTCCGACACCTCTCGAAAGCCGAGCGTCGCGAGCCCTTGCTTCACTGTGTTGCCTTGCGGATCGTTGACCACAGCTTTTGGTGTGACGATTACGCGGGCAATCATCTTTCATTCCTTGGCTTTGGTGGAAACAGCGGCTTGCCCACCACGCGCTGGTAGGCGGTCAGGTAACGGAGCCGCGTCTGGGCGACGACGTCCTCAGGCAGGCGCGGCGGTTCGGACTCCTTGTCCCACCCCGAGCGCAGCAGCCAGTCCCGCACGAACTGCTTGTCGTAGGAATCGGGCGACGTTCCGACCACGTATGTGGCCGCGTCCCAGTAGCGGGAGCTGTCCGGCGTCAGTGCCTCGTCGATGAGCACGACGTCATCGCCGACCAGGCCGAACTCGAACTTGGTGTCGGCAAGGATGAGTCCACGGCGCGCCGACAGCTCCGCGGCGTACTTGTAGAGCTCGAGGCTGGCGTCGCGCAGCTTCGTGGCCAGCTCCTCGCCGATGTCCTTCTTCATGTGGTCGAACGTGATGTTCTCGTCGTGCCCCGTTTCCGCCTTGGTCGCGGGCGAGAAGATCGGCGTCGCCAGCCTCTCGCTCTGGCGCAGGCCGGGCGGCATCGGCTCGCCGGCCAGTGACTGCGAGTCCTCGTACTCCTTCCACGCGCTGCCCGCGAGGTAGCCGCGGACTACGCACTCATAGTCGATGCGCTTGGCCTTGCGCACGATCATGAAGCGGCCGGTGAGCTTGTCGCGGTGGTCCTTCAGCGATGCCGGAAGGTCCGGCACCATGCCCGAGATCAGGTGGTTGGGTTGGAACGTGTCGGTCTGCGAGAACCAGTAGATCGACAGCTGCGTCAGCACCTTGCCGCGGTCGGGGATGCCGTTCGGCAGGACATGATCGAACGCGGAGATGCGGTCGGTGGCCACCATGAGGAGCTGGTCGTTGCCGAGCTCGTAGGTGTCACGGACCTTTCCCTTGGCGAACAGCTTCAGTGGAAGGTCGGTGCCGACGAGGTGTGGGCCCGCAATCACGTCGCCGTTACTCCAAGACCGAGGCGTTCGAAAGCGAGGTCGGTGTGCTGCAGGCCTGCCCACGGATCGAAGACCTGCTCGAGCTTTCCACCGATGCGATTCATCACCTCGTCATTGTTCTCCAGCAGGGCACGGAACCCGGGACCCGTCCCATCCATCGCCTGCATCGCCGCCTTCTGCACGATCGAGTACGCATCCTCCCGCGAGATGCCGCTGTCCACGAGCGCGAGCAGCACGCGCTGCGAGAACACGACCCCGCCGGCGAACTGCAGGTTGGCGAGCATGCGGTCGGAGCGGACCTCGAGCCCGCGCAGCACCCTGTTCATCTCGATCGCCATGTAGTCGACCGCGGCGCATGCGTCGGGAAAGATGATGCGCTCAGCCGACGAATGGCTGATGTCGCGCTCGTGCCACAACGCGGTGTTCTCGAGCGCACTCACGAGGTGGCCGCGCACGACGCGCGCAAGACCGCAGACGCGTTCCGTGAGGACCGGGTTGCGCTTGTGCGGCATGGCCGAGCTCCCTTTCTGCTCTTTGCCGAATGGCTCGAACGCCTCGCCGACCTCGCTGCGCTGCAGGTGCCTGATCTCGGTCGCGATTCGCTCGAGCGTCCCAGCCGCGACGGCGAGCGCGGACATGAAGTCCGCATGCCGGTCGCGCGCCACCACCTGCGTCGAAGCGGTATCGACCTCGAGGCCGAGCTCGCGGCAGACGTGCTCATCGACGCGCGGGTCGAGGGTGGCGTGCGTCCCGACAGCTCCGCTCATATGCCCGACCGCGGCCTTGTGAGCCGCCTGTTCCAGCCGGGCGATCGCGCGGTCGAGCTCGGCGACCCAGCCCGCCACCTTGAAGCCGAACGTGATGGGCTCGGCCACGACCCCGTGGGTCCGGCCCGCCATCAGTGTCTTGCGGTGCTTGATGGCGAGGTCGGCGGCCGCCTCGCGCACGCCGGCCAGATCGCGCTCGATGAGCCGCGCCGACTCGACCATCTGGACCGCCATCGCGGTGTCGTTCAGGTCCTGGCTGGTCATGCCGAGGTGCACGTAGCGGGCTTCGGGCTGACCGATGGACTCGTTGAGCACGGTGAGGAACGCGATGACGTCGTGTCCGACGCGTGACTCAACCTCGGCAATCTTCGTTGCGTCAAATGTGCCTTTGCGAATCTGGGGGAGCGCCGATTCGGGGATCCGTCCGAGCCCGGCCCAGGCTTCGCAGGCCAGGATCTCAATCCGCAGCCACAGCTCGAACCGGTGCTGGTCTGACCAGACCGCCCGCATGGCAGGCGGCGAGTATCGCTCGATCAATAGGACCGGCTGGAATTATAAGGTGCGGCGGGCGAGCCAAGATTTAGTGAACGGGGCCCGAGTGGGCCCAAGATGTCGTGGCCATGCCTTCTCGGGCAGTGGTCTTAAGCGTCTGGCTTGATAATCGAGGGCGGCTCATGAAACCGACGGTGGCCGCCGAACCTGACGCGAATTCAAATCCTCGTAACCAGCTTCCGGGACGTCCCGTTTGAACCGGCACAGGCTGATCGGCCAGTGAGCGACCCGTCGCGCGACGAGGAGCGAGAGCTCGTCGGGCGCGCACAGCGGGATCCGCGTCAGTTCGGGGCGCTCTATGACCGGCACTTTCAGCAGATCTATCGGTTCGTGTATTCAAGAGTGAGGGAGCAAACCGCGGCAGAGGACGTCACTTCGGAAGTCTTCATGAAGGCTCTGAAGGCCATGCCCCGTTACCAGGACACGGGGCGGCCCTTCGCTGCCTGGCTGTACCAGATCGCGGTCAACGCGATCGCGGATCGCTATCGCACCCTCAAGCCGGCGCAGCCGCTCGAGGATTTCCACGACCTGTCTGTCGCGGGGCCGGCCCTCGAAGACCTGGCCGCGCACAGGGACGAGCTGCGCCGGATCTGGACGCTCGTCGAGGCCCTGCCCCACCAGCAGCGGACGGCTCTCGTGCTCAAGTTCCAGGAGGACATGAAGATCGAGGACATCGCGGTCGCCATGGGCAAATCGGCCGGCGCCGTGAAGCTCCTGATCCACCGCGGTGTGACCCGCCTTCGCGATGAGGCCACCTCGCTGAGGCCTGTCGAATGAACTCGTACCACGACCCCGAGCTGGAAGACGTCCTGCAGGACGACGAGCTTCGCCGCGTGGCGTCCATGCTGAGCCTGGTCCGCTCCCCCGAGCCGCCGCTGGACGACGCTTACCGCACAGGCCTGCGCCGCCAGCTGATGCAGCAGGCGTGGGCGATGAGCGAAGGCCGCACATATTGGTGGCGCCGCGCTTTTGCGCCGCCGGGCATCGCGTGGGCCGGCGCCGCCGCGGGCCTGCTGCTGATCGCGTCCATTGTGGTCTGGTATGCCGTGCAGCAGCCGGGCGGGCTCACGCAGGTCTACCTCCAGAGCGCGATCGACGGGAAGACCAACGTCGCGCTGCAGCAGCCCATCCTCGTGTCGTTCAACCAGCCGATGGACCACAGGTCGACCCAGGATGCGGTGCAGATCACGCCGGCGACCAATGTGAGCTACGCCTGGGATGTCAACACGCTTGCGGTGCTGCCGACGAGCGGCAACCTGGCGCCCAACACCCAGTACCAGGTGACGATCGGCACGGGCGCGAAAACGGCCTCAGGCCAGCCCCTGACGTCGGCGCAGACGATCACCTTCGTGACCCAGCCTCCTCCGGCGCCGACCCCATCGCCCTCGCCGCGGCCGACCCCGTCGTCGAGCTCTCTCCTGACTGGAGAGAAGCAGCTGGTTTCGCTGGGCGGCACGAACACCTCGCACGTGCAGTGGTCGGCCGACACATCGACCGTGTACTACCTTGACGCGAAGGGTGCGCTCGACGTCGTGCCGGTCAAGGGCGGCGCCGTCAGCGTGATCGCGGCGGATGGCGTCTCCTCATTCGCCATCTCGCCGGCCGGCGACCGCCTCGCCTATGTCCGCGCCGGCAAGATCGAGGTCCTGACCTTCGCCGACGGCAAGACCGACGAGATCGCCGCCGCGCCCGCGCCGACGCTGGTGGGATGGGCCAAGGACAAGGTGATCTGGGCGGCAAGCGACGGCATCTACACCCAGGACGCCACCGGCGCCACGCGGATCGCGCCACTGCCGTCCACGGGTGTGGTGACGGTCGTGTCGATCGCTCCCGACGGCGCGCACGTCGCGTATACGCAGGACCAGAACCTGTTTGTGCTCGACTCCGCGACCAGCAAGAGCGCCCAGATCGGACAGGCGGCCGCCGCGTTCGCCGCGTGGTCACCGGGTGGGACTGAGATCCTCTACTCGACCGGTGACAAGCTCATCGTGTCTGACATGCAGGGCGCGACGCAGTCGACGCTGCCTTCAGGCGAGGCCAGCTGGTCGAGCCAGGACGCGATCCTGCTTGGGAGCGACACCGACCTCTACCAGGTGAGGCCCGATGGCTATGGCGGCGCGACCAAGCTCTCCAACGGCACGTATCACGCGCCGCAGTGGGCACCGGACGGCGCGTCGTTCGTGTTCTTCCGCGGCGGCGCGATGTGGGTCGCTGTCGCGCCCGCGATGCCACCCGAGCCGACGGCCCTCGACGACGCGACCGTCGCGGTCGAAGCGTTCATGCAGGCTCGGCTCAACGGGCAGACGGACAGCGCGTCTGCGCTGCTGGACGACCAGGGCAAGAAAGCGTATGGGGACGGCGGCCTCCAGCTCCTGATCAAAGGCGACCCGCGCTTCACGAGGTTCTACGTGCTCACCAAGGAGGTCGTCGCGACACAGCCGGACACGGCCCAGTTCGTCGTCCGCCTCGTCCTGACCCGCGGCAAGATCGACGTCAGCGACTACGAGGAGACGCTGACGCTTGTCCGCGACGCGACAACCAGGAAGTTCCTGGTCGATCAGGCGGTCGGCGGACCGCATCGCGAGCTCGGCAAGGGCGCCGAGGTGGTCAGCGTCGACCTGGCGCCGGATACGGTGAAGGTCACGTTCGACAGCGACCTCGATCCGGGCACGATCGCCGACGGCGTCGTGATCCTCAACTCGAAGGGAAAGCAGCTCGACGCGACAGCGACCTACCTGAATCGGACTGTGACGATCACCGGCCTTGACCTGAAGCCGGGCGACCGGTATCGCCTTGTCGTGCTGCCGACCGTCCGCGACGTCTCGGGGCACAACATGGCGGCCGAGTACGACCTCGACCTGGTGGGACCGCAGGCGAAGAACCATCCGGCCAACAAGCAGGCCGCCGCGGGGACGCCGAGCCCGGCGCCCGCGGCCAGCCCGAGCCCGAGCCCGAGCCTAAGCCCCGCGGCCTAGATCAGCTTCAACGCGCGGGCGGCGCGGCACAGCGCCGTCACCGAGCCCGAGTGCACGATCTCTCCCTCCAGCGCGGCGTTGCAAGCTTCGACGAACGGCATGCGCAGGACCTCCATGTCCTGCTCGTAGGTCTCGGGGGAGCGTGCCGACTCGGTCAGCTCTTGCGCGAGAAAGAGGTGCGCCCGTCCCGTGAGAAACGCTGCGCCGTGGACGACACCGAGCGACGTGTAGCGCGCCGCCACCAGCCCGGTTTCCTCGGCGAGCTCACGGCGTGCGCACTCGAGCGGGTCCTCGTCGCCGTCGAACGTTCCGGCCGGAACCTCCCACGACGAGATGTCCCACGCGTGGCGCCACTGGCGGACGAGCATCGTGTCGCCATTGTCGAAGTAGGGGACGACGAACGCCGAGTCCGGGTTCGTCACCACGCTGTAGAGCGCCTCCGCGCCGTCGGGAAACGTGATGACGTCGTCGCGAAGGACGAACTGGGCGGAGCGACCGCGCTCCGTCGAGTCAGCGACCTTGAACGGCCGGCCGCTCTTCGGGTGCGTGAGCGGACCTATCGGCGCACCATGGACGCGACAGCGGCCGCCGCGGCGGCGACGTGGCGCGGGTCGGGGCCGTAGTCGAACGGCGACTGGTCAGCCGCGAGCTTTCTCGCCACCTCGATCAAATCCGGATGGTCCTCGATGAAGCGCGTGCTCAGGTTGCCGGCGCGAAAGTCCGGGTTGTCGAGGATCGCGCGGTGATAGGGAATGGTGGTCGCGGGCCCGACGACGACGAACTCGCGCAAGGCGCGGCTCGCGCGGGCGATCGCCTCCGCCCGGTCGGCGCCATGGACGATGAGCTTGGCGACCAGCGAGTCGTAGTTCGGCGGCACGTCTGACCCTGGGCCGAAACCTGAGTCGACCCGCACCCCCGGTCCGGCCGGCGCGACCCAGCGGCTGATCCGTTTGGGGTTCGGGATGAACTTGCGCAGCGGGTCCTCCGCGTTGATGCGCATCTCGATGGCGTGTCCCGTCCACGTGACGTCTCGCTGGCGGAAGCCCAGCTCGAGACCGGCGGCGACGCGGATCTGCTCCTTCACCAGGTCGATGCCCGTCACCGCCTCGGTGATCGGATGCTCGACCTGCAGGCGGGCGTTCACCTCGAGGAAGTAGAAGTCACCATCGCTGAAGATGAACTCGACCGTGCCGGCGTTGACGTAGCCCGCGGCCGTGGCAGCGCGAATCGCGGCGTCGCCCATGGCAGCGCGAATCTCCGCGGTGACGGCGGGTGACGGAGTCTCCTCCATGATCTTCTGGTGCCGGCGCTGGATGGAGCACTCGCGCTCGCCGAGGTGCACTGCGTTGCCGTGGCTGTCGCAGATGACCTGGATCTCGATGTGCCTGGGCTTGCGCACGTAGCGCTCGATGTAGACGGTCGCGTCGCCGAACGCCGAGCGGGCGGCCTGGGCGCTCGACTCGATCGCGGATTTGAGCTGGTCCTCCGACTCGACGACCTTCATGCCGATGCCGCCGCCGCCTCCGGACGGTTTGATCATCACCGGAAAACCGATGTGCCGAGCCGCGTCGGCGGCCGTCGCCGCATCGACCGCACCGCTGCCCGGCGTCACGGGCACGCCGTGGTCGATCGCCAGCTTTCGGGCTGCGAGCTTCGAGCCGAGCGCTCGCATCGCCGCCGCTGGAGGCCCGATGAACGTGATCCCCGCGGCTTCGCACGCGTCGGGGAACGCCGCCTTCTCGGAGAGGAAGCCATAGCCGGGGTGGATCGCCTCGGCCCCGCAATCGTGCGCGACCTTGACGATCCGGTCCAGCTGAAGGTACGACTCGGCCGGAGCCGCACCGCCGATGTGGTGAGCCTCGTCGGCGTAGCGGACATGGATGGCGTTGCGGTCGGCGTCCGAATACACCGCCGCGGTCGCTATGCCGAGCTCCCGGCATGCCCGCATGACCCTGATGGCGATCTCGCCGCGATTCGCGATCAGAACTTTGCTGAAGAGCTTCTTCTTCAAGCGATCGCGAGCAGCGGCTGGTTCGGGCTGACCACCTCGCCCTCCTTGACGTAGACGGAGGTCACCTTGCCCGCGACCGTCGTGACGATGTCGTTTTGCATCTTCATCGCCTCGAGGACGGCGACGACGTCGCCGAGCTTGACGGCGTCGCCGGCCTTGACCGGGACCTTGACGATGAGCCCCTGCATCGGGGCGATCACGGTGCCCTCGCCGACCTTAGGCGGCGGCGCCGAAGCGTTGACGGCCGCCGCCGGCGCGCTCGCGGTGACGACCTGCACACCGGCCCCCATCACCCTGACCTTGAACACCTCGCCTTCCACCTCGACATCGAACTCGGCCGCCTGCGGTGCAGCCGTCGGGGCGGGCGGATCCGCATCGGCGGTATGGACCTCGGGCGGCACCGCGACCGCGGCCACCGTGGGCGGCGCCGGCTTGTGTCCGTCCTGCTTCTCAAGCTGGGGGCCGCGCATGTAGTCGGGGGCCAGGCTCGGGAACATCAGGTGGATCAGTACCGCGTCATCGGTCGGCTCGTGGCCGAGCTTCCTGACCTGCTGCCGGGCGACCTCCACCTGCGGCTCGAGCAGGTCGGCGGGACGGATGGTGATCGGCTCTTCGCGGCCGAGCACGAGCCTGCGGAGCTCATGGTCGGCGGGCACGGGAGGCCGTCCGTACAGCCCCTGGAGGTAGTCCTTCAGCTCCTGCGTCACGGTGGCGTAGCGCTCGCTCCCGAGCACGTTGTAGACGGCCTGGGTCGCGATCATCTGGCGGATCGGCGCCACCAGCGGTGGATACCCGAGCTCGCGGCGCACGACGTTGGCCTCTTCGAGCGCGTCCTCCAACCGGTCGGAGGCGCCTTGAGCGTCGAGCTGAACGTGAATGTCCTCGAGCATGAAGCCGGGCATCTGATAGCGGAGGATGCTCGCGTCGACGCGGTCGGCGAGAGGGCTCAGATGCTCGATGTGCCGGCGCTTCAAATCTTCGACCTCGCGCTGAACATCCCACATCCGGTCCAGCTCGAGTCCTGTGTCGTACTCCCCGCCGTGCAGCGCCGCCACGACGCTCTCCGCGGCAGGTTGCGACGCGCCCCAGGCCAGAGGCGACATCGCAACGTCGAGGATCTCGGCGCCCGCCTCCACCCCCGCCATGTAGGCCATCGGGGCCATACCGCTCGAGCAGTGCGAGTGGATGTCGATCGGCACCTTGACCATGTCCTTGAGCGCGGTGACCAGCTCCCAGGTCGCCTGCGGGCTGAGCAGGCCCGACGTGTCCTTGATGACGATCTCGTGACATCCCATGTTGACCAGGCCTTTGGCGAG
>WNFB01006359.1_pt1 | contig 10594 bp, 11 predicted proteins | sample 5400501 | NCBI WGS metagenome assembly WNFB01 (sample SAMN13153341, study PRJNA577476) | soil metagenome | isolation source: 200 cm saprolite under Douglas fir tree site 2 hole 1 | place: USA:California | collected 2015-04-18 | reverse complement strand
TCGTACATCGGCACGATGAGCACCATGCCGTGCTTCTTGGCGCGCTCCTGCATCGCCTTCGTCGTGGGGCCATCGGGGATCTTCTCGGTGTAGGCGTAGCCCTTGCGATCTTCGATCTGGCAGAAGTACGGACCGTAGAAGAGCTCTTGGAGGCACATGACCTGGGCGCCCTGCTTCGCGGCGTCGTCGATGTACTTGAGGTGTTTTTCGACCATCGAGTCCTTGTTGCCCGTCCAGGCGACCTGTACGAGCGCCGCCTTCACCTTCGCCATCTCATGCCCCCTTCGCTCCGGGCGATTAGCCTAGCGCGCCTTCCGAGCGACCCGCTTCTGCCGCTCGCGGAAATCGCGCACCTTGTTGCGGCTGCCGCAGGTGTTCATGTCACACCAGCGCCGGCTGTGGTTCTTGGTGCGGTCGACGAAGAGCCAGGCGCAGGTATCGTCGGCGCATTCGCGGAGCTGCCCGCGATCGGCGTCGTTCATCAGCACGTCCGACGCGGCTCGCGCGATCGGCCAGAGCGCCCGCGCGAGGTCGTCGCCCTCGGGCCACTCCCAGCCGAAGCCGTGCTCGGTCTTCGCCACACGGGCGTGCGCGAATGCATCGGCCGCCTCGGCGCCGATGACGTCTACGTCCTCGCGCGCGGGGTCCCTGCCTTGGATGACCCGCTCGAACGCGCGGAACGCCGCTTCACGAAGTGCGACCGCGCGGCGGTGTATTTGCGTGGCCTTCTCGGGACGTCTCTCTGCCTCCACGATGAGGCGCTTCGCCTCAGATGGCCGCAGGAGGCCGGCGAGCCGCACGAATTCCACGACGTCGGCGTACGTCTGGACGTGCTCGTGACCGGTGCCCTGGAGGCGGCCGCTCTTCGTGTTCACGAAGTCGGTCGAGAGGTCACCACCAATGAATTCGAAGCCGTGATCGAGGATCGTCGGAATGTGCTGCATGAGTCTTTCAATCCTGCCTACAGGTCGTTGACTTCACAAAGCCTACGGCGTAGCGTTCGACGTGTCAACCGGCTAAATGTGTCGCAGCCGGTAACAGAAATCGAGGCCCGAAATGGAGCTGCTTCTCGCTCTCAGTGCGTTCGTGATCGTCGACGTGCTCGCGGTCCGCTACGGCGCCGACAGCCGTCCGCATCCCGTCACCAAGGACGACCCGAACTACCCGCGCGACAACTAGCTCGCGCATCTCTTGAGAGGGATCACAGCATGGCCGCGGTCGATGGTGGCCTGTTAGGCGGGGAGCTCTCCGGTGGCAGCAAAACGATCTGCCACGTCGAGTGCCTCGTCGATGGCCTTCACCCCGAGACGAAGCTCGTCCTCGCTCACGGTGAGCGGCGGTGCGGCGAAGATCATGTTCCAGCGGTTGAGGGTGTAGACGTCGCGTGACATCAGCGCGTTCTTGATCGCCGTCTGCAGCTTCACCGACGGCCGGTTCCACGCCTCCAGCATCTCCTTCGTCCCGCGGTCCTTCACCAGCTCGATGCCCGCGAAGAGACCACGACCGCGCACGTCGCCTACGGACGGGTGGCGCGACGCAAGCGCTCTCAGCTCCTTCATCAGGAGCTCCCCCATCTTCGCGCCGCGCTCGATGATGCCCTCGTCGCGATAGGCGTTGACGGTGGCGACACCGGCGGCGCACGCGAGCGGATGGCCGGCGTAGGTCAGGCCGGCCCACAGTACGTTCGTGTCGAAGTGCTTCGCGATCTTGGAATTGACGATGACGCCGCCGAGCGGCACGTAGCCCGCGTTCACACCCTTGGCGAAGGTCATCATGTCGGGCACCACGTTCTCGTGGTCGACCGCGAACCACTTACCGGTACGGCCGAATCCGGTCATCACCTCGTCCGCGATGAGCAGGATGCCGTGCTTGTCGCAGAGCTCGCGGAGACCCGTGAGGAATCCGGCCGGCGGGATGATGAGACCGGCATAGCCGACGATGGGCTCGAGCAGGATCGCCGCGACGTATTGCGGCCCCTCGTACCAGAGGACCTCCTCGACGTGCGCGAGCGCCGCCTGCGCGCTCGCACCGTACGGCGAGCGGTAGGGGTCGGGGTTGAAGAACCGCACGATGCCGGAGATGCCCGGCTCGTTCGCCCACCGGCGATTGTCGCCGCCGAGCGTCATCGATCCCTGCGTCTGCCCGTGGAATGAGCGGTACTGCGTCATGATCTTGTGACGACCGGTGAACATGCGCGCGATGCGGATCGCGTGCTCGTTCGCCTCGGTGCCGCCCGTGGTGAAGAGCGTCTTCGTCAGGTCGCCGGGGGTGACTTCAGCCATGAGTCGCGCGAGCTCTGCTCTCTGTTCTTCCCCGAACGAAGGCGTGACATAGCAAAGGCGCTCGGCCTGCTCTTGGATCGCGCGCACGACCTTCGGATGGCTATGGCCCAGGTTTACGTTCACGAGCCCGGACGAGAAGTCGAGGATCTTCCGCGTTCCGGAGTGCAGCCATGAACCCTCGGCGCGGTCGATGACGACCTGCTTCAGCCCGCCCTGCGCCGACCAGGAGACGAATAGATGCTCGCTGGTCTGCCGCGCGATCTCCCCTGGGTCCGCCGAGCGCTTCTTCGTGTCGAGCGCCATGGCGGGGAGTGTAGTCGTCGGGCCGCGTTCAGCGACGCACGAAAGCGGCAGCCGCGCCGACGACGGCACCTGCGACCGCGCCGAGGACCGGCAGCACGACGAGATTCGTCGCCGAACGGCCCGAGATCACGTAGCAGACGCCGGCGACGGCGCCGCCGATCGCGCCGGCGAGTGCCGCGGCCATCGCCCCGTCGCGCACGCTTCCCGTCATGCGGCCGGCGCGCATCCCCGCACCGACGAGGTCGAGGAGCACGACGGCCGCGACGAACCCGAGGAACGGGATCTCCGGCACCCATGAGAACTGCGGGTTGAGACCGACGAACGCGAACACCACAACCGAGAACGACAGCGGGAGGGCGGCGCCGATCCCGACCGCGAGCCACGCACGTTGCACGGTCGAAGCATGACGCACCCGCGGATTCGATACCCTCGGACGGTGAAGCTCGGCGCCACGCTGTGGCCGCAGAACACGACCTGGGAGGCCATGCGCGACGCCGCGAAGGTCGTCGACGACGTCGGCTTCGAGACGCTCTGGACCTGGGACCACTTCTACGCGCTCGCCGGGGAGCAGGAGCGTCCGAACTTCGAGGCGATGACGATCCTCGCGGCCCTCTCGCCGGAAACCAAGCGCGTCAAGCTCGGCGCCCTGGTCATGGGCGTCACGTATCGCCACCCCGCGGTCATCGCGAACATCGTCGCGACGCACGATCAGGTGTCCCAAGGACGCGCGATCTGCGGCATCGGCGCCGCCTGGAATCAGACCGAGCACAAGGCGTACGGCATCGAGCTCGGGACGCCGGCCGAGCGCTCGCGCCGCTTCGCCGAGGCCGCGAAGATCATCCGTGCGCTGCTGGACGGCGAGCGCGTCACGTATAAGGGTAGGTACTACCAGCTCAAGGACGCCGTGCTGAACACGCGCCCCGTGCAGAAGCGGCCGCCGATCATGATCGGCGGCGCGGGCGAGCAGAAGACGCTGCGCACGACCGCGAAGTACGCCGACATGTGGCACACCTTCGGCCCGCCGGAGACGATGAAGCGCAAGATCGAGATCCTGCGGCAGCACTGCGCCGACGTCGGGCGCGATCGAAGTCAGATAGAGCCCTGGGGCGGCCAGTGGATCTGCGTGCGCGACGATCCCGAGGACGCGCGCCAGGTGCTCGAGGACGTGCGCGCGCACCACCACGGCATGAACCCGCCGAACGCGATCATCGGGAATCCCGATCAGGTCGCCGCGAAGCTGAAGGAGCACTGGGACGTCGGCGTGAAGGGCTTCATCGTCGGCTTCGCTTATCCATACGACACTGTGACCATCGAGCGATTGGCCAAGGAAGTCCGCCCGCGCCTCCAGAAGCTCATCGGTTAGTCTTCCCCTCGTCCAATGAAGATCGGAGTTCCGCGCGAGACCATGCCCGGCGAGGCCCGGGTCGGTCTCGTCCCCGAGACCGTCGGCCGCCTGGCGAAGGCCGGCAACACCGTCGTCGTCGAGCGCGGCGCGGGCGCGGCCTCATCCTTCACGGACGAGGCGTACGAGAAGGCCGGCGCGCAGCTTGTGGACAACGCGTTCGACGCCGAGCTCGTCGCGAAGGTGCAGCGGCCGACCGACGCCGAGGTCTCGAAGCTCCACTCGGGCACGGTGCTCATCGCGTTCCTCAGTCCGCTCACCAATCACGCGCTCGTCGACCAGCTCGCGCGCGCCGGCGTGACCGCGCTCTCGATGGACGCGATCCCGCGCATCACCCGCGCGCAGCCGATGGACGCGCTCTCCTCGCAGGCCACGGTCGCCGGCTACAAGGCCGTCCTCCTCGCTGCGGCGACGCTCCCGAAGTTCTTCCCGATGCTCACGACCGCGGCGGGCACGATCGCGCCGGCCAAGGCGCTGGTCATCGGCGCGGGCGTCGCGGGTCTCCAGGCGATCGCGACGGCGCGGCGTCTCGGCGCGGTGGTGGAGGCGTTCGACACGCGTCCGGTGGTGAAGGAGCAGGTCCAGTCGCTCGGCGCGAAGTTCCTCGAGATCGATCTGGGCGAGTCCGGCGCGGGACAGGGCGGCTACGCCAAGGAGCTGTCCGAGGAGGCGCACCGCAAAGAGGTGGAGCTCCTCGCGAAGGCCGCGCGCGAGAACGACATCATCATCACCACCGCCGCCATCCCGGGGCGCAAGGCGCCGGTCCTCATCACGCGCGAGATGCTCCCGACCATGAAGCCGGGCTCGGTCATCGTCGACCTCGCCGCTGAGACCGGCGGCAACGTCGAGGGCACCGAGGCGGGCAAGACGATCGTGGTGAGCGGCGTGACGATCATCGGGCAGCTCAACCTGCCGTCATCGATGCCGTTCCACGCCAGCCAGATGTACTCACGCAACATCGCGAGCCTGCTCGCGCTGATGCTGAAGAAGGACGGCACCTTCGATCTGAACATCGGCGACGACGTCGTCAAGGGCACGGTCATCACGCATGGCGGACAGGTCGTGCACGAGGCGACGCAGAAGGCCATGCAGCCCGCGGCGGCGCGAGCCTGATGAGCGACCTGCTGCTCGGCGCGTACATCTTCGTGCTCGCGATCTTCGTCGGGAACGAGGTCATCTCGAAGGTGCCCACGACGCTGCACACGCCGCTGATGTCAGGCGCGAACGCGATCCACGGGATCATCATCGTCGGCGCGATGCTCGTGGCGACCGCCGTGCCCGGCCCGGTCGGGACCGTCCTCGGGTTCATCGGCGTCGTCCTCGGCACGATCAACGTGGTCGGTGGATTCGTGGTGACCGACCGCATGCTCCAGATGTTCCGCGCGCGTCCGCGGCCCGCCAAGCCGCCACAAAAACTGGTGGAGAAGTAGTGGAGCAGCTCCGCGAGCTCGTCCCGTGGGTCTACTTCATCGCCGCGATCACCTTCATCCTCGGCCTGAAGGGGCTCTCCGGACCGACGACCGCGCAGCTCGGCAACCGCGTCGCGGCCACGGGCATGCTGCTCGCGGTCGTGGCGACCTTCCTCGAGACGCAAGTCGCTGCGGCCTGGCTGCTCATCGTGCCGGCGATCGCGATCGGCACGGCCATCGGCTTTGTCGGCGCGCGACGGGTCCCGATGACGGCGATGCCCCAGATGGTCGCCATCTTCAACGGCGCGGGCGGCGGCGCGGCAGCCCTCGTGTCGGTGCAGGAGTACCTGCGGGCCACGGCGGCGGGCGGCGCGACGGTCGGCGAGGTCGTCGCGATCCTGCTCGGCCTGATGATCGGCGCAGTCTCGTTCTCCGGAAGCGCGATCGCGTTCGGCAAGCTGCAGGGGATCATCAACGCGAAGGCCTTCAAATACGTGGGTCAGCAGATCGTCACCGGCGGGCTGTTCCTCGGGATGATCGCCGGGTCGCTCGCGCTCATCGCCGACGCCGCGGGTCTCGCGGTCGTGCCGCACGAGCTCGTGCTCGGCATCGTCGGACTCCTGGCGCTCGCCTTCGGCGTCGCGCTGGTGATGCCCATCGGCGGCGCGGACATGCCCGTGGTCATCAGTCTCCTGAATGCGTACACCGGGCTCGCCGTCGCGATGGCCGGCTTCTCGATCGGCAACCAGATGCTGATCATCGCCGGCACGCTCGTGGGCGCGTCGGGCACATTGCTCACCCGCCTCATGTCCAAGGCCATGAACCGGTCGCTCGGGAACGTGCTCTTCGGCGCGTTCGGTGCCGCGACCACGGCGAGCGCGGGCGCGAAGACCGACGACGGCCGGACGGTGCGCGAGATCAGCGCCGAGGACGCCGCGATCCAGCTCGGTTACGCGCAGAGCGTGATCATCGTCCCGGGCTACGGTCTCGCGGTCGCGCAGGCGCAGCACGGCGTGCGCGAGCTGGCGGATCTTCTCGAGGCAAAGGGCATCGAGGTGCGCTACGCCATCCACCCGGTCGCCGGCCGCATGCCCGGCCACATGAACGTGCTGCTGGCCGAAGCGAACGTGCCGTACGAGAAGCTCTTCGACATGGAGCAGATCAACGACGAGTTTCAGCGCGCCGACGTGGCTCTGGTCATCGGCGCGAACGACGTCACCAACCCCGCGGCGCGCGCCGACAAGAGCAGCCCGATCTACGGGATGCCGATCCTCAACGTCGATCAGGCGCAGAACATCATCGTCATCAAGCGGTCGATGAAGCCCGGCTTCGCCGGCATCGATAACGACCTCTACCTCGACCCGAAGACGGGCATGCTGTTCGGCGACGCGAAGGAAGCCGTCGGTCGGGTCGTCGCGGAGCTGAAGAAGGCGGCCTAGCGTGCCGGACCCCGTGCCCACCCGCTGGTCTCCGTATTACGACGCCGTCGCAACGAACCCGCCCCGCCGCACGCTGCTCTACGCCCTCGATCACTTCGACGCGGAGGGAGCGCGCGCCGATCGGTTCGCGGTCGATCTCGGCGCGGGTTCGGGCACCGACACGATCGAGCTCCTGCGCCGCGGCTGGCGCGTCCTCGCGATCGACGCGGATCCCAACGGCATCCCGCGTCTCCGCGAGCGCGTCGGCCCGGACCCGGGTCTCTCGACCAAGGCCGGCAAGTTCGAGGACGTGCGATGGCCGAAAGGGCTCCTGGTGAACGCGAGCTTCTCGCTCTTCTTCTGCACGCCGGACGCGTTCGCATCGGTGTGGCGCCGCATCGTCGACTCGCTCGAGCCAGGCGGGCGCTTCGCCGGTCACATCCTCGGCGACCGCGACTCGTGGGCCGCGGATCCGGCGATGAACCATCACGAGCGCGCGCAGGCCGAGCGGCTCTTCGCGGCTCTCGAGATCGAGATGTTCAACGAGGAAGAGGAGCCAAACGGCAAAACCGCGACCGGCGGCACCAAGCACTGGCACACGTTCCACGTGGTCGCGCGAAAGGGACGCTGACTAGGGCGCTGGGTCCTTCTCGTGCTTGTCGTACGACTCCTGGACCTCGAGCTCCGCGCCGTACGTCTCCATGTTCAAGTTCGCGTCCCGCCTGGCCCACGCTCGCCAGAACAGGTAGCGATGTTCGATCGCGGAGCGCCACACCAGCAAGATGACGATGACCGCGACGCCCACCAGAACGAGGAAGAGGACAAGACCCATCGTCTACAGCCGACCGCGCGGGTGGGGCATGTGCATCGCCGGGATCGGCGCCGGGCGCGGTACGTCGGACGGCTTCACGTTCTGACATGTCGGGCAGTACCAGGACTTCCGCACCTCATCGGGGTGCCAACCCGACTCCACCCGCGTCCCGCACACGTGGCACGGAAGACCGGCGCGCTCGTCGACCCACATCCGCTCGCTCGCGTTCAGCGCGAAGCGCGTGCGGCGGTCGCCGCCGTCCCGGTTCAGGCGGATGAGCTTTCGCGCATGACCGACGATCTCGCGCAGCTTCTCGTCGTCGAGGTCGCGGACCTGCGCCCACGGTGAGGTCTTCCCGAGGAACAGCGCCTCGACCTTGAAGACGTTCCCGATCCCCGAGATGACCGCCTGATCGAGGAGCGCGGTCGCGATATCGCGGTCGGGCTTCTCGCGCAGGCGGCGCAGTGCCTCGTCCACGTCGAACTCGTCGCGGATGATGTCCGGCCCGAGTCTGCCGACGACGCGATGCAGCCCGAGCTCCTTCGCGAGGAGCAGCTCCACGATCGGCGGATGAAAGCACGGCGCGACGACCTCCGCGGTGCGGATGACGACGCGCGCCTCGGACTCCGGCTCCCACCAGCGCTCGCCGGGCCGATAGACGTGCCACACGCCGCTCATCTTCATGTGCGTGTGGAGCACGACCTCATTCGGCGTGGCGAAGTGGATGAACAGGTGCTTGCCGTTCGACTCGACCGCCTTCACCGCGCGGCCGACGATCTCCTCGCGGCGGGCGGCGGCGCTCACCTTCGGGTTGGCGATCTCGAATCCCGTGACGAGCTGACCCGCGAGCACGCGCCGAAGCACCACCGCGGTGCGATGGATCGTGTCTCCCTCAGGCACTGCGCTTCAGATAACCGCGCGGCGTGCGCGCGAAGCCGGCCTCGCGCAACGGCTCGGCCATCGGCGACTCGTCGATGGGCTTGCCGTCGACCTCGTCGATGAAGAACGGCGTACCGTGCGACCGCGCCGCTTCGTCCGCCAGCGCCTTCGCGATCAGGACGCGGGTGCGCGCCTCGTCGATCTCCTCGCCCTCAGTGAACGTGAGCAGCGCGCGCTCACCCCAGGGCACCGCGCGCGACCCGGAGGACGACGGACGATCTTTCGCCAGCCATGCCGCGAGCATGCCGTCGATGAGGACAACGAGCGCGCCGGCAGATCTCATGGGGCGGCGGGCGCGCGGTCCGGCGCGCTCGTCGGATGGCTCGACTTCGGACTCTTCGGTCCGATTGTTTGGCCAATTGAGCGCCGCGCCGTACGGGTTCGCCGGATCGGTCGCCGCGAGCGTGACGATCTTCGGTGCCTCATCGCGCTCGCGCAGCGTGCGCAGGCGATCGACCGCGCCGGGCAGCGCGAACTGCGCCGCCCCGCGCCCCGCGACGAAGTAGCCGCGGCGCACGCGGCCGGCCTCTTCCATCGCCCGCAGCACTCCGTACACGGCGGCGAACCCGCCTTCAGTCTCCTCGGCCTGCACGACCTCGCGCGTGATGACGCCGTAGCGATCGAGCAGCTGGCGAACGCGCGCCGTGAGCCGTTCCGTCGCCGTGAGCGATTCGTCGCGATACGACGACATGAGCGACCAGCGACCCGCGAGATCGGGTGAGAGGCCGCGCTGCGTCGGGCCGCGCCGCCGGGTGTTCCGCGCGGGCGAGGGCCTGAGCACCGCACGCACGGCGTGGAACGTGTCGTTCGTGACCTCGCCGCCCCAGGCCAGATCCCAGAGCGCGTCCTTTACCTCCGGCGCGAAGCCGCCGCCGAGCGCGGCGAGCAGCTGCGGAAAGAACATCGCACCTTTCGCCGCGAGGCTTTCGCGGATGCGCTGATGCGTCGCTCCTTCGCGCGGCGTCGCGGGCACCGGGACGAGCGAGGCGTGCTCGGCGAGATACAAGGCGACGCGTCCGTCGCGCGGGCCGAGGGCACCGCCGCCGACCCACAATGCCGCACCCGATGCAAGGAGGGCGTCGAGCTGTCCTTCCTCGTATGCCGCGACGCGAGAGGGCAGGATCCGCGTCTCGAGGTCCGACGCCGGAACGAGCGCGCCCTCGAGCTGCGCGATCGCGTCCAGCAGCGCGGCCTCGCCGGGGCGCGGCGAGTCCACGCCGTGCCAGGCGATGGCGAAGCGCGCGAGCGCGCTCTGCTCGACCGGCTCCACCTCCTTGCGCAGCCGCGCGAGCGACCGCTGCCGCAGCGTGCGCAGGACGCCCGCGTCGATCCACTCGGAACCGTGGCCGCCGGGTCGGAACTCGCCCTCCACCACTGTGCCCGCCTGCGACAGCTCCGCCAGGGCAGCGGTCACGAGCGCCGGGCCGACGCCGAGCCGGCGCGCGAGTTCAGCGGCGACGAACGGGCCGTGCGTGCGCGCGTAACGTCGCGCGAGTGCGGCGAGCGGACGCGCGTCCCCGATAAGGAACGAATCAGGGAGGCCCTGCGGCATCACGACACCGAGGGCGTCGCGGTATTTCGCGGCGTCCTCGGCCGCGATGAAGCGCGTCTCGAGCGCGATCGGGACGCGCACGATGCGGCGCTCGCGCTCGAGGTCCGCGAGCCATTCATCAACGTGCGCGCCTGGGATCGTGCGCGCGGCGATCTCGTCGCGCGTGAGATCGCCCAGACGAAGCAACAGCTCGTGCATGGCGTCGGGATGCTTCGCGGCACGATCCGGATCGAGGTGCTGGAGCTGCAGCTCGAGCTCGGCCAGCGCGCCGGCGTCGAGCAGCTCGCGGAGCTCGGCCTCGCCCAGGAGCTGGCGAAGCTGCAGCGGATCGACGGTCAGAGCCTGCGCGCGCCTTTCCGCGAGCGGCGCGTCCCCCTCGTAGATGAAGTTCCCCACATACTCGAACAGCAGCGCCGACGCGAAGGGCGACGGCGTGCGGGAGTCGACGGTGACCACGCGGATGTCGCGGCTGCGGATC
>WNFB01019227.1_pt1 | contig 10596 bp, 4 predicted proteins | sample 5400501 | NCBI WGS metagenome assembly WNFB01 (sample SAMN13153341, study PRJNA577476) | soil metagenome | isolation source: 200 cm saprolite under Douglas fir tree site 2 hole 1 | place: USA:California | collected 2015-04-18 | reverse complement strand
ACGGCTGCTGCGTCCGCCGCGGGCGCGGTTCTCGATATTGATTTTCGACCTGTTGAAGAAGGCGGCGATGGGAGTTCCCCAACCCATCTGACCCTTGGTGGAATTGTTCACCGTCGAATCACCGATGATGAACAGCGTCGGCAGACGAGGATTCGTGCCGCTTTGCATTTCTCCCGGGGGTTTCTGTGCGCGCACGCCACCGCCAATGCAAATGCCGGCAGATAACAACGCCAAAGTAAGAATCGTTGCAATCAATCTCGATTGATGTGTTGGCATCTATCCCTTTCCCATTGCCGATCACTCAAGGCATCGCGCCTCGATCTCCGCATAGCGGCGTCCGGCCTCTTCGCAATCAGCCGCCGGCTGGGGCGCAAAGCTCTTCAGTCGCGAGTTCTGCTTAACGTACTGGCGAGCGTCGCTGAGTGACGCGAATCGACCCGCAGCAATCGCCTGGATTAACACATTCCCGATGACCGTCGCCTCGACCGGTCCGGCCACGACCGGCAGACCGGTCGCGTCTGCCGCAGCCTGGTTGAGATAATCGTTCCGGCTGCCGCCGCCGATGATGTGCACTCCCTTGATCTCTTGTTTTGTCAGCGCCTCGATCGTGCGGAGCAGCGACGCGTAGCGAAAGGCCAGCGAATCCAAAATCACTCTTGCGAGCGACACCGGATCATTTGGTGCGCACTGATCGGTTTCGCGGAGTTGCCTGGCGATCGCATCCAGCATGCTCGGCGGATTAAAAAAGCGCGGGTCATCGGGAAAGATGAATCCGGAAAAGTCTGAACGCCTTTCAATCTGACTGAGCAGTTTGTCATAGTCAACATTCATGCCGCGCGCCGTCCATTCTTTGCGACATGACTCGAGAATCCACAGCCCCATTACGTTCTTAAGAAATCGGATCGTGCCGAACACGCCGCCTTCGTTCGTAAAATTGTGCTTCGCGACGTCGCGGTTAATGAGCACACTATCGCGCTCCACGCCGACCAGGGACCACGTACCGGATGAAATGTAAGCCCACCCAGCTTCGAGCGGCGCGCCCACAACGGCACTGCCGGTGTCGTGCGTCGCCGGCGCCACCACGCGCACGCCATCAAGCCCGAGCTCAGCAGCAATTGGCGGACTGAGCTGACCAAGCTCGGCGCGGGCGGGAACTATCTCTGCGAGCAGATTTACCGGCAGGCCGAGACGTTGGAGCATCTCGCGATCCCAGGTTCCGCTTTCTGCGTTTACCATCTGAGTTGTGCTGGCGTTCGTGAATTCGCTGATGGCCCTCCCGGTGAGAAAGAAATTGATCAGGTCGGGAATCAGAAGCAACTGCGTGGCCGCGTCAGGCACGCCAGCTTGGACGTGAGCGTAGAACTGAAACAACGTATTGAAGGCCAGGAATTGAATGCCGGTGCGCGCGAAAATCTCTGCGCGCGGCAAGCGCGCGAAGACTTGATCCATGACAGATTCCGTCCGTTGATCTCGGTAGCAGATCGGATGTTCGATCAGTTTTCCGTCCTTATCGATCAGCCCGTAATCAACTCCCCAACTATCTACGCCCATGCTTTGGACGGGCTGTTTGAGCACGCGTGCTCTCTGGCCGGCCTGGCGTGCGCCGAGTTTGATCTCTTCAAAGACTTTGGAAATATCCCAGCGGAGGTGCCCGCCCGATTCGCTCGGCGGATAGCAGAACCTGCGCACCTCTTCCAGCAGGAAATCTCCCGGCTCCATCCCGGCCAGAAAAACTCGCCCGCCGCCCGCGCCGAGATCGACTGCGATGTAGAGAGGATCATTCATCAAGTTCCCGCAAGTCTCTCGACCCGCAAGGGCACAATCATCAATCAGCGTGTTTCTTTTTCGTCAGCGCGCCTCGAAACTGTACTTGCCGGATTGCACCCGAAACACCGCCGCTCCGTTTTCCATACGCAAGAACTGCACGCCTGCGGCTGCGCTCGCGGGCTTTCTGCTTTCGGTCACGCTCACAGCATCTTTTGCGGGCACGTAAACCGTCGCTGTCGCGTTGGCCGGAATCGTCACATCAAAATTCAGTTTGCCGTCGGCAACGCTCCAACTCGATTCGATCTTACCGCGGATCGAATTGTAGAAGCCTTTCGCCCAATTCAATCCGCCGCCGGGATACGGGCGCAGGATGAAATGTTCGTATGCTGGATGCTCCTCGTCGTTGTTGATGCCGAGGATCACGCGATACATCCATTCGCCCACCGCGCCGATGGCGTAATGGTTGAATGAGTTCATGCCTTTGTTCTGAAAGCCCCGGCCTTTGACGTATCCGTCCCAGCGTTCCCAGATAGTCGTAGCGCCGTTTTCAATCGAATAGCCCCACGATGGGAAGGTGTGAGTTTTGATGAGCTGGTATGCCACATCGTTGTGGCCTGCGCGCGTCAACTCAAGCATCATTCGATAAGTCGAATGGAAGCCCGTTGACATGTGGCCGTTGTAGCGGGCGATGCCTTCGAGCATGTGCTTCACGGCCGATGCGCGCATCTGCTCCGGCAGCAGATCGAAGTACAGCGCCAGCGCGTATCCGGCCTGCGTGTCGCCGTCGATGCGCCCGTCTTCGTTTGTATACGCTTTATTGAATGCGGCTTTGATGTCGGCAAAGAGCGCCGCATATTCGCGGGCTTCATCATCTTTGCCCAGCACGGCGGCCATTCGTGAAAGCAAATCGGTGGCATAGGCAAACATCATCGTGGCAAAGATCTCTTTCGACACTGCGCCGCCTTTGCGCGGAAAGGCCTCGTAGATCAGCGTGTCCGAATTGAGCCAGTCACCATAGTCGTTGCCGCGTTTATTCTTCCACAAAAGATCAGGATTGTTGCGGCGAATGAACTCGACCCATCTCTTGCCTGCGTCGAAGTTTTCGGCAAGCATTCGCTTATCGCCGTACTGCTGCCACACGTGCCAGGGCACGACTATGCCCGCATCGCCCCAGCCGGGCACGCCGGTGAAGATTTTGTCCTTGCCGAAAGGATGCGGCGAGAAATCGGCAAAGCGCCCGTCTTCGGCCTGAGCGTCGCGCACATCGCGCATCCACTTTGTGAAGAACGCAGCCATGTCCATATTGAAGATGCCAGTCCCAACAAATATCTGAATGTCTCCCATCCAGCCCAATCGCTCGTCGCGCTGCGGGCAGTCGGTCGGGATGCCGAGCATATTGCCGCGCTGGGTCCAGAGTATGTTCTGCCAGAGCTTGTTGAGCATCGGCTCGGAGCACTCAAAACTTCCGGTTTCGGTCATAGCCGAATGAAAGACGCGGCCTGTGAGCGCATCGAGCTGCGGCTTGCTCTGGAGGCCGGTGACTTCGACGTAGCGAAAGCCGTGATAGGTGAAATGCGGTTCAAAGATTTCATTGCCGCCGCCGCGCAAAGTGTAAGTGTCGGTCTGCTTCGCGCCGCGCAGGTTGTCGGCGTAGATCGTGCCGTCACCATTGAGCATCTCTGCGTGACGCAGCCTCACCGTAGTCCCGGCTGGGCCTTGCCCTCTCAGCCGACACCAGCCGACCATGTTCTGTCCCATGTCGAAGACATAAACTCCCGGCTTAGGCTCATTCACTGCAATGGGCGTGATCTCTCTCCTCACGCGAATAGGCTCATTGGGCTGCGCGACCAGCTTCGTGCTGATGGCCGCAGCGACATCTGCCCCCTCCCATGCTTTGTCGTCGAATCGAGGCTCGTCCCAGCCCGCCATCTCGCGTCGCGCGTCGTAAGCTTCGCCGTCGAGGATGTCCGCTGAGCGAATCGGCCCTTCGCGTGTAGTTCGCCACGAACCATCAGTCACAACCCGTTCCGTCTTGCCGTTGGCCAACTCGATTTCTAGTTGCGCGATTAGGCGTGGATGATTGCCGTAGATGTTGCGCGGTTTCTTGACCAGACTTTGCGCCAGACCTATTTTGCCTGCATACCAGCCGTCACCCAGCAACGCGCCCACAGCGTTGTCTCCTGATCGTAGCAGCGAAGTCACATCGTAAGCCTGATACTGCGTGCGCGTGTGATAGTCGGTGAATTCCGGCGCCAGAACCTGATCGCCGACACGCCGACCGTTGATGCGCAATTCATAAACTCCCAGTGCCGAGGCGTAGATAATCGCGCGCTTCACCTTGACCGCCAGCTTGAACGTGCGCCGCAGCATAGCAGCCGAGACATTCTCGACCGAAGCTAGTTTGTCTCCGATCCACTGCGCCGACCAGTCCGAAGATTCCATCAGCCCCATCGTCCACTGCGCAGGCTTGCTCCACGATGAAGGCTTGTTGTTCTGATCCCAGGTGCGAACTTTCCAGAAGCACTGTTGCAGCGAGTTGAGCGGCCTGCCCTGATAAGCGATCTGAATTGTCTGGCTGGAAGCGACCTTGCCGGTGTCCCACAGATCACCTTCGTTCGCCGCAGTCTTGGCAGCAGTGCCTGAGACGATAATCTGATAGGCGGTCTGCCTCGCGCCGCGCACGTTGCTCTCAATCATCCAGCTTAGACGCGGCTCGCGCGTATCAATCGCCAGGGGCGAGACCAGATATTCACATCGCAGTGATGACGGAGTGATACTGCTCCCTACTCGCTCAGCGAATGACGCGACCCGCAGTGATGACAGCAACAACAGGAAGGCGAGCGAAAGATAGACAAGTCTTTTCATCAAATGCGTATCAGACCTCCGGCTTAGAGCAAGAAGCGAAGTAGTTCCCTCAGCTCGGGAGGAGCGGGATGATAGTTACCGCCAGCCAACCAACAACCCAGCTCCGGAGGAGCAAATGTTTCCGTCCGCGGACCGATGGCAGCGAGCAACAACATGCCGCCCCTACAGAGTTCTCAGAAACTATCTGGGGACCGCTGTTCAATAAACATTTCGTCCCTCCGGGACTGGTGGAGTCGTGGCAGAATCTCGCTCTTAGAAGCCTTTGGTGCTAGACGATCCCTGCGGCGACGCTTATCGTCGCCGGGCGCTCTTCGGCTTTTTGCTGACGATACTTGCTAGCCCGGTACGCGGCGATCGGATCAATCGCCCCGCCGGCGCGTTCGCGCGCCATCGCCAGGATCGGCGAGACGTCGGTGCGGAAAGCCTGTTTCAGTGCCTCCAGCGCCATCAGTGGATCGCATTTCTCCTGCGCGCCCGCCAGGGCCGCGCGATCAACCAGATGCGCCTGAACATATGCGCGCAGCAGCTCGACTGCGCTCAGCATTAGCGATTCAATCGGATCGGTGACGTTGTGCGACTGATCCAGCATGTAGGCCGGATTGAAGTTCACTAGGTTGCCAAGCTCGGCGTCGACCAGCTCGTTGAAGATCAGGAAGAGTTGAAATGGCTTGATTGAACCCGAGTCGAGATCGTCGTCGCCGTATTTGCTGTCGTTGAAATGAAACCCCGCCAGTTTACCGAATTGAATCAACCGCGCCACGATCATCTCGATGTTGACGTTGGGCGCATGATGGCCCAGATCGACCAGACAGAACGCCTTTGGTCCCAGTTCGCGCGCGCAGTAGTAACTCGTGCCCCAATCGTTGATTACTGTCGAATAGAAAGCCGGCTCGTAAAACTTGTGTTCGATGAACAGGCGCCAGTCGTCGGGCAGCGCATCGTAGATCTCGCGCATGCTTTGCAAATAACGTTCGAGCGCGCGCCGAAAATGCTGCTGCCCGGGAAAATTTCCGCCATCACCAATCCAAACCGTATGCGCCTTCGAGCCAAGTGCCTTTCCAATCTCGATGCACTCGAGGTTGTGCGCGATGGCCTGCCGGCGGACCGCCGCGTCAGGATGCGTGAGACTCCCGAACTTGTAGGAAAGTTTCCCGGGCTGATCTTGAAACGTATTTGAATTCATAGCATCGAAGTGCAAGCCTCGCATGCGCGCAAAGTCACGCACCGTGGCAGCGTTGTCGGGCTGATCCCAGGGAATGTGCAGAGAGACCGCCGGAGTCGAGCGAACCAGTTTGAAAATCGCGCCGCAGTCCTCGAGCTTTTCGTAAATGTCGCGCGGTTCACCGGGCCCGGCGAAGCGGGCGAAGCGCGTACCGCCCGTTCCCACTCCCCAAGACGGAACAGAAACGCGAAATGCGCGGGCTTTGGCGATCAGGTCTTCAATGTCGACGTTGCGGCGTTGCAGTTGCCCGGCGAGGTGATCGTAGTCTTCCTGGACCGAAGTGGGTTGTCATGGTGCTGCTCCGATCGTCCGACAACTGAAGTTCAGGTTTAGAAGCGGGCTACCGCCCGCTCAGTCGGGCGTTAGCCCAAAGCTAAACTAAGGTCCGAGCATTTAGTTTGTCGGACATCATCTACCTCAAAAAACCATCCTGCAAGCCGCCGTCTACGGGTATCACGTGTCCGGTGGTCTTCGACAGCCGCTGGGAGACCAGCGCAAAGATCGCTTCGGCTTGATCTTCAGGTTCGATTGGAGTCTGCGTCAGCGATCGCCTGGCATAAAACGCCGCCAGCTTGTTTCGCAGCTCTTCCGTGCCCTCGTCTTCACTGAACGATATTCCGTACTTCGTAAGCGAAGCGATCACGCGATCGCGCGGGAACATCGTGCTGCCTTTGACGACCGTGGCCGGAGCCACGGCGTTGACGCGGACCAGCGGCGCCATCTCAACAGCCAGCTCGCGCACCAGATGATTGGCCGCGGCTTTGCTCGTGTCGTACGCCAAGCTGCCCTTCTTGGCCACGACAGCGTTGGCACTGGTGGTCAGTACGATGTTGGCGGGCAGACCCTGCGCTTTGAAAATCGCGTGCGCTTCGTCGGCGACGATGTACGCGCCGGTGACGTTGATACCGAAGGTGAGTCCCCACAGGCGATCTTCGACGCGACCGGACTTGTCGGGTGGAACAAAAACTCCGGCCGTGATGACCACGGCATCAACTCCGCCGTAGGCAAGCATCACGTCACGGAACATTTGGCGGACGCTCTCGCGGTCGGTGATGTCGCAGGCGAGGCCGATGGCCGGGCCGCAGTTGCTGATCCCTGTGCCGGCAACGCCAATGCCTTCGCCGTATTGACTGATGATCTCCTGCGCGGTTTTCTTCGCACTCGCTTCGTCGAGGTCGACACAGACCACGTGCGCACCATCTTTCACCACGCGGTGCGCGGCGGCTTTGCCGATACCCGCGCCCGCGCCAATGACGACGACGATCTGGTGATCAAGCTCTTTCTCAGGTGGAAGACGACGCAGCTTTGCTTCTTCCAGCGACCAGTACTCGATGTCGAAAGCCTCCTGCTGATCCATCGCCTCGTACTGGTTGATCGCCTCCGCGCCGCGCATCACCTCGATCGCGCAGTTGTAGAACTCCGCGGTCACGCGCGACTCGCTCTTGTTCTTGCCCCAGGCGATCATACCGAGTCCGGGAATCAGCACCACGGTCGGATTAGGATCACGCATCGGCGGCGAGTCAGGACGCTTGCACTTGTTGTAGTACGCCTCGTACTCGCTGCGATATTGGACCAGCCCATCGGCGATTGAAGTTTTTAGCGCCTCGACGTTGCCGCTTTGCGGATTCCACTCTACGAACAGCGGCTTGATCTTGGTGCGCAAAAAATGATCGGGGCACGAAGTTCCCAGCTCGGCCAGGCGCGGACCGTCGTTGCTGTTGACGAAGCGCACCATCGTCTCGTCATCCTGCACCGTGCCGACGAAACGGCTGTGGACCGAAAGCTGTCCTCGCAAGAACGGAATGATCTCGGCGATAGTGCGCTGCCTTTCTGCCTCCTGGAGCGGCTTGTACTTCTCTCCACCAAAGGTTTGCTCACCGCGATCGTGCTCAGCGATATATGCGGCGGCGCGATCGATGATCTCCAGCGCCGTCTCGTAGCAGGTCTTGTCATCGTTGCTCCAAGAACTCATCCCGTGATGGCCAAGCAGCACCCCTTTGGCCTGCGGGTTCTCTTTGATTAACTGCTCGATCCGTAACCCGATGTCGAAGCCCGGCCGCTGCCAGGGGACGAAAATCACTTCGTCGCCATAAATCTCCTGGCAGAGCCTTTCCTGATTCACCGAGGCTGCGATCGCGATGACCGCGTTGGGGTGCAAATGATCCACGTGTCGGAAAGGAACGAAAGTGTGGAGCGGCGTGTCAATCGAACAGGCGCGTGGGTTCAGGTTGAAGACGCAATGACCGTACATTGGATACATCTCGTCTTCGATCTTTGTCTTTGGCCCACGGTCCGGCTCGCCGAGATAGAGCGTTTTCATTGCGCGGACTTTATCAAGGTAAAGCGACGCGAAGCCATCGCGCTTCACCGTGCGCAGATCGCCGCCGGAACCTTTGACCCACAACACCTCGACTTTCGCGCCGGTGAGCGGGTCCTTTTCCGTAAGCTTTGATGAGGTGTTGCCGCCGCCCGTGTTGGTCAGGGTCAGATCTTCACCGAGCTTGTTGGATCGATAGACCAGACGGTCCACGCCGGATAGTTCGTCGGCGATTTCATCCCGCCAAAGGTACTTCACGTACTCCAGGGTCTCTCGTTTGCTCACACTTTGCGCGCTCATCGCGTATTCATATATGCCATGTTTCGCTGAAATTACAAGATGATAGATTATGATATGATTTTCTAACCGCTGAAAGAACTAGTGGCGAAACTGCCGCCAAAGCCAAAACCGGGCCGTAGGCTGCCCTGGCCGCTGTACATCCCGGAGCATTTCGGAGGGTCAGAGATGAAAGCAATAGCTCATGCGTGGTTGCTTGCAGGCGCGTTGCTGGTTCTTGCACCTGTCGTTAACGGTCAGAACGCGTCGGTCAGAGAGCGTCTTTCGCTCAACTCCGGCTGGCGATTTCAAAAAGGCGACCCCGCGGGCGCCGACGGCCGTTTGGCCTACGAGAAGGTCAAGGCTTGGGTAGTCGCTACCGGCAACGAATTCGTCCACAACCAGGACGCGGCTAAGCCGGCCCGACCGGTTGAAAGCCTCGGCGCAGACATTCCTTACACAAAGCGCGAGTTCGACGACCACACCTGGCGAAAGTTGGATCTGCCGCATGATTGGGGGATCGAGGGTCCCTTTGAGCAGGAGTATCCCGGCGAGACTGGAAAGCTTCCGTGGTGGGGCATTGGCTGGTATCGGAGGCATTTCACTGCGGCGCCTAATGAGAAAGGTAAGCGCTACTATTTGGACATTGACGGCGCGATGGCCTATGCGACTGTTTGGCTTAACGGCAAATTTGTAGGCGGCTGGCCTTATGGCTACGCTTCGTTCGAATTGGACCTCGCTCCCTACATCGAATTCGGGGCGGACAACGTCATCGCAGTCCGGCTGGATAATCCTCCTGACTCTTCACGCTGGTATCCGGGTGGTGGCATCTATAGAAATGTGTGGCTCGTGAAGACTGCGCCTGTGCATGTGGCCCACTGGGGAACCTACGTCACCACTCCCGAGGTCAACAAAGAGGCCGCTACGGTGAACGTCGAGGTCACACTTGAGAACCAATCGACTGCGCCCGTGAACTCCAAAGTCACAACCGAAGTTTACGAACTCAATCCTGAAGGTCGGAAGATCTGGAAGCCGTCAGCAACCTCAGACCCGATTAGCGTGAAGACTCCGCCTGGCGCAAGTGAAACCGGTGTGATGAACTTGCACGTAACCAGACCGAAGCTGTGGAATCTGGAACAACCGAACCTCTACACCGCCGTCACCACCGTCGCGCGGAACAGGAGAGTTGTTGACCGCTACGAAACCGTCTTTGGGATTCGCACAATCAAATTCGACGTTGAGAAGGGATTCTTCCTCAACGGCGAGCACGTGCGAATCAATGGTGTCTGCGACCATCACGACCTCGGAGCATTGGGTGCGGCACTTAACGTGCGCGCCTTGCAGCGGCAGCTCGAGATCCTGAAAGAGATGGGCGTCAACGCCATTCGCACCAGTCACAACCCGCCGGCGCCTGAGCTGCTCGAATCCTGCGACCGGATGGGTATCGTTGTGATGGACGAAGCGTTCGATTGCTGGCGGCGCGGCAAGAAGAAGAACGACTATCACCTGCTGTTTGACGATTGGCATGAGAAGGACCTGCGTGCGCAGGTACGCCGCGACCGTAACCACCCTTCAGTCATCCTCTGGAGCATTGGTAACGAGATCGGTGAACAAAGCAATGCTGAAGGTCACAAGCTCGCCGCGGAACTAAGGCAGATCGTCCACGAGGAAGATCTGACGCGGCCCGTGACTGCGGGAGCCAACAATCTCAACGCGGGCTACAACGGATTTCAAAAGAGCGTGGATGTCTTCGGGTACAACTACAAGCCGACGGAGTATGGCAAGTTCCGCGCAGCGAATCTGACGATTCCTTTGTTCGCCAGCGAGACTGCGTCGACGGTCAGCTCGCGCGGCGAATATTTCTTTCCTGTTATCGAGGACAAGCTTCAGGGCCGCGCCGATTTTCAGGTGAGCTCATACGACTTATATGCGCCGCGCTGGGCCTGGCCGCCTGACGTTGAGTTCAAAGGACTCGATGAGTTTCCGTTCACCGCCGGCGAGTTTGTCTGGACGGGTTTCGATTATCTTGGCGAGCCAACGCCGTACGGCGGTGATTCGACGACCCTCTTGAACTTCTCTGACCCAGCCGTGAAGGAACGCCTCATGAACGAACTTAAGCAACTCGGCAAGATCAAGGTGCCTTCGCGCA